>RCMY010003125.1_pt1 | contig 14816 bp, 9 predicted proteins | sample 2041341 | NCBI WGS metagenome assembly RCMY01 (sample SAMN09708234, study PRJNA481090) | Marine sediment metagenome, whole genome shotgun sequencing project.
GGGGGGGTGTGCCCCGGGGAGACGCGGGGGGGGCAAGCCCTGATGGGCTTGCCCCGAAAGCACTACTCAATTGTTGATCGCCGGAGCGATCAGAATGTCTCCGTCAGCTCAGGCTGCGGCACGAGCGGCGTCGAGCCACCCGTCGACAAGATCGCGGTTGTCTGCGATCCACTTGGCGGCGATGGCCTCGATGTCGGCTTGTGCACCGTCGGTGGCTGCACGCTGCTGATCCATGATCGCGACGTCGATGATCGGCGGAGCGAAATTTTCGAAGAGCGCACGTGCGGCAGGCTTGTCAGCCAACCACGCCTTGTTTGCCGTGATCTCGATGTCTGCGCCGATCCAACCGGTCTGGCAGCCATCAGGACCCTGGGTGCAGGTGTCTGCGCCGAGTGCGGTGAAACCCTCGCCCTGCGAGTAGCTCTCGCCGCCTTCGAGGCCGAGTGGGTTCGAATCGTCGAGCACTGACTCTTGGGACAACCACATGACGTTTTGACCAGGGATTGCCTGTGCCAGGTACTGGGTCGGTGCCCAGGTGTACATGATTGCCGGCTCGTCGTTGTTCACCTTCGTGAGGAAGTCAGCGAACATGGCATCGTAGCCAGCTTGGGTCTGTTCGATGTTGTCCCAACCGCCGAACACGATCTGCTCGGCGATGATGTCGTCACAGGTCCAGTCCTCGGGGCAGCCGTAGATCTCGCCCTTGCCGTTGCCATCGGTGTCGAGTGCAGCGACGAGGTCGGGATTGTTGTTGATGTCCTCGAGGGTGCCAATTCCTTCGGCCTCGACCCAGCTCTTGGTGACCAAGAGTCCCTGGAGACCGGCTGCTGGCAGACCCGAACCCTCGATGCGCTCGAGGTTCTCGCCAATGGTGGTGCCGTCAGGCAGATCGCCATCGAACCATGCGAGGTGGCCTGGGAACCAAGAGTTGGCCCAGAAATCCATGTCGCCACTGGCCATGGTCTGGTACGCAAGGTCGGGGGCGAACTCGAGAGCGTCGGGGCTGGAGATGTCGTAGCCGAGCTCTTCCATCAGGTCGTGAAGTACTTGGGCGTGTGCGTATCCCGTCGACCAGTTGGCGCGACCCATTTTGCCGCTCTGGCCGGCGCCTGGCATGGCCAAGCCGTCGTCGGTGTCGTCCATTGCGTCATCGACTTCGTCCATTGCGTCATCGACCACATCAGCGGCATCGTCAGCGGCATCGTCAGCCGCGTCGTCGGCGGCGTCAGCCACGTCGTCGGCGGCGTCAGCCACCACAGATTCTGCATCGCTGCCGCATGCGGCAGCCACAAGTGCGAGCAGCGCGAGCAGCGCCACCAGCATGTGTCTCTTGGTTTTTTTCATCTCGTAGTCCCCTCCTTGGGATTTGTAACGACTGTGAGGCTACTGTCCAGTCACCTCGAGGGGACGTCGCCCACCATCTTCGGTCAGGCAACCGGGGCGGCCGCGTCCGCTGCTGAAGCCTCGAGTGAAGGGTTATCGCCGATCGCTTCGGCAGCTAGGTGGGCGGGATCGGAGTACAACTTTCGCCTCGTGAACTGCGAGATCAGCGATCTTCCTGCTGCGAACATCAAGAACCCAGCAATGACCGTCATGAACGCACCGACGCCAGAGACGGGCCTCGAGCCAGTCGCAGTACGCATGATGCCGAGGATGAAGCCGAGCGGCACCGCCATCAACGCCAAACCTATTCCTGCCATGAGCGCGGACCCTTGCCAGCGTCGAGTCTCACCGCCACCGAGAAGTCCCGACGCAGGGATCGCAGCCAACGCGCCAGCGACCGCCAAGACGATGGAAATCGGGCCGAGATTCGGACCGCCCTCACTCACGCCGTTGTGGACGATTCGGCTACCGGTCTGGAGCGTGTTGATCAGGTTGGTGATCGTTTGCGAAGCCACGATTTGTTTGGCGATGTCGTCGCCAGCCTCCTCGGTGATTCGCTCGATCTCGGCCTCGATGTCTGGTGGGACGTCGGACGATTCGCGCTGAATCGAAGCGACACGCTCATCGAAATACCAACCGAACTCGGTCTTTTTCTCGGGATTTCCCACCCCGAATGCAGATCCCAAGACCAACAGGATCGCAAAAGCCGCGGCGATGAGCCGACCGATGCCGATCTTGATGGGCAACGGACGACGGGGACCGTAGGGCGCAGACTCCAAAGCGATGATTCCGCCCGCAACGATGATCAACGCCGCAGCGATCGCCACGTAGGAGCCGACCCCACGCTCGAAGTCTTCGACGACCCACTTCGACGGCTGTATGAAGTAGTACCCAAGCGTCGCACCGAGAGCACCGAGCCCGGTGAGCAGGACTCCATCTGCACCCAATCGAGGGGTTCCTTCTGCGAACACCTCGGTGAGAATCAGCACGACGCACACTGCGAAGATCGCGAGACCGATGCGAGAGAGCGTTCCGGTGCTCGCCGACGTGAACTGCATGAGCCAGATCACCACGATGATTGCGCCGATGGCAGCAATACACACACCCTGCGCCTTTTGCAGATTCCGAACCACGGATTCACTTTTAGAAAGGTTCGGTCGTATCGCGGCGAACAGCGCATAGAGCGCCAATGCGCCAGCGATGATGCCGTAGAAGGTTCCGCCCGACGCTTGGTACCCATTGAACGACAGGCCCTGCAACTCGGTCTCGTCGGCGAACCGACCCCAACTCGACACCAGTCCGGCATTCTTCGACCACGGCAAGAACAGCGAGATGAGCATGAGCACGCTGCCGCCCATGGCGATGAGCAAACCCGTGCGTTCCATGCTGGTCACCGGTTGTGGACGTTCGGCTGGTTCCGCAGACTCGGCAACGGCCGCTGCGTCGCCTTGTGCGGCGAGCAACCCCTCGGGATCGGCCCGGTACGACCACGCTTGACGGACCTTGGTCAACAAGCTGATGCCGTCTTGTGCTTCGGTCTGAGAGATGCGGTCGAGAATCACTGCAACCAAGAAGAAGGCAAGGCCGCCCGACGCTGCCAAACCGAGGTCGAGGTTATTGATCGCCCGGAACAGGAGCTTTCCGAGGCCTCCAGCGCCCATGATCGCAGCGATTCCCAACATCGAGATCGCGAGGAGCAGCGTCTGGTTCAACCCGGTCATGATCGCCTGGCGCGCAAGTGGAAGCTGCACGTCGGTGAGCACGCGGAGTTCGGTCGCACCATAAGAACGCGACGCCTCGACCACATCTTCGGGGACCTGGCGAATACCGAGGTTGGTGAGACGCACCAGCGGAGGAAGTGCGAAGACCATCGTGACCATCGTGGCCGAGACCTCACCAATGCTGAAGAAGAAGATGAACGGCAACATGAACACGAACGAGTGCACAACCTGCATTGCATCGAGTGTTGGTCGTACCACGTTCCAGACCGAGTCGAATCGGCCGGACATGATCCCGAGCGGGATGCCGACGATGGCGCACAAGGTGACCGACACGATGATCATGCCGATCGTCTTTGCGGTCTCGGTCCAGTACTCCGGGCCGAGAAAGCCACACACCGACAGCATGGCTCCACATGCCAGGCCCACCCGGGTGTTCCGCGTGAACGAGGCAACCAGGAAGACAGCTACGACCAACCAGATCCACGGAATGGTGGTGATCGAGTCTCGGTTGACGTCCTTGCTCATGATCAAGCTGAAGAAATTGCTGAATGGCCACTCGACGATGTCGCCGATCGTTGAGGTGACCGGGTTGTTCACCGCCCAGAACACGAGCTGTTTTATCCACTCGCCGAACGGGAAACGGAACGACTCGGGCCAGGTGTTGTCGAAGAAGCTGTCTTGGGCAAATACCATATTCATTACATGAACACCTCTCGCTCGAAGCCATCTATCAACTGTTCGACGCGGCCCATCTCTTCCATGATTTCTCGCGGGTGGAGCACCCCAACGAGCTTGCCGTCATCGTCGATGACCGCCATGGCGAGCCCACGGCCTGCAGCGGCATACACCTCATTGAAGGTCTTCTCGCCAGTTGTCGAGTCGAAGTCGATCCGTAGCGCTGGTGTCACCTCAGTGGTGCCCATCATCATTGCGCTCAGGGCGTCTTCTTTGGTGAGCAGACCGGTCGGTCGACCAGCCTCGTCGATCACGAACTGTCCGCGGGTCTCAGCCATTTTTTCGACTGCTTCGGCGAGGGTCATGTCGGCGGTCAGCGCGAGCGGTGAGGCCATGATGGTTTCGACGTCGATCACCCGACCCTGATCGACGTCTTGCACGAATTCGGCGACATAACCAGTGGCTGGTTGGGTGAGGATCTCTTCAGGCGTGCCGATCTGGACGACTGCGCCGTCCTTCATGATGCACACTCGGTCGCCAATTCGCAGCGCTTCGTTGAGGTCGTGGGTGATGAACAGGATGGTCTTTTGGAGTTGTTTGTTGATCTCCATCATCTCGTCCTGCATCTGACGACGAATCAGTGGGTCGAGCGCCGAGAATGCCTCGTCCATCAACAAGATGTCGGGGTCGGCGGCAAGCGCACGAGCGAGCCCCACACGTTGCTGCATACCTCCGGAAAGCTGGCGAGGACTGTTGTAGGCGAACGACTCGAGCCCGACGAGGCGCAGGGCCTCGAGAGACGCAGCGTCGCGTTCGGCTTTGTCGACCTTTTGCACCTTCAAGCCGTAGCCCGTGTTGTCGATGACCGATCGATGAGGGAACAGCGCAAAGTGCTGGAAGACCATGCCCATCTTCTCGCGCCGAAACTGTTGGAGCGACGGGCCAGACAACGCTTGGACGTCGACGCCATCGACGTACACGTGGCCAGCGGTGATGTCGTGCAACTTGTTGACGGTTCGAATAGCCGTCGACTTTCCGGAGCCGGAGAGTCCCATGATCACAAAGGTCTCACCACGCTTGACGGAGAACGAAACGTCGCTCATGCCAACGACGTGGTCGGTCGCCGCCTGCACGTCATTCTTCTTCATGCCACTCTTGGCCAAGGTCAGTGCACGACCTCGAGGTTGTGGTCCGAAGATCTTGTAGACGTTCTCGAGACGGATCATTGCCTCGTCTGTTTCGGCCACGTTGTTGGTCCCCTATGTGTGTCGAACGTCACTGACCGTAGCAGCTGGTTCCAGCGAGCCGGAATCCCTGCAAATTCAGCGTTGACGATTTGGAACTGTTCCACATGGTGGAACCACTCGCAAAGTCGACCCGAACCCGCCGGACAAACCAGCACATGACACGAGGATTGCGCGACATGACAGATACCCATGGAATGCACCTTTGGAGACGGTTAACGTACGCCGGTGCAGCACATGTCGGTGGATGCGACGACAACGTCGAGGCCAGCGATCAACTCGCCGATCCTGTCGATGTGGGCGCTCTTCCTCGGCGTTGGTCTGATGATGGTCGGCAATGGGCTTCAGGGGACGCTCCTCGGTGTGCGGTCATCGAATGAGACCTTCGCCACCGCTGTCATCGGGCTGATCCAAGCGGCGTATTACGCGGGATTTCTCATCGGGAGTCGTTTCACGATCAAGGCGCTCGGAAAGGTCGGTCACGTTCGCGTCTTCGCCGCTCTGGCCTCCACGGCGTCCTCGTCGGTACTCATCCATTCGATCTTCGTGAATCCGACCATGTGGTTCTTCATGCGGTTGATCACCGGCTTTTGTATGGCGGGACTCTATGTCGTGACCGAGAGCTGGCTGAACGATCAATCGACCCCAGAAACCCGCGGTCGAACGCTCTCGATCTACATGGTCGTCACCATGGGCGGCATCACCGTTGGCCAGTTGCTCTTGAACGTTGCCGACCCGAACGGCTTCGAACTTTTCGTCATTGCCTCCGTCCTGGTTTCCATGGCGCTCGTCCCAATGGCCCTGTCGGAAAAAAGCTCACCTCCGCTCCCCCAGCAAGGCGAACTGGCGTTTCGCGAGCTGGCCGAAATCGTTCCGACCGGTGTAGTGACGATGTTCTTCTCTGGCGCGGCAGCCGGTGCGCTGTTCGCATTCGGGCCCGTTTATGCATCGAAGATCGGCATGAGCAACGCGCAGATCTCGCTCTTCTTGTCTGCGGCGCTCGTGGGCTCGATGATCTTCCAGATTCCGATCGGTTCACTCTCGGACAAGTACGCCCGCCGCGGCGTCATGGCGGGTTGTGCGTTCGTTGCAACCGGAGCCGCATTGGCTGGTCTTGGAACAGGCACGGGTTCCGCGTCGCTCGTCGTCATGTTCTTGATCGGGGCCACGTCGTTTCCGCTGTATTCGCTGGCGATTGCGTACACGAACGACTGGATAACCGACGAACAACGAGTTGGGGCATCGGGGCTTTTGGTGATGATCAACGGCATCGGCGCGATCTTGGGGCCGCTCTTTGCTTCGTTGCTGATGTCGGTGTTCGAGCCGAGCGCGTACTTCTGGAGCCTGATAGTCACCCATGGCGCGATCCTGCTCTACGTGTCGTTCCGAATCATCGTGCGCGACCCCTTGCCGGTGCAAGACCAATCGAGCTACGAGCCGTATCCGGCGCGAGGCTCGGCACTTGCGCAGACGATTGGACGCCGCCTGCCCAAGGTCGTGAAATCGAAATCATCACGATCTGACTGATCCGTGATGTGCCAGATCGACCGGATCACCCCTGATACCGTTTCGCCATGAAAATGTGGATCTGGCCGCTCGCTCTCGTGTTGCTCATCGCCTCGTGTAGCTCGACCGATGATTCGACGACTACCGACGCAGCCACGACGACCACCCGCTCCACGACAACACTCCTGCCAGCAGACACCACAACGACAATTCCCGCCACAACGACCTCGGCGGAGGACACGACGACGACGGCGGCGGTGGCACTCGGTGATGCAGCTGACATCGTGTACGTCGGCGGAGATGTCGTCACGATGGATGCGTCCCTCGGTACTGCCGAAGCGCTCGCCGTCAAAGACGATCTGATCGTTGCGGTCGGCAGCCGTGCGGACATCGAGGCACTCCTCGGTGATGACACGACGGTCATCGATCTCGACGGTCGGGCGATCGCTCCTGGTTTCGTCGATCCGCACACGCACATTCTTTCTGACTTCGGTGATTTCGCCGAGGGTCAGACCACCGCGCTCGAGGTGGGAATCACCTCGTTGGGTGACGGTTCGGTGGAACCCGACGTCTACGACTCCTTCGTCTCCCGGGCAGCGTCGGAAGAACTTCGCATCCGCACCAGCATGTATCTGACACGTACCGATCCGTGTGGCGTCGACATGGGGGACTGGTATACCGCGTACCCGGTCGGCTCGACGCCGGGCAATCGCCTTCGCGTGGCGGGTGTGAAGATCTTTGATGACGGAGGAACGTGCGGCCCTCCCGCACTGTCAGAGACGTTCGCCGACGGGTTCGAACCTGGGATCCCGTTCAATTCGACCGACTCCCTGACCGAATGGATCGGTGCAGCCGATGCCGATGGTTATCAGGTGGTCGTGCATGCGATCGGCGATCTTGCGATACGAGATGTACAGGAGGCCTACGAACGCGTGCTCGGCGAAGGCGGGAATCCACTCCGGCATCGCATCGATCACAACGCCATTCCCGCGCCCGATCTCGTCGCCCGCTACGGCGAACTCGGACTGATTCCGCTGGTGTTCGCACTGTCAGGATCGTGCGAGCCCGACACTCCATGGACCGACTTCTACCGTGCCAACGGTGACCGCCCAGCCGACATCGTCAACGCCAATCCCGACGTGCCTGTTGCCTGGCATGGCGACGATCCGTGGGTCCCACCCATGTCGCCGATGCTTGATGTCTATTCCCTTGTCACACGAGATGAGTTCGCTGAGGACGGCTCGATTTGTACCGCGCCGGACTGGGCGGCCTCCGGCGGAGTGTCGATCGAGCAGGCGTATGCCATGACCACCATCAATGCGGCGTTCGCCCTCGGAGTGGAGGACACCGTCGGATCGCTGGTTCCCGACAAGTTGGCTGACCTGGTGGTGTTGTCAGCCAACCCGCTCGCGATTCCCATTGGCGACGTGCCGAACATTGCCGTGCTGTCCACGATGATTGGCGGCGCCACCGAGTTCTGTGCCGACGGTGCTCAGGTGTGGTGCGCCCGATGAGAGACATACGTTTCGTGTAACGCGGGCGTTACTGTCGCCGACACAATACTGTCGCCTACACAATGGACTGTCGCCGACACAATGGCGTGGCACACTTCGGGGGGACCATGAGCACTGACATGAGCCGGCTGGTGACCTGGCACAACGGCGAGAAAACCCTTGGACCGTTCAGCTCGGTCGAGATGGCACGACGCCAGGAGAGGCTGCGGGGCCACATGGCTGAATCCGACCTCGACGCGTGCCTGCTGACGAGCTACCACAACATCTGCTACTTCTCCGGATTCATGTACTGCGCGTTCGGGCGTACGTATGGACTCGTTCTGACGGCAGACAGTGCGACCACGGTGAGCGCCGGAATCGATGGTGGTCAACCGTGGAGGTTGACCCACGGAGACAACATCACATACACCGATTGGCGCAAGGACAACTTCTTCCATGCGGTGCAATCCCTCACCCTTGGCGCACGACGCATCGGCATCGAATTCGACGCGGTCAGTGTCGATCTACTCGACAAGCTGAAGGCGGCAATGCCCGACGTCGAGTTCTTCGACGTCGGCGAGACAACCATGTGGATCCGGACCATCAAGTCCTCCGAAGAGATCGCACATATAAAGAAACTGACTGCCGTGGCCGACATTGGAGGCGAGGCGTGTCGGGACGCGATCGACGTCGGCGTGCCAGAGCACGAGGTTGCACTCGCGTCGACACAGGCCATGGTCCGCGAGCTTGCGAAGAGTTACGACTATGCGGAGCTCATGGACACGTGGACCTGGTTCCAGAGTGGCGTGAATACCGACGGCGCCCACAACCCCGTCACGAACCGGGTGACCGAGTCAGGCGATATTTTGTCGGTCAACTGCTTTCCGATGTTGTTCGGCTACTACGTCGCGCTCGAGCGAACGCTGTTTGTCGAGACGGTCTCTGAGGACCACCTTCGCCTCTGGAACATCAACGTCGAGGTACACGAGACAGGACTCGATCTGATCAAACCTGGAGCGAAGTGTTCAGACATCGCCGCAGAGTTGAACAACATCTACCGCGAGCACGATCTCCTGCAGTATCGATCATTTGGGTACGGGCACAGCTTCGGCGTGCTCTGCCACTATTACGGCCGCGAGGCCGGCGTCGAACTTCGTGAAGACATCCACACCGTGCTCACACCGGGGATGGTCGTTTCGATGGAACCAATGATCATGATCCCCGAAGGCCAACCTGGCGCGGGTGGGTACCGCGAGCACGACGTGTTGGTCATCAACGACGACGGCACGGTCGAGAACATCACGGCGTTCCCCTACGGCCCCGAACACAACATCGTGAGGTGACCATGGCGACTTAGCCGGATCTCGACCGGAAGTGTCGAGAACAAAAGCGCACAAGGAACCACCGCTGCTTTAGCCGGATCTCGACCGGAAGTGTCGAGAACAACGGACCCCGATCTCGACGGCTTTATCCGGATCTCGACCGGAAGTGTCGAGAACAAAACAGCTCGCTGATCACCGCTTCTGCTTGGGCGACGACCCGGAGGGGTTCGTCGGTTCGACGGTTGAGGTACATGGCCATGGCGGCGCCATCATCGGTGATCGCGATGTAGTGGGTGCCTTCGGGTTGAAACGTGCGGACGCCGTCGGGCACGATGGCGCTGCCTTCACCCGACGACACCAGCCCGAGGATCGTCGTGTATTCGGTGGCCTCGATCGCCGGGTCGTACCGCGAGTCCGATCGATCGAAAAGCGCTTGCAGCTCGGCGTGCAACGTCGGCGACAGCCGGCGGTCGAAGCCAATCAGCAGCCTGGCGTCGATGTCGGCGATGGCGACCTCGTCGTCACCATGACGAGGATGGTCGGGACCGACCACCAGATAGAGCGGCTCGTCGAGGAACCGCATCGAGACAAGGTCGTCATCCGATGGTGATGTTCGGCTGATCGCGAGATCGATGTCGCCGGCGTGAAGCGCGTCGACCTGACGGCTGCTCGCCATGATCTGCAGGTCATGTTTTACCTTCGGCCAACGCTGCCGAAAGGCTCGCAAATATCGCGGCATGACCTGGAATGACGCTGAGTCGACGAAGGCGAGTCGCAGTAGTCCGCCCTCGCCACTGCGGAACTCTTCCATCACCCGATCTGCAGAATCTGCAGCGACGATCACCCGCTCGGCCTCGACACGAAACACCTCTCCAGCTGCGGTAAGCGAAACTCGCCGCGTCGTCCGATCGAAGAGCCGAACGCACAGTTCCTTCTCGAGCAACCGAATCTGCTGACTCAACGGCGGCTGGGCCATGTGCAGGCGCTCGGCAGCGCGTCCGAAGTGAAGTTCGTCGGCGACCGCCAGAAAGTAGCGAAGTCGCTGCAGGTTCATATGCGGACAGTACCAATCGGATGAGTATTGATACGATCTGGTCGCAGACCGACGCGGGTGTTTTCCCTAGGATCTCCACATGATCTCGTTCCGACGCCCCTCCCCCGGGCCACTCAGATACAGCGCAGCGACCTTGGCGCGTAAAGGCCTCTCAGGCGACGACTGGCCCCGAGTCTGGCGCGACCACGACCTGCAATCGACCTACGACGTCGTGATTATCGGCGGTGGCGTCCATGGACTTGCCACCGCCTACTACCTCGCGAAGAACCACGGCATCACCAACGTCGCAGTGCTCGACAAGGGTTATTTGGGTGGTGGCGGCTCTGGCCGCAACACGGCGATCATTCGATCGAATTACCTGACCCCCGAAGGTGTGGCGTTTTATGACCGCTCGCTCACGCTTTACAACAGCATGGCCGCCGACCTGAACATCAACGTGATGTTCTCCGAACGTGGCCACATGACACTCGCACACACCGATGGTGCGCTTCGCACGATGCATTGGCGAGCGGAGGTGAACAAGCTGCAAGGGATCGACAGCAGCGTGATCGACCCGAGCGAGGTAAAGAAGCTCGCGCCGAGCCTCGACGTGAGCTCACACCCTCGATATCCAATACTCGGAGCACTTCATCATCCACCCGGGGGAATCGTTCGCCACGACGCCGTGGTCTGGGGGTATGCACGAGGGGCCGACCACCTGGGCACGCATCTTCATCAAAAGACCGAAGTGCTCGACATTTTGTGCGAGGGCGGCGAAGGAAACGACGGCAAAGGCGCCGGTGGCAAAGTGACAGGTGTTCGCACGAACCGAGGCGACATCTCTGCGCCGATCGTCGTGAACTGCACTGCCGGCTGGGGGTCCCTGATCTCCAACATGGCTGGCGTGAAACTGCCGATCAACACCCACCCCCTCGAGGCAGCAGTGACCGAACCGGTCAAAGTATTCCTTCCCACCGTCGTGGTGAGCGGTTCGCTACACGTCTATGTCAGTCAGACCGATCGTGGCGAATTGGTCTTTGGCGCATCGGTTGATCCACTTGCGACCTATTCGATGCGCGGCTCGCTTAGTTTCACCGAAGAACTCGCCGGCCACATCCTCGAACTCATGCCTGGCATTTCAAAGATGCGTCTCTTGCGTCAGTGGGCGGGTCTCTGCGACATGACACCCGACTACTCGCCGATCATGGGTTTCACGCCGGTCGAGGGACACCTCACCGACGTTGGGTGGGGAACGTACGGGTTCAAAGCCGGACCCGTTTCAGGAGAACAAATGGCCGAATGTATAGCGACACGACGAACACCAACCCTGATCGAGCCGTTCAAACTGTCACGGTTCGAGACCGGCGAACTCGTCGGCGAAAAGGGCGCAGCGGCGGTGGGTCACTGATGCTTCTTGTCCCGTGTCCCCATTGCGGCCCACGCAACCAGAGCGACCTTCGTCTTCTTGGCGCCAGCGTTGCTCGTCCCGATCCGAACACCACCACACGCGCCGAGTGGCGTGACTATCTCTACCTGCGCGACAACCCCGCCGACTGGATCAAGGAGTCGTGGTACTGCCGAAGTGGCTGTCGGAGGTACTTCAGTCTCGAACGTCATCAGGCCACCAACGAATTTCGCGTCCCGGTGTTGCCTGGAGACAAACTCGGTACGAGCACCTACACGTCGATCACGGTCGGCAGTTCGGGTAAGCAACCTGGCGCCAACAGCAGCGATCGCGCTTCGACATGAGCGCGTTCGACAGATTCACCAAACGAGACGACTCGCCGACGATGAGTCGATTGCCCGCTCGATCTGGCGAAGTCATCGACCGCTCGCAACCGATCGAGTTCACCTGGAACGGGGCATCGACCTCGGGTTTCACTGGCGACACGATCGCTTCGGCCATCGCGGCGGCTGGGCACCGCATCATGTCGAGGTCGATGAAATACCACCGACCTCGTGGATTGCTCACCGCCGACTATTGGGACCCGAACGCCTTCGTCCAGGTCGATGACGAGCCGAATGTGCGCAGCGCCCACCGGTTGCTCGAGTCCGGCATCACCGTGACCCCACAGAACGTGTGGCCGTCGCTCGACTACGACGCAAAATCAGCCAATCAGCTCGTCGGTCGGTTCCTCGCACCCGGCTTCTATTACAAGACGTTCATTCACCCACAGAAGTTGTGGCCCGCGTACGAAAGAGTCCTCGCCACATTCGCTCCCGGAGGTTCGGTCGACCTCGATACTCCTCTTGGTTACTTCGACAAGCGGTACACCCACCCCGATGTGGTCGTCGCCGGGGGTGGACCAGCCGGACTTGCCGCAGCGACAGCCGCCGCCCTCGCAGGCGCGTCGGTGCTTCTCGTTGAACACGAACACCATCTCGGTGGTCACCTCCGCTACGGCTCGGCCGAGGACCAGACCCTCGCGAACAGTCTCGAGGTCGCCGCTCGCGCCGCTGGTGTCGAGATCCTCACCGATTCCACCGTCACTGGGCGCTATGAGGACAACTGGCTCGGGATCGTCCAACGTTCGCACCCAATCGCATCCGAGCGACTCATCAAGGCCCGTGCAAAGACGCTCATCGTTGCCGCTGGCCTCATCGAGCGACCGTACGTCTTCTACGGAAACGATCGCCCCGGTGTCATGTTGTCGAGCGCAGTTCGACGCCTGATCAACCTGTACGCCGTCAAACCAGGCACACGAGCGGTCGTCTTCACGGCGAACAAGTCCGGCGACGCCGCAATTGGCGATCTCGAGAGCGCAGGAGTCGAGATCGCAGCCGTTGTCGACGCTCGGAAGGGCGAACAGATCCATTCGACCAAGGGTTCGCAGAAAAAGATCGAGCAGGTGAAGGTGGGGCTCGGTGACAGCTACGTCGACGCAGATCTTTGTGTCACGGCCGTTGGTTGGACCGCACCCACGTCGTTGCTCAACATGTCTGGCGACCGGCCAATCTATGACCCGAACGCAGCACGGTTCTTCCCGTCGGGTACTCCCGACAACGTTCTCGCAACCGGCGGGATCGTCGGTGACGGGACCACCGACGAGCTCATTGCACACGCCGAGGAAACGGGTCGTCTCGCCGCCGGCCGGGCCTTGGCTGTCCGGCATCGTCTGCAGGCGACGACCACCCGTGCCGTCGAGGTCTCCGGTCCTGAACCCGAGATGCCCGGCGACGTGCGGACACCTCTCGGGCGAGATCATCACCCCGAACTCTTCCGCTCCACCACCCACGGCATCGTCGACTATTCCGAGGATGTGTCGTCGAAGGACCTCGTCGCGGCAACCAAGGAGGGATACGACTCGGTCGAACTCCTGAAGCGCTACACGACCGCAACGATGGGCCCATCCCAAGGCAAGCTCGAAACGGTCAACACTGTTGCGATACTCGCAGAGGCCCGCGGTGAGACGATCGCCGAGGTCGGCACAACGATCTGGCGACCTCCGTATGCTCCCATCACGTTGGGAGCGCTCGCGGGCCGGATCTTCGAACCCGCACGGGTGTCGTCGGTCCAACCGTGGCACGACAGCCATGGTGCGACACCCATCCTCGCCGGACAGTGGATTCGTCCGGAACACTACGGAGACCCACAAGAAGAGGTTCGCAACGTGCGCGCCAACGTGGGCATCATCGACGTGACACCCCTCGGCAAACTCGAAATGCAAGGTGCAGACGTGCCGAAGCTTTTGAATCTGCTCTACACGAACCGCTGGTCGAAGCTCGCCGTTGGTTCTGTCCGATACGGCATGATGTGCGCCGAGGACGGCGTGGTTCTCGACGACGGGGTGACCGGTCGACTTGCTGAAACCCGCTGGCTGATGACCACCACGTCATCTGGCGCCGGCACCATCTGGGAGTGGGCCGAAAACTGGCTGCAGACCGAACATCCAGACTGGGACGTTCATATCACTCCGGTCACGACGGCGTACACGTCGATCAACATCGCTGGCCCGAACGCGCGGACGCTGCTGGCTCGTCTGACCGACGTCGACGTGAGCGCCGAGGACTTCGCCTACATGCAGGTGCGGACGGGGATGGTTGCTGGCGTTGCTGACTGCATCATGTGGCGTATTGGTTTCACCGGTGAGCTCAGCTTCGAGGTGCATGTACCTGCGGGGTACGGCCTACATGTCTGGGAACAACTGATGACCGAAGGCGCCGATCTCGGCGTCGCCCCGTTCGGCTTGGAAGCCCAACGTGTCATGCGGCTCGAGAAGGGCCACTTCATCGTTGGACAAGACACCGACGGGCTGACCAAGGCACACACGACCGGCCTGACAGGGCTGATCAAGATGGACAAGGACGACTTCGTCGGGAAACCCGAACTGGCGTGGGCGCTCGAGGCAGATGACCACGTGGTGCTCGTCTCGGTGCAGATGAACAACTCCTCTGTCGTTCCTCCAGAGGCCTCACAAATCGTTCGTCCCGGGACGAAC
>RCMY010003126.1_pt1 | contig 14812 bp, 12 predicted proteins | sample 2041341 | NCBI WGS metagenome assembly RCMY01 (sample SAMN09708234, study PRJNA481090) | Marine sediment metagenome, whole genome shotgun sequencing project.
AGTTTGCCATTGGCCTCGGCGGAAATGGTGGTTTCCGTCGCCTCGAAATTACCGTAGCCATCGGCCTTGTCGCCGTTGCCGGAACAGGATGCAAAAGCTGTGATTAAAGTTGCGGTTATGAATTTGGATGTTGCGTTCATGTCTTTAACGGATTTAGTGATTTCCTTTCGTAATCTGATACTGTATCTGCCTCAACAGCATTTGTGTTTTATGCAGGGCAAGATTATTCTTGGCTTCATAAAGGTTCGTAAACTCCGTGATATAGGCCGATGAGGTGATGACCCCGTTCTCCAACTGTGATTCCGCTGTTCTCACCATTTTTTCACGTAATGGGATAATCCCTTCGTCATAGGCAATCAGCTCGTCTATCTTATCGATTTCCGATCGTAAGTCTGCGAGTTCCACATTGGTATTGAGTTCAAAGGTTTCTTTTTGGGTATCGATAATTTCCTTGTTTATCTGAAGGGATTGTTTCTCGGTCTTGGTCTTGTTCCAATCGAAAACCTTCCATTTCAACCGCAATCCGGTCATATAAAACGAATTGAACGAATTGTCGAGCATGTTCAGGCCGGGATTGCCATAGCCGCCCTGGGCAAAAGCGTTTAGCTTGGGAAGGTTCGATTTCGACAGCAGCTCTGTGGAAAGGGCCACCTGTTCTTTTTGAAGTTCGAATAGCATCAGTTCGGGCCTTTTGGATGCGGTGTCGGTTTCCAGGAAGACCTCGGGCCGTTGTAACGCCACATCTTTATTCAGTTCCCTGCCAATGAGGAGCGACAGCCTTTCGAGTATTCCCGACTTGGAGAAATCGAGTTCCGCATAATTCTGTTTTACTTTTAGGAGTTCCACTTCAAGGGCATCGGCGGAGGAAGGCAACAACATTCCGAACTTCACGCCGACATTTACCTCATCTAAACGTGTCAGCAGTTGTTTTTCTTTGGCTTCTAAAAGGGTTCGGTTTTCTTGCAAAAGCAACACCGAGAGATAGAGTTGGTTGACCTGGTTTTTGAGTCCGTATAGATTGACCTCCACTTCTTGTTGGCCTATTTTGCCCTTGGCCTCTGCAACCTTTGCCGAGGCGTTTATCAGCCCGCCGTTGTAAATCGATTGGGTAATGTCTAAGGTCGCCCTATACTGATCTTTGTTGGGCGGTTCTATAGTTGCATTCGGAATCTGAATCGGTAAACTTACAACATCCGATTGGTAGGTAGCCTGTGCGTTCACATCCAATTGGGGCAGTTTGCCCTTGTTGATGGCCTCGATATCCAAACGGGATTGATCGCCCAGCAAAAGGGACTGCTTGGCCAAAGGATAATTTTCCGTAACAAGATCGAAACATTCATCCAACGTAATCACCTGCTGTGCCGATGTGAGAAACGGAAAAACTAGAACTAGTAAAATTAGTACCCTTTGCATTTTGACCGATTTAGGTAGTATCCAAAATTCGGTTGTTCCGCTATGTTTTCCAATGATATACATCATGCCTTTATTGAATTGATAATGAGTTCGGGAATCAATTTCTTTCGTTCTTCCATTAGGGTGCTGAACGTATGCTTATCGAGTTTTAGGATTCCCCTTACTAGTCCACTTCCCACGAATGGGAAGGCACAGAGCGAAAAAAGATGCATCAAAAGTTGTTTCGGATCAACGGGCTTTAGGATACCTTTTTCGATTTCTTCGGCAATTTGTTTTTCGAACAACGAGGGATCGGGTGCGGAATGTACCGTGAAAAAGGTAGTGGCAAAGTCAGGATTGATATTGATTTCCTGTATCAAAAAAGTGGGTAAATATGGATTTTCGATAACAAAGGAGATATAGCTTTCCGTAAATCCCTCGATTTTTTCAAAAACGGAAGATTCCGAATTGAATATACCGTTCACGTGCGGAGCGAATTTTTGGAAAGCCTGCATAAAAACGGCCTCGAACAGTTGCTGCTTGTTGCGAAAGTAATAATGCAACATCGCTTTGTTGATTTTGGCCCCATCTGCAATTTCCTGCATCCGTGCACCTGCCATTCCCTTTTTTTGAAATACTGAAATGGCGGCATTTAAAATGTTTTGCTCTGTGTCTCTGTTCTTCATTAACTACATGGTTTAACCAAATGGTTAGTAAAACTACACAATTTATCTATACCGTCAAATAATCCTTCGATTTTTAAGAAATAATTAAGGTAGCTTTTTGCCTATACCATTTATCCTACCCTCCAAGCAAAACTTGGAATTGAGGAATAGGTTTCTATCGTGATGCCTAGCATAGAATATACGTCTATCGATTAGATTGTTAGAATTCTACAGCTTCTTGAACCATTCTGTTTTCTTCGTCAATTTGATTCGATATAGAATCCGTTGCATCGCTGTTATACCTTTTCCACGGGCATCGGTCATCGCGTGTTGAATCGTTGTGTCCCCAGTAAGAAATGGCATAACGCCATCCTTTAAAAATTAAATGGCAATAAAATGAAAAAGAGCGAGAATTAAAAAACATCGTAAAAGAACGTCACGCTAGAATCGCTGAACAAGGAAAAGCTGAAAACGCCTCTTCTTACTGCGGTGCGACCTCACCTTCAAATAAAGTGTACAAAATTATGATGGACGATTACTCCGAAACTAGCGGATATGTCGCGGATGCCGATTTAGGATTAGGCTGTGGACTTCCGACCCAATTCGCACAGATTAAAAAGGGAGACACGGTAATCGACTTGGGCTCAGGTACCGGGAATGACTTCTTCGTTGCCCGGCACGAAGCGGGCCGCGAGGGTAAGGTAATCGGAATTGATTTCACCCCTATAATTATCGAGAAAGCCCGTGTAAACGCAGATAAGTTGGGCTACAACAATGTGGAATTCCGGGAAGGGGATATTGATGCTATGCCTGTCAGCAATGATGTTGCCAACATTATTGTATGTAATTGTGTGTTAAACCTAGTTCCGGACAAGTAAAAAGTTATCACAGAGATATTTAGGGTATTGAAAACAGATGGCCACTTCAGCATTTCGGATATTGTTTTGGTAGGCAAACTGCCGGATGCCTTGCGGTCAGATCCCGAAATGTATGCAGGATGCGTTGCTGGTGCCATTCAAAAAGCAGAATACCTTAAACTGATAGAAAATAGCGGATTTCAAAATAGTAAGATCCAAAAAGAAAAACCCATTGTCATTCCCAATGATATCCTTGGCAAATATCTTTCTCAAAAAGAGATACAATTTTTTAATAAAGGAGCCACAGGGATTTTCAGTATAACGGTTTATGGGGAAATGGGAAGACAATAATACACGTACCAAAAGCAAAACTCTCCGAAATTAACGCTGCAAATTCCTGTGATCCAACAAGCGGATGTTGTTGATTTTACCGAGATTATAATTTTACTATTGTAAGTTCGGTCAATGCTTGAAACTCCAAGACGGAAATTTCATTTTAAAATCTAGTCGAAAATGGGGATACTGTTAGTTTTGCATTGGCGACGCCAACCACTCGATTATGCCCTTTTTTTTCTTAAATTTGACTATGGGAGGATCTAAATTAAAGACTGGTAAGAATAAGAAAAATAATTACAAAGATATTTTAAAGGGTTTACACAAAGATCTCGTTCATCTTCAGGAATGGATGAAGTCTCAAGGCCTGAAGGTCGTGATTATTTTTGAAGGGAGGGACGCCTCAGGTAAAGGGGGCGCTATAAAGCGAATTACAGACCCATTAAACCCACGTACATGTAGAGTGGTCGCTCTGGGTATACCTACGGAAAAGGAAAGGACGCAATGGTATTTTCAGCGGTATGTGGCACACTTGCCTGCAGCAGGTGAAATGGTAATTTTTGATCGAAGTTGGTATAATAGGGCAGGAGTGGAAAAAGTAATGGGTTTTTGCACCGATGATGAATACAATGAGTTTTTACGATCTTGTCCGTACTTTGAACGCATGCTGGTCAGATCGGGTATTATCATTCTGAAATACTGGTTTTCAGTGAGTGACGAAGAACAGGAGAAGCGTTTTAAAAGCCGTATAAAAGATCCTTTAAAACAATGGAAATTTAGTCCAATGGATTTGGTGTCGCGTTCCAAGTGGTTGGAATACTCAAAAGCTAAGGACGATATGTTTGCCCATACCGATACGAAACAGGTACCTTGGTTTGTAGTGAATGCGGACAATAAGAAAAAAGCACGTCTAAACTGCATTAGTCATATTCTGAGTCAAATTCCCTATGAAAAAATGGATTTCCCGCATATCAAATTGCCACCCTTGCCAAAAAAGGCTAGTTATGTACGCCCTCCGAAGAAGTATCAGACATTCGTCCCCGAAAAGTACTGATTTGGACACCCACGCAAATAGATGTGTTTGGCTACTTAAACCATATTGGAGTGCTGCTACGATAATCCCTTCAATATAAGATTCACCTATAAATGAATCCACCTAGGGACTAAGCAGATAAACCGGTGACTTCTTTCCATTTTTCAGCCGTAAAAATTAAGAAGGAATTTGCAATTAATTTACATTATGTTTACATTAAATAACTACAGAAGGAACCTAATACCATTATTCTACCTGCTTGCCGTATGATAAAAAAGTCATTTTTTTATGTTGTATTAATTGTGCTTGCCGCTGTCCTGGTTTCTTACCCGGATCTAGAGCCCATTCTTGCAGGGGTCGCCATCTTACTTTTTGGGATGATTATGTTGGAGGAAGGGTTTAAGGTTTTCACGAAAGGCCCCCTCCAAAACATCTTGAAAAAAGCAACGGAGAAACTGTACAAAAGTATTGCCGCTGGAGCCTTTGTCACCGCCCTGATACAATCGAGTTCATTATTGTCGATAATTACGATTTCATTCATAAGTACCGGTCTAATAACTCTAACCGGCGGTATGGGACTCATTTTTGGGGCAAATATCGGGAGTACGGCCACCGCTTGGCTTATCGCGGGCTTCGGTCTGAACATAAACATATCGACACTGGCAATGCCCATGCTGGTTTTTGGCATTATTTTCTCATTGCAGAAAAGGGTTTCGCTACGGGGAATCGGGAATATTTTGGCGGGATTGGGATTTTTTTTCTTGGGAATCCATTACATGAAGGAAGGTTTTGATGTTTTTAAGGAATACATCGATCTTAATCAATATGCGATTCCAGGATTTCTTGGGATAGTGGTCTATACGGGAATAGGCATTCTTGTAACTACAATTCTGCAATCGAGCGCTGCGACTATGGCGTTGGTCTTAACTGCGTTGGCAGCCGGACAAATTGAATATGAGAACGCCCTTGCACTGGCCATAGGGGCGAATGTTGGCACAACGGTTACGGCGATTATTGGTTCCCTCAGTTCGAATATGGCAGGAAAAAGACTAGCCGGGGCACATTTGATATTTAATGTGGTTACCGGAGTTATCGCCATAGCCTTTATATATCCGCTTGCTGACTTGGTGAAGTATCTTTCCGACGCGGTGGGTATTGCGAGCGGTAATTTCATGCTTCGATTGGCGATGTTCCATACCATATTCAACGTTTTGGGCGTACTCGTGATGTTACCGCTCATGAAAATGATTGAGAGGTTCTTGATGCGGTTTTTCGTTGAAAAGGATGATAAAGGTATCGAAGAGCCCAAGTATCTGAACGAAACCATTTTGCAGTTTCCCGGTACGACGGTTTCCGCGCTTGTGAAAGAATCCAAGTATCTCTATGAAAATGCAGTTTTTGAAATAGTCGCGCACGCCCTGAATATTCATAGAAAGGATATAATATCCGAGTTAAGTCTCATAGAAATCATTAAAAAATCCAAAGTAGGTTTAAATGTCAATGTCCGCGATTTATACTATAATAAAGTAAAAACGATCTATGGTGAAATAATAAGGTATGCCACTACGGCACAGGGATCTTTAAATTTGGGAAAAAATCAGGTCGACAGAATTTCCGGAGTTATAGTTGCCAATCGGAAGATGGTAGAAATAATTAAGGCGGTTTTGGAAATGAGTATAAATGTGGCGCTGTATTTAGATTCGGAGAATGTTCACATGGTCAAACAGTACAACAAGTTTCGAAAAAAAATCATTAGAGTGCTGCGTGTCATCTACTTATTTAGAACCCATGAAGATAAGGAACAACACTATACCAAACTGTTGGCACTGAGAAAGAAAGCGAAAGAGCGTAAGCATCAGACCGACAAATCTATAAACAATCTTATACGGGAAAATCTGATTACCGCCAAGATGGCTTCTTCCTTAGTAAATGATAAGGACAACCTGAACGAAATAATCAAGAACTTGATTTCGGTCGCAGAGCTTCTCTATGTAGAAAAAGATTCCCTACTTGAGAACGGAAAACAAGAGCCTACTGTAGAGGCGGTGATTATGTAAAAAACTTCGGAAGCATCTATTCATCGTTTTCAAGAAGCTGCTTTGACCGTTGATGTTCGTCGTAATATAAATTTAGTATCGCCGTATTGGCCATAATCAAATCTTTGGTTTCCAAAAGGATAATAAAATAAAGCGTTGTATTTTTAGGGCTGGAGTCTTCGGTGCGTGTGCGTTCGACCTGTTTTTGTATCGACTCTTGAACACTGTCGAGCAGGGCCTGTTTTTCTTCCAGTATCGGGGGAAAAATTCTATCGAAGGTCCTGGTCTCGAATACCTCCCTTATTTGGTCGAATAGATGAATAAGACTGTGGTTAATGGCCAAAAGTTCTTCGGCCTGTTTGTTCTTTAAAGCCTTGTGGTTGTTGTTGACATGCTTATGGCTGACTTCTGCGATCAGGCGCGATGATTGGGCCACATCCTGTACGCTTCCTATAACATCGATATAGAATTTGCTGGCACCTAGATACGAATCGTCCAGTTCTTTAATGAAATAGAAGATATCATTTTGCAACTCTTGTATTTCAGATTCTAGTTTATCTACCATGGACTTCGCTTTTTTAAGGGCATCCAAGTCCTGATTGATCAAACCGACGATAGTCTTATTATTTATCTTCCCCACTCTTTTTAGGGCTTTTGACATAGTATCCGCACTTTCTTCTATAACACCTTGTATAGAACTACTTTCCGCTTTGTTCAAGCTGTCCTCGGCCCTGACCTCCCTAGTTTTATTCACATGTTTAACGTAATTTCTGGCCAATAACAAAATGGCCAAAAGCAATAGTACGGCAATCATAGTTCCCCCGCCAAGGTCGATCAAATAGGCAACAGTTCCTGCTGCTAGAAATGCGCTAATTGCCGTGAAAAACCAGCCTCCTATTACGTTCAATACCCCGGCAACCCGGTAAACAGCACTTTCGACGCCCCAGGCCCTATCCGCAAGAGAAGTACCCATGGCCACCATGAAGGTAACATAGGTGGTCGATAAGGGTAGTTTCATTGAAGTCGCCATAGAAATCAATACACTGGCGACCATTAGATTGACCGCGGCACGTACCAGGTCAAAGGCAGGTAGGTCATGGGTTTTTCCCCTGGGAAGCGTAATAACAGGTTTTACAAATTGTTTATTTATTTTTTTCTGGATGGAGTCCGGAATTACGGTACGGGTATACTTTGAGGCCAGTAGTGTAAACCTTACCAAGTTTCTTGATAAAAAGTTCGGACTAAAACGTTCTTTGGTTTCACTCTGGCTCGACAGGTCGATAGAGGTCTTGACTACATCTCTTGCCTTACTTGAAAACCATAAGGTCAGCACCATTATCAAGCCCGCGAGCAAAAGAAAAAATGTGGGGGTAGTTACCTCACTCTCCAGAATATCCATTGAAAACTCGGTAGCGGGTATGCCGGAGGCCACCCATGCTTCATAGGATTGCCAAGCGGCAATGGGAACGCCGATAAAATTGACCAGGTCGTTGCCCGCAAAGGCCAAGGCCAAGGCAAAGGTGCCTACAATAATAATGAGCTTATAGATATTTTGTTTGAACACCGCTATGACCAAATAGGACAAAAGCGACCATATAATAAAACTGAACACTACGATCAAGAGCGTTCTACCCTCTATTAAGGGCTCGATAACCGTATAATAATCCGTGCCTTGCAGCCCCTTTATAAATATGAAATAGGTGATGGCGGCCAAAGCAATACCTCCGAAAACGGCACCTACCCATTTGGCTTTCCTTTCGAAATTAAAAGACAGTAACATACGGGAGACATATTGCACCAATGCGCCAACGGAGAAGGCAACCACGACGGAAAGCAAGATTCCTAGAATTATTTCAGTGGCTTTAGTGGTATTGATATAAATAAAAACATCTGAAAAAGAGCCATTGTCGGCTCCGATCTTTATAAGCGAAATGGCGACAGCGGCACCTAACAATTCAAAAACAATAGACACCGTAGTTGAGGTTGGCATACCCAGTGTGTTGAAAAAATCGAGCAATAGAATATCCGTAATCATTACGGCCATAAAGATGATAATGATTTCACTGAACATGAATTCACTGGGCACGAATATACCTTTTCGGGCAACCTCCATCAAACCACTTGAAAAGATGGCACCGCAGGCTATACCCAAACTCGCAACGATCATAATCGTTCGAAATGAAATGGCCTTCGAACCTATTGCGGAATTCAAAAAGTTGACGGCGTCGTTACTAACGCCTACTACGAGATCCGCTATGGCCAAGATGGCCAAGGCTACAATCATTAAGAAGTAAATATTATCCATAATACAATCGGGTTGGTATAACGTAAAAATGGGGAACAACCGATATCAAGACATGGCTGATGTCATATCGGCAATACACATCAAATATCGGGTCAAGTATGAATTGACACGTGTTCTGCAAACCTTGTTCCCCGCTCAAGGAGCGTAAAACGAGTTGAGCTAACAAAGCATGCCCTGCATGTCTTTGGTTTTCTTCCCGCTCATCTAGTACTGTTCCAATAAGTAATTGATTAAATCCGTGGTGGTAACGATACCCACTAGTTTACCATCATCGACAACTGGAAGCGCATGAAATTCTTTCTTGGCCAATTGCTCCGCAACTTCTTGAACCGTAGTCTTAGAAGTTACGCTGACCACTTTATTGGCCATGACCTGTTCTATGGTAAACAGGTTGTAAACCGAACTATCTATATCGTTTCCATCTTCACTGACGGCATCGGTAAAACTGATGCGCATAAGATCCGTGTAACTCAACATGCCCAATATTTTCTCACCAGAGATGACGGGTATATGTCGAATTTTGTGCTTTTTAAATAGTTTTTCTGCGGTAGCCAAATCATCTTTAACATTAAGTGTTACCAAGTTTTTGGTCATAATTTTCGTAACGGGAACTCGTTTTTTCATCTCTAAAGCTTTAAGTTTATAATTAGTAACTATTTCAAATTTTTCAAGATCTTTTTTATTTCGGATTTTATCCAACAAACATTTCATCTTAAAAGCTTATCGAAATTCCGAAACTTTTTCTAGTATTGAGAATAACGTATGGATAGGGAATAGTCTCAACAAAGCCTTTCACTGTAGTTTAAAGGTAATGGGGATGCTGTAAGGCACCTTCACCGGCCTACCCCTTTGCATACCAGGGGTCATTTTTGGTATTGCCGCAACGATACGCGTTGCCTCGGCTTCTAAATTTTTATCGGGACCTCGGACCCTGATGTCGGATATATATCCTTTATTATCTATAGCAAATTGCACAAACACCCTACCTTGTACCCCCATTTCCACCGCAACTTCGGGATAGTTGAATTCTTTGGCGACATGCTCTTGGATTTTTTTCTGAAAACAAGCTTTTTTCGCCTCGTTCGTGCTATTATCCTCGCAGCCCGGGAAAACCGGTACGTTCTCAATGACCGAAAAAGGCACCGACACTTCCTCTTCTTCTTCTTCAACTACGACATCCTCGACCTCAATGGGGGCTTCTATGACAGATTCCTGATTTGTTTCCGTGCTTTCGATTATCGTTTCCTCGATTTCTTCTGTGTCCTCCACGATTTCGATGAGCTCAGGTGCTGATGGCGGCGGCGGGGGTGGCGGGGTTTTGATTTGCTCCGTTATGGGCACATCTTCCTTTATTTCGTCGGCTACGTCCATCGACGCTACAACATACTCTGCCTCATCATAGGTCTTTAATTCAAATGCTCTCCATGTCATGAAAAGTACAAGCGTAAGGCCAATCACAAAATAAAGACCACTATTTCGATTCAAATCGGCTTTCGGGTTCTTCTTGACTTGCATGGTGGAATGGATTTTATTGATTACTCTTTAAAATTAGTTCTGTTTTTGCATAAATAACATGATATTTGTCAGGTACACCAATTAAAATACTGATTTCCATGTCTTCTAAAAACTCGTTTGATATCACATCCCTAGGCAAAGCGTCCATTCCTTCGCCCATACATTTAGGCAAAACTGCGGGAGACGGGATTTTAAATTTTATAGAGGACAGCGATAAAGTCATTACGGATGTCTCTTTGGCAAATTTCAATTCGTGTGTCGGCAGTAACACGCAACCGGATTGTCTTGAAAAGGCCGGACCGCGTGAAGCCCTATTTTTTGATCCCACGAACGTTACGGCAGCTATCGTCACTTGTGGTGGACTTTGCCCTGGCGTCAATAATGTGATCCGGAGTCTATCAATGGCACTACATTATTTTTACAAGGTCAAGCGAATCATCGGAATTCGGTATGGATATGAAGGTCTTATACCCGCAAATGAGCATGACTTTTTAGAGCTTAGGCCGGACAAGGTAAAGGACATTCACGAGTTTGGAGGTACCCTCTTAGGATCATCGCGAGGGGCGCAGTCCGTGCCTGATATGGTAGATACCCTTGAAAAAAACAAAATTGACATATTGTTTACCATAGGTGGTGACGGAACCCTAAAAGGCGCCAACGCCATCGGGGAGGAAATCGAAAAAAGGGGTTTGAAAATCGCCGTTGCCGGAATTCCTAAAACGATTGACAACGACATTGATTTAATCGATAAATCGTTCGGGTTTGAAACGGCCTTCGATGTTGCAAGTCCCTTCATCAGAAATGCGCATAACGAAGCGACCGGCGCCTTTAACGGAATTTCTATTGTAAAATTAATGGGAAGGGACAGTGGCTTTATTGCAGCATCGACCGCCATAGCCATGCCCGTAGTTAATTTTGTACTCATACCTGAAATCCACTTTGAATTAGATGGACAAAATGGTTTTCTAGAGGCCCTAAGAAAGCGAATAGAACTCAAGCACCATGCGGTAATCGTAGTAGCCGAGGGAGCCGGACAACATCTGTTCGAAACCGGAACGGAGGAAGTAAAGGATGCCTCTGGAAATATCAAGCATCAAGATATCGGTCTATTTTTGAAACAGCGCATAAAACAATATTTTGATTCTATAGGAACCAAAACTACCATTAAATATATTGATCCAAGTTATATTATTCGAAGTGCTCCCGCCAATGCCAACGACAGTCTCTTTTGCAATCGGCTTGCCTACCATGCCGTACACGGGGCAATGGCAGGTAAGACGAAATTTGTAATAGGCCGGCTCAACAACAAGTTTGTGTACATTCCCATTTCAAAAGTCGTGAACCAACGTAAAAAAATCGATTTAGAGGGCGAATTTTGGTTTGCCGCCCTTCAGAGTACCGGCCAACCCTTTTCTATGCACTAAAAGAACCTATTCAAGTTTTCCTAATTTTACATTGCCAACCGTTCCCTGATAAATTCGGATACTATGCCCGTAGCAAATTTCAACATCAAAGGATTGACCTCCGAGGAGGTAATTCAAGCGCGTAAAGCCCATGGGGAAAACACGTTAGAGGGCAAAAAAATCCATGGACTAGTGGTAGCCTTGAAAAGTCTGGTCCAAGATCCAATGGTTATTCTATTGCTGGTGGCCTCCGCCATCTATTTTATCAGTGGCAATACAGGCGACGGTATTTTTATGGCCGCCGCCATCGTTTTGGTATCCACCATTTCGTTATATCAAGACGGCCGTAGCCGCAACGCCCTCGAAAAACTCAATAATCTTTCCCAGCCTAAATGCAAGGTCATCCGCAACGGCGAGATTGTGGAAATCAATAGCGAAGAGGTGGTGCTAGGCGACAGTTTGATGGTTGAGGAAGGGGCCATCATCACAGCAGATGGAGAAATTGTACACTCCAACGATTTTTCGGTCAACGAGTCCCTTCTTACCGGAGAATCACTTTCGGTATATAAGGACCGTACCAAAAAAGACCGTAGTATATTTAAGGGCTCAACGGTAGCAAGTGGACTCGCCATCGCCACGGTAACCGCCATCGGCAACGCCACCCAACTAGGAAAGATCGGTGAAAGTCTGCAGAACATCCGCGCTGAAAAAACGCCGTTAGAACGACAGATTAACAACTTTGTCAAGAAAATGGTCGTCGTCGGGGCCATCGTTTTTATTATCGTTTGGGGCATCAACTTTTACAGTTCCCACGATGTGCTCGACAGCTTGCTCAAGGCCCTTACCTTGGCGATGTCTATTTTGCCCGAGGAAATTCCCGTTGCCTTTACCACCTTTATGGCTTTGGGATCGTACCGGTTGATGAATATGGGGGTCATCGTCAAACAGCTAAAAACGGTCGAGACCTTGGGAAGTGCCACCGTCATCTGTTCCGATAAGACAGGAACGATTACCATGAACAAAATGTCGCTTGCCAAGGTGTTTGCCCTTTCTTCCCAAAAAATAACTGATACCAAAAACCCATTGGGCGCGGCTGAAAAAGAGTTGATTCGCATAGCCATGTGGGCGAGCGAACCAATCCCCTTTGACCCAATGGAGGTTGCCCTACACGATGCCTATCAAAAGTCCGCCATAGAAGATGAACGCCCCGATTACAAAATGGTTCACGAATATCCGTTGGGTGGCAAGCCTCCAATGATGACACATCTGTTTGAAAATTCCGAAGGAAAACGGATCATCGCGGCCAAAGGTGCTCCCGAAGCCCTGATGGCAGTATCGAATCTGACCGAAAGCGAAATACAGCAGATCCACGAGGCCATAAATGTACTTGCTACCGATGGCTTTCGGGTGCTTGGCGTTGGAGAGACCCATTTCAAAGATTCCGACTACCCAAAAAAACAACAGGATTTTAAATTTGATTTCAAGGGAATCGTCGCTTTCTATGATCCGCCCAAGCAAAACATCACATCCGTTTTCGATGACTTTCATACTGCCGGAATCAAGGTCAAGATCATTACGGGCGATAATGCCGCAACCACTTCGGCCATTGCGCAAGAAATCGGCTTCAGGGGCTATGAGCAGCGTATTTCAGGTGATGAACTGATGATGTTAAATGAAACCGAACTAAAAGATCGGGTACGGAAGACCAAAGTTTTTACCCGAATGTTCCCGGAGGCCAAATTAAAAATCATCAATGTTCTCAAAGCCAATGATGAAATCGTCGCCATGATAGGCGATGGCGTAAATGATGCGCCGGCATTAAAGGCGGCGCACATCGGCATTGCCATGGGAAAGAAGGGTACCGAAATCGCAAAAGAAGCGGCCTCGTTGATTCTATTAAAAGACGATCTGTCCGACATGGTCGATGCCGTGGCCATGGGAAGGCGCATTTATACCAATTTAAAAAAGGCGATCCAGTATATCATTTCCATACACATCCCCATTATTTTAACCGTGTTAATTCCGTTGGTACTGGGCTGGGCGTTTCCGAACATCTTTTCGCCCGTACATGTCATCTTTTTAGAACTGATCATGGGGCCGACCTGTAGTATCATCTATGAAAACGAACCTATGGAAAAAGACACGATGATCCGAGATCCACGTCCGATTAGCACCACTTTTTTTAGCTGGAAGGAACTGACCACAAGTGTCATACAGGGAATAGTAATTACCGTTGGCACGCTGACCGCCTATCAATATGCGGTCTACCACGATTTCGATGAAGCCACTACCCGAACGATGGTATTTGTGGCATTGATTTCCGCGAATATCGTCTTGACTTTGGTCAATCGTTCATTTCAACATTCGATTTTGACCACTTTAAAATATAAGAACAATCTGGTACCACTGATAATTTTGGTTACCGTAGCTTTAACCGCCCTGTTACTTTTTGTTCCTCCATTGACCCGCTTTTTTAAATTTCAGACGTTGAATGCATATCAAATTCTAGTCCCCATGGGCATTGGGTTTCTGTCGGTAATCTGGTATGAAATCGTTAAGTGGAATAAAAGGGTAAGTTAAATGCGTCTAGTCAATGCCTCGACCCATTTATTCCCAAAGAAAAATTCCTTTAAGATAACTCGAACAACCGTATAGGCCGGTACGGCGACAATCATCCCAATAATTCCGAAGAGAAGTCCTGAAATAATAATGACCAAAAATATCTCTAAAGGATGCGATTTGACACTATTCGAAAAGATTAAAGGTTGGGAGAAAAAATTATCCACCAATTGACCGACAACGATACCTATGATCACATAGCCTGTTCTTGGAAAAATCACCGTGCTAAAATCCATTTCAGGATTACTCGTCATGGTCAGCAGGATCATAATGACACCCCCGATTATCGGACCGACATACGGAATGATATTAAACAAGGCGCACAAAAAGGCGATAATCATGGCATCTTCTATACCTACTAAAAACAGCACGAGAGCATAGATGACAAAAAGTATGGCTAATTGTAATCATGATTGTAATTCATGTAAAAGTACATGTTCAAAAAAAGATTTTTTAGCACCAATGAATGCACATTCTCATGTAAAAAAAGTGATTGGTGTTGTAAGTGGTAAAGGAGGCGTTGGAAAGACGACCGTTGCATCCGCCACGGCGCTCAGATGTGCAGCCGACGGGTTGCGAACAGCGATCGTCTCTACCGACCCGGCCCATTCGTTGGCAGATTCGTTCGATACCGAGCTGGGCGGCGAACTCCTC
>RCMY010003127.1_pt1 | contig 14811 bp, 16 predicted proteins | sample 2041341 | NCBI WGS metagenome assembly RCMY01 (sample SAMN09708234, study PRJNA481090) | Marine sediment metagenome, whole genome shotgun sequencing project.
AAATTCAAATAAGCATCATAATCAATATAAGGATCAATTCCTTTTACAATATTGGTGATGAGCTCTTTTTCTTCAACCTCTTTGCTGTTTTTAATACCTTTTGTAAACAAAGTATATAATCCATCTTGATCATTCAACATTGATACCATACCCGTGTCAATAGGCTGTACTACAGCTATACCGCCATTAAACCCTACTTCATTGTTCAAGGTTTGAAATGCATATTCAACAAAGGCACGTAAAAAATTACCTTCTCCAAACTGGATTATTTTGATGGGTAAAGTAGTAGAAACCCCTGTAATTTTTCTATTTAATTTCTGCATGAATTTTATTAAAAAAGATGATTATTTTATAAATCAAATAAGCTAGGTAGCCATAAACTTAATTGTGGAATGTAGGTCACCAAGAATAACGCAACAATCATTGCAATAAACAAGGGTAATAAGGGCTTAAAAACCTTTTCTATAGTTGTTTTAGCCACACCTACTCCAACAAATAATACTGAGCCTACTGGAGGTGTACAAAGACCAATACAAAGGTTTAACACCATAATGATACCGAAATGTACCGGGTCTATCCCAAGTTTTGTTACTACAGGTAAAAATATTGGTGTGAAAATCAATACCGCTGGTGTCATATCCATAAAAATACCAACGAACAGCAACAGTAAATTTATGATAAGAAGAATCACAATTTTATTATCACTGAGGCTTAATAGACCAGTACTGATATCTTGAGGAATATTCTCATAAGACAATGCCCATGACATACACATAGAAGACCCTATCAATAACATAACAATTGCCGTAGTCGCTGAAGAGTCCAATAATATTTGTGGAAGCTTAGGAAACGTTATTTCCTTATAAATAAATCCTAGAATCAAGCTATACAAAACGGCTATTGCAGATGCTTCTGTTGCGGTAAATATGCCGGTAACGATACCGCCAATAACCACAACCAACATAAAGAGGCTTGGCAATGCATCAATAAAAGTTTTACCTACTTGCTTTAAACTACTTCGCTTACCTACCTTATATTTTTTCTTTTTTGCCCATAATGAAGCTACTATCATTAAGAACAATCCCGTCATAATACCAGGTACATACCCTGCTAAAAAAAGCGCCGCAATTGATGCGCCACCACTAGCCAATGAATAAACGATTAACACATTACTCGGTGGTATAATCAATCCTGTAGTTGCTGAAGTTATGTTCACAGCAGCTCCAAATTCTTTCGAGTACCCTTCCTTTTCCATCTCAGGACCCAAAATACTTCCCATAGCAGATGCAGATGCCATAGCAGAACCAGCTATTGCGCCCATTAACATGGCAGCTATAACATTAATTAAAGCTAAACCACCAGGCAATGAACCTACTAAAGTTTTTGCGAAAGCGATAAGTCGATGAGCAATACCGCCTTTGTTCATAAGTTCGCCCGATAATATAAAGAAAGGTATTGCGAGCAGTGCAAAACTATCGAGCCCAGTTGCCATTCGCTGAGATACTGTAGTAAATGCAGGTATAGCAGGTATACTTACTAACATTGTTAGCAATGAAGAAATTGCAATACTCCATGCTACAGGGGTGCCAATCGCTAAAAGACAGATAAAACTAATTACCAGTACTAAAATGGGAATATGTTCCATCATGATTTTAAATTTTTTAAGTCAGATGCTTTATAAAACATAATTAACAATCCACTTATTGGAATAATAATATAGACTACCGCTAAAGGCAATTGCAAGGCAGGAGATTGCTGCCCCAGCACATACGAGATATATACCAGTCGAGAACCACCTATTACAAAAGCAAAAAAGACAAATAGGATAATCATAATAGATACTATAATCTTCAGTTTTTTTTGTGTTTTCTTACTCTGGCGTTTCGGTAAAATATCAATAGCGACATGCAGATTACGACCAGAAACATACGCTGCCCCTAAAACTCCGATCCATATCATAAGATATCGAGCTAATTCATCCGTAAATGAACTAGGATTTCCTGTTACGTATCTAGTAAATACTTGCCATAAAACATTGATTACCATTATTGACATAATAAGCACCAATGTCTTGCTTAAAACTGCATCTATTTTACTTCGCATAGTACTTAATGTGTTTCTTGAATTTGTTGGATCAGCGGAAATATTTCAGGATCATCTTTATAACCTTCATAAATACCCTGTACTTTTTCCGCAAAAAGCGATTTATCTGGTCTAATAATTTTAACACCTGCCTTCTGAACTTCCCGCAGCGCCTCTTCCTCAGCTTCTGCCCACAGTATACGTTGATATTTAACCGATTCTTCAACAGATTCGTTTAACCAGTTTTGTTCTTGTTCATTAAGTTTATCCCAAACATATGTTCCTATAAGTAGCACATCTGGCAGTACAGTATGCTCATCTAAAGAGTAGTATTTACAAACTTCATAATGACGAGATAAATAGAAACTTGGTGGATTATTTTCAGCACCATCGACAACACCTTGTTGCAAAGAGGTATACAATTCACCCCATGAAATAGGTGTTGGTGAACCACCTAAAGCCTTAACCATATTGACTGCTGTGACACTTTCCATTACCCGTATTTTCTCACCCTCTAAATCAGATGGTTTTTCAATCGGTTTATTCATTGTGTAAAAGCTGCGACTACCTGCATCGTAATACCCTAACCCTTTTAACCAATATTTCTCTCCATCATTCAATAACATTTTCCCAATGGGACCATCAAGAACATCAAATGAATGTTGGCGATCTCGAAACAAAAAAGGAAGACCAAGCACTTTCATTTTCGGAGCGAAATTCTCTAATACCCCTACAGAAACTTTAGTCATATCTAAACTACCAATCTGCAAAAGCTCTAAACATTCACGTTCAGTACCTAATTGCTGACTAGGATATATTTCTAATTTAAGCTTGCCTCCCGAACGCTCAAATAAATCCTCCCCCATTTTTACCATCGCCTTGTGAACCGAGTGACTTACGTCTAAGCCATGGCCTAATCGCAATGTTTTTGATTCATTTTCTATTTCGCAACCAAAGAAAGTTAAGGCTAAAATAAAAAGAGATAGAATTAATTTACTTTTCATATTATTCGTTTGGTATTACCATATCATGCAATAGAAATTTGTATTTATAAAATTGAAAAATTGAAATATTCTTTAGCATTATTGTAACAAATATCTTGAATGATTTTACCCACCAATTCAAAATCTTGTGGCAATTCACCTCGCTCCATTTCTTGCCCGAAAAGGTTGCACAATACCCTTCTAAAATACTCATGTCTAGGATAAGAAAGGAAACTTCTAGAATCAGTTAACATACCTATAAAACAACTGATTAGCCCCATATTTGAAAGCGCATTTATCTGTTTGGTCATGCCATCTTTTTGGTCTAAAAACCACCAACTTGAACCAAACTGCATCTTTCCTTTTATTTTACCATCATTAAAATTACCAATCATTGTTGCCAACACTTCATTATCAGCAGGGTTTAGATTGTATAAAATTGTTTTGGTAAGTTTATCTCTAGAATCTAACGCATTTAAAAAACTTGATAACGTTGATGCTTGAGAATAATCTCCTATAGAATCCCAGCCAGTATCAGGTCCAAGTATCCTAGTCATTCTTGTATTATTATTTCGTAAAGCTCCTAAATGAAATTGTTGAATCCAATTTCGTTTATGGTATTGCTCACATAAAAACAATAATATGGAAGTTTGAAATTTCTCATCTTCCTCTAACGACACTTGTTTTTTCGCTCTTCTTTTTTGAAAAATTATTTCAATTTCCGAATCGGTAAATGCCCTAAAAGGAACATAACTTAACCCATGGTCAGATAGTGTACATCCATTCTCCTCAAAATAGTCTAATCTTAAATTTAGCGCATCACATAAAGACTTATAAGTGTCAATGGTTACATTACTTACTTGTGATAATTTTTCTAAATAATCCAGATATGTATCACTTGAAATCATAATAGCCTTATCTGGCCTAAATGCGGTGCTAACCTTCACGCTAAAATCACTATTCTTAATTTTAACATGATGATCCAAACTATCAATTGGATCTTCGGTTGTACAAACAACCTCTACATTCATATTTTTTATCAGACTTTGGCAACTAAAGTCCGCTGTTTGAAGTTTAGCGGTTGCCTCATCATAAACTTCGTTGGCGGAATTTGAATTCAATAAAATATCAATATCAAAGTATCTTTGCAACTCTAAATGCGTCCAATGATATAAGGGATTTCTTAATGTATAGGGTACTGTTTTCGCCCATTGAGCAAACTTTTCCTTATCTGAAGCATCACCAGTTATATACCTTTCTTCGATACCAAAAGTTCGCATTGCTCTCCATTTATAATGGTCTCCGTTAATCCAAATTTTTGTAAGATTCTCGAAAGTGTGATTATTCGCTATCTCATTGGGCGGTAAATGACAATGATAATCTATGATTGGCATTTGAGATGCATAATCATGGAATAGCCTTAAGGAAAACTTATTCTCTAAAAGGAAGTCATTTTTTATAAATGTTTTGCTTGTCAGAATAGAATTACTCATTAAATTTCATTTAAAGGTTTCCCAATAGTAGCCAATATACCACCATCTACATATACAATCTGCCCATTAACAAAATCGCTTGCTTTTGATGCAAGAAATATTGCGGCACCCGCTAAATCTTCTGGATCCCCCCATCTAGCTGATGGCGTTCTATTAATTATAAACTCATTAAAGGGATGCCCATCTACACGAATAGGTTCTGTTTGCGAAGTTGCAAAATAACCTGGGCCAATACCATTGACCTGAATATTATGTTTCGCCCATTCTGTAGCTAAACTACGTGTCAACATTTTAAGTCCGCCTTTGGCAGCAGCATATGCAGAAACACTATTTCTACCTAATTCACTCATCATAGAACAAATATTGATGATTTTACCTCCTCCATTTTTAATCATTCTATTTCCTACCAATTGAGAAATTATAAAAGCACCTACTAAGTCTACCTCTATAACCCTTCTAAAATCATCAACAGGCATGGTAGTTGCCAATTCCCTTTTTATAATACCTGCATTATTTACCAGAACATCAATTTCACCACCATCACTAACTATTTCAGAAATTTTGGTAGCTGCCAGTTTATCGTCCGTAATATCAAAAATGTAACCTGAAACCTTGTAGCCTTTATTCTTGTAATGAGATAAAGCTTCATCCATTTTAAACGGAGTTGTACCAGTTATAATTAGCTCTGCACCTGCATTTGCCAAACCTTCAGCCATAGCCATACCTAAACCATGGGTTCCACCTGTAACTAATGCACGTTTACCTGTTAAGTCGAACAATTTCATAAATTATCTTAATTCGTTAGGAGCACAAACATCCATATCACTATAATCTAAATTTTCACCAGCCATACCCCATACAAAAGAATACGCACAAGTTCCTGACCCAGAATGTATAGACCATTCAGGTGACAAAACTGCTTGATTGTTCTCCATAAAGATATGACGTGTATGCTGTGGTTCTCCCATAAAATGGCAAACTGTTTGACCTTCTTCAACATCAAAATAAAAATATGCTTCCATTCTTCTATTATGAGTATGAGCCGGCATTGTATTCCAAACATTGCCAGGTAATAACTCGGTCAATCCCATTTGTAATTGACAGGTTTCAACAATACTATTGACTATTAATTTATTAAGCACACGCTTATTTGCATATTTTTCATCTCCCAATTGAATTACTTCAGCTTCATTTGCACCCACCTTTTTTGTTGGAAAGCTTTTATGTGCGGGGGCAGAATTGAAATAAAAGAGGGGTTGTTCTCCAGATTCAGATTCAAAAATCACTTCTTTTGTACCTTTGCCAACATATAGAGCTTCCTTTTTACCTAATTCATAAATTGTTCCATCAACTATAATTTTACCTTTTCCACCAACATTAACAACGCCTAATTCTCTTCTATCAAGAAAATTATCTGATTTTAAATATGGAACAGATTCCAATTTCACAGATTCATCGACAGGCATAACACCACCAACAATATACCTATCGTACATGGAGTATGTTAACTGCACGCTATTTTTCACAAACAACTTAGTTATTAAAAATTCCTTTCTCAATTCTTCCGTACCATACACTCTGCTATCTACAGGATGCGCGGCGTATCTAAATTCGTAATTTGTCATATTATCTTTTTATGCAATCGATTACACGAATATATAAGTTTTTACATATTCGCCAAGGAAATTCAGTAGTAATTACTAGTCAACAATTATTCTCCTGTCAAATTCTCAACAATTAAATTAAAAATTAAATTTTAAAAACAACGATAAGCATTTTAATTCAGACAAAAACAACAACAAAATGTTCAGTTATAAATCATTTATAATCCAATTAAACTCCTTTTGAGGCCTTTTTAGTTAAATTGTTCATAAATACTATTATCTAATTGCCCTATAAGCATATACAATTGACAAAGAATTGCGTAATTTGAATATTATGTTAACTTTGAAAAAAAAGCAGCACATGGAGTTACTTGAAAAAGCTCAAGAATTTGTAGGTCGAAAAATGAGTAATATGTCTACTAGTGACCGAGTAGAAGCATCTAGAGAGGCAAAAGCTCTTATTTTGAGCATTAATGAAATATACAAGGAAACTAAAGATCCTAGTTTAATGGATGTAATGAAAGATGTTACCGTAAAGAAGAAAAAGATTGAAAAACGATTAAATGGTGTACCATTAGTATAATTCGTTTTATCTAATTCATTTATTTTTTGATTTATCAAATAAAAAAGCCCCTTAAGAAAAGGGGCTTTTTTACATTTCAGAATTTTAAATATAATAGTGGATTCTATTTTCACCAAGTAAAAGCAAAATCTACTTTTTAACAATTCTTCTTATTTCTTTATTAATATTAAGTAATTTCAGCACTTAAACCAGCTTGCAACAGTTTAGAACATTGCGGTTTTAATTCTTCATATTCCCCAGTCTTAACCGTGCATTTTCCTTTATAATGTACAATTAAAGAACATTGTTCGGCCTGTTCTGGCGAATGTTCACATACAGACATTAAGGTATTTATTACATGGTCGAAAGTATTGACCTCATCATTAAAAAGAACGATTTCATTTTGCTGAACCGTCTCTTCCTCTAGAAGTAGTTCTTCGGAAATTTTTTCTCTTGTGCTCATTCTATTCCAATTAATACTATCTAATTTACATATTTTGCGGAAACCCAATTATTTCGTTCAAGATTTTTTTCAAATTTTAACTCTAATTCTACACATTTTTGAGTTATCATATTTAAGTCTTCTGTATAAAAACCACTTAACAATAATATTCCATTCTTATTCAAAGATTTCACATACGCAGATAAATCTTTCAACAGAATATTTCTATTGATGTTGGCAATAATAATATCGTACTTTTTATTTTTCAATAATGCTACATCACCTTCATATACAGAAATAAAGTCCACTTTATTTCGTATTACATTCTCCTGTGCATTTAAAAAACACCAATTATCAATATCGATTGCATCAATTTTAGAAGCGCCGCGCATGGCAGTTAAAATTGCCAAGACGCCCGTACCACTACCCATATCTAAAACCGTTTTATCTTTTACATTTAGCTGTAAAATATGTTGTAACATCATATGTGTTGTTTCATGATGCCCAGTGCCAAAACTCATTTTAGGCTCAATTACAATATCATACTCAACACCTATTGGTTCATGAAAAGGAGCCCTTATCATACATGCATCATCTATGATAATAGGCTGAAAATTTTGTTCCCAAGTGGCATTCCAATTTTCTTGCTCAATTTCTTTAAAACCGTATTTGATTTCAAAATTTTTGTTGTTGAGAATTTGAATTTCATTCAAGATATCTAAGGACCAATCGGTCTTTTGGATATATGCTAAAACTTCATCATCTTCTTCAACGAAACTTTCAAAACCAGCTTCGCCCAATTCTGCTATCAAAATATCTGAGGCCGGTTCTTTAGGTTCTACCGTAAAACGGTATTCAATATAAATGTTATTACTCATTTTTAAAAGCTGATTTTTTTTAATTAAATCGCTTTAACGATAGCTATGAAATCATCTGCAACTAATGCAGCACCACCGATTAACCCACCATCAACATCTGGTTTTGAAAATATTTCTTCGGCATTACCCGGCTTAACACTACCACCATACAAAATAGTAACATTGTTAGCTATAGTTGCATCAAAAGCATCTGCAATGGTTTTACGAATAAATGCATGCATTTCTTGAGCTTGTTCTGGTGAAGCAGTTTCTCCTGTTCCTATAGCCCAAACTGGCTCGTATGCCAAAACGATTCTTGACCAAGCAGATGGTTCTAAATTAAAAAGAACATTTTTTAACTGACTTTCGACCAATTTAAAATGATTACCAGATTTACGATCTTCTAATTCTTCGCCGAAACAGAACATTACGCGCATTCCCTTTTTCAAAGCAGTAACTACCTTTTTTGAAAGAATCTCGTCACCTTCACCAAAAAATGCTCTTCTTTCAGAATGCCCGATAATAACCGTGTCTATACCAATGTTCAAAAGCATATCTGCAGAAATCTCCCCTGTAAATGCTCCACTTTCCGCATAATGCATATTCTGTGCAATTACCTTAATTTTAGAATTGTCTAAAGTACGAACTGCACTGGCTAAATTAACATAAGTTGGCGCTACCATTACTTCTGCAGTGGTGTCTGGCAATTTTGCTGATAACTCTGCTAAAAGTGTTTCAGTTTCTGCCAAATTCTTGTTCATCTTCCAATTTCCTGCTACTATTTTTGCTCTCATTTCAATTTTATTTCTATTATTTTTATTTTGATTTAAAATTTTAGTTAAATTTTAAATCCTCTAAATCGTTGTAATGTACTTTCTGTTTTATTGTGCCTTTTTCTAAAACTAAAACTCCTGGATTTGAACGAACAATAGTCTTCAATGTCGTTTCGTCTGTAAAATAAAAATCAAACCCTAATCCGTATTCCTTCTTTAACAAGGTGGTTTGGTCAGGACCAGATGCCGACATGCCAATAACCTTATATCCTGCCTTTACTGCTTTATCAGTGATCGTTTTAATTTCGGTAAATACTTCTAGATTAGACTTTCTTAAATCATAAGCAATAACCATTACCAACTTCGGTTCTTGCAATAAAGAATTAGCAAAATCTTCTCCTTCTTGCTCAATTGTAAAGTCATGCACTGGTGGCTCATACCCTGCTTGTAACTCTTTTGTTTCTACATCAATAAATTCTCCATCTACTGTAGGGTAATCTCCATTGGTTATATGAATTTCTTCATTGCCGTTCACATTGAACTTCCACTTATATTCAAATATCGCTTTAGGAGCATTTTCTGGAAAACTCATTCCTTCTTCTATGTTCTTCCCTATTTCATAAGGTCTAAAATCAATAACTGGTAAATGGTTAAGAACATAATATACGTAACCGATACAAGCTAATAGTGAAACCATTAAAGCAGCTTTCACAGTATGTGGTTTTACTAGTGGGGTAATATACTTTCTACCCGCATATATGATAAGAATCAAAATTAAAAGCACCACATCTTTAGTGAAAGATTCCCATGGTGTCAATTTGATAGCATCTCCAAAACAACCACAATCGGTAACTTTATTAAAATAGGCTGAATAAAAGGTTAGAAATGTGAAGAAAACAATCATAGCAAGTAAGGTCCAAACTGTAATCTTACGCTTATATCCAAGAATAAGCATTACTCCTACCATAACCTCAATAATAACTACCAAAATTGAAATTGCTAATGCATAAGGTGTTAAAAAAGGAAGGTCTAAAACACCTTGACTAAAATATTCTTCTAACTTAAAAGAAAAACCAACTGGGTCATTCAATTTTATAAATCCGCTAATAATAAAAAGAATTCCAACAAAAATTCTAACGACACCCACTAAATACTTCATTATTGAATTGATTTTTCTGATTCGGTTCCTAAATGTATTAATGCAAAAACAGCATAATTAATCATATCTTGATAATTTGCATCAATCCCTTCACTCACCACGGTTTTACCTTTATTATCCTCAATCTGTTTTACACGAAGTAATTTTTGCAATATTAAATCTGTTAGTGAACTCACCCTCATATCACGCCAAGCTTCACCATAATCATGGTTTTTATTCAGCATAAGCTCCTTAGTTATTTTAATATGTTTGGAATATAATTCTACGGACTTTTCTGTATTTAAATCGGGCTGATCAACAACACCCAATTCTAACTGAATTAACGCCATAACAGAATAATTAATGATCCCAATAAACTCTGAACGTTCATCTTCATCAACTTTACGAACTTCATTTTCTTGAAGACTCCTTATTCGCTGAGCCTTAATGAATATTTGGTCGGTTAAAGATGGTAATCTTAAGATTCGCCATGCACTACCATAATCTGACATTTTTTTCTGGTACAGATTTAAACAAACCTGAATCACCTCATCGTATTCCTGTGCCGTATCTAGCATGTAATTCTATCTATTTTGTGTAAATTTCGCTTAAAAAAATGTAACCATCAAGATTGATGGTTGAAACTTGGAAAATGCCACATATTCCTATTAATTCTCGATAATGACCATAAACTGCAACGGTAAGCTTATTTCACTACATCAACCTAAAGTAATGGGTATTTTAAATTTGACTCCGGATTCTTTTTATGATGGTGGAAAATACAAAGACGATTACAGTATTTTACATCAGGTTGAGAAAATGATAAACGACGGCGCCAGTTTTATTGATGTGGGAGCCTATAGCACCAGACCAGGCGGATTAGAAATAGACAATACCACAGAATTAGATCGCATAACTCCTATTGTAAAACTGATACTGAAAGAATTTCCGAATGCTATTTTATCTATCGATACTTTTAGAAGTAGCGTTGCAAAAGAGTGTATACAACTAGGAGCAGCAATTATTAATGATATTTCAGCTGGTTTACAAGACAAACAAATGTTAATTACTGTGGCTAATATGAATGTCCCATATATTATGATGCATATGAGAGGGACTCCCCAAAATATGCAGCAAAAAACAGATTATAATGATATGCTTAAAGAAATTCTTATGTTTTTTTCTGAAAGACTTTCACTAGCCAAATCATTAGGAATAAAAGATATAATAATAGACCCCGGTTTTGGTTTTGCCAAGAACCTAGACCAGAACTACGAACTCTTAAGGCAATTAGAAATGATGAGTTTTATTGAGCATCCCTTATTAGTAGGCATTAGTAGAAAATCTATGATATATAAAACCTTAAATACCAATGCAGGACAAGCTTTAAACGGCACAACGGCATTACACATGATTGGCCTTCAAAAAGGTGCTAAAATCTTACGAGTACATGATGTAAAAGAAGCCATGGAATGTGTAAAATTACATAATCAATTAAATGCCTAAGTTTATACATAATTCTTGTTATCAATTTTCTTAATTTTACTAAAACGGTACTGATTGGATTTTTTAAATTTTATTGACTTTAGAATTACCGATGTATTAGACATCATTTTTGTCGCAGTACTCCTGTACTATATCTACAAGTTAGTTCGTGGATCGGTTGCTATCAATATTTTTATCGGAATAGTAATTGTTTGGGCCTTTTGGAAACTGACCGAACTTCTAGACATGCAAATGATTAGTAGCATGGTAGGTGCATTTATGCAAGTAGGCTTAATTGCGCTAATCATTGTTTTTCAACAAGAAATTCGAAAATTTCTATTGATGATAGGGTCAACTAATTTTGCCAACAAAAGAAACTTTGTAAAACACTTCAAATTTTTAAAGCAAGAAGGCATTTCAACGGACACCGATGTAGATTCGATTCTTAAAGCTTGTGAAAAAATGTCTAGCACCAAAACTGGAGCTATTTTGGTTATAGAGCGGAGTAATTCTTTAGATTTTATTAAGTCTTCCGGTGATCGAATGAATATTGAAATCAACCAACCTATTCTTGAAAGTATATTTTATAAAAATAGCACGCTACATGATGGCGCTGCCGTTATAGTTGGGAATTACATAGTCGCTACTAGAGTTATTTTACCTGTATCTAACGAGCGAAATATTCCTCTACGTTTTGGATTACGACACAGAGCAGCAGTAGGTATCAGCGAAAAGACAGACGCATTAAGTCTTGTGGTAAGTGAAGAAACAGGTTTAATCTCCTATATAAAAAATGGAGAATTCGTTTTGTACGATTCCATCACACAATTAGGCAATATGATTAAACAAGATTTAATTTAAAAAGTTAAGCAATCTCTTCAGCTAAGAATTGGGCTTCATAGAGGTTACTGTAGTATCCACCTTTTTTAAGTAAATGTTTGTGAGTACCAGATTCTACGATTTTACCAGCATCCATCACTATAATCTTATCCGCTTTTTTAATTGTTGCCAAACGATGAGCAATAACTATTGAAGTTCTTCCCTGTGTTATTTTATCAGTAGCTAATTGTATTAATTGCTCTGAATAGGTATCTACTGATGATGTAGCTTCATCTAAAATCAATATGCTTGGATTACTAACATATGCCCTTAGAAAAGCTATCAATTGACGCTGACCACTTGAAAGCATAGTGCCTCGTTCTTTTACATTATACTCATAACCACCAGGAAGACTAGATATGAATTCGTCGACGCCAATAGCTTTAGCAGCATTCTCAATATCATCAAGACTAATCAATGTACTTTTCAATGAAATATTATTTGCAATTGTATCAGCAAATAAAAATACATCTTGTAATACTACCGCTATATGAGAACGTAAAGATGCTAATTTGTATTCCTTAATATCAACACCGTCAATGGTTATTTCGCCTGAATTAATTTCATAAAAACGATTCAATAAATTAATTATGGTGCTCTTACCGGCGCCTGTAGAACCAACGATAGCAACAGTTTCGCCTGCTTTCACTTCAAAGGAAATACCATGTAACACTTCTTCATCTTCCAAATAACCAAAGCGAACATTATCAAATTTAATGTCACCTTTAATTACTTCCTGCTCATAAGAACCGACATTCTGTATATGACTATCTGTATCTAATATTTTGAAAACTCGATTTGCAGCCACCATTCCCATTTGTAGTGTATTAAATTTATCGGCGATTTGGCGAAGAGGTCTAAACAGCAAGTCGATTAACATAATAAATGCGAAGATGGTACCTGCGATATCGGTAGTTATATTCGCTACGTTTTGTAACCCACCGTACCAAACAATTAACCCTACTGTTATCGATGAGACAATTTCTGCAATAGGAAAGAAGATAGAATTATACCAAACTGTTTTTAACCAAGCATTTTTATGCTTTTCATTAATCTCTCTAAACTTATCGCTCTCTATTTTTTCTCGAGTAAATAGTTGCACTATTTTCATACCCGTAATACGCTCTTGAACAAAGGAATTTAAATTTGATACTTCTGCCCTAACTTCGGTAAAGGCAATTTTCATTGCCTTTTGAAATAGCCTAGTTGCATAAATAATTAACGGTAATAATGAGAAAACAATTAATGAAAGTTTCCAATTGATAAAGAGCATTACTACCGCAGCAACTAACATTTTCAACAAATCTGCTACTATTACAAAAAAGCCCTGACTAAAAATTTCTCCAATACGCTGCATATCGGCAACTGCTCTAGTAACCAATACCCCTAATGAAGAATTATCAAAATACTTCATTTTGAAACTGAGCATTTTTCTAAATAAATCGATACGGATATCTTTTATAACAGACTCACCCAACCAGTTGGCATAATAGTTAAAAGCCAATTGACTAACCACTTGCCCTATCAAAACTACCAGCATGGCTATCGTTAGATATAACAACATCTCTTCATTGCTTTGCTTAATGGCGTCATCAATGATTTTCTTAACAATAAGAGGCGTTAGAATGGCAAAACCAGACAATAAAATAGCTGCAAGCGCTACCCCATAAAAAGTAAGTTTATACGGTTTGGTGTAGGCCATTAAGCGTTTAAAAAGACGAGTGTCAAATGCTTTGCCAGAATCCTTATCCATTCTTTAAAATAGTATTGGGGTAAACAATAGAGGTCAAATATAATCCTTTTGCAGGAACGGATGCTCCCGCCATTGTTCTATCCTTGCTTTTTAATATGGTATTAACATAGTCTGCCGAATATTTGCCAACACCTACATTTAATAGTGTTCCAACAATAGCTCTTACCATGTTTCTTAAAAATCTATCTGCTGTAATCGTAAAAATAAGCTTATCATTTTCTACAAACCATTTTGCTTCCCGTAAATCGCAAATGTTGGTAAACACATCTGTATTCGATTTTGAAAAGCACTCAAAATCTTTTTTACCGATTAAAAACTCTGCGGCAGTATTCATTTTAATTAAATCTAAATCCTTCCATATAAAATGAGCCATATCCATTATAAATGGGTCTTTAGTTTTTGAAATATGGTATTCATATGTACGTGCCGTGGCATTAAAACGCGCGTGTGAATCATCTTTCACCTCAAAAATACGCTGTACCGCTATATCATTGGGCAGATAACAATTAAGCCTAAATAGTAGTTCAGGAATTTTTGTTAATTGCTCGATATCAAAATGAGCATACATTTCTTTGGCATGCACGCCAGTGTCAGTGCGCCCTGCTCCCATTATAGAAATAGTACTATTCAATAGTTTAGACATGGCATTTTCCAATACCTCTTGAACTGTTATGGCATTTGGCTGATTTTGCCAACCATGATAAGCTTTACCGAAGTATGAAAATTGAATAAAGAATCTCAAAGGGATGTACTAGTTTTG
>RCMY010003128.1_pt1 | contig 14810 bp, 12 predicted proteins | sample 2041341 | NCBI WGS metagenome assembly RCMY01 (sample SAMN09708234, study PRJNA481090) | Marine sediment metagenome, whole genome shotgun sequencing project.
TGCGATAGTCTATTGAATAAGTCATCGTTTATTTCATTAATTAAGATTGTTATAAATATTGTATCGGTTTTATTTGGATTAGACTATAGCACTGAAAAATTACAAGAATGTGTTAATAACACTAATGTTAGTATCGAATGGAAGGAAAGAGACTTTTACAAACGTGTAATTGGAAAAGTAGTTGCGGATGGAAAAGACTGTAATCTAAATCAGTTGCAGCAAGGAGCTGCATGGCATTATAAAAGCTATCAAAAAAACCAAATTGAATACGATCGCTTAGCTTACTCTAATGCTGAGGTAACTGCACGTACTGAAAGTCGGGGATTATGGGCTAAACTTGATGTAGTAGCACCATGGGACTACAGAAAACGCTTAAACAAGAATTATGAGTTTAATAGTACGCTATATGATCTAGAAAATGCATCTTGTAATAATGATGGTATTATTACAGATAATAATTTAGTTATAGATTAGATTTCTGTCGTGCTATTAATACCAATTAATTACTATTAATAATAAAGATGGTGCTACAGATAGATAATTGGGGCGGTTCATTTTTGGCTTTATTGAAGTGTCCGAGACTAAAAAGATGGTACAACTAACTTGCTTTATTACTTAACCTGCTATTACTAAAAATTATACGAAACCAAAAGTTGCTAATATATAAAGCTACTAGCCTACTGTATATATGTTAATGGAGCATCTTATTAGCACAACTGTTGCATCAATAAAATAATTGAAAATCATATATAACGCTTTATTATGATCAATAATCGACTAATATAAAAGGATTAGCAGCGTTCAAAATAAGTGTAAAGGAGGCAGTGTATGCGAGGAGTTAATCTTGTGATAATTATTGGTACCTTGGGGGCAGACCCTGAGGTTCACAAGTTCGGTAACGGTGGTAGCGTAACTAATATCTCTGTAGCCACTAGTGAGCAGTGGACGGATAAGAGCACGGGGCAGAAGCAAGAAAATACCGAATGGCACCGTGTAGCTTTATTTAATAAATTAGGCGAGGTCGCCCAACTACTAAAAAAAGGTATGAGTGTTTGTATAGAGGGGAGTGTGCGCACGCGTAAGTATCAGGATGCTAATGGTCAAGATAAGTATACGACAGAGGTTAGAGCAGATAAGATGTTAGTCTTATCGGATTCAACTAATACTTTTACAACGCAGCCAGAGCAAGAGACAATAGAGGTCAGTACTAAGACAAAGAAAGATGATTTTGTAGCGCCGCCGTTTGCATCTGTAGAGCCACCTGTCAAAAATGATTTTGTACCGCCACCCTTTACCATGGCTAATGACGAAGCAAAACCAAAGGCAAATGCCTTTATAGCACCGCCTTTCTAACTTAGTAAGGTTATAGTATTTAAGAATCATCAGAGTGAATAGCGTGCTTATATTGAGTATACGTATAACATAGAGCGGGCACGGCTCATAGCCACATAAGCTTCATTCTTATTATCGACCAGATCGTTTCGATGTCCAAGAGAGAAAACAATATCATTCTCCAGACCCTTAAATTCTGCGCTCTCCAATAGGCTAATAGCTGCAGGAGGAAAGTGACCAATAGAGTAGTTGTCACAGCGCCTAATAGTGTAATTCTGCGCCAAGCTGCTTTTTAATATGTCTCTTTCAATATCGGGATAGGCATGTACTAAGGTAGACGATAGGAGGATGGTTATTTGAGAATAGTCAATGACGTCTGCATTAATCAGACTATCTATGTCTTTGTCTATTTGGCAGATTAGATCAGCAATATTATCAAAATCTTTACTGATTACCGGCAAGCCTTCTCCTGCTCCTGTAACCCCCATATCTGCATTGAGCCACTCTTTGAGCGTTTGCAAAATCTGTTGCGTATTGCGACAATTGGTCGTCAACGGTACGGTCGCTGGCTGATATCCTTGCAGCCTATCCAATACTGTTAGATCAGTATATCCGCAAAGGCCACTTTGTTGGTTTATATCCATAAATAGGCACCACCTACCATATTCTAACCCGCCCTCAAGCAGCTCAGCTAAAGTCGTGACTACCTCCTCATTTAATATATCTTGGGCCTCATCCACTATCAGTACTTCAACAGCCAATTGGCTACGCCGTATAGATGCCTGAATACCTTCAACTGTTTGTATAATTAAATTGGGGTGGGAGTAATGGTATTGCAAATAGCTTTGTAGCCAAGAGGAGTGGCAGACAAGGGCCGTCTTTCTGCCTTGCTGGGCCCAATGCATGGCAAGTCTAACAGCCATAAAAGTCTTACCGGTACCTGCACCACCCGTACATAAGACTCGAGGGTTAGCAACAATAATATTGGTCAGCTGTAATTGAGCTTCTGTTAAAGTCTCTATATTGTCGCTGATAGTGCTGATGATATCGCCTTTATAGACGACCGCTTCAAAGCTCGGTCTTAAGTACTCAACAACTTGGGTGATAGCTGCCTCACTAGCGGTAAGTCCATTATTCTTAGATAACCAATATTTAAATAGTTTGTTTAACCATCCTTGCAAGTCCCTATAAGCTAATGAGCCGCAAAGTACCTCTGCCTCCCATTCTGCTCCTTGCGCAGTGATATTACAGTCTGGAGTGATGACCCCGTACCCTATACTAAACTGATTGATAATATCGTGAGGTAAGTTCGCTTGTAATTTGCGCTGTAGACCATGCAGCGCAGATTGGGCTTGCCGAAAAGGACTCTCAAAACTCTTATCCGTTTTCCCAAAGCGATTGGTAAAGTGCCATTGCCCATTATCACAAGCGACTTGGCCTCCTTTTACTTCCAAAACGTAAAGCCCAGAGGGGCAAATCACTAAGAAATCGATCTCGCCAAATCTTTTGTACTCATGCCAAGTTAGATTTAAAGAGTGTAGGGCATAGTAAGCGTCGTTTTGATTGGTAAAGGCCTGAGTCAAACGGTCAAATACTTTAAGCTCGGCTTTGCTGTCACCGGGATAAGCCCTGTTAGGTACCATTTTCATATTAAAGCTTACTACGCATAGACTTTTCAGTTTTAGGTTTAATATATTTTAAGCTTTTCATCAAGGCTAAAAACTTCTCTTTCTCAATGATTTCTTTTATAGTAATTTTTTCCTTAGACTTCACCTTTAAATACTTTGCGGTTGTTTCGAAATTATAACTACCATTAGGAAAGCTAACCTCGTAGTCAATACAATCCCACTCATTTTCTTGAATAAGTAATTTTGCTGCCTCTTCCTGTTTTTTATACCAAGCCAATTTTAAATGATGCCGAATAGGCAACGGAAACCCAATAGGTTGCTTAGCTTTAACCTCAATAGAGTCTAATGTAATCTCATTATTGTCAGAAATAATAGGCTGTATAAAGTGTGCCATGAGTAAAGACATAGCTATATTCATATTTGCATAGCCCTTTATCCAGTCAGGAAGCTTAAGCCAACCACAGTTAGCGGCTACCATAATTGCAGTAAGCACCACCTCGATTTCGTTCAGTTTGGCAGTTTCTATTTCAAAAAATCTATCTAAATCGTCAGAATGGAAGAATGAAATGAGCAGTCTATTCAAAGGTCTGGCAGAATAAGTAACCATTAAGTCATCAAAGGATTTATTGCCTAATCCGCCCATGCTAGATAAGTCCTTAACGAACTGTTTGCTATTTTCATCACTAGCTTTGTTCTCTAACATGGTAATAATCGTACTTTTTGAACTTGCTGAGTTACTAGACCGAATAATAATCTCTAAAACTTCAATAAAAATTGCGCTAGCAGGATCCTGAATTAAGGTAGTTGGATTTAGAGTCCAGCTGCAAAAGTTTGCTAAAATATCGTTTAAAGGAGCATTGGGTTCGTTTTCAGAATTATCATTAGACTCTTCAGTTATAGGATGCTTTAAGAGCGTTAATAAAGTTTGTAAGGCGGGTTCGTTGACGTTACCAAGTACGCTTAAAAGTGCATATATAGCGGCAAAAGAGTTGGTTGAAGGGTAGTCGATAGGTAAAGGGTCGTAATTTATAGTCGTAACCGACTCTGGTGACTTCTCTAATTTATTTTTACTCGGTTTAAAGAGCTGCTTACTCGTTGATATTTTATAAAGTGTGAGGTCAACTCCATTAGTATCTTTAGTCTTGTCCACTATTTTCTTTTTGGTTTCATCATTGGGTAGCTTGATAGATTTAATCAGACCAGTAGCCAGAATAGACGGTATTAATACCAATGTGGTATCAAAATTTGCTCTATACTCTTCGTTTTGCAACTGTTCTATACTGGTGGAGCGCCATTGAGCTTCCACCGTAGAATAAATCCAGATATTACCAACATAATCGGTTAGATTTATTTCTAATAGCACTGGCTCCAGTATTTTATTTTCTTCTATACTGTTGTCTCGCGCCCATTGCGGGACACTAGTACCAAAAATAGGAATCCAACCTGGGTAGTCTCCCAAGCTGTCTTTATAGTATTTTCTATCACCTACAAATGCTGTATGGATAATATTCATCGCTAAGTACATCAATAAATTCTGATGGTTCGTCACAAAATACCACTGGCTTGGTAGAGAGTTTGTTTGTTTATTGGACATGTTGTGCTTATCCTTATCTGTTTTGGTAAATAATTCTAATTGCTGTGCCATGAGGTATGCGTAGCCAAAATAGTAGGGTCGTCTGGAAGTAAGGTATTCATCAAAGGATTATTGGTACCTTGTTCTCTTAATAAGAATAACTTTTCACGTGCTCTAGATGTCATAACATAGAAGCGTTTTTTAATAAACTCATGATCCGAGCTGAAGTTTCTATGTTCATCTATATCCGCTAAAAAGACAGTATCAAACTCTAGTCCTTTACACGACTGTGCGTTGATTAAAGCGACTCCCCCCTGAGTGAAGTTTATTTCCATTTCTTTACCATGGCGGTAATAACTGATTACAACCTCATTAAACCTTGCTTCCTGTCGTTGTTGACTTTGTAATTGCTCAAGATACTTATCCATAACTTTATTATTTGGACAAATGATACCAATGAGCTTATCGCTATAGTCCATAGCTTGTATTAAAATACTTTCTGTCAGTTGTGGAAAGTGGTCTGACCGATAGGTGTATAAGCAGGGAATATTGCCATACCTAGCTTCTGGATCTGGTAGTTTAGGAGAAGGAGTGGCTTTATCGACATAAAAACATCTACTAAACTTCGCTATTTGATAGGTATTGCGCCAATTCTCTGTAAGAATATGCACCTCATCGGGCTCCAACCCCATGATGGTCTGCAATTCTTTGATACTGCTGCAATCCTCCTTGATTTGTTGGTTTTGATCAGCCACGACAAAGAAATCTTCAAAAAATAAATTGACCAAAGCTTCATAGAACTGCGGTGGCATATCTTGACCCTCATCAATAATAAGAGTAGAGAGATAGTTGGTATTTTCGCTTTGATTGTTTTCATCATCCATAAAGCTAGCGGTTTGTGAAATGACTTGTTGCCAGTCTATCTCGGAAAAGCCATTTTTCTGCTCTATCTTAGGAACAGATTGAGAGAATAACTCTCTGTAGAGCTTATACAGCCAACTCTGCCACTGCACATTATGCAAACCCTCACCAAATAACTGCTCATTAGATTTTAATAGAGTATGGTTATAAGCCAAGCATTTATAAGGCTGATTTTCTCTAGCTAAGCGCCGTGCTCTCATTAAAGCAACTACAGACTTGCCGGTACCAGGCCCACCAGCCACAAGATGCTGTCCTTCCAAAGGTAAGTCAATAATAGCATCTTGCTCTTTGGTCAAGTCATCAATGTCAGGTAGTTTAAAACGTCTAGGGGCCATGCTCATAGGTCCTTATTATTATGATTTAGGTTTGATAAGGGTAAGTATCGATGGTAAGTTAATAGCGTTATTGCCTTTGATAAATATACGATCCAACAGAATATTGCCGCAAAAACAACTGGTCTCAGGTAATAACTCACAAGCATGGCAGGCGGCTTTATTTAACAGTCCTACCCCTTGACCTTCATGGCTTGCACACACAGGGTCTAAGGAGCACCATCGAGCCTTCTCAAAAGCTTTACTTATGATCTTTTCTAAGCGCTGTGGTTGCGCAAGTTCTGCTAGGCCTCCCAAAGTACCATCTACATCAGGAATAGCCACATAAATTAAAATACCTGCCATAGTAAGCTCTTCACTTTGCGAGGCATATATTCTCTCTTTTAAGGAAGCTGAAGGGTAACCCGCTTGAATTTCTAACTCTTTAATTAATAGATGAGATAGGGCATGTAAAAACATGAATCTAGGAGAGATGGCAATATCAGGGTCAAACTGGATATTTGTCTTAGCGTATCGAGCAATAAAGTCTTGAGTACGCGCTTGAACAGCGGGTATTTTTTCCCATTCTGCGACTATATCTTCATTAAAACCAACAAATATACCTTCACCGTAAAGTTCAAGCGCAGGTAGCCAGTCAGTTTCTTCATTTATCGCCGGTGGTACAATGGTAACTTCTTCATCACCCATCTCTCCTCCGCGAGTGAACCCTTTGAATACCATGATTTCTTTAAGCTTTCTAATCTCTACTACGCTAGTAATAAGTTGATTTAATTTACTACTGATACTTTCGCTATTTCTGTTTTGCAAAAACGAGTGCCATTGCTCACTAAGATGATTGGTTACGAAATCTTCGTCTTCATTTAGATCGGGGATAGGGTCTAAAATAGCTTGGTACTCTGACTCAAGTAATTTGAGAGTGGTTATTTGTTTGTCTATGTAGGGGAAGCCGTCCTCAATTTGAAAAATAGCCTCATCAATTTCTGCCACAGTACAATGCAACTCAGTAGCCAATCTTTTCTTGCTGGATTTTTTTTGCAATGGGGTCTTTGCAGAGGTGATTTTTTCGCGCAGGCTTGGGCTGCAGTAAAGTTTTGCCACTACACTATCACGCTCGATACGGGATTCTGGTGGGATGACTAAAGCACTTGTCGTCACTGATCTATGGATACGGGTATCGTTAATCTCCATAACTTCAGCAAGCTCCTTACTATCTGACTCTGATGGATTTTCCTTTAGCCAAGGTTGTATCCAAGCATGATAGGGAAGCCTCAAGCCAGAGTTGACATTATTACTAGCCTTACATACGGTGCATACAATAGTTCTTTTGTTTAACAACTTTAGTTTTAAAGGCGCTCTACCACATTGTGTTTGATCAGGATTTTTACTGTCTTTATGGGCTAAATAATGCCAATCTAAATCTGCAACATGGCCTTCACTATGGACTAACACTAAAGATACTTGGGTTAATAGCTTTTTGCAGGGCTGATTGTACTTATTGTATCCTTGACAGATAGGCGTATTCGTCTGCTGATCCATCCACGGTTTATAGTGCATTAATCCGCAGGAGTTACAGGACATCCAAGCGGGAAAGCGTGAAGCTGGGATACAGGCACCATCGGGCTTATCATGTTTGTCTAATTGCGCAATAGGAGGTTCTCTAAGCGACTCCTCAATGCCCAAGGCTGCCTTAACTTGCTCAACAAACATAATTTCGCGAGTGCCCAAACTGCCGTCTCTATTTGTCCATTGTCTTATATCCTGAATAATCATTAGATAGTCAGGCCCACGAACTACCGAACCGACTGAGCAATGCGTTAATAGGTGAGATAGCCTAACTGGCAAATATTGATAGTTATCATTGTTCATATTAATTTTACCAATCCTGTATTTTCTACATTACGCATAGAGTTTAAGGTCGCCCACTCACCATTTCTAGGTTTACCATGATGGTAAAGTAGGCTGTCTTTAGTTTTATCTTTAGCCTGATAACACTTTTGGTTAATAGAAGGCGTCTCTACAAAGTAATGCCATTCGTTGACCAGTTGTTCCATATTAGCTTCAATATCTGCTTGTCTTTCTGGGTCGGCTTGAACACAGCGTCTGGTATAGGCTTGGATAACGGATTGAATGTGAGTGTCTTCTTTATTAAAGGCTCCAGCACCATTATTATTTGCTAAAGATTGAATCGAGTGGCGTAAGGCAATGACCAAGCCCGCATGCAACGCCCTTTTTCTGGCCTGAAAGGTATAAGGTGTCACACTGGTCGGTTCGACATGACGATAAAAAGATTGATGATAAGCTTTAAAATTTTCATAGTGAGAAAGGCTGCGACTTTGATCCCTATAATAGTTGGCAATGACGAGACCTGGTACCTTGCTACGACCTACTCGACTGCTAGCCTGGATATATTCAGCTGTGGTTATAGGCTGGCCATTAATAACCATGAGGGCCATACGACTCACATCTAACCCTACTGATACCATATTGGTGGCTAAAGCGATATCTATAGCCTCAGAATTATCCCGCTTAAGTGCGAGACGAGAGAAGGTAGTTTCATTTTGTTGAGCGGTAGAGTTGCTCGTCAACTGTGCGATAGTGAGTTGTAGACGACTTTGCATCAAGCGATAGGTAGGGTCTTGCTCAGCTTGTTTTGGGTCAATGCCTTGGTTTTGTAGATACTCATTCATCAAACGTTGGCAGAAATCCTTTACCAAGATATTAAAGCTATTGTGACTGTTACCCACTCCTTTTAAACTGCCGTGATAGACCAGCATCGTCCACCAAGCATCCAACAATGCTTCGGCATCGCTAGATTCTGAAAAAAGAACAATAGGCGCCATAAGCAGAGCGGCGGCTAAAGGAGCTAAGTTTTTTTGGCGACTAAGCATGGGAGCAAGATATCCTAGATATAAACGTCCTGGTTCTTGCTCAATGGAGACTACTTTGGCAAAGTAAGAGTCGTCTGAACTAATCCCTGCCGGAGGAAAGATAGCAGGCTGGCGTGCAAACAGTTTATTGACCTGTGATCTGGCCTCTTTAATAGTGGCAGTTGAAGCTATGTATTTTGGATAAATATTTTTTTGTTCAATGACTGTGGAAATAGCGGCTTCATAGATGCCCGCAATTGAGCCTAAAGCACTAGAGATAAGATGTAGCTCATCTTGAATAATTAATTCAGGAGGACGGTTGCCATTTTGGCCAAAAAAAGCTTGAGTATTTTCATTCCATGCCAACATTGCAAATTTATCTAGAGTACCAACTAATAGGGTAGGCGGACGCTTATAAAGCTCTTCGTCAACAACATGACACGGGAGACTGATCGAGTGTTTGCCATAGTCACAGTGCGAATTAGTACAATAAAAACTAAAAGAATGTGAGGTAATTTTTATATTATTATCGATAGCTGTAAACGGCGCCTGACACCAAGGGCAGGAAGTGATGACGAACTTACTGATTTCGTCCTGTTTACCACTTTTAATTTTATCGACGATATCTCGCGCTTGATTTAAGTTATTAGGACTACTGCTAGAGCCAACCCACAATCCTATACTGATTTCTTCTGAGCCAAGGCGCGAATCACTACGGCGCATAAGCTCCATAGCGCAGATTAGCCTACAGGCCCGCATAAATTGCTGGGTGGTTAACAATCTCAGCGTATAGCGCATAAAACTAACCGTTCCTCCCGATGAGGCAGGGAACTTTAACCTTCGCCAAAAGATAACAAAAGCAGCTACCGCTAGATAAGCTTCAGTCTTACCGCCCCCTGTAGGAAACCAAATTAGGTCTACCTCTTCTCTATGACGATCATTCTCATCGACACAAGAAGCTAAACTTAGTAAAAAAAACGCCAGCTGAAAAGGTCGCCATTCTGGTATTTCAAAACCAGATTGCTGCATTTGCTGCATCATGGCTTTATTGGCTAAACCGAAAGACTCACAAACATAATCATCATTTCTTAGCAGCACTATGCCCTGACGCATACGTTGTTCAGCAATATGCATCCGCTCAATAATGTCTAAGCCAACTCGCTTTTTAGGCTCTTCGAAACTGTGAACATTGGTGGTTTGCTTATTAATCCAAGCGACATAGCCATCCACAAAGTCAGTTAACGTCTTACAAATACTCTCACGATGGTCTTTTATTAAAGACAAATTCTCTAATGATAAAATATTAAATTCAGAGTTAATATCGATAGCAGCGGTAATATTAGGGACTTCATAAGTGGGTAGGAAATCAGAATAAATGCGCTCAACTAGACCCTCTTGTACCGTCCAATCTACAGCAGCACCGTGGCCAATCGCATAGACCTTTTTGTGCTGATATTGTAAGTGTAATTCTTGATACTCTTGGCTTAAGTCTTGATAGCTGACATCTGGATATTCCCCAATACGTCCTTTATCAATATAACAATCCAATTGAACTTCAAATAAAGACTTGAATACTTTTTGCCAATAATCATTACTAACATTTGGGCTTTGAGCTTGGGTGCTATGGATAGCTTGTTTATTAACCATGGACACGGTAATTATTTTGCCACCTTCATGAGCAAATTCTAGGACACTGATAGAGCCTAAATACTCTGTATCCTGATTAACCTTGATTGGGAAGATGGGGTATTCACCTTCGCAGTGAACTGTTAGGGCATATTCATCTCCGCCTAGCAATTCTCTAATGAATATGTAATCACTAGCAGAAGCATATTTGTCATCTTTTTTGATTCTACCACTAGCATCTAGTTGAAAATCATCAGAGAGTTTATAACGACTGGCCTGAGCAATTATTTGCAGCTGCCAGTCATCATTTGCGACAAAGAAAGAGAACCCGATAGACGATGGAGGAACATACCGACGTCTGACGAATACTTCATCATCCCCTTCTTCAGCCGCTTTACTGACAGAAATATCGTCAGTATCTTCACAGGCAGGGTCTAAACCATCACCGCTTTGGTCAACAGGATACAGGACGCCTACAGGGTAACGATCTAAAGGAGATATGCCTTTTAAGTCTCCGTTATCAGTGGTAGTTGCGGGTCCCACCAACTGACGTTTTATCCATTCGGTTAATTGTGATCGAGCATTTTTATACTCTTGCATATCCATAGTTTTACATCTTAGTAGTCATTATTAGTTAGTAGTATTGTCATAGATGAATTGTTTTGCACGCCTCAGCTAAATGAGTGTCAACCATATCCTGTTTAAAAAGCCATTTTAGATACTCAGCATTATCCTAATAGTGCGCTAAATCTACAATCGAATACTTTAGCATTACTTCCGTTTTATCTTCTCTAAGTAATCAAGATATTGAGTTGTAGAGTCTTTTTTGACATTGAGATTCTGAGTAGTGTTGTCTGTAAGTCGAGTTCTTATTATTCTTGATTTAGACTTAGTTTTTAATGATTGTTTACTTATAGCATTAGTTGCGGATTTTCTTTCACTGGTGTTCGATGTTACTTTATCTCGTGGGATACGTACAAATCGTTCCTTAAAAAATTTTTCAATCTCACTATTTGAGCTAATAATTTCTTCATTAATTAGCTTTAATTCAGAAGTGAGATGCTCATTACTTTTTTCTAAGTTACTGATATGCGTTTGTCCCCTTTTAATAACTTCTTTCAATCTGCTTATTTCATCATTTACCTCTACAAACGAATCACTCTTTTTAATTAGCTTATTCTCTAATTCAGTTTTTTCATAAGCTAAGTGATGGTAGATAGATAGAGTTACTAGTTTTTTTTGTTCTTTCCTATTCGTTGGTCTGTTGCTATCTAAACAGGACGCTTGCCTTCCATACCAAGCTCTAACTCCAACATCTCACACCATTCATCTAATAGCATTAGTTCGTTTTTGAGTTGATAAATCTTACTATCTTTATTTTCAAGTATATTGAGCGGTTCAAAATCAGGTTCTAACATTGAGGTTAAGGATAAGATTCGTTGATCTTTATCTGCTGCTTCAGTAGTTGGTTGTTGATTAATAATAAGTTGATTGTGAAAGACACTTTCATAGTGACTGCGACCATTTTTAGCCATGACCATCTCAGTCTTGGTTTCTTCCACTTTATATTCTAATTTTTCGATTGTTTTATTTAAGTTTTCAATAGTTTTATCTCTATCTTGAAGAGTCTCTAGTACATTGGTTGTTGTGCCATGTATTGACTCAAACTTAAACCTGTACTTTGCAACTGCTTCACGCAACTAGTCTATGACTTTCTGCTTGTTTTTCAAACGCTTTTCTAACTTTAAATTTTCTTCATACAGCTCGACAATTTCATCAAAGTCAGGATCAGTAACAATTTTAAGCACTTTTTCATATTCTACTTGAACCAGCTCTAGCTCCTTAGAAATCTTGTTTTTAATAAAACCTAAGTCTTTACTAGAGCTTTCCTCGTCAATAGAGCTAACCTGACGCTTAGACTATTCCAAACTTTCGTATAACCGCTCTAAGTTATCTTCTAAAAATTTTGCAAGCCTCATGTATTAAATCTTTAAGCAACTAAGCCAATAGTAATCCGATTTGTAAACAAGAGAGGTTTATCAGGGTTAATAGCAGACTATGATTGATAGTAAAGCCTGACTAAACATAAGCTAATGTAGCTTCAGCATCTAACTATTCAAAGCGTTTTTTAAGGTGCTACGACTAATTCTACCCAAAGTGCTTAGTTCAATAAATCTCAGGATGTAGTAGTAACTCAGGTAGTCCATCAGATCTAATATACACCACGGCATTTTGCTGGAATTCACAACACAGTTTTATGCTGGCTTCTTTATCTATTGGATAAGCGAAGAAACTATCTTCTCGCCACTTACCGTTCTTACTTTCACCGTATCCTTCAATTACATTCAGACCTTCTTTAAGTAGTTCTGCTTTCAAGGTTTGATTAGCTTCTTTGTTGTCTTCAAGCGTAAGCTCTATTCCTAATGGATTCCAAGCTGTGATAAACAATCCGCCAGCAGGAGCAAGTGGCTGCAAAAGAGATGCAGTGTTTGAGGAAGTCTTATCGATATTAATTAAGGTATCGCCAAAGTGATAATTGGTTTGTTGATAAGCTTCCAAAAGGGAAGGGTCTAACATAGATTGCTCGCTAAGTTATATTTTCTAATCGTTTGTTCAGTATAGAAAGTATACTGAGGAATTGAAGAAGAGGCTATAGCTAGAGAAGAAGTTTTATATTTGAGATGAAAAGCGAGTAGAGACAAACCCCCAAGTGAACTGCACCGACTTTATCGGAGGCTGATTAACTTGAGTCAGGCAGCTTCACCTAACTGATTAAGATTATCATAATAGCGTCTTTCAAACTCAAAAGGTGACACATAACCAATCGTGCTATGCAATCGTGTTTTGTTAAACCAGTCCACCCATTCAAGAGTTGCCAGTTCAACATCGTTAACGCCATGCCATTGTTCTTTTAGATATTCAATCACCTCAGAATTATAAAGCCCATTGACTGTTTCAGCCAATGCATTGTCGTATGAATCACCAGTTGTGCCGACAGAAGCGATAATGTCAGAGTCAGTCATCCTAGAAGTGTAGCGAACGGATAAATACTGTACCCCTCGATCACTATGATGGATTACATCTTTGGGCTTGTTTCTATCTATTATCGCTTGGTTGAGCATTGCCATAACCATATCATTGTTCATACGATTAGATATTTTCCAACCGACGATAGCGCGAGAAAACACATCAATAATAAAAGCGGTATAAACCCAGCCGCTCGTTGTCTTAATATAAGCGAAGTCCGCAACCCACAGTTGGTTAGGACGATGAGCTGTGAAGTTACGATTAAACAAGTCACCAGCGCGCTTTTGGTCATCACGGCTTTGAGCTTGTACTGAGGCAGGAATGGTTTGTTCTATGTGCTTCTTATGCCATAATCGCAGGGTTTCAGGTGTACAGCCAATCTTTGACGCTATGGCTTGAATGGCTAACCATGTAGAGGGATAGTCGCTCGACGCTTCAGTCAGCATGCGAACGGCATGTTCTTTAGTTTCAGGAGTGTAGGTTTGTCTTTTCATTGTCGTATTCTCTCAGAAAGTTGAGTCTCCGACAATACCGGGGCGGTTCACAAGGCTATTTATCTGGCTTTAGGTATGGGACTTGATGGTAAAAAAGAGCTGCTTGGTATGTGGCTATCAGAGAACGAGGAGGCTAAGTTCTGGCTTGGTGTTCTCACTGAACTGCAAAACCGCGGGGTGCAAGATATCCTCATTGCCTGTGTCGAAAGTTTAACAGGCTTCGCTGATACTATTATCAACGTTTACCCCAATGCTCAGGTTCAGCTGTGTATCGTACATATGGTGCGTTACTCAATGAATTTTGTACCGTGGACAGATAAAAAGAAAGTAGCGGCTGATTTAAAGGGCAGTTATACAGAATTTGGGATGGTTTCGTTTTTACTAAAGATAATCAAGCCTTAACCCCGAATCTAGATATTTGCTTATCTCGTATTTCAAATGTTCTAAGAATAGATCCTCACCACCTAAATCATATACCTTAACAAATTTAGCACTTATATTCATTAAAGTCTCACCTGTTATACTTTCATCTTTACTCTCAGCTGCTTGCTTAAATGCTCGCATTACTGTTTGTACAATCTCAAGAACTTTTTCGTCTGAAATATCTTTATTGTGTACTAAATAAGGCCTGTACATTTGTACAGTTAATGAATTTATTTCATCTAAAGCAGACCTAGGTTTCTTCTTGAAAAATCTGAACATTTTTTAGCTCCTATGGCTTTTATATCTTTCAATGATAATTAAAATTGGTTTAAGATTGTTACTTGATCTCTCCCAAACAGCGTCTGAGTCTATATTTTTATCATTATTTGATTTCTTTATAATTTTATTAAAAACTATATATATCAAAACTATAAGCAATAAAGTTAAGACTAAAGGCATTTCTATGATCTCCACAAAAAATTAATATAATTGACGCTGATATATAGTCTAATCCAAATAAAACCGATACAATATTTATAACAATCTTAATTAATGAAATAAACGATGACTTATTCAATAGACTATCG
>RCMY010003129.1_pt1 | contig 14808 bp, 16 predicted proteins | sample 2041341 | NCBI WGS metagenome assembly RCMY01 (sample SAMN09708234, study PRJNA481090) | Marine sediment metagenome, whole genome shotgun sequencing project.
ATCGCGCACGCGGCGTGGGATGTGACGACGCGGGGCGCTGATGTCGCACAACAAATGGCGGCGCTGATCCATGCGCGGCTTGACGCAAGCGGGGTATAGCCGTGCGCGCCCCCCTGTTCTGGTCCAACCCACCTGACGCACCGGGGTGGCAGGCGCATGTTTTGTCACCGCTTGGCTGGGCCTATGGCAAGGCAACCGCGCGACGGATTGCAACCGGCAACAGCTACCGCGCCACTGTGCCGGTTATCTGCATCGGCAATATCAACATCGGTGGCACAGGAAAAACGCCCACAGCAATAGCGCTGACCCAACATCTGCAAGCACAGGGGCAGTTGGTTCATATCGTAACGCGGGGCTATGGCGGTGCTTTGGCAGGTCCGGTACTGGTGGAAGAACGTGTCCATGACCCGGGTCAGGTCGGGGACGAACCGCTTTTGCTGGCCGCCTTTGCACCGACCTGGGTCGCCAAAAATCGCAAGGCGGGCGTACGGGCTGCGGAAGCTGCCGGCGCTGATATCATTCTGCTGGATGACGGGTTTCAAAACCCTGCCGTTGTCAAAGACCTGTCTATCATCGTGGTCGATACCCATCGCGGATTCGGGAACGGGCGTGTTATCCCGTCGGGGCCATTGCGCGAACCGGTCAAGACCGGATTGGCCCGCGCCGATATTCTGCTCTCGATCGGTGATGACGCAGCGCAAGCACGGTTTTCCAGCCGATGGCCGGTGGACCTGCCACAGATGTCGGGCCGTCTGGCCCCGCTGCCGACAGGCATGCCATGGGGCGGAATGCGGACACTTGCCTTTGCGGGCATCGGGCATCCGGAGAAATTCTTTCACACCCTGCGCGAACTTGGTGTTGATCTGATCCACGCCGAAGCCTTGAGCGATCATCAACCGCTGACTCTTGCCTTGATGAAACGCCTTGAGATCGAGGCACTCGCGCGCAATGCGCAGCTGGTCACGACTGAAAAAGATGCTGTCCGGTTGCCACCTCTTTTCCGCGCCAAGGTGATAACGCTGCCTGTACGTCTGGAAGTGGATAGCTGGGGGCCGGTCGATACGGCCCTCCAGCAGTTTTTGACGGGTTAACCGCCCAGCTTTTCATCCAGAATGGTCTGCATTTCGGAAAAAGCCATATTCGCATATTTCTGACCGTCGATCAGAAAGCTCGGGGTGGAGTTGATGTCGTCCCGTTCGGCGTTAGCACTGTACCAGTCTACAAGGTTCTGGGCCGTGTCACTGTCTGCCATGCAGGCATCCAGATCTGCCCCGTCGATGCCAGCCATCAGGCCGATTTTGCGCAATTCTGCTGCGATCTGGGCAGGGTCACCCGACGCGGTCCATTCGCGCTGCTTCTCGTAGAGCAGTCCGGCAATTCCAAAGAACTTTTCCTGCCCGCCACACCGGGCAATCATCGAGGCCCAAAGGCCGAAACGGTCAAAATACACCTCTCGGTAGACGAACCGGACTTTGCCTGTTTCGACGTATTCCGCGATAAGTTGCGGATAAAGGTTTGCGTGGGACGCGGCGCAATGCGGGCAAGTGAAGGACGCATATTCAATCACTTCGACCGGCGCGTCGACGCTGCCTTGCACCATATCGACGATGCCGAATTCATTGTCTGCTTCCTGGGCCAGAACAAAACGAGGGGCTGACAGCCCCAGCGCCAATGCTGCACCACTCGTGGCAAGAAGTGTTCTGCGATTCATAAAGATACCTTTCGATTATTTGATCTGTTTCGACAGGACATTTGCCCCGAGCATGGCCAGCGCGGCTTTCAGTTCGGGACTGGTCACATCGTGTGAAAGTTCAGCCGAAGCAGCGCAGGCTTCGGGGCTGGGTGAATGATCCTGTGTGGGCGCAGGCGCGAAGGCGGCACGCCCATCGGCAAATCCGGTCGGTGCGGTTTGCGTGATCCGCACCCGCGAAATTGCGCGGTAGCCATAACAGGCATTCACCTTTTCGCGGATCTGGTCCTTTTGCATCTCCAGCATCGGGGCTTGCGCGCCGGTGGTCAGCAAGGTCAGGGTCGCGCCCATGCCGCCGCGCCCATAGCTGACATTCACGGGTGTTGCGATTTGCGCCGTCGCCTCTCCGACGATTTCGGACCAGTGGGTCAAGAGCCGCGTCACGGCAAAGCCTCTGGCTTCGCTTGCCGAGCGGATGCGCGTTTGCATCAGCCCGGAAGCGCGCGAGAACCCGTAAGTCGAAGAACTGCGGTGGTGTGTCTGTTTCATCATCTCTATCTAATGTAAGCGTTGCCTCCCGCCAAGCCAGAGCGAACTCAGTAGGATATATAAACAGTGCGTGATCTCGCCCAAGACCTTTTGGACTGGTATGATGTGCATGCCCGCGCGATGCCGTGGCGTGTGTCACCTGCGGACAGGGCAGCGGGCCTGCGCCCCGACCCCTATTTCATCTGGATGTCAGAGGTGATGCTGCAACAAACGACTGTGGCCGCCGTAAAGGATTACTTCCGGAAATTCACGGCAACATGGCCTACGGTAAGCGATCTGGCCGCAGCAAACGACGCCGATGTCATGGCGGCATGGGCGGGGCTTGGGTATTACGCGCGGGCGCGCAACCTGTTGAAGTGCGCAAGGGTTGTTGTGTCGGATCATGCTGGCAGATTTCCCGACACCCGCGAAGACCTGCTGAGGCTGCCCGGTATCGGGCCTTATACGGCTGCGGCGATCTGTGCGATTGCCTTTGATCGCCCCGAAACCGTTCTGGACGGCAATGTCGAACGGGTGATGGCGCGGATGTATGACGTGCATACGCCCCTGCCCGCGGCCAAACCGGAATTGATGATCTTGGCACAAAACATCACGCCTTTGGACCGCGCCGGTGACTATGCGCAGGCGGTGATGGACTTGGGTGCTACGATCTGCACGCCGAAATCTCCGGCTTGCGGCATTTGTCCGTGGCGCGACACATGCAAGGCGCGCGTCGCGGGTACCGCTGCGGCATTGCCAAAGAAGACACCGAAAAAGAAAACACCGTTCCGGCAGGGTATCGCCTATGTCGTGCGCCGCACGGATGGCGCATGGTTGCTGGAAACGCGACCCGACAAGGGGCTTCTGGGCGGGATGCTGGGTTTTCCGACGACTGACTGGACGGAAACCCCCAGCCCCGCACCGCCAGTCAGCGCCGATTGGCAGGATTCAGGGTTGGAAGCGCGGCATACATTCACGCATTTTCATTTGCGGCTGACAATTCTTGTTGCAACTGTCACCCATGACACGGTGCCGGACCGTGGGCAGTTCGTGCCTCACAAACAGTTTGCACCAGCATCGCTGCCAACGGCCATGCGGAAAGTTTTTGATCTCGCAGTGGCAACGCAACGCCGCGATTGAGCGGTTGTTGCTTTTGGCATAGGTAAAATGAAACGCGAAGGCAGATGAGATGACCACCATTCCCGCCCCCATACTTCGGAAATTCACCGCCGCGCTGCCGTTCTGGCTTTCGCTGGGTCTGATCCCCGTGGCGTGGTTTACCGCATTTTACGGCGGGTGGACGTTGGTGTTATTACCGGTCGCAACATGGTATCTGTTCTCGGTCCTCGATTTCTTCACCGGGCTGAACACAGAAAACGCAGACCCTCACACACCTGACGAAGACCTGAAATGGTATCGGGCGATCACAATGATCTGGGCACCGGTGCAGTTGGTGACGGTCTTTGGTATCATGGGCTATGTGGTGCACACTGGTCACCTGCTTCGGATCGAAGAATGGCTGCTCTTCGCCGGTATCGGCATTATCTCCGGCACAATCGGCATCAACTACAGCCATGAACTGATGCACCAGAAGCCCAAAACCGAACGCTGGATGGCAGATATTCTGCTGGCTTCGGTCCTGTATTCACATTTCCGGTCAGAGCATCTTTTGGTGCATCACCGTTATGTCGGCACCCCCAAAGACCCTGTTACCGCGCGTTATAACGAACATTTCTGGCGGTTTTTTCCGCGTGTGCTGCGCGCATGCTGGATTTCATCCTTCAATGCCGAAAAGGCGATGCTGGCGCGTTTGGGGAAACCGTGGGCGAATCTGCGCAATCCGTTCTTTCGCTATTGGGCATTGCAGGCGGGATTCATGCTGGTGGCGGCAATCATCGGCGGATGGTGGGGCGTATTCCTGTTCCTGACACAGGCGTTCTGGGCTGTCTTCCAGTTGGAGTTAGTCAACTATGTCGAACATTATGGTTTAACCCGCGAACATCTGGGCGATGGGAAATACGAGCATGTCAAACCGCGCCATTCATGGAACGCGGCGCACAGGGCCTCGAACTGGCTGCTGATCAATCTCCAGCGTCATTCCGACCATCACTACAAACCTGACCGGCGCTTTCCATTGTTGCAAAACTACAGTGACGACGACGCGCCACAACTACCCTACGGATATCCGGTGATGACAATGGTGGCGCTGTCACCGCGCATGTGGCGGCGTGTTATGAACCCGCGTGTGCAGGCGTGGCGGGCGAAATACTATCCCGAGATTACCGATTGGTTGCCCTATAAGAACGGCACCAACCCGCTACCGCGTTAGCTGCGGGGCACCATTTACCAAGCGGAGCATATCGCTGGCAAGCGGGACGACCGAGATTTGCCGCAGATTTTCGGAGAATGGCAATGTAGCAGGCGCAACACTGTTGTTGCAGATTGCGACGATCCGGCGCGCGAGGTCATCCCTATCGGAAGAAATAAAGCAGACCCCGATCGATTCAAGATATGTGTAAACAGCTGTGAAATGCTGCGTATAGGATGCCGCGATAACCGGTGTACCAACCGCGATCGGCTCAAACGGATTATGACCCGGACCATTGTCAAGGCTCGCTCCGACATAGGCCACAAAGCCGCTACGATACCAGATGCCCATTTCGCCATAAGTATCGGCAATCAGAATATCGGTATGCCGGTCGGGCAAAGATTGCTTTGAGCGCAGACAATAAGGCAGGCCCTTCTCTTCGCATGCCATTCCCATCGCTTCTGCAATATGGATCCAGCGCGGCGCAAGGATCAGTTTCAAGGCAGGGATGTCGCGCTTTGCCGTCGCATAGAGGTCCAGAAGAAACGAAACCTCGTTAGCGGCGACCGACCCAAGGGTCAGTACCGGTGAATCTTTCCAGACAGCCGCCAGAGCTGCCCTGATTTCGGGATTATCAGGCAGCGGCGCGGAAGCCATTTTCAGGTCGGGAAAATGTGTGACCTTTGTCGTCTCCCAGCACCAGTCGTTTGCGCTTTCCAAGTCGGCCGCGTCATATAAATGAACGTAGTCAACATGCGCCATAAGCCACCGCCCAATTGCAGGGACACGGCGCAGTTCTGTACCCAAGCGGCCTTTGAAACTTGCATTGACGATCGCGACGGCCACATTCCTTTGCTTGAGTAGTACCAGCGCACTTGGCCAGAAATCGCCTTCGCCATAGATCGCCAACGATGGTTTCCAATGGTCCAGAAAACGCACCATGGCCCGCCAGGTATCGTGCGGGGCAAGCATGACCGTTACGCGCTGCGGATCTGCAGCTTTACCTTGCAACATGCTGCGGGCTGAAACCGTACGCGTCGTGACAACGCAGCTTAGCTTAGGATCGGCTTCCAGCAAGGCATCGGTCATCGCCAGAATCGCCGTTGCGTCCCCCGGACCGATAGCATGCAGCCAGACTACTGTGCCGGTCGGTCTTTCTGGCTGTCCGCGTCCGATGCGCTGCGCAGCCAGCGTGCGGCTTTCCTCCCCGCCACGGTCGGCAATACGGCCCACCATTGCGAGAACCAAACGATCCGGCAGGATGCGCGCAAGCAAGAAATATGCCCGCACCAGCACCCGGTTCCGCCAGCCCATTTCCCGATAGCGCTGCCGCAGGATGTTTTCCGTTTCTTGAGTTGCCATTTTCATCCGCGTTCGTTGGTGCGCATTACCTAGCAGAACCTTGGCTTCGCGCAATTACACCAGCCCAAAAAAAACCCCGCCACAAGGGCGGGGTAAAAGTTAGCGCCAATGGGTCTTCCTCAAGCTTGAGGAAGGCGGGCCATTGATGCCGGCGGTATTCGAATTCAGTGATGCTTTACCATTTCAGAGCGGATTTGCTGGCGAAGGAGGTCGATTGGCACCTTCTGCCCGTCCCGCTTGAATTGCCAATAGGTCCAGCCGTTACAGCTTGGCGCGCCTTCGCAGGCAGCACCGACCTGATGGATTGATCCTTTGATATCGGCCCCGATCACCGTGCCGTCGGCACGGACCTTGGCCTTGTGGCGGCCATTCATCGACCACAACTCCTCACCGGGGCGCAGCATGCCACGTTCAACCAGAACCCCGAAGGCGACACGCGGTTCGGCACGTTTCGACGTTGAAACCTCCAGTGCCTCATTGTCGAATTTACGGGTATTGGCGATGCGCTTGGTGGCAACCTTGCGGTACGCTTCTTCGCGTTCGATGCCGATAAAGTCGCGACCCAGCATCTTGGCCACGGCCCCTGTGGTGCCTGTACCAAAAAACGGATCAAGCACCACGTCACCGGGGTTGGTTGTTCCGACAAGCACGCGGTGCAGCAGCGACTGTGGTTTCTGGGTCGGATGCGCCTTGTCGCCGTCTTCGTTTTTCAAACGCTCGTGGCCGGTGCAAATCGGCAGCACCCAGTCGGACCGCATCTGCACGCCTTCGTTCAGCGCCTTCAGCGCCTCGTAGTTGAAGGTATATTTACTGGCTTCTTCTTTTGACGCCCAGATCAGGGTTTCGTGCGCATTGGTCAGGCGTTTGCCGCGGAAATTCGGCATCGGGTTCGACTTGCGCCAGACCACATCATTCAAAATCCAGAATCCTTGATTCTGCAGCTCGGCGCCCATGCGGAACACGTTGTGATAGCTGCCGATGACCCAGATCGCGCCATTCGGTTTCAAAAGGCGACGGGCAGCGGCAAGCCATTCACGGGTGAACTTGTCGTAGATCGCGAAGCTGTCGAACTGGTCCCAGGCATCGTCAACCGCGTCCACCTTGGAATTATCGGGGCGATGCAGATCACCTTTCAATTGCAGGTTGTAGGGCGGGTCAGCAAAAATCAGGTCAATTGTGCCTGCGGGCAGGCTGTTCATGCGCTCAATGCAATCGCCGTCAAGGATCGTGTTCAGCGGAAGCGTCACCGCCTCCTTCCCCGCTTTCGGGGCCTTGGTTTTTATGGTCATCGTCTGCCTCTGTCCGCGGCGGATTGTTCCGCTCGTTGGTTGTCACCAATGTGGGCAAGAGGGGATTCATAGTAAATAACTTTAATGAATCAGGGCTTCAGGTTTTTCTCTTGCCACAAGATATTGTGGACAGGTGCAAAGGTACGCCGATGATGTAGAGTTACACCGTGGCTTTTCAGCCCCGCTTTGTGTTCTTTCGTCGGATAGCCTGCGTTTGTCGCCCAGCCATAGCCCGGATGCTGTTGCGCCAGCGCCACCATCAGACGGTCGCGCCAAACTTTTGCCACAATTGAGGCCGCAGCAATGCTCAGCGACCGGGTGTCACCTTTAACCAAAGTACCCGCAGGCGTGTTCAACCCACGCGGCACCATGTTTCCGTCAATCAGCGCGTAATCAGCGGGTTGCTTTAATCCGGTCACCGCGCGCACCATGGCGATATGCGAGGCACGCAGGATGTTGTGCTCTTCGATCTCGCGCACGGATGCTTCGGCGATCGAAACATCCGCAATTTCGTGCAGAATATCAAACAGGGTATCCCGCCGTTTGGCCGTGACCTGTTTACTGTCGTTCAATCCGTCAGGAATATTATGCGGGTCCAGTACGACCGCAGCCGCGACAACCGGACCAGCCAAAGGGCCGCGCCCGACTTCGTCAACGCCGGCCACACGCAGGTAACCGCTGTTCATTGCTTCAAGCTCGAACGCAAAGGTGGGAACAGTTCTGGTCATGGGGTTTAGTGACCAGACGCGAGGGCCGGGTTCAAGCACAAAAACGGACAGCATGCGGGTGCGCCTGCTGCCCGAAGTCTGCCGGCATGCGGACCAGTCGGGTCCTCCGGTCAGATTTCAGTAACGATGACGGTCCGTACGGAACCCATATTCACGCAGGCAGGATGGGGTGTATCCCTGTACCGGACCGTCGTAAGTACGCAACCGGATGAAACACTGATCCGGCAGACTGCGCGCTTGGGCATAGTTGCGGTCAAGACAGCGTGCACCAAAGATGCTTTGCTCACCACGTTGGGTTTCGTAACTGTTAAGACAATTGGATGGAAGCCCGTTGCGCGAGTGCGCTTCGTTCTGACGACCGGTCGGTTGCTGCTGACGCAACGGGGCCAGATTGCGGGGCGGTAAGGGGATCGGGGTCGGGGCCGCGTCATCATCGCGGTTATTGTCGCTGATTGCCTTGCCGATGATGCCCGCAGCAACCAGACCCAGAATAAGCTGGCCGATCTGCCTGTCCGTCATGCCCTCTGCCGAAACCTGCACCGGTGCAAATGTAAGTGACAGCGCCGTGATTCCTGCGATGAATGTCTTATACATAGCCGTTTCCTTTCAATTGGTGGCGCGCCTTCACAAAAGCTCCATCAGAGCGCCGATGCTTACAGGTTGCGTGAAAGGCGTGGTGTTGCTCAATAACGGGGTCTGGCTATGAGATGGCAGGCGCGATAACATCAGACGATATTGAATATCATTCCACGTCGGCCGCATGGTGCATCCTATGAAAACACTTTCTTTCTCAGTTCTGGCATTGATCGCCATGGCAGGCACCGCGCAAGCGGCCTGTTATGCCGATTACAAAGCCAAACAGGACAATCCGTTGCGGCTGCACTACGGGGTGGCCGCCATCAGCGGTGACTGCACTGTTGCAAATGCGCAGGCACAGCTTTCAGGGCGGCTTGGCGCTGACGGGTGGCAATTGCTGAATGTACTGGGCGTTTTTGACGACGCCGGACTTGAGACAAGAAGGACGAGCGCCGGTGAATATTACCTCCGCTATTGAGGCCCGCCAGGCGGGAAATCGCATTGTGATCGGAGGAATATCAGCAATTGTGCTGATCCTTGCCATTGCGGCTGTGTTGTTGTTCATCAACCTGCCCGATGCCAACGCATTCAATACACGGGTTGAACAGTTGTTCGTCGCGAACGACATGCTGACCGGCAACGCTGAAATAAAGCTGCTGGAAATTCTGGCGCAATCGGGCACCGCCTTCTCTGATACGTTGTCATCCTACCGGTTTGTGATTTTTGTGTTGCTGGTCTTTGCGACGGCCATGCTTATCGCGGCGATTGCGTTTCTTGTCATGTTGATCGCGCTCAACCGCCGCATGGGTCAGATCGAACGCAAGGGCATCGAGGTGAATTCCCTGATGATTTCCCGCGACCAAAAAGCGGTATACCTGAACAACTTTGAATTCAAACTCACCGAGGCGGCGATGGAAACGCTTTCTGTTCTCGCCGAAGCACGCATGGACGACGAGGTCATGTCCGGCGCCCAAATAGAAGGCGTCATTTCCGGTCGTGACCCGTCCGACTGCGACGAGGCCGCAGGCGCGACCCGGATCAAGCGCTTGCGCGATACACTTGGCAACCAGATGGTGAGCGAACTACTGGTCAAGAATATCGCCCGCAAAGGCTATATGCTGGCGATCGACAAAGATGTGATCCGGATGGTCTGACGCGTTTTGACGGCTCTTGCCTAACGAAAATAGACCCGAGGGCTTTGTTTCTTCGAAGAACGTAAAAAGCCGCCCCCGAGGGAGCGGCTTATTGGCGGACTGGGGAGGATTCGAACCCCCGACCCCTTGATTCGTAGTCAAGTACTCTATCCAACTGAGCTACCAATCCGTGAGGGCGATCTACGACGCAGTCGCTAGAGCGTCAAGCGGAAAAAACGGTAAGTGCGTCCAGCGGATCAGAACCCCTACATCAGGCAACGCACTGCGGACGGATGCATTGGTTGATCTCATACTCCGGTAAGACACCCGCTTGACCGGTTAGGCAGCAAGCAGACGGCCCTATTGGTCTGCGGGAACTGACCGGTCAGCTTCGTCGCGCATATCGGGCAGCGTCAAATCCGCTTTTGGTAACTGGATACAAAAAGTCGTTCCGGTTTCATCAGTGCGTTGCAGGTCCAAACGCCCGCCATGACCGCGAATCAGGTCGGCGGCGATCACCAGACCCAGTCCGGAGCCGCCTTTGCGCACACCGCCCTGAAACGGCTGAAAAAGATGTTCGCGCGCTTTGGGCGGCAAACCGGGGCCTGTGTCTGTCACACAAATCCACCACGCCTGATCATCCTCGTCTCCGGTGATGTTGATCTCTCCCGGCTTGTTCGTCGCCATGATTGCCTGCCGCGCATTGCGGACCAGATTGAACAGCACCCGGAATATCTGTTCGTCATCGGCGCGGATCACCATGCTGGCGGGCACGTCTTCCGAGAAAGACAGATCGTAATCTCCGGCTGCAAGCCGTTCACTGTCGATGACTTCGTTCACGATCGGGGCCAGCGCTATGCGCGCCAGTGTCGGCTGCGGTTCTTCCACACGTCCAAAGGCAAGCGTCGTTTCGCACAGATTGACCGCCCGTTTGATCGACCCCACCAGTTTGGGTGCCATACGTTCCACCAGCGGATCGTCAGAGCTTTCGATCCGGTCGGTAAACAACTGAGCCGAAGTCAGGATATTGCGCAAATCATGACTGACCTTGGCCACAGCGCCACCCAATTGGGCCAGTCGTTCCTTTTGGCGCAGCGCGCCGGTCAACTGGCTTTGCAGCGATTGCAGCGCGTCCTCGGCGTCGCGCAGTTCGGTCACACGCGCGGATGGCTCGATGATCCGGCGCGCGTCTTCGGGATCGGCAGCATATCTTTGCATTGCTGTAACGACCCCTTTGATCGGTCTCACGAGCAGATTCCGAACTGCAAGGAACAACAAGGATGCGGTGATGACAGAAATAACCGCCGACAAGAGCAGGATATTACGACCGTACGCCAGCATCGCTGTCCGCAACGGCATTTGTTCCATCGTCACTTCGATTAGCAAACCACCGTCCTGCACAGGGTTTCCCAGCACGCGGATGATGCGCGGGGTTGTATCAAGCAGTACCATCATCGCGTCTTTGATAAGCGTTATCGCCGCGGGGTTGCGCATGTCATAGGTCGCATAAAGCGGGGCGGGAATTGGTGAAGACAACGCCAGCACCCGCGTCTGATTGCGGCGCAGCACCACGTTGAACACTTCCGCGTTGCGCAGCAGTTCTGCCTCAAGTTCGGACGAGATCATATTGTCAGCTTCAAGCGCGAGCGACGCAATTTGCGCACGCTCAAGCCGCGCAAGAACATAGTCCTCACGAAATCGCGCGACCGAAGGCACGAATATCAGCACCTCTGCCAACATCACAAAGACGACCGTCAGAATCAGGAAGCGTCCTGATAGGGTGTTGAGCATCTTCGCTTGGTGCCTCCGCGGACAGACCTATGGAATCCAGCGCTGAATGAGGCCGACAACCCGCTTCACCAGTTCGCTTTCAAACAATCTGGGACTAAAGTAAGCGCCCGCGGCCCGTTTGTTAACCTCACTAATGGTGGGATAGGGCAGAACCGTGTTCGCGATGGCAGACATCTTCATCTTGTTGGCAATGGCCATGGCCCACATGCCGATCAATTCACCAGCGAGGTAGCCCACAATCGACGCACCGACGGGGCGGCCCTTGACGACCATGACCTTGATCAGGCCGGTAGTTTTCCGTTCCGCTATAGCACGGTCATTGTCGGCGTATTCGAATCGGACGACCTCCAGACGCGCACCGTACTTGTCGCGCGCCTGTGCCTCGGTCAGGCCCACCTGCGCCAATTCAGGATCTGTGTAGGTGGCCCATGGAATATGATCCGTGCGTTGTTTGGAGGGCAGAGCAAACAGCATCGACCGGATCAGCACGCCCGCATGGTACCCTGCCACATGGGTGAATTGCAGGCCACCGGCGACGTCACCAGCCGCATAGACCTTCTTGTTGCTGACAGACCGCAAATCCGCACCGACCTTGAGACCGGCGCGACCATAGTCAATTCCGCCTGCCTCAAGATCCAGCTTTTCGGTGTTCACCTTGCGCCCGACGGCCATCAGCAGGTGTGATCCGGTGAAATCGCCCTTTGGCGTATGCACGGTAATAGTATCGCCCTGCCCGCTGATCCGTTCAGCCTGTGCACCTTCGACAATTTCGACACCTTCTGCGCGCAATTTGTCCAGCACGATGGCGGCCAGTTCGGGGTCATCCTTGCCCATCGCTTTGGCACCTTCGATAACCGTCACCCTGGACCCGAGTCGCACATGGGCCTGCGCCATCTCCATGCCGATCGGACCGCCGCCAATTACGATCAGATGGTCCGGCTTTTCGCGCAGATCAAAGATGTTTTCGTTCGTGTAACACTTCACATCGTCAAGCCCGTCAATCGGCGGAACGAAGGGGCCCGACCCTGTCGCAACAACAAAGCGCCGTGCTTCGATAACGGTATCACCGGCCTGCACTTCAGTTTTCGAGATAAAACGGCCGAATTCCTGAATAACCTTTACGCCAAGTCCTTCAAAGCGCTCAACACTATCCACAGGGGCAATGGTCGCAATCACATCGGCAACGTGATCTTTCGCAGCGGCATAGTCCACATCTGGCGTCGCAACGGCGACACCGTATTTCGCGTTATTCAAACCCTCATGTGCATGCTTGGCCGATGCAATCAGCGCTTTGGACGGCACACATCCGTAATTGAGGCAGTCGCCGCCCATCTTATGCCCTTCAAGCAGCACAACTTTTGCGCCCATCTGGACGGCACCCGCAGCGATAGACAACCCGCCAGAGCCAGCCCCGATAATGCATATGTCTGTTTTGATCCGGTTCATGGCTTAAAGGCCTTTCTTGCCGCGCACGGCCTTGATAATGATCGGCATGGCGGCAAGCGCGCAAAGTCCGAGAATGGGAATAAGAATGGCTGGCTCGAAAATGATGCCAAGGTCAGGGGTTTCGCCACGTGCAAACACCTCGCCCAGACCGGCGCCGACAGAAGTATAAACAACTGCACCGGGAATAATGCCAAGAAACGTCGAAATCGCAAAACGGCGCAGCGGCACCTCAAGGAAAGCCGGCACAAGGTTCGCCATAAAGAACGGCACTGCAGGCACCAGCCGAATCAGGAACAACATCGACCACTGGTTTTCGTCGATTCCCTCCTTGATCTTTTTCACCACCCCTTCGGACCCTTCAAGCCGTGCGCCAAGCCTGTCTCCAAAGCCCCAACGCGCCGCCATGAAAATCGCAATTGCGCCGATCGTGGCCCCGGTAACGTTGAAGAGTGCCCCCGGAAATGTAGCAAACAGGAACCCACCGGTGAGCGTGGCTATCGTCGCACCGGGCAGAGAAAACGCTACAATTACGATATATGTGCTTATAAATGCAGCAACAGTGAGCAGGTAATTTTCGTCACGAAACCCGAGCAACGCCGCCCGGTTTTCAGCCAGAGCATCAAATGTGAGATAATCTCGCAGAAAGATCGCCCCCAACACAGCCACGACAGCAATGGTTATTAACGGTAAACGTCTGAGAATCGGGTTTTGCGTGGCAAAATCGGTCAAATTGGTGAACTTTCTGCCCTGCGGGCGTTTCTGTTCTTACCTAGATGGACCGCGACGGGCGCTGAACATACCCCCCTCACGGGGCCTTGATCATACAAGAGGGGTTGTTTCAGAAACGGCCTGTGTTTGTGCAGAGGCTGAAACATTTGCCCCTGCACTTTTGTGGCAATTGTTGCAATTTGCTGACGCGCTTTGCGTTGACACCTCAGGGTGACGCCTCTAAAGGACAAGTCTGAATTGAAGACGGTCTCGAATCCATTTCTATGGGTGCGGCCACTAACCGGAGGACTCGCGATGAAGCGCACGTTCCAGCCATCTAACCGGGTTCGCAAGAACCGCCACGGATTCCGCGCTCGTATGGCCACAAAGGCCGGACGTCGGATCCTGAATAACCGCCGCGCCAAAGGCCGTGCAAAGCTGAGCGCGTAAGCGCCAACTTAGGTTATACGCATTGAAACCGCCGGTGGCACCCGTGGATGGCGACAATGTCGCAACTGCTGGTGGAACACCGGCGGTTTCCGTTTGCCCGTCACTTGGTATGCTGACCAAGCGTGCAGAATTCATTCGCACGTCGCATGCCCGCAGGCAGGGCACCCCCGGTATACACTTGCAGGCGCGAAAACGTGGCCCTGACGAGGAAGCGACGGGTATTCGCGTTGGCTTTACCTGTTCCAAGAAAGTCGGAAATGCCGTGGCGCGCAATCGCGCAAAACGCCGCTTGCGCGAAGTTGCCCGTATTGTGCTGCCCGAACACGGGCGCACCGGGTGGGACTATGTTCTGGTCGGGCGTCACAGCGTCACCGCAACGCTGCCCTTTGATCGCCTGCAGTCCGACCTGATCCGCGCGCTTGAAAGGGAGCCTCTCGGTCCCGACGGTTTCGGGACCGTCGTCGCCGCCGACGGCGGCGAGCTGCCGGGATTTCTCCGTAATTATGAATATTTATTGGCGATAATCAGGACCGCCGCGAAGTGTAAGGTGCCGGAGAGGCTGACGGGGCCGCAGATAGGCGAATACATCCGGTCGAAAGAGATAGAGGCATTGCGGACGGCGCTGAAGGACTTCCCGTAGAGGCGGAACTCGTTCGCGGCTACATGGACGATAACTTTTCGATCTTCACAAAACACTCCGCATAGGGCGCGCCCCTGCCGGGAGCCTCCTGCGCGGCGGTCAGGGCGTTTAGGCCCGGAAGCCCCTGCATCGCCCACGCCGTATCCGCGGCGAGAGTGC
>RCMY010003130.1_pt1 | contig 14805 bp, 14 predicted proteins | sample 2041341 | NCBI WGS metagenome assembly RCMY01 (sample SAMN09708234, study PRJNA481090) | Marine sediment metagenome, whole genome shotgun sequencing project.
CTTGTACTTGCGCGATCCGGACGGTCACCGCATCGAGATCTACACGCACGACTACTACACGGGCGACCCCGACAACCCCACCCTCACGTGGGATGTGCACGACAACCAGCGCCGCGACTGGTGGGGTACACCAGTGGTGCCGAGCTGGTACTCAGAAGCATCCACGGTTCTCGGCCTCGATGGTGCCCCGAAAGAACTCGTTGAGCGTGTTGACACTTCAGAATCCGCCGTCACGATCGGTGCAGACGGATTCTCGTACACGCGCGAAGGCGAAGCGATGCCGGAGTACAAACTCGGCAACCAGCTTTAACGGTTACAGCGCACCCTCGTCAGCCGCTTCAGCCGTTGCATCGCCGAGCGGTCGCGGGTGGCGTGGAATCGCGGACGGTTCACGGAGCAGAAACGCCAAACCCAGGCTGAGGACCGTGAGCCCAATGAGGACGACAAACGTCGTCCTCAGACTGGTTTGGTCGGCGATCCAGCCAAGCAAGGGGCTGAAAAGCCCACCCACCGTGACCGCGAGCCCAACGGTAACGCCACTCGCGGTACCGATGCGGTTCGGCAAATAATCCTGGCCAAGGATCACGAACACCGCGAACGGGATGAAAATTGCCACACCGAACAGCGCGACAAACGCAATCGCGACGGGCCAGCTTGTCGCCAGTACCACTCCGAGCAGTGACGGGATAGCGAGAACCAAACCAATTCGGATGCTGCGGAGCCGCCCCACGCGGTCGGCAAGCCAGCCACCGAAGAGGGTTCCCACAGCGCCCGCACTGAGGAAGACGGTCAACGCTGCGCCTCCCAGAGCTTGGGACGTCCCAAAGTCGTGGATGAAATACAACGCGATGAACGACACCGATCCGAAGAACACGATCGAGCGCACCACCACCACCGCTGTCAATCGGAGGAATCCGGGCCAGTTGTCCGGGCCGGGCGTACGCGGTGTCGGTCGCACAGCATCGATCGGCCCATCAAGCACTCTCCGAAGCCAAATGACGATGACCACGGCCATCAGAGCGCCAGGAATGATCAGGAGCGGAGTTCCCCCGAGTCCGGTGAGGAGCAAAAGGGGAGTCGTTACGAGAGCGCCCGTAGCGAACCCGAGGTTGCCGCCTACCGCAAATATGCTCATCGCCCGATTGCTGTTTCCCGCCGCGACCCTCGCGGCGCGCGCTGCCTCAGGGTGAAACGCCGAAATACCGATCCCGGAGATCGCGATCACGATCCAGGTCATCCAATATTCGGGCGTGAAGGCAACGAGACTCACGCCAACCGCCGCCGTCAGCATGCCGGCAGGGATCATCCATCGTCGTGGCTTCCGGTCGCCCCACCAACCGAACGCGGGTTGGGCTATCGACGAGAGCACATTGGCGGCGAGAACGAGCCCAGCGACCGCGGCGTAACTGTATTGCCTCTCAAGGACGAGAAACGGCAGAAGTGCAGGGACAACACCTTGGTAAAAGTCATCAATCAAGTGGGCACTCGCCATAAAGGCGATCCCCTTGCGGTTTACGCGAGTGATGAGGAGTCCAGAATCTCTGCCCCCGCATTGCCAAGCTCAACAAGCGCGGCCGCCGCGCTGTCTGCATCGACGCCCGCGACTAGGTCTGTGACTACTCGCACGTGGTAGCCGGCGGCTATGGCGTCGCGAGCGGATGCCAGCACGCAGTGGTCGGTCGCAATTCCCACGACGTCAATGTCGCGCACGCCGAGCTCGCCCAGAATCTGAGAAAACTCGACGCCCTCCTGCGAGAATCCTTCAAAAATCGAGTACGCGGGAACGCCCTGCCCTTTTCGAATGTGCTGCGTCACCGCATCGGTGTTGAGCGAAGGATGATATTCGCCTCCCGGTGTTCCTGCAACGCAGTGCACCGGCCAGGTGGTCACAAAATTGGGGGGGTCGGTCGTGGCGAAGTGGCCGCCGTTGTCGTTGTCGGCGTCGTGCCAGTCCCGTGAAGCGATCACGCTGTCGTAGCGGTCCGGATGCCGCTCAAGGTACTGAGTAATCCCTTGCGCTACGGCCGCACCGCCCGTGACACCGAGCGCCCCGCCTTCTGTGAAATCGTTTTGCACGTCAATGATGAACAGCGCCCTGCCCAATGTTCTCCCGCTTTTCTACTAGTTATTTGAAAGGTTGTTCCCGCATGTGAACGCACCAGTGGTCACTGCGTCAAGCGCCACAGTGGCATCTAATTTCACTGGTCCGAGGGCATAGAACGCAAACGCCAGCACAGAGCCGTCCTGCGCGTTCAGCCAGCCGGAAAGCGTGCGAGAGACGGTAATCCAACCGGTCTTTGCGAACACGTTGCCGCGCGCCACCTCACTGGATCCCGTAAACCTGCTGCGGAGGCTGCCGGTCTTGCCAGCAACCGGGAGCGCCGGTTTGATGGCACCGAGTTGCTGCTCACCCGTCGCCACTTTCGCCATCAATTGCGCCATGAACGCAGGGGGCACGAGATTATTCGGGCTGAGCCCCGAGCCGTCTCGAATAATGATCGTGCTGGCGTCAAGGCCAAGGTTGGCGAGGATGCCAGGGATGATGGTACTGAGCGATGCGGCCGAACCACCGCCACTCCACTCCTTCGACACGACCCGCGCAATGTTCTCCCCCAACGAGTTGTCGGAGAAATCGAGCATTTGCGCGATGAGAGTAGACATGGGCTGGGACAGCACGACACCAAGCTCCTGGAACCCCGGCGTCGCGTTGCCCACCACCACTTCCACCGGATTACTCAGGCCAAGTGCATCCTTGAAGGCGTTTCCGGCGCGAGCAATCGGGTCTGTGCTTCGTCGGCTCCTGATGGCCCGCGGATCGTCGCGGTCACCGTCAACGATGAGAGCGGTGACTTCTGCTTGCCAGCCGTCGGTGAGTTCCGAACGTACCCACGTGGGATCCCACTTGTCGGACGGGTTCCAATAGCTGGCATCAAGAACGATCTTCGTGATGGGTTCGCCCGGATGCAGCTCTTCCCACTTTGCCAGCGTCTGCGCCGCGAGATCTGCAAGCTTCGGCGCGCCCGGGTACACGCTCTCCGCGCCAGGTGGGAGCCTGCTGAGGGTCGTGTCACCTCCGCCCACCAAAACGATGGCCCCCGGCTCATTGCCTTCGAGCACTCGTGTCGCCATTCGGAAGTCGGGACCGAGCGTCATGAGCGCCGCCGCCGCCGTGAGCACTTTGAGTCCGCTCGCAGGCGGGGCAGCGACGCTGGCGCTCCGGTCAAACAGAACTTCTCCCGTGGTGATGTTGATGACGGAGCCTGCGAAGGTGAGGAGGCGAGGATCAGCCGCGAGACTTGCGATGGAGCACGTGCGGAGTGCCGTCGCTGGCAAGATTTCTTCTGGCACGTCGCGCGAAGGCTCAGGCGTTGGGGTTGACGATTCGACGACGACTGGGGAGGCGGCGGAACCGACTGCGACCCCTGTGAACACCGAGACGGTGCCGAGAAGGAGAAAAATGACGCCAAGGGATGCGAACATCCATGCGTTGGGGTGTCTGGCTACCGCATCGGTAAACCCGCCCCACGTGGAGCGCTTGGGTTGAGGCTCAGCGCCTTCACCGTCACCCGTCGCGGTGAGAACCTCTGTCGGCGGTTCGACAGGAGGGCGCTTGCCGCCCTCGGCTTCTCTGGCTGCCCGTCGGGTCAGCGGAACCTCGTCACTCACTCGCCCATGATACCGACGAAACCCGTGAGACTAGCAGCCGCCCCACTTCGCGGCTGCCCGCGTGAAGGAGTAGTTCTCGTTCGGGAGCCCACCGTGCGTCATCGCAAAGTAGATGCACACGCCAGCGGTGCTCCCCGCGTAGCTTGGCCGGTAAAGGGAGTTTCGGTGAGATGTGGAGTTCCACCACTTCGTGGCCGCCGTTGCACCCGTGTTGCCGCTTCCCCCCGCAAGGTTTCCGTCGCATCCAACGCTCGGAACTCCGTCACTGCGCTGAGACCCCATGTGCCCCCACGCGCTCGCCGGGTTTTCACTCGGGTCTTCCGCCATCCAGAACAGTCGCGCTTCCATGCAGCTGTCGTAACGGATGTTGCGGTACGGCACCGGCTCGAGGCAATTAGCCACCCGGATGGCGTTGTAGGTCGCGGCGAACGATGCGAGGTCGCCGCTCGTGGTTCCTGCGACACCTCCGGCCGATGTGGCGCCTGGCGCTCCCGCTGTGCTTCCTCCAATGGCGGACGGGCACGAACCACCGGCTGCCTGAACTGCAGCGCGTCGGGCAGCACCGACGCTGCCTCCGCGGGTACCCGGAACCTGCACGACCGGCTTTGGCACCGGCTTCTGTGCGAGGTGTTCATAGTCTTTCGTGAGCTGCGCGGCACGCTTCGCATTGCGTGCAGCAACCGTCGCTTCGCTCAAGTTGCTCACGTGAATGGGCGCAATCGACACTTCAGCGACTTGTGGCGCGGTGGCGAAGATGGGAAGCACGGACTGCTGATCAGCTGTCGCAGCTTGAGCATTTCCGAAGAGCGACGGTCCGCTGCCTCCCACGAAGGGCAGCACCAGCGTCAGTACCGCCGTGAAGACGGCAATGAGAAAAGCAAGACGCTTCACTTCAGTTTCCCCCCAAGAGACTGATTTCGCGACCATTCCCCAATGGCCAACGCAGTCAACGGTACGTCGGAAATGGCGTGTAAAGCAATGCTCGGAAGCCACCAATGTGCTGTGAACCCCCGTTTTGGGGGTTCGCCGTTACCGGCCTTTGCGCGGAGCCTGCGCCCTCCGTAGTTCGCGCGCGGCGTCGGCTGCGGCCGCCTCCTCCGGGGTGGGGGCGGTGCCCCCGAGCTCGCGCGGCTGCCACCACTGGCCCGTTCCGTCATCTGGGTAAGCCTGTTGGGCCGTCTCAAGGAGGCTCATCATGGCCGTTCTGAGCCGTGCCGTGGCTTCCACCGCATCCTCGTTGGCCGCCACCGAGATCGGCTCGCCGACGACCATCACGATGGGTATGCCGAAGCGTTCGCGCAACGTGATCTTGCGGTTCTTGGTCATGAGGCGCTGTCCGCCCCACAGTGCGAGCGGGATGAGTGGCACGCCGGCGTCTGCCGCCAAGCGCACAGCTCCAGTCTTGAAGTCGCGAATCGTGAAGGACGCGCTCACCCCTGCTTCAGGAAACACCCCAACGAGTTCGCCAGCCTGCAGCGCGGTGACGGCCGACGCGAAAGCGCTGGCTCCCGCCTTCATGTCGACGGGGATGTGCTTCATGTTGCGCATGAATCCACCGACCACTGGCTTCTCGAACACGCTCTTCTTTGCCATGAAACGGATGCGGCGGCGATTGTGCAACCACGTCGCCCACTCGACGAGAGCAAACTCCAGGTACCCAAAGTGGGTCATGGCGATGACGGCCCCGCCCTCGTCTGGCAAGTGCTGCGCACCGATGACAGTGCGACGCACTCGTAGCGCGCCAAACATGGCGCGACCGGCTCCGATCGCCCCCGTATAGATTGGCTCGTTCCGGTATTTCATGACCTCAGTTTACGAGATCGCAATGAGAACTTGCTCACCTCACGAAGCACGGAGCCGCCTGTCAGAATCGAACGGGAATCTGCACAGCAGATTCAGACAGAGGGGCTCGATTCTGTAAAGGGGGCGAGGTGGAGCCGCCTGTCAGAATCGAACTGACGACCTTCTCATTACGAGTGAGATGCTCTACCAACTGAGCTAAGGCGGCGGGCCTCCCATGACAGGAGACACAGCAAGAAAGCTTACCGGATCAGGAACCGTCGTGAGTGGCGAGTATGGAGCCCAATCTGACAAACGCGTCGTTGAGTTGTTCTGAGAGCGGTTGAGCATCCTCCGCATCGATCCAGCGGCGATACGCGAACCTCATGGCGGCGAACCCGATCTGGCTGAGAAGCTGCGCTTGCTGCATAACCTCATCGAGGTCGTGAGCGAGTTGCGGGCTGTCGTTGCTGAGCCGCTGGCGTACGAGCCTCGTAATCTCATCCTCGAATAAATGCAGGTACGCCATGCGTTTGGCAAATAGTGGCGGATGTTGACGCAGCAGTTCGCGTCGCCGCTGGCTCGCCACCCGGTCGCTGGCAAGCTCATCCGCAACCGCCTCGAAGAGCCGCCCAAGACCCGCGAGAAGATTGGCTTCTTTGCCTTCCGTCAAGAACTGTTCCGCGGCATCGAGTTCAGCAAGTCTCGGAAACTCGCCGACGACAGCTTCCTCTTTTGATGCGAAGTAGTTGAAGAAGGTTCTGGGAGATACGTCGACGACCGCCGTGACCTCTTCGATCGTGACGTGCTCGTATCCGCGCTCGGAAGCGAGCTCAAGCACCGCATGCTGAAGTGCGCGCCGCGTCGCCAGCTTTTTTCGTTCCCGCAAGCCGGGCGCATGCTGCGTCTCGGCCGCCAGCGTGTCTACCTGCGGCATCATGACCCTATTGTTGCAACTTGTGCAATGTTGCACAATTGGAGCGCGGTGCTCAGCAGTTTGGATCCGACGCGGGAACTGTCCCCGAAATGAAGAAACTATCCACCGCGTCGTTCACGCACGCATTCGACTTGTTGTACGCCGTGTGGCCTTCGCCGTTGTAGGTAACGAGGTGGCCGTTTTCGAGTTGCGACGCAAGGCTCTTTGCCCACGTGTACGGAGTGGCCGGATCGTTTGTCGTGCCGATCACAAGAATAGGAGCCGAGCCCTTCGCCGCAATTGGCGCCCTGACGCGCGTTGACTCAAACGGCCAACTGTCACAGGAGGTTCCGCCGAACGACATTTGCGGGCCGAACGTCGGTGCAGCCTTCGCGAGCTCTGCAGCCTCAGCTTCCAGCGTTTGCCGCGTACTCGTCGACATGTAGTCAAGACAGTTGATCGCAAGGAACGCCTCCGTCGAGTTGTCGTCATACGTCCCATCAACATTTCGGGCGTAGTAGGCATCCGCAATTTGGAAAGCGTAGTCGGCGTCACCAGAAAAAACGTCCGCGAACACGTCCGTGAGGTACGGCCAATTCGACTGGCTATACAGCGGCAGGATGATGGCCGTGAACATCGACGAACTGCCGAGCAGCCTGCCATCGGATGCGCGCAGCGGGCTGGCATCGAGCCGGTCCAGAAGCGTTCGGATTCTCTCCATGCCCTTATCGACAGTTCCCGTGAACGGACATTTGCTCCCGGTCATACAGTCGGCGATGTAGGCGCGCGCCGCATTCTCGAATCCCACCGCTTGAGTTTGAGTGACCTCAAAGTCGGTGGTTGCCGGGTCAATTGCACCATCGAAAACGAGGCGTCCGGTGTTATTCGGGTAGAGGTCGGCGTATGTGGCACCAAGAAATGTGCCGTAAGAGTATCCGAGATAGTTGAGCTTGGCATCACCGAGGATTGCCCGCAACAGATCGAGGTCACGCGCCGCACTCACGGTGTCGACGTAACCGAGAAGTTCACCCGTGTGTTTGAGGCAAGCCTCGCCAAATTCCGCATTGGACTTCTCGATATCGTCGAGCCACGCGTCAGAGCCCACGGGACCCGCGTCCGTTGACACGTCGAAAAGGAACGCATCCATTTCGGAAGGGTCGTCGTAGCACGACACGGCGGAAGATTTGTTCACTCCCCTGGGGTCGAACCCGACGATGTCGAATCGAGAACTCAGCGTCGAACTGACCGCATAGTCGAGGCTGTCGCGCACGAAGTCGTACCCGGACCCACCTGGTCCGCCCGGGTTCAGCAACAGCGAACCGATGGGCTTTTGCGTTGCGGTCGCCCTGATGAGAGCCAAATCGATCGACGACCGTGACGGGTCAGACCAATCCAGCGGGGCAGTGGCCGTCGCGCACTGAAACGTGCCCTCGCACTTTTTCCACGTAAGCACTTGCGAATAAAACGGCTCAAGCTCAGCGGCTACGGCTTCGCCCGTTGGGGTCGACTTCGTGTCGGGCTGACGGGGCAAAAACAGCGACACGCATCCGCTCAGGGTCACGGCGAGCACAAGACCCGCGGCGATCAATCCGATTCGCCGTCCGCGAGTACTCCAACGTGTCATGCGGTAGCCCTTCGAGCGGAAATAAGCATCGCCTCGAGCGCGAGTGCCGGAGCAACATTATTGCCGATCCGCCTTCGAGCGGTCGCGATCGCATCGAGAGTCGCAAGAGTGAGTGCGGGCGTCGTCGACGCCGCAGCGGCGCGCACGCGCTCACCGATCTCCGCGTTCACGAGTTCAACGTCTGAACCAAGTTGCACAAGCAGGATGTCCCTGAACAGCGACAGCAAGTCCACCATGATGCGGTCAAGTCCGTCGCGAAGGCTTCGGGTCGCCCGCCGCTTCTGATCCTCCTCAAGCGATTTCAGTTGCGCGCGAAGAGCCGGAGGTATCGTCCCGCCAACCTCAACGCCGAGAGAACGGAGGGCGCTTGCGCGTTCTTCAGCATCCCGCTCCTCCGTGATCGCTTTCGCATCTTCTGCGGCCGCTTCGAGAAGCGCCGTGGCGGCAAGCACTGCGTCAGACACGGTTCGGATGCCCAGCGCAGCGTCAAGCGTCCGCTCACGTCTGGCGCGAGCCTGCTCGTTCGTTGCCAGCCGATGCGCCATCCCGATGTGACTTTGCGCTTCCCTCGCCGCCCTCGTCGCGAGCGCAAGATCAATGCCGTCCCTGCGAGAAATCAGCTCGGCAACCTCTGTGACCGAAGGGACCTTCAAGCGCACGCTTCGCACGCGAGAGCGCACGGTGGGAATGAGATCTGCTTCGCTTGGCGCACAAAGAATCCACACCGTTCGAGGTGGCGGCTCTTCAAGCGCTTTGAGAAGGACGTTGGAGGTGCGCTCGCTCATGCGGTCGGCATCTTCAATGACCATGACCCGGTAGCGCCCGACCGACGGGGAGAATTGCGAACTCGCCACCAATGTGCGCACTTCCTCGATGGAGATGATCACACGCTCGGTGCTGAGAACCCCAAGATCCGGATGCGTCCTGGCCTCGACCTGCCGCCGAGCGGCTTCATCGCCTTCGGCCGTTCCCGGGCTGAGCAGGGCTGTCGCGAAAGCGTACGCCAGGTTCGAGCGACCGGAGCCTGGTGGGCCTGTGATCAGCCACGAATGCGTCATGGATTCGGAATGAGTGCCCGAAGGCGATCCCGCTTCCGGCGGCGTTCCGGCGGCAGCCTGAAACACCGCGATCGCGTCCGACTGCCCGGCCAGACCCTCCCAAATCGACATGCCGTCAGCGCTCCGGAGCCTCGTGGAGTAACGCGGCTACCCGCTCACGAATCAGCGCAGCAATGTCGTCGACTGCTCCCGTAGCGTCTACGACGAGAAAACGCTCAGGTTCTGCGGCCGCCAACTCGAGGTAGGCGGAGCGCACGAGCGAGTGAAAGGTCTGCTCTTCCGCTTCGAGACGGTCGTATCGCGTGCGGGAGGCATCGAGGCGACCACGCCCGAGCTCTTCGTCAATGTCGAGCAGAATGGTGAGGTCTGGCAGGAGCCCATCCGTGGCCCACAGTGAAATGTCCCTCACTTCAGTGGCACCAAGCGAGCGCGCAACTCCCTGGTACGCAACAGAGGAGTCAAGGTAGCGATCCTGCACGACGACGTCGCCTCGATCGAGAGCTGGCCTCACGGTGGTGGCGACGTGGTGCGCTCGGTCGGCCGCGTAAATGAGGGCCTCAGATTTTGGCGTGATGTGGCCGCGGCGGTGCAAAACGATTTCTCGCAGCTCGTCGCCGAGTTCAGTTCCGCCCGGCTCCCGCGTCGTGACAACGTTGCGGCCGTGCTGTCCAAGCCACTCGACCAGCAGCGTCAACTGGGTCGACTTGCCTGAACCATCCCCGCCTTCGAACGTAATGAACAGGCCGTTCACCACTACTCCTTCTTCGCCGAGGGTTTCTTTGCGGCCGGCTTCTTCGCTGCTGCCTTTTTGGCAGCAGGCTTCTTAGCAGCAGGCTTCTTGGCTTTCGGTTTCGCCGGGCCTTTCGCCCGCTTGTCCGCAAGAAGCTGCACTGCGCGTTCGAAGTCGATGTCTTCCACCGATTCACCACGTGGAATCGTGGCATTTGTCACGCCGTCGGTGACGTAGGCCCCGAATCTTCCGTCTTTTACCTTCACCGGCTTGCCGCTTTCGGGGTCAGCCTCGAACTCTTTCAGTGCGCTTGACGCGCGCCGAGCGCCGTACTTTGGTTGCGCGAACACCTCGAGAGCCCCGGGAAGGTCAATCTCAAAGATCTGCTCTTCACTCGTCAGCGAGCGCGAATCCGTGCCCTTCTTCAAGTACGGACCATACTTGCCGTTTTGCGCGGTGATGTCCTCGCCGGATTCTGGATCCTGCCCGACGACGCGCGGCAGGTTCAGCAGGCGCAGCGCAGTTTCCAGATCAATCGTGGCGAGATCCATGGACTTGAAAATGGATGCGGTGCGCGGCTTGGGTGCTGTCGACTTCTTTGCGGCCGGCTTCTTCTTCGGCTTCGATGTGACTTCACCCGTCGCGGGGTCCACTACCTCGACACTGGCTGGCTGTTCAGCCTCGACCGGTGCCTCAGGCTCGGGTTCGAGCTCCGTCACGTAGGGGCCGTACCGGCCATCCTTCGCGACAATCTCTTTGCTGTTTTCCGGGTTCACGCCGATGACGCGGTCAACGACAACTGGTGCATCAATGAGCTCGTGCGCTTTCGCGACCGTCAACTCATCGGGCGCGAGTGCGTCAGGAATATTGACTCGCCTCGGCTTCGCCTCTGGGTCGGCATCCGGATCGTGCACCTCTAGGTATGGGCCGTATTTTCCGATGCGCAACGTGACATTCTCGTCAATATGCATGGAGTTGACCGATTTCGCGTCAATCTCACCGAGGTTATCGATGACGTTGCGCAGGCCGCGGTACTTCTCTCCACCGAAGTAAAAACTGTTGAGCCAGTCGACGCGTTGCTCTTGACCCTCAGCAATTCGGTCGAGGTCGCTCTCCATGGCTGCCGTGAAGTCGTACTGCACAAGCTCGGTGAAGTAGTCCTCGAGCAAACGCACAACGGAGAACGCGATCCAGCTCGGTACAAGCGCAGTGCCTCGCGGCGTCACGTATCCGCGATCAATGATGGTGGAAATGATCGACGTAAAAGTTGATGGGCGCCCAATGCCGAGTTCCTCAAGGGTTTTGATGAGGCTCGCTTCCGTGTAGCGCGGCTTCGGCGTGGTCTCGTGGCCTTTCGCCTCAACCTCGGCAAGTTTGAGAATTTGCCCTTCTGTAAGTTGTGGCAGCTTCGACTCGGTGGGCTCAGCCGTCTCATTGCGTTCTTCGTCGCGGCTTTCCTCGTACGCGGCCATGAAGCCACGGAACGTAATGACAGTTCCGCTTGCGGAAAATTCGGCACCCTTGCCTGGTGTTTTCGCTGCAATGGTGACGGTCGCGGTCGAGCCGCGCGCATCCGCCATTTGCGATGCAACAGTGCGCTTCCAGATGAGGTCGTAGAGCTTCCACTCGTTCCCGCGCAGCGTGCCCTCAAGCTCGCCTGGCGTGCGGAACGTGTCACCGGATGGCCGAATGGCCTCGTGCGCTTCCTGCGCATTCTTGGAGCGACCGGCGTACGCGCGCGGCTTCTCAGGGACAGTTTCTGGACCATACAGCGCCGCAGCTTGCGTGCGAGCAGCGTTGATGGCCTGCTGCGAGAGGGACGGCGAGTCAGTTCGCATATAGGTGATGTAACCGTTTTCGTACAGTCCTTGCGCAACGCTCATGGTCTGCCGAGCGGTGAAGCGCAGCTTTCGCGCCGCCTCCTGCTGCATCGTCGAGGTCGTGAACGGGGCCGCTGGCCGCCGCGTGTACGGCTTCGACTCCACGGATGACACCGTGAGGGTCGTTGCATCCTGCTGGAGGGCGACAACAAGTGCTTCTGCCGCTGCCTCATCGAGAGCGACAGCCGTTGATTTCAATTTTCCGTCGTCGTCGAAGTCGCGACCGGTGGCAATGCGCGTGCCGTCGAGGCGCACGAGTTTGGCGTCGAAGAGTTCTGTAGAGCTTTGAGGGGTCAGCGTTGCAAGAATGTCCCAATAGCTGGCACTGACGAACGCAAGCCGCTCTCGCTCACGGTCGACGACGAGCCGTGTCGCTGCGGATTGCACGCGTCCAGCAGAGAGCCCAGGACCGACCTTGCGCCACAGCACCGGTGATACTTCATAGCCGTAGAGCCGGTCAAGAATGCGCCGGGTTTCCTGCGCGTCAACAAGGGCAATGTTGATGTCCCTTGTGTTGTCGCGAGCGTGTTGAATCGCGTCTTTCGTAATTTCGTGAAACACCATGCGCTTGACGGGAACTTTGGGCTTGAGCACTTGCAGCAGGTGCCATGCGATGGCTTCACCTTCGCGGTCCTCATCAGTTGCGAGATACAGTTCGTCGGCGTCTTTCAGAGCCCTCTTGAGGTCTGCAACGGTCTTCTTCTTCTGATCGGAGACCACATAGTACGGCTCGAAATCATTCTCAACGTCGACCGAGAACTTGCCGAGGTAGCCCTTTTTCAGCTCAGGTGGAAGGTTTTTGGGTTCGATGAGGTCGCGAATGTGACCGACGGACGCCTGGACGACAAAGTCGTCTCCGAGGTACTGCGCGATCGTTTTGGCTTTCGCCGGCGATTCGACGATGACCAGTTTCTTCGTGCCGGGCACGCGACTCCTTATTACCGATTGACCATTTGTCCTACTTCAACAGTGGACACACTACACACACAACCATTGCGCCTTCTCGCTACCGTCGTGAAGCGGGTGGCCCGGCAGTTGCCGTAGCTGCGACGGAAAAGACAAGAATGGCGACGTTGACCCTTACGGTCACAATAACCCCATCGACCAGACATTCGTCCAATAGCGCCCCGTTTGCCGCGGCGACGGTGGCCGCCATCACGCACGGTGTTCCGGGAGAAATGCCTCGCGCGACATCCGCAGCAGCGAGCGCCGCCGCATCCGCGGCCCCGTTCATTTCAGCCCTCAACACGAGCGCGCGGTACAGCGGCGCGATCAGGAGAAGAGTTGCCACGACAGCGGCGAGCACAGCGAGAGCAAGAAGTGAACCGGCTCCGCGCTCGTCAGTGAGGTGACGGTAACGCACGCTCACTACCCGCCGTCGTCAAGCGCGCAGCTTTGAGCGGCCACTGTGCCAAACCCGAGCAACCGCACGACCGGAGAGCCAAGCGCTTCAATGCGAACGCAGACCAAATTGCCTCTCCGTTCTATGCGGACGGATGCCCCGGGAGCCAGCTGGCCGACAATCGCGGATGGGTCGACACCGCGGCCTGCACTTCTCGCGGCAAGTGCGGCAGCATCGTGCAACTGCAACTGGTGCGTCGCGAGTTGCATTCCGCTCAGACAAAGCGCGAGGACGAGACACACTGCCGGAATGAGCACCGCAAATTCCGCGGTCGCGCTCCCCCGGTCATCCCTCGCGACGTGAAAGACCATTGCCGTGATCAGCCGCCAAACGACAGTGCACGCTGCACAAGGTCAAGAAGCAGACCGCGCACTTCGTCACTTCGCAGAATCACGACAAGCAACCCGGCGAAAGCAACCGCTGCGAGCGTCACGATCGCATACTCAGCGGTGGCCGCTCCCCGCTCACTTGCTATTCCTTTGGCGAAACTTCTCGCCTCTCGACGTGCCGCCCAGAATGTCGATTCTTGATTCGCGAGGTCACAGTGCCTGTGTGTCATGGTGGGTTCCCTTTCTTTGTCTCCAGTGTTCGGCGAGAACCGTTGGCGGCGGGGGCCCTAAGAGACATCCGGGGACAGCTTCACAATCCGTCCACTGTTGACGAGAGGACCGACATCATGAGGGGCGCGACCCCAAGAAGCATGAACGCCGGCAAGACACACAGTCCGAGAGGCAACATGAGAGTCACCGCGAGTGTTGCCGCTTTGCGTTCTGCTGCACTGCCAGCTTCGCGCCGGACGCGGTTGGCTTCGCTGCGCAACAAGGTTGCCGCGGGAACACCGGCCCGCCGGGAGAGACCGAACACGGCATCCGCCGCGGCGGCACCTTCCGCATCGACCACACCACCGCAGCGTTCGAACGCCGCCACCACCGTTGCCCGCGCCTTGTCAATCGAGGCGCCACCCGACACGGCAACGGCCAAAAGGTCGAGCGCGAGTCCTGGCGTGAGGTCTGAAGGAGTTGCCGCCCACACCAACCGCCGATTCCATCTCCGCGCCGCCCACAGGAGCGCCAGCCCAACACCGAGGCACACGAGTCCGGCCGGAGTGGAAACAAGCGTGCCCACGGTGTCGAATCCTAGCGCGACACCGAACAGCACCCCCACGACAGGCAACACCACAACAAGTTTTGCGGTCGCCACCGGCCCGGACAGGGCGGTGGATGCGGCCCTTCGTGCTTGCGCGAGAGCACGCAACGACGACGAAAACTCACGCAAAGCGGGAGCGAGGGGCGCGCCGGCCTCTGTCGCGACAAGCCACGCGGACGCAAGCCCGCGCCACGCCGTGCCGCTCGACGGGGCAAGTCGTCGCGAGTTCCTTCTGCCACCGCGCTGATCCCGAAAGTCTTCATGCTCCAGCTCGCGCAGGATGGCGTCGGCGATTCCCTCTCCTGCCTCGATGCGCTTCGCTATGGCAGCGACGGAGAGCTGACCGTCAGTGGCTGCGTCCGCCAGATACGTCCACGCTGAACTCGGAGTGACTCCTGCGGCCAGCAAAACCGCGAGTTTCTCCACAATCGACGCCACCCCATCGAGAGGTTCTTGTGGCTGGTGAGTCCCGCTACGCATCCCTAGGCGCCTCGCTCACCATCGGCTCGGCAACCAGGCGGCCGGCACTCGAGACAGCGAGCCGGCCCATTTGCGCGATGTGGCGGGTTCCGTGCGTGCGCTCCACGTGGAGAACAGCGTCGAT
>RCMY010003885.1_pt1 | contig 14805 bp, 14 predicted proteins | sample 2041341 | NCBI WGS metagenome assembly RCMY01 (sample SAMN09708234, study PRJNA481090) | Marine sediment metagenome, whole genome shotgun sequencing project.
ACCCAACTACGACGACGACCGACGAAGCAACGACCACCGACGAAGCAACGACCACTACGGTGGTGGATGGAGACGGGCAATTGATGGATCGACCTGGGTTGCAAGGCGATGAACTGAATCTTGCTCTCATCGACGCCGCATGGGCCAATGATGTCGAGGTGGCCGCTCAGCTGATTGCTGCCGGGGCAGATGTCAACTTCAAGGATGGAACCGTTCAGAGCGCATATCTGATCGCGACGAGCGAAGGCTACCGACACTTGCTCGAACTCACGATAGAGAGCGGAGCGGATGTTGCTTCTCTCGATAGCTACAACGGAACCGGGCTCATCCGAAGTGCAGAACGCGGTCACGCCGCAGTCGTCGGCCGGTTAATCCAGGCAGGCATCGAGGTGGACCACATCAATCGGTTGGGCTGGACGGCGCTCCACGAGTCGATCGTCCTTGGCGACGGGAGCCAGCGATATGTTGATACGGTCCGGGTCCTTGTGGCTGGCGGCGTTGATATTGAGCTCGCCTCGCTTTCGGACGGTATCACGCCGCTGGAGCACGCCGTGGCGCGCTTCCAGGCACGAATCGTTGAGATTCTCACGGCCGGACTCAACAAGACGAGCATCGACAACCCGGATGACGCGCTGCTTGCCGCCGCCGGTGACGGAGATGCCGACGACGTTGCCCTTGCACTCCGTCATGGTGCCGAGATCGAGGTGCGAGATGCGCAAGGGAGAACGGCCCTGCTGCTTGCAGCCGCAGCTGACCACATTGAAGTTGCGGTGCTACTGGTTGCCCTGGGCGCTGACCCCGACGCTCTCGACGACCGCCACGATACGCCGTGGCTGGTGACTGGTGTCACCGGTAGCGTTGCCATGGCCGAAACGCTCCTGGCGGCGATTCCGGCTCCCGACCTCACGATTCTCAATCGATTTGGCGGCACCTCTCTCATCCCAGCCGCAGAGCGGGGACACGTCGAGTATGTCCGCCGGGTTGTCGCCACCACCATGGATATCAATCACGTCAACGACCTGGGATGGACGGCACTTCTCGAAGCCGTGATCCTCGGAGACGGCGGAGCGGACCACGTCGAGATCGTACGCATCCTGCTCGACAGCGGCGCTGATCCCTCCATTAGCGATAGGGACGGCGTGACTCCGCTCGAACATGCCAGCAACCGTGGACACGATGACGTTGTCGCTGCTCTGACCGGAGCCTGACAGAACTCCGGGCGCTGCTGCTGGCGCTGGCGCTGGAACCGACGACCGGCGCCCGGAGCGCGAGCCGTCCGCGGGCCGGTTGGCGATCAGTTCGCCAGATTGGCAGCTTCGAGTTTGCGAGGTGATCTAGGTCCTTGGGGCCACCGGCGATCTTCTTGTAGGCAACGACATGTTCGAGGCGCACGAAGGGCAGGTCGTCAATGAGTTCCGCCGTCTCGATGAGTTCGCCGATATCGAAGGAACCGTATCCCCACCAGTGGCCGATCGTGGTCGTGTCGTCGAAACAGTGGACGATATCGACGCCGTATTCGGCGACGTACCTGATCTCGCCGACCTCGCTGCTCGTCCCCCGGCCGAACCGCGGCTGATGACATCCAGATCGTTGGTTGCGTCGATGCTCCCTCGAACGATCAGCGGTCCGCTTCCGAACCCGGCGTTGTCCCCGATCGGGAGCTCCAGCGACTTGAGTGCGTCAAACAGGTTCAGTTCGAAGCTGTAACCCGTCGGATCGGGCGTCCGGCCAGCACGCCGGTCTGTACGTCGACATCGGCAAACCCCGCACCCGCAAGGCTGGCTCCGAGAGTCGTGAAGTCGACCGCCATTGGATGGTCTCCGTCTTCGTGGTGGTGATGGCGCTTGGCCATCTTCTCGAACTTGGGGTGGGTTTCGTCTGTGAAATCTTCGTCAACGATGAAGACGGTTCCGCCAGGTTTCAGAACCCGAAATAGCTCGGATGCGGCTTCGTCGAAGTTGCCGACATGGTGCGCAACGTTGACCATCCACGCCAGATCGGCGGCGGCGGAGTCGACAGGCAGGTGCTCGGCGACTCCCTCGCGGACATCCACCCGGGTCCCAAGGAGTTGCGCTTTGAGTCGAGCTCCGAGGATCGTGCGCATAAATCCGAGGGGTTCGATGGCGATGACCCGGACCCCCTCACGCTGACACGCCTCGACTGAAGCAGCTCCCAACCCGGCCCCGATGTCGAGAACGGTCATGTCCGACTGCGGGTTGGCAAGCTCGACGACGGCCCGGTTGATTTCGCTTGACCACAATGCGAAGAAGTGTCGGCCGTACCCGAGCACGGCCCTGATGGTGGAGCGGTCGTGTTCCATGCGCGGTTCGTGGTGATGATCGTGGTCGTGAGCCATCGGGTTAGAAAGGTACGTTGACGGCGTCGCAGATGAAGCGCATGAATGGCACCGTGCGTTTGCAGAGGTCGGTGAAGTCTTTGAGGAAGTCGGCCGACGTAACTTGCTTTTGGGTGAGGCGAGTTGAGGCGATGAAGTCTTTGCGTTTGAGGTCTTCGATGAGTGGATGGTCGGCGTCGTATCCCTTCGGTGGGCGGATCAGCGAGTCGCCTCCGACCTCGAAGAAGTCAGTAAATCGCTTGTTGGTTGTCGCTTTCTTCCATCCGGTCGGATCGGCGTCGATCGCCGCACGGATTTCATAGGCAACTTTCGTCTCCGGTCGCCACAGTCCACATCCCATATAGTTGGCGCCTGGTTCCAGGTTGAGATAGAAGCCGGGAGCGTGGGCATCCTTGCCCATGATGTGGCGAAACTGCATCCCGGTGTTCGTCTTGTAGGGCGTCTTGTCTTTGGCAAAGCGGGTGTCACGCTGGATCCGGAACAGGGAACCGCCCACCCCGCGGGTATCGGCAACGAAATTCTGGCTGATCTTTGAAAGATTTGGTCCGAAGGCTTCGATGAAGTCGAGGGCCGGGTTTTTGATGTACTGGTCGTATTTGTCCTGGTTTGCTTTGAACCAATCCCGTTCGTTGTTGGCTTCGAGATCATGGAGGAAGGTGTACATCTGGGGTGAGAATTTGACCGTCATGGTCCGACCATATCGCACCCTTCCGACAAAATCGAGGCCTGTGTCGGTTTTGGAGGCTTGGTTGCTCAAGGGACGGCGGTCGTCATCGTCAGTAACCGACTCAATCTCGGGCACGGACGTTTCGAATGGCAGCCGACATAGGGACTTCTGGCCCTAGACAGGGCATTTCATAATTCCAGACTATGTAATTATGAAATTAGAGCTACTGCCAAGAACGGATCTAGCCGTCCGAGCTCTTCGTCATCTGGCCGATGGCGAAACCTGCAACAGCGAAGATATCGCCGCCGCCATCGACTCCACACCGCAGCACATCCAGCATGTCATGGCGCCCCTGACTGCGGCCGGGTGGGTTCGTTCCCGTCGCGGCCCCGCCGGGGGCTACACCATTAACGGTGAATTAGACCTGACGATGCTCGAAGTGATCGAGGCCGTCGAAGGGCCCACGGCCGACGGACGCTGTGTCCTGCGAACAAGTTCCTGCAATGAAGATCTGCCGTGCGCCTTGCATGATGCGTGGGTCGACGCCCGTGAGGCGCTCGTCTCCGCGCTTGAGAAGCGCTCGGTTTTTGAACAGCCAGTTCCACGCTACGGAGGAAAACTATGACAACCCGACCGACCGAAACCCCGACCCACACGCATCCTGCCCTCGGCTGGTTATTGGCAGCCGCACTGGCCGGGGTGCTGGCCGCCTCGGTGCTGGGCGTGGTTTCTATGGTGCTACTCGCTTCACACAACTCGGTCGACAAGGATGTCGTTGGAGCGCTCGTTGAGGAGCAACTGGCCGGATTCACTCCGGTCACTGTGGCCACCGCTCCTCCAGTCGCCCCGACCGTACCATCGACTGATCCGGTCTCTGTCCCGGCCGCAACCGCGTTCGGGTCAGTTCTCCCAACACTCACACCGAAGGCTGAGTTGCCGGCGCCTCCCGCCGATGAAGTCAACGTGTCGTACGCGCCGAACGTGCCGCCGGCCGCGGACCGTACGGATCAGGCGATTGTGACTGTCGAGTTCGACATCGTCGAAGGTGTATCCGTAATCGACCCGGCCACCGGGATCGAGTTTGAGACGTGGGGCTACAAGATCCGCGGTGACGACCAGGTCACCGGAACCCCCGGTCCGATGGTGCGGGTTAGAGTTGGCGATGTCCTCCGTTTCGTTATCAACAATCCTGAAGAAAACCTGTCGGCCCACAACGTCGACTTCCATGCCGTTACCGGTCAGGGCGGTGGTGCGGAGAACACTCTCGTCGCTCCGGGCGAGTCGGCGATCATCGAGGCTCGCACCTTGTACCCCGGAATGTTCATGTATCACTGCGCGGCAGGTGACGTACCCGGCCATGTCGCCCATGGCATGTACGGCGGCATCCTTGTCGACCCGGAAACACCACTCCCAACACCCGACAAAGAGTTCTATATCGTGCAGTCTGAGTATTACCTGACCGCCACCGATCAGGGTCCTTACACCCAGGATCGGACGGCGATGACCGATGAACACCCAACGATGGTGGTCTTCAATGGGGCCAAGGGTGCCCTTACCGGTGACAACGCCCTGCAAATCGATGTTGGCGATCGGGCCCGGTTCTACTTCATCAACGCTGGACTCAATCTCGACTCGAACTTCCATCCCATCGGTTCCCACTGGGATTCGGTCTGGCCAGAAGGCGCTTCGCTGAATCCGCCGATTCGTGGCTCCCAAACCACCTTGGTTCCGGCCGGTGGTGGCGTGATCGTGGATCTGCTGGGCCAGGTACCGTCGAACATCATCCTGGTCGACCATGCTCTCACTCGGGCGTTCGACAAGGGCGCCATCGGGATCGTCACCGTATCGGGTGATCCGAATCCGGAGATCTTCGAAGTCGGCACATCGGAGGGTACCGCTGCAGCTCCGGCAGCGCCGGCTGCCCCAGAGGGGACGGTCGTGAATATCGTTGATGGTGCTTGGACGGCTCAGCCGCTTGATGCGCCAGATGAGTTTGCCGACAACGAGGCTCCGGTCGATTTTGACATCAATGTGCTCACGGTCAAGGTTGGCACCACGGTGACGTGGGTGAACCAGGATTCCCAGGCCCACACTGTTACAGACGTCGGCCTGAGCTTCGACTCCGGTCTATTCGGTAAGGGCGACACGTGGTCGTACACGTTTACCGAAGTTGGAGAGTTCGAGTACTTCTGTGCCCCGCATCCCTGGATGCGAGCCAAGGTCATCGTCGAAAGCTAGAGCTGCCGATAACGAACCAATTGGGCGGGCACCGCAAGGTGCCCGCCCAATTGTTTGCCTCAAGTGGCTGCTACTTCTCAGCTCCGATGGAGAGGCCCGACATGAACGGCTTCTGCAGGATCATGAAGATGATGGCCGGCGGCATCCACTCCAGCTAGGCGGCCAGCATCAGCGGACCGTAGGTCAAGCCGACATCAGTACCCAGCAAGTTCTGAAGTCCGACCGAATGACCTGGATCTTCTGATCAGGGATGATGAGGACTGGCCAACGGTACATCTTCCAGCCGTACTCGAACTGGCTGGTGGCGCCTATTCGGCGTCTTCGAATCGACCCCGAATGCGAGGGAACTTGACGGGAGCATGGACATGGCAAGCTTCGCGCTGGTTGTAACGGGATAGCACGGTCTCACAGAAGATGTCGGTGCACACTCGATGAGCGTTGTAAGTCTTGGGGCGACGTGTACGGCCGGCGGGTCGACTGGCGATGAATGTCGTGTCCATGTTGGTTCCTTTCGGGTAAAACGGTTGGAACGGGCGGCCTTGTGGGAGGGAGGCTGGGGGGCCTTCTAACCGCCCGTTCCGGTGAGCTGGTCAAATCTGATAGGCGAGCGCCTCCTCGAGTTGGGCTGCGGTCGCGGAGTCGAGAGTCGTATGGAGGAGCCGACCGTCGAAGCGCCGCAATTCTGCGAGCAGGTGGGCAAGTTGGAAATCTTTCAGAAGTACAAACATGGCGGCTTCACCGTCGGTGAGGCTGTCGCCGAGGTCGCGCATCTCGTTGTCATTGATACCGATATCGCGGAGCTTTCCGAAGAGCCCACCGGCGGCGGCGCCGATGGCTGCCCCGATGAAGGGTGCGGCAACGGCCAGCCCTATGAGAGCACCCCACATGCCACCGGTGGCAGCTCCCTGTCCGGTATTCATGTCGCGGGTCTGGTGGATGTGAACCCGGCCGTCCGTTTTGTTAACTATGGCGAGGTCGTCGATCGAGATTGACTGGTGCCGCTCGAGGCGGATCATCGCGATGCTGGCCTCTTGGGCGAGCAGGGGGTCTGCGAACCGGAAGGCGACAAGTTCTGGCGCTTTCACCGCGTCATCGACTCCGGTGGTTTGGTCCTCTGGTGAGGTCATAGTGGTGCCTTCCATCACCAAGAACTATGACGGAGCCACCTAAACGTACAAGAAACAGAACGTAAGAAGAACCTAAGAACCAAATCCTGGGATTCGGCCCTTACGACGCTGCCTGTACCCGGAAACCAACGACGGCGCCGCCGTCGGGGGCATCTTCGACGATGGTCGTTCCGCCGTGGAAGGCAACGATCTCTTCAACGATCGCCAGGCCCAGGCCTGATCCAGGGAGTGTTCTGGCCTTGTCCGATCGGTAGAACCGGTCGAAGACCCGTGCTTTGTCGGCGTCGCTGATTCCAGGGCCATGGTCACGCACTCGAACCTCCCCGGCGGCAACTGTCACTTCGATTGGCGTGTCGGGTGAGCTCCACTTGTGGGCGTTGTCGATGAGGTTGGAAACCGCTCGCTCGATCAACGTTGGGCGCCCGCTGACGACTGTGGCGTCGGAGGTGACGACCACGGCTTGGTTGTAGCGACGTTCGGCGCGCTCGGCGACTCGGCTCACCAGGGCACCGAGGTCGATTGCCATGATCGGTTCGTCACTCGTCTGGTTGTCTTTGGCGAGCTCGACCAATTCTGAGACCAGTGTCGTGAGTTCCTCGAGTTCGAAATTGACGTCGCGAAGGATGTCTTTTCGTTCGGAGAGTTCCAGGTTGTCGGCGCGCTGGAGGAAGTCGATGTTTGTGCGCAACGAGGTGAGCGGAGTTCGTAGTTCGTGGGAGGCGTCGTCGATGAGTCGCTTCTGCTGACTGCGCGATGACTCGAGGGCGGTGAGCATGGTGTTGAACGCTTGGGACACCCGGCCCACCTCGTCGTTCTTACGGACACGAATCGTCGCTCCTAGGTCTTGAGTGCGAGCGACGTTCTCAGCCGCTGCGGCCAGCGATCCCATCGGTCGCAATGCCGCGGCCGCCAGGCCGGAGGCGATGAGCCCGGCCGACGCAGCGCCGATTAGCCCAATCACAACGAATTGTGCCTGAATGCGATTGAGAAACTCTTGTTGCTCGACGAGGTTCTGGGCGAGCATCAACCCGCCACCGTTTTCGGCAGGAACGGTAATGATCCGGAACGCACCGCCAGCTGTTTGTTCAGTATGAATTGCCGAGGGCTCGCCGGATTTGATGGCTTCGAGGTCGACCGGGGTGACGTGGAGCGGTTCCTCGATGCCAAAGGTGAAGATAGGCGTACCCTCGCCATCGATGAATTGAATCGGTTGGTTGGGTCCGAACAAACCACGGAGTGACGGGTTCTCTACGGATCCCGGGCCGAATTCATACCGGAACCGCTCGGCGCGGGCGCTCAACTGATTATCGGCGTCGCGTTCGATTTCCCGCACGGTGGAGATGAACGCGATTGCCGCAACCAGCAACATGCACACTGCGACGGAGCCGGCGACGAGCAGTGCGATTCGGCTGCGAAGGTTCATAATCGAAGGACGTAGCCGACCCCGCGCACCGTGTGGATGAGACGATTCGAATCGCCCTCTTCCGTTTTGCGGCGCAGGTATCCGATATATACGTCGAGTGAGTTCGAGGATGTTTCGAAGTCATATCCCCAGATACGGTCATAGATGACTTCGCGGGTTAGGACAATCTCCGAGTTGGAAAGAAGGAGCTCGAGGAGGTCGAACTCTGTTTTGGTGAGGTCGAAGACGGTCTCTCCTCGCTTCACGATCCGAGTCGAGAGATTCATCGTTAGGTCGTCGTACGAGAGTTCGTCGTTTTCGCCTTCGACCGGGTCCGTGCGGCGCAAGAGGGCGCGTAGGCGGGCTAGTAGTTCTTCGAGGGCATACGGTTTGGCGAGATAGTCGTCTGCCCCGGCGTCGAGGCCGGCCACCCGATCAGACACCTCTTGGCGGGCCGTGAGCATGAGAATGGGTGTCTCGATGCCTTTGGATCGCATGCGGCGGCAAGCGACCAACCCGTCGATGTGCGGCATCATGACGTCAAGGATGATGACGTCGGGTTCGACGGTCTGAACGGCCTCTAGGGCTTCGGCGCCATCGAAGGCAAGCGCAACTTCGTATCCCTCAAATTTCAGTGCTCGGGACAGCGCAGTGCGTACGCCTTCATCATCTTCGGCGATCAGGACGGTACTCATGTCCGACCAGTTTACGTCTATCCGTATCAATACCCGATGAGCGATTCCTAAGAACCCCCTAAGACCTCCCCATTCCGGCGGGTAGGGGCGCTGGTTGTGCCACACAGACTGCACGCTCGTGCTGTCGTCATACACGAACAACGCCGCCCGATTGGTCTGACTAGGCGCGGGTGATGACTCGCTGCATGCGCCAGGCAGCGATAGCCATGAGGCCGGCGGCGAAAGCCAGCATGACTCCGATTTGAGGGAGGATGTCGACGACGGTGGCGTCGCGACGTACGAGTTCGGCGAATGCCTCATTCGCCCAATAGTGCGGTGTGAAGCGGGCGATTCGCAGCAGGCTGTCGCTGAACAGTTCAACAGGCAGCATCGATCCACCCAGTGCTGCTAGGCCGATTCCGGAAACGATGGCGACGCCACCGGCCTGTTGGTCATTGCGGAAAACGGCTCCAAATAGCATGGCGGCTCCGGCCCCAACCGCAGAGAAAGCAAGAAGTGTCGCAGCGGCTCCCAATGGGTTCCCCCAGTTGACTTGGAACAGGAGGATCGTGGCCAGCATGATGTAGAGGCCTTGGACGAGCACGATGACGAACCGGCCGAGGGCTTCGCCAGCCAGGATCGTTCTGATCGACGTCGGTGTTCCAGACATCCGGGTGGTCATGCCGAGTTGGCGACTCTGAATCAGGGCTGCCGAGCCGGTCAGGCCGGTCAGGAACATAAAGAGGACCAACTGACTTGACGCACCGATATCGAAGCGGCCGAGCGTGGCAGGGAACAGCGACTCGCCAGCCACGATCGTTTCGACGCTCAGGTCGGGAATGCTGGGAGCGATTGAAGCAGCCATGTCAGCCGCGGCGGTTGGGTCGGCGCCTTTCCCGACGGCGAACCGGGTAGCCATGACTTGTTCGGAGGCGCCGGCCACGGCCTCAGAGACCACTACTTGCAGTTGGGGTCCGAGACCGTCGGATCGCGAGATGAATCCGACGCTGGCCGCCTGACCCGTGGCGATGATGTCATCCAAGTCGGACGGGATCGACACTCCCGCAGATAGCCGTCCCCGTTCGACGGCGAGCAGCAGATCTTGCTCGGTTTTGTACTCGACGAGAGTGATCGAACCTTCGGCTTCGAGTCGGGCAACGATGTCTTCCGCCACCGCACCGGCGCCAGAAGCGATGCCAAGCTGGGGCGAGAAGTCTCCACCGAACTGGGCACCGATCAACACCACGATGCCAAGTGGAAGCACAAAGACGAAGAAGACGGTTGAGCGGTCCCGGAGGAACCGGATCAAATTCACGCGGGCAATGGCCAATACCTTGCTCATAGCCGTAAAGCCCTTCCCGCAATGACCAGTCCGAAGGACCCCGCGACGACCGCGATGGCCAGAAGGACGAGAACGGCCGGGACCGCCGCGCCGATGCCACCGCCGGCCAGGTCGCCGAGACCTCGGATGAACCAGGCATTCGGAGTGATGAGGGCGAGTTTGGCAAGGAAACCCTCTTGGGCGATTGGGACGAACGTCCCACCCAGCATTCCGAGAGTTACGGCGACGATCGATTGAAGGTTGCCGGCCTGCTCGGGAGTCTTCGCGAACGATCCAACCGCCGTCATCAGGGCGACTACCGCCAGTACGGCCCCGACGATGAGCATGGCGACTCCGAGCGGAGGACCCCAGTCAGCGCCCATGATGAACGAAGACACAACCACGAGAACGGTCATCGATCCGAGTCCGATAAGGATGCTGGCGAGCGACTTCCCAGCCACGATCGACTGCCGGTTGATCGGAGCCGCCAGCAGACGCGACAAGGTTCCTTCTCGCCGTTCTTCAAGCATGGAGGTTATGGACATGCCAGCGATAAAGAACAGGAAGAAGATCGAAAGGCCCGCTACGAAGTACGCCGCCGAGTCGAGCTGACGGGAGGCGGCTTCGACCGTTCCCACCTCGACCGCTGGTGCAGCCGTGCCTGCTTCTTCCGCTGCGGCAAACGCTTCCTGCGGAGTGAGCGCACCGGTTGCCATGGCCGTAGCAACCGACAAGTTGGCGGTCCGAACCCCGATGCTGAACTGCTCGGCAATGGATGATGCAACCTGCGTAGTGGTTGGTGAGTCGACGTTGCCGACGATCTCGATCGTTGCGTCGGCCCCGCCGAGAACATTGTCGGATAGGCCGACGGGGAGGATAAAGACGGCCCCGGTGTCGCCGTCATCGGCAGCGGTCCGAGCGGCTTCGGCACTATCGAACTCGGTGACGTTCAACAATCCGTCTGCGGCGATCGAGTTGAGAACATCTTCGAACGCCACCCCGATCGCACCATCGTCGAGGTTGCTGATCCCCACTTCGAACGTGAGGGTTTCCCCGACATCGCTAATTCCGCCACCAAAGACCAGGTTGAAGATGAACGCCAGGGCCAACGGCGCGATGAGTCCGATGATGTAGATCGATCGGTCTCTGGCTCTCAGCGCGAGGTCGTTCTTGGCAATGGTCCACGTGTGCCGCATCGATCAGTCCCGGAGTGCCTTGCCGGTGAGGTGCAGGAATACGGCTTCGAGGTCGGGCTCTTGAACGGAGACGGCAGAAACTCCGGCCTGGTGAGACCCGAGCACTCGCATGGCCTCGGGCAGCAGTGCCCCGGCGTCGGCGACCAGGAGTTCCAGGGCGCCATCCGCGGTTGAAACGCTGTCTACGCCGGGGAGTCGGCGTAGTTCGTCGAGAGCAGCGTCGTTGACGCCGGTGACCGTAATGCGGATCACGTCCTGTTGTCCGACGAGCTCCACGAGTTGTCGGCGGGTGCCTTCGGCTTTGATTTCACCTTGGTCGATAATGCCGACCCGGTCGCAGAGCCGCTCGGCCTCTTCCATGTAATGGGTCGTATAGAGGACAGCCATGCCTTCGCTCGACAGATGTTCGACCGACTCGAGGATGGCATTGCGCGACTGCGGGTCGACGCCCACTGTCGGCTCGTCGAGAACGAGCAGCTTTGGACGATGCAGCAACCCGATGCCGATGTTGAGGCGGCGTTTCATTCCGCCTGAGTACTCCGATGACCGGTCGTCGGCTCGGTCGGACAGTCCGACAACTTCGAGAACCTCGTCTACCCGCTTCGACAGTTCGGCTTTCGGCATCGAATAGAGCTTTCCGAAGAACCGCAAGTTCTCGCGGGCGGTCAGGTCGGGGTAGATGGCGAGGTCCTGGGGGACAAGCCCGATCTCTTGTTTGGGACCGAGCGACTTGGTGGTCATCGATTGGCCGTCGAGTAGGACCTCGCCGCCATCGCGGTGGAGCAGGCCACTGACCATTGAGATTGAGGTGGTTTTGCCTGCGCCATTGGGACCCAGGAGTCCGTAGGTCTCACCGACATCAATGTGGAACGTCACTCCACGCACGGCGTGGATGTCGCCATAAGACTTCTTGAGCGCAGTCGCTTCAAGCACGCGAGCGCTGGCCATGTGGTACTCCTCCGTGGACCGGCCCCTCAGTATGGCCGATCCGCAGCGGGCGTGTGTTCGATGGGTTGCCGAACAAGTAGTAGATCGGGCCGGCTTCGCGACCATACTGAGGGCTTGTTTACGCCCACCCGCCTCGCCTATGCCGTCCGGCCCAACGCGCCCATATCGGTGGTGGCCGCCGCCGTCGCACTCGCCGCCATGTTCGCGGCAACGCCATTCCTCATCCCTGAGATCTCGGCCCGGTACGGGGTTTCTGAAGGCTCAGCTGGCTTGATTTCTGTCGCTCAGGTCGCCACGTTCGCCATCTTCAGCTTCGTCCTACCGAGGTTTCGTTCGCCATCAGGGAGGTTGTTGCGGGTTGCGGCGATCTTCTTTCTTGTTGCGAATCTCGCCAGCGTCTTCATGTCAGTGTTCTGGATGCTCATCGGACTCCGTGTTATCGCCGGTGCCGCCGCCGGAACGATCACTTGGATTGTCTGGGCCGAGGCGATGGGCGACCGACGTTCCCTCGCATCGATCTCGGCGGCCGGACCGATGACCGCGTTTGTTGGATCGCCGATCCTGGCTTACTTCGCCGAACGCGGCGACCAGTGGGTCTACGGGCTACTTACCGTCATCGCCATTCCGGCGGTGGTCATGAAGGTCGGAGACATCCGGACGCCCGAGCGGACCGGGCGAGTGAGTCGTTCTCGATCGAATCCGGTGCTGCTCTTCGCTCTGCTGGTGTTGACGCTGGCGGGATCAAGTCTCTTCATCTTCACAGCCACCGCCGCCGAGACCCTGCTCGACATGTCGCCGCGTGCCATCTCATTCGGCTATAGCTTCAACGCCCTCGCCGGACTCATCGGCGCCCGCTTGGCCACAAGACACAAACGACCCGGCTGGTGGATGGCGACTACCGGCCCGGCGGCGGTGCTCACCATTCTGGGTGGGTCGGCGGTGTGGTACTTCGTTGGGATGATCTGGTGGGGTTTTGCGTTCTGGATGGCCGTTCCCGGAGTGCTCGTAATGTTGTCAGAGCGATCGTTGGACCCTTCCGAACGCGCTGGGGACGCACAGGGATACATGGCGGTCGGCCGTTCGCTTGGGCCGCTCGTCGGCGGAGGATTCGCTGACGCCGGCGCGTATGCATCGTTGGCGATCGTGGCAGGGGCGGGTTTGGCGATCTCGATCGGTGTCCAAGAGGGGCGCCATCGGCTACCACCAACGCCGTTGTAGGGAATCCGACCCGAAGCAGCGCGGTCCACAGGGAACGGCTACCGATCTAGAGTCCCGGGTCTCATGAAGAAAGCGAAGCATGTCTGATAGCACGCTGATTGATGAGATTGGAGACGGCTTCGAGACGGGCCGGATTACCACCATCGCGGGTGGCCATGCGGTGCACGACACGTTTACGGCCTTTCTTCCGCCGCTCCTTCCCCGTTTCATCGAAAGCATGGCGTTGTCGAATACGGCGGCCGGGATGCTCTCGGCGTTTCTTCAATTACCGTCGTTGCTCCAGGCTTTCATCGGGCATCTGGCGGACCGCACCGCCCTGCGGTGGATCGTGGTGGCTGCCCCTGGCGTGACGGCTACGGCGATGAGCCTTCTGGGCTGGGCGCCGAGCTATACCGTGCTGGCACTCCTGTTGTTGGTCGCCGGGTTGAGTGTTGCGAGTTTTCATGCAACAGCACCTGTCGCGGTCGGCTATCTGTCGGGCCAACGTTTGGGTCGCGGGATGGGATTCTGGATGGTGGGCGGTGAGCTCGGTCGCACGCTCGGTCCGCTCGTGGTGGTCAGCGCTCTGGCTGTGATGTCGATGCGATCGATGGCTTTCTTAGCCTTGGCAGGCGTTGCCACGTCAGTCGTTCTCCACTTCCGCCTGCGTGATGTTCCGTTGCGAAGTCGCGGAGACAGCGAACCGATCCATTGGCGAACCGCGGTCCGTGCCATGCGGGGCGTAATGCTCGTACTGGCCGCTCTGGTGGCGTTACGCAGCATGATGATGATGGCAACGACGATTTTCCTGCCTGTGTTCTTGACGGAGGAGGGCAGCAACCTGTGGGTAGCTGGCGCCGCGTTGTCCATTGTGGAGGCTGCTGGAGTGGTCGGAGCCTTAGCTGGTGGATGGATCAGCGATCGAGTTGGTCGGCGTGCTGTGCTGGCGTTCAGTCATGTGGCGGCCCCCATTTCGCTGCTGTTGTTTATGGCAGCAGATGGTTGGGTCCGAATAGCGCTGCTTCCGGTGGTGGGTCTGACGCTTCTGGCGATCCAACCGGCTCTGATGGCGCTGGTTCAGGAGCAATTCCCCGACAGCAGGGCTCTCGCAAACGGAGTGTACTTGTCGATCAATTTTGCTATCCGGTCAGTGGCCGCAGTCGCCTACGGCGCGGTCGGTGACGCATTTGGCCTGTCGACGGCGATGCTGATTGGGGCGATTGCGATGTTCGCGGGTTTGCCACTGATCTGGCTGCTGCCCCGAGATAAAAGAGCGCAATCGTTTGTGTCGCCTTAGGCGACGAGTACGTCGTGTTGGGCGATCGCTTCGGAAGGAAAGGAGACGAGTGAATGGCCGTTTTCGTCCTCGGTCACCGTAAACACCGTGACCGATTCCTGGCCCCACAGCACTACTTCACCCACATAGGTCTGAAATAGATCGCCGTCTCTGACGATGAATCGATGAGTCATGGTCCTGTCCCGCATTCTGTTGGCTATACAAATGCATCGGCCCTTTTACGCCCAGAATTGAGGTCCATTAGGGCGAATCCTGTGGTGACTAGTCACTGCTTAGCCGTTCCTGAACCAACACAGAAAGTGGTTGCACCCACCGTTTGTGATGAGTAGGTTCGAACTAACACCGATCTTTGGGGGATACTGTTATGGGCTCGGGAGGCTCT
>RCMY010003131.1_pt1 | contig 14803 bp, 16 predicted proteins | sample 2041341 | NCBI WGS metagenome assembly RCMY01 (sample SAMN09708234, study PRJNA481090) | Marine sediment metagenome, whole genome shotgun sequencing project.
ACGGTTGAAGACGTCGACGCTCGCCCCGTCGGTGCCGAAGCGCAGCTCACGAGTCGGTAGAGGAGGGTCTGCTCGGGGCGGTGGCGCGCCCAGTCAGACTGTCGTCGAACGCGTCCCGCGTTCGCCATTCCCCTGCGCAGATTCACCATCATCTTCCGAGACACCCCTTGGTTGCAACAACTGCTGCCCCGCGTGATTATCAAACAACTGCTGATTGTCCACATACGCCAGAATCGTATTGATATTCGCATGCCTCGATTGCGCCACCATCTTCAGCACATCCGCCCGGTTCATCGCGGCGCTGGTCAGAAATCCCCGCCGTAACGAATGCCCGGAATAACGCTTTTCATTTAGCCCTGCCGCCTTGGCCATGCGCTTGATCAACCGCACCACTGTCTTTTCACTCAGTGCCGCATCACCGACTGAACCGCTGGTCGAGATTCGCCGAAACAGTGGCCCGTCGGTAATGCTGGCTGACTGCAGCCACACCCGCAACGCGGTGACCGGACAATAGGGACTTCCCGGCACCGCCAGAGCCGCCACCGTCTGTCCTTCCCCTGCCTGGTCCCCTTTGGAAAAACAGATCTTCACCACATCGCCCTTCTCCCGAGCCTCGATGTCCGACACCTGCAGATGCACCAGTTCCGAGCCTCGCAAGGCTGTGGCAAACCCATAGAGCAGCAGGGCCCGATCGCGCAGATCCCGCAGCGACTCGGTCCCCAGCGCATCGACCATGGCCTGCAGCTGGGTGTCGATCGCAGGTTCGGCCGGTGTTCGTCGAAACCGTGACCGACCTCGACGATCACGCCAAACGCCCTGCAGAACCTCGAGCACCGCCAACGTGTTGTGCGGCGACGGATGCCCGGCTCCCAGGTGCACCACTCGGATGGCGGCCAGTCGGTGCTCGAGCGTGGCATTCGCCCGCCCCGCCTCGGCCTCGGCGGCGATGAACATCGCCACGGTCTGCGGGGTAGCTGGCAAGGCAGTCAAGTGTGCTTCCTGGCACCAGGTTTCAAAGCGTTCCCAGGCACTGCGGTACCCGCGCCAGGTGTTGTCCGATCGTGACTTGTCGGCGTAGCGTTTAGCGACCTCCATCGACTCATTGCGCACCTGCAGCGCCCGGTCCTCAGGAGTTTGAGCGATTTCCAGGGGTGTTACGGAAAGGGACATCGGCGGTGTCTGCTCGGTCGTCAAATTCAAGAACAACACAGGTCCGACAGGGGAACTTATCGGACATTAGGTGAGTTCCAATATGGTTCCGTGCGACTTCATTGCGTGATATCGCAGACGCGACAGGGTGTCAGCAAAGGCTTTCGAAGCCTCCAAGTAGTTCGCAGTGGTTTTGACATTTGCATGCCGCGAATGGTGTTCTGAATGAGCTGAAGTCGAATGCTTTTCAAGCGCCCAAATGACTGCCTCTTTTAATGCGTCAGGTGACGACAAATAAATGACCTTTTGTCTCTCTTTCTACAGACAATTTTTAGCTCGGCGCACTAACCCAATCTTCTCTCCTGTTGCGAATACGCACAATGAATACAACACCGTCATCTTCAACGTCATAAATGATGATGTGCTCCTTGTGTGGATGCACCCGAACAGGCGGGTCTAACTCGAAGCGAACCCTTGCCATATCTGGATGGTTGGCAAGCAAGTCAAGTGCGCCCACAAGCCCATCGTAGTAGATATCTGCTTGCAAAACGCCATGTTCTTCGATGCCCTCAAGGTAGAGAGAAAACAAATCATGGTCGGCTTTCTGGCTAAGTTTATAGGTCACAGATTGCCGCTAACCCCCGACGCTTGTCGAGCTGCTTGCCTTATATCTTCAGGTGTTCGGTCACTCTCACCGCTATCGAAGCCCTCACGCACCAGTGCCTGAAGTTTCGCAATCTTATGGCTACGCTCTTGGTCATGACGTATGAGGTCTCTCACATAGTCGCTGCTGTTGCTGTACAGCCCCCCTGTTGCCTGTTCTTCAACCCAAGATTTCATCTCTTCGGGAAGTGAAATATTCATTGTTGCCACGTTCAAGCCTCCTTTTATGGTTAAGAGTTACAATCATTTATGGCATATATTGGCAATTTTTGTCAAAAAGATAGAGCCAATGGATTAAATATTCTTCTTTTCCCCTGTCACGTCACGGACGCCAGCACGTTGGAGCGCTTAAAAAAGCAGGGGGTACTCTTGACACGCTCGGTAGCCGTCAGGGATCTGTCGAATGACAATCAACTATCTGCAGATTCATGTGCTCAACATCTACTGTCCCTACCAAAAACTCTATCCGAATGTCCCAAGGTGCAGCTGCACGGTACCAATCCAGAATTATGCGGCGCGCCGGTACTCGTGATGAAGTCCGCCGACGTGGGGTAGCGCGACAATGCGCCCTTTGTCGGGTAAATCAACCGCTCTTGGATTCGGACATTGTTTGGCTAGCGAGAGATGTGTTCGCGCCTCGTGATAGTAAGTGAAATAGGAGCGAAGTTGGCGCCGCAAGTGACGCTCGTTCAGAACGATCACATGATTCAAGCACTCGCGACGTATTGAGCCGATCAATCGCTCCACATACGGTGATTGCCAAGGCGATCGCGGGGCAGTGAGTATCTCCTCTATGCCCAGGCTCTTCACGCGTCTACAAAATTGTTCACCATAAATACTGTCCCGATCTCGCAGAAGATAGCGAGGTGCCGTGTCGAAGGGAAAGGCCTCGACGATCTGTTGTGCGGTCCATTGGGCCGTCGGGTTTTGTGTGACGTTGAAATGAACAACCTCGCGCCGGTCATGACTCAGAACAACGAACACGTACAAGATCCGAAATGTGGCCGTAGGCACAGTGAAGAAATCAACTGAGACCAGGTCCGCTACATGATTGTCGAGAAATGTTCGCCAGGTTTGAGACGGAGGTTTCCTGATGCGAATCATATATTTCGCTACGGTGGCTTGCGAAACTTCAATTCCCAGCATGCTCAATTCGCCGTGTATTCGAGGTGCACCCCAACCAATGTTCTCTCGTGACATCGTTCTGATCAGCTGCCGGACTTCAGGATCAATTTTCGGTCGTCCGCCTCTGCCACGACGAGCTTTCCAGCGCCAGTAAAAACGAAATCCTTTACGGTGCCAGCGCACCAACGTATCGGGTCGGAATACGTGTATTGACTTCAGGCAACCCGGCCAGCAGCTGTACAGCAATACCCAAAACAGTCGCTCTCGTCGACGGAACCGTATTCGTTTACGATCTCGGTCTGAAACCATGGCTAGCTGCTGGCGAAGTGCCAAATTCTCCAAGGAGAGCATTGCCCTGCTTCGAAAAAGACCAATCAGCGTGACGAACAATGGTTTGAGTACAGTATTCACGCTGTAAACGTTACCGGTCAGATGAGAGAATTGTCAAGCGTATCAATCAGTACCGAGTATTTGGTAGGGACAAGCATTTCAATGTCCAGCGAGCTCATTGTCGCCAGTTGTGCTTCGGCGAATTTTCGTACATTGGCAATGGCGAATTCCGTGTCCGCACGCGTATGCTTGTCCAGCTCTGCCAGCGCAGCCTTGCGCTCTACCTGGCTTATCTCGAATGCAGTCAGGTTGCACTGGTCAAACTTCGCTGAATACTCGGTCACGGCCGCATCACCACGACTGCGGACATTGGCAAGAATATCGGCGACAGTCACCTGGATATCCGTGGAGTCTAACGCGGCATTTCTTCCAGGCGCACGAAGTTGTGTGACGCCGTCAAACTGTTCAGGGTTCATCAGGATATTAGATCTTTTTGTAAAAAACATATAAAAAATGATCGGTTTGAATAATACCGCAGATTCTCATTTGCGCAACAACATGCCTATTCGATCCAAATTTCCCGGTCGCTCGACTCGAAGTCGTCAGAGAAACCTGTTCTCTGAAGGATAACTGAGAGACTTCAATATTAGTCGAAACGGACCGTCAGACCCTAAAAATTTGAAGAGCCGGAAAGAACGGCTGTGGGCCAGGAGGCAGCGGTCGCTTACGGATGTAAACACGTATCCTGACAGGATGTTCACCACTATGTGTTTATTGCCATTGCTCTCAATGCTGCCAGCGCGAAGCAATAGAATGATCCTGGAATATCATGAAACCTGCCAACAATCCTGGACCGGTCGAGCTGATTGCCATTGCATCGATACTGATGGCAACCATCGCGCTTTCAATCGACGTAATGCTTCCGGCACTCGGTGAAATGGCAGCAGAGTTCGGTGTGGTTGATGAAAATCGTCGGCAGTGGGTCATCATTGCACTCTTCATTGGCCTGGCCTTCGGGCAACTTATTCTGGGGCCTCTATCAGACAAAATTGGCAGACGTTCCGCTATCACCCTGGGGGCGATACTCTTTTTATGCGGCGGATTGGTCTGTGCAACCTCTTCGACGTTTGAGGGGCTGGTCGCGGGTCGAATTCTGCAAGGCATAGGGGCTGCCGGGCCAAGAATCGTGACAGTTGCCCTGATCCGCGACCGTTTCGAAGGAGCAGCGATGGCCCGAGTGATGTCGGTCATCATGGGCGTGTTCATCATGGTCCCTGTGTTAGCCCCTTCAATGGGTCAGGTGCTACTGTCTGTCATGTCATGGCGAGGCTTGTTTGGCACGCTCTCTGTTGTCTGCGTTGTTGGAGCCGGTTGGCTACTTCTGCGACAACCAGAGACTCTGGTAGAAAAGCGGGACTTGAAGCCCAGTGTTCTTCGCGCTGCCATTGGAGAGGTTCTGGGTAACAGTCGCACGATGGCATTCACCTTGGCAGGCGGTTTCTGCTACGGGGGGTTGATGGGATACATCAACTCCTCGCAACAGCTGTTCCAGGATCTTTATCAAGTCGGGGACCTCTATGCTGTGCTGTTCGGTGGCGCCGCTGCGTTCATCTCCACGGCAACGCTCACGAACGCATATCTGGTCAGACGATTTTCCATGGACAAGATCTGTATCGTTGCAATCGGGCTTCTAGTGGCTTGGTCGCTTGTATGCTTGGTGTTCATGCTCGGTGTAGCTCACCAACCTCACCTCTGGCAATTCATGGTTTTCAATTGTCCTGCCCTGTTTCTGTTGGGCCTCACCTTTGGGAACTTCAATGCCATTGCACTTGAGCGACTGGGGCATATCGCAGGTCTCGCAGCTGCGGTTACCGCATCTGTGCTAACACTGGTAGGTGTGATAGTTGCCGGGATGGTCGGTCTTTACTTCAATATGAGCCCCTATCCGATCTTCTTCGACTACGCTGCAAGCGGGGCGGCTGCCTTGGTGCTTATGTTGCTACCGACGGCTCAAGACAAACAAACTGGCCTGACAGTTAGCTGAGAAAACATACAAGTTCGATCGACGATTTCATCCTCGTTCTGTTTAAGGGTCGACCTACCCTTCCTGGATTTTTCTTAAGCGGATGAACCCACCCGTGACGAACCGCAATCTCCCTGATGTACGTGTCTCACTAGGAAAATGAAACGGGCGGCGTGGAATGCAAAGGCTGCTGGGCAGTCGAGGGAAAGACATATTAATCAGGGTTTTGGCCATTTGGGGTGGAGCGCGGTCGATGACAAAGGGATGAATATGTGACCATCCGTCCTTTGCAGCTGGTCAAGCAGGCCTTGTGGAGTTCCCTGGATTACAGGTGGCCTTCCCTTTTGAGGGTCGCGTGGCAAAGCTTGGGATCCTCTGACAAAGCATAATGGCCGAGACCGTCCAAGACCAATGCCCGCCCATCGACGGCCACTTTCGCTGCCGCTTGAGCGAGCACAAACGGTGCGGTGGTGTCCTCAGATCCCGTCAGCACGCGGATCGGACAGCGGGCAGCGGCCAAAGCGGTCATGGCGCCGGGCCTGGTGAGGGCCAGAGCCGTCTGTTCTCCAATGAAGTCAGCCGTGCCTTCTGCCATGGACAGAATATGTTCCCTGGTTTGCACCGGTGATGGACCCAGGATTGAGGGCAGTCGCGACCCAAGCGCAGCTCTCCCGCCTGTCGCTCGCACGGCCGTTGCCAAAACCTGACGATCAGGTGCCTTTGCAGGATCATCTGCGAATGGGTTCAGACCAAACAGCACCAGTGCTGAAGCGTCCAACCGGTCTGCCAAATGCGCAGCGACGAGGGCGCCGAGCGAAAAGCCGCACACCACGGCACCGGGGTGCATGAGCTCATTCAGCTCTGGCATGTAGGCTTCTGGTCGCGCGTGTCTGAGAGGGATTGGATAGCGAAGCGCTTTCTCAACCCCAACGATATCGAGAAAACCGTCAAATACCTCGGCGTTACACAGTGTTCCCGGGAGCAAGATCCAACGCCTTTCTCGAAGGCCGTCAATATCCATGACTGGTTGATGCTTCCGCTGCAACAGGCGTCTTGCTGAGGATGCTATCGACGGCAGTTTTTCCGCTGCGCGTTAGATGCGCAAAGTCATTGGCCGGTGTGACCATCTGAAAGCCTTGCTCTGCTCTTGCCTTCGCCTCGGTTGCATCCGTGCAAAAAATGCCTGTAGCAATACCATGCGCCGTAGCGCGAGCACGCACATGTGCCATTGCCGCCTCGGATTTCGGGCGAGGGAATTTGACATGCCCGTCTAGCGCAAAGGCCAGATCGTTTGGTCCGAGATACACCAAATCCACCCCCTCAACGGCAAGTATCTCGTCGATCCGTTCCACCGCCTCGGCGGTCTCGATCATCGGGATGGCCATGACTGTCACATCCGCCTCGGATACATAGTCGGAACCCCCAAAAAGCAGCCCGCGCGAGGGCCCAAAACTGCGGTTGCCAAGCGGCGGATAGCGGCAAGCGGCTACCAGTATCGCTGTCTCCTCGGGCGTCGATACCATCGGGCAAATGATACCGTAGGCGCCTGCGTCCAGCAGGTGCATGATCTTGGCAACGTCCAGGTTCGGTACCCGGACCAGTGGCGTGGCAGGCGTGGCCGAAATCGCCTGCAACATGGGCAAGGCGTCCGAAAAATCAATCATACCGTGCTGAAGATCGACCGTGACCGAATGAAACCCAGCATGCCCCATGCCTTCGGCGGAATAGCTCGACCCGATGGACAGCCATGCGTTGACAACGATTTCCCCGGCCGCTATTCGGTCTTTGATAACATTACGTCGCATCACGACCCCCGATTATAGTTTGGTAAAAGCGAGGCCGTTGCGATGCATCCCCCGGCATCGAGCGACAGCCCATGCACCCTGGCTGCCTGTAAAACCTGATCAGAAAATTGCGGGAATTTGCGGTGATCACCCGATACAACCACCAATGCCTCAGCGGTGTCGTCGCCAACGGCTTCAAATGCGCGGACTACACCTTCAGGGACCGAGTAAGTCTCCCATTCCTGCAAATCCACCACGAGTGTCCCGCCGTCGTTCAACAACAGCCGCATTTTGCCTTTGCGCAAGATCAGCGCCATTTTTTCGGACAGCGTGAAGGGGCTTATGGATTGCCCGGCTGCCACGCGTAGCCATTCCACTGAAAAGCCGTGTGGATTGGTGATCGGGGCCGCGTGTTCTCGGTTCTGCGTCATGCCGTGACCGATCACCGGAGCCAGCTCCGCACCACCGCCATCAATGAAAGCGATGCGGAAGTCGCGGTCGGCCTTTGCCACCACGCGCTGCCGCATCGCCTCTGGGGATATGGCCCTAAGCTTGGCGACTTCTTCAGCAGGCATCGGCGGAATGGTGTCACCAACATCGGGTATGGGATCCCCTTTGCTCGTATCAATGAGGGTGTTTTCGTTAGAGATATACAATCCGTAAGTTGCGGCCTCTGTAATGATGTCCGGATGAAAGATCACCCCGCCCGTATTGTCGCCGCCCAGTACGGTGAACAGCCAGCCATTGTCCGGCCCGGTATTGGTAAAGCCACGGAAAATCCAGGTTGGAACAGACAAGATATCGCCTTCGCGCCCGACGAATGTATTCTCGCCGTTCGATCCCCAGCGGAAGGTCCATTCACCCTTCTGCACAATGAACACCTCAGCCGTGAAATGGACATGCAGGTTATTTGTGATCCCCTGCGGCATCGCGGCGGCACCGATATTGAACCCGTGTGGTTCGGGCAGGTTGATCACCTGCTCAACTGAAGAGGTCACACCCGGCCCGATGATCGAGTAGTTTTCCTTCAGATGCGAACCAGGCTTTTTACAGTCGATAAATGCCACGGTACAAGAGACATAGTCGCTGCGTTTGATATGCCGGGCATCGGATTGAGTTTGGGTTAAAGTCGTCATAGGTAGTGTCCTCGAGGAGGATTAGATCGCTAGCCGTTCGCCAGTGTTCTTGTCAAAGAGATGGAGCCGCGCACCATCCCGGGGGGTAAGGCGGCAGATGTCGTTGATTGATTCTTCGAAATCCGCTGGGCCGCGCACACAGATTGATGTGGTCCCTTGGCGCAACGTCACAAGCGTTGCATCACCCGTGAGTTCAAGGGCATAGAGTGGCCCCACTATTGCCGCATCAGAGTCTTGCGTGATTTCAATATCCTCGGGCCTGATCCCCAGCACGACCTCTTTTCGGTTTTCAATCGCCACGGGTATCTTCACACCGGGGGCCTCGAACATTCCCCCCAATACCTCTCCCTCGATGAGATTCATGGGCGGTGAACCGATGAAGCCTGCAACAAAAAGGTCCGCTGGCTCGGAGTAGATCTTTTTAGGCGTATCAAGCTGTACGATCCGGCCTTCACGCATGACCGCAACCCGTGACGCTAGCGTCATGGCCTCCATCTGGTCGTGCGTGACATACACCGTCGTTACCCCCAGTTCGTGATGAAGGTGCTTCAGTTCCGCACGCATCGTGACACGCAGTTTGGCATCGAGGTTTGACAGTGGCTCGTCCATCAAGAAGATCTTGGGCGTGCGCACGATGGCTCGGGCCAGTGCCACGCGCTGCCGTTGTCCGCCTGAGAGCTCTGACGGGCGGCGTTTCCACAAGGCACCAAGCTCCACTTTGTCAGTGATTTCCTTAACACGCGCGGCCCGGGCAGCGCGATCCAGCCCGCGCAGTTTCAGTGGATAGGCGATGTTTTGCTCCACCGTCATATGCGGGTAAAGCCCGTAATTCTGGAACACCATCGCAATGTCGCGGTCCTTGGGCGGCTTGTCGTTGACCCGCTGACCTGCGATCAGAATGTCGCCCGAGGTGATCTCTTCAAGACCCGCAATCATCCGCATCGTGGTTGTCTTGCCGCAGCCAGAAGGCCCCAGCAGCACAAGAAATTCTCCATCGTGGATCGTCAGGCTTTGCTTGGCTACGGCCCTGAATGCGCCATAGCGTTTCTCGATATCAACCAGTTGCACTTCTGCCATGTGGGGGTCTCCTTCTTATTTGACGGCGCCGGCTGTCATGCCGCGCGTGAAGTGTTTCTGAATGAAGAGTGCCATGATGAAGATCGGCACCGTGATCATGACGCCAGCCGCGCTCATCAATTCCCAAAGATCCCCGCGTTCGGTCCGGAAGCTGACCAGTCCGACCGGCAGCGTGACAGCGTCTCGGCGGGTCAGTATCAGCGAGAATAGAAATTCGTTCCAGGTCAGGATGAAACAGAAGATCGCCGAGGTCAGGATTCCCGGCGCTGCCATTGGAAGCACGATATCGCGGATCACCCGCAAGCGCGATGCACCGTCGATCATCGCGGCCTCTTCACTGTCCGTGGGGATCGCATCAATGAACCCTTTGATCATCCAGATCACAAAGGGCGTTACGATCGCCAGGTTCACGATGATCAGCGCGATGCGTGTGTCCAGCAGACCCAATGAGCGGAACATCAGAAAGAACGGCAGCACGATCACCACGGCAGGAATGAACTGTGTGGACAGGATCAGAAAAAACAGAAATTTGCGGCCCCGCACCCGAAAACGTGAGAACGAATAGGCCGCAAGCGATGCGCAAGGCACCGCGATAATGACCGTGGTTCCCGCCACAACAACCGAATTCATCACCATGGAGCCCAGGTTCCAAGGGTCCGAAAAGACGGTGACAAAGTTGTCTAATGTTGGCGCGAAGCTCAGCGAGATCGAATAGGCATCGAGCGGCAGTTTGAAGGCAGTCAGGAACATCCACAGAATGGGGAACAACACGATGATAGAGATGAAAACCAGCAGTGCACGTTCGGCCCACCAGAACAGTTGTTTTCTCATGCCGTTGCCATTTTCTTTTCGCTAAGCAGCATCCGGACGTACCAGATGGAGATCAGCATCATGATTGCGGTGAGGATCCATGCCAATGCCGAGGCATAACCCATGTCATACCATTTGAAGCCCACATTGAAGATAAAGAAGGCCAGCGTTTCGGTCGATGTTCCGGGGCCGCCGCCTGTCAGGGTGACAACCTGATCGAACATTTTCAGCGCGAATATCGTCTTGAGCACCGCCGTGACGGCCAGAACGCCTTTCATCTGGGGCAGCACGATTTCGAAAATGACGCGCAGGGTCGAGGCACCGTCGATGCGGGCGGCTTCTTCGGTTTCGCGGGGCACCGAGGCGAGCCCGCCAAGGCACATGAATGTCATGTAGGGCGTCCAGTGCCAGACGTCCGTGGCCACCAGAATGCCCATCGCAAGATCTGGATTGGCCAGCCAGGGCGTGCCCGCCAGGCTGGGGAACACGGCAGCCAGGCCCTTGGCCAGCACTCCGAATTCGGGGTTGAACATAAAGCGATAGCTGACTCCGATCAGGGCTGGGCTCATCGCGAAAGGCAGAATCAGGATGATCCGGGTGAAGGTATGCATCCGCCCCTTGCGGCGTAATAAAAGCGCCAGGGACATGGCCAGAACCAGGGTAATGATCACACTTGTCACAACAAAGATTGTCGTGACCCAAAGCGAATTCTGAAACCCAGGTTCGGTGAACGCATGCCCAAAATTATCGAAGCCCACAAAGGGGCCGGGGCTGCGTTGTCGCGTCAGATCCCATTCCCGGAACGCCGTTGCCAGAGAATACCCCAAGGGATAAAGCGTTGTTGCCAAAACGATGACGAAGGCTGGCACCAGAACGGCATAAGAGAGGGTTCGATCCCGCATCATTTTTCCGTTCTTGAGGTCAGAGGGAGAGGCGCGAACCAGGTTCGCGCCCCAGTGGGCGAAAAGACTCAGCGAATACGCTTGATCTCATCGGCGGTGGTGTTGAGCGCCGCCTGGACGTCGGTCTGCTCACCCGATGCAAGGCTGGAAATCGCAGTTTCCAGAATTTCCGAGATCCGTGGCCAATCTGAACCAAACTCCATGCCCGGTGCCGTGGCCAGGGCATCAGCAGCCGCCTGATGCATCCCACCCCAACGGGCGTTGACCTCTGGATCACGCAAGTTGGAGAAATGCACGGCCACCACCTCGTCGAGGCTTTCGTCCAGCAGCACGTCGCGTTCAATCGCTGGATCTGTCAGCCAACCGAGGTATTCCACAGCGGCGTCTTTATGATCAGACCCTTCGGTCACGCCAAAGATCCACGTGTTTGTGAAGGTTGTGCGCTTTGCATCGCCAACCGAGGGAAGCGCGGTAAAGCCCAGCTGGTCGGCAGAAATTCTCGATTGCTCAGGGTCGATCAACTGCGACCGAACCCACCACCAGAGCGGTAACATTGCGGAATTGCCCTGCTTGAAGCTGTTGACAGCGTCCTGTTCGACAAATACGGCAGACCCGGCCGGTGCGATTTTATCTTTCAGCAGCAGATCGATATATTGCTGTGTCGCAGCCACCCCGGCCTCAGAATTGAAAACAGGGTTACCGTCAGCGTCAAACAGCTCACCGCCGTGGCCCCAGAGCAGATTGATCCAGACCATGAGGTTCTGTCCATTCAGCTTGCCATAAGGCAAGGCGATCCCGGCTGCTTCACTTTTTTCCTGAATGACTTTGCCTGCCGCGACCACCTCGTCCCACGTGGTTGGTGGCGTCACGCCAGCCTGTTCCAACAAATCCTTGCGGTAAAACAACAGCTGGACGTGGCCGCGCACCGGCAGCCCAACCAGTTCATCATTGAGATACCCGTGTCGCATGTGCGCCGGTGGGAAATCAGCCAGATCGACACCCTGCGCAGCAACGCCTGCATCAATAGGTTCCAGCAGATTGTCAAGCGAGCCGACCCACTGATCCATGACCGAGACGAGGTCATATCCACCGGAGCCCCCTACCATTTCCGCGGTCAACGCCTCTCTCATATTTGGAAACGGCACGTAATCGACCTCCACGTCAATACCTGTCGCCTCTTCAAATGCGGCCATACGGGCCTCGTGGGCCTCGAACTGGCTGGATTTAACGATCAGGGCCCGCAGCGTCTGGCCTTCATAGGGTTTCCCAGGCGTCGCCTCCCACGCGGATGCATGGCTTGCAAAAAGCAGTGCAGCGATGGCGAGTGTGTTGGTACGAATGGTCATGCTCGTTCTCCCGGTTTGCGGTTTCTTGCTTTGGCGATCGTTTATCAATACTATTATTGATAATGATGCAGATGTGCATCTTATTTGTCAATATTATTATCAATAATAAATCAGATAATCCTCTTGTCTTGCGTTGTGTCCTGTGAAAACATACCGAAGCAAGGAGAGATTTAAGATGACTGATTCGCTCGTGGATAGTTTGGAAAACGATGTCATTTTTGGTGTTTACACACCAGGATATCGCTTGACCGAAGATCAGATCATGGAACGCTATGATGTGAAGCGACACGCGGTTCGGGCAGCTTTCAGCGAGTTGAAAATCCGGGGCCTGCTTGTCCACAAACGCAACCGCGGTGTCGAGGTCATTTCTTTCGAACCTGATGAGGTTGATGCGCTCTACGAAATTCGCATCATTCTGGAAACCGCCGCAGCTGAACGGACCCAGTTGCCTGCATCAACGGCCACCCTGGCAAAACTCGAAGCCCTTGCGAAAGCGCATCAGGAAGCTTGTGAGGACATGGATTTTCGCGCTGTCTTTGCATTAAACAATCAATTCCATCGCACGTTGTTTGCCTGTTGTGAAAATGACCGGCTGGTTGAGTTGATTGAAGAGCATGCGCGTATAGCTCAGCCGATCCGGGTGGTTAAATACGACGATGTGGCCCACATGCGCGTCGTTGTCACTCAACATTTTGAAATCATCGAGGCCATGCGCGGAACAAGCCAGTCGGCTTATATCGAGGCCACTCGAAGGCACCTGCCTGCTTCTGCGGAAGCATTTCGGACGCGCTATGAAAATCGTTTCGGAAAAAGGAAGACCAAAGTAGCTCGTCACTAAGGTGTCACCCTTCCCTGCTAGTCTGAAGCTGGATGCTTTTCATCCGCCCAGAAGGGGACCCCTTTCGGTGCATGTAAGCCGAGTCCACCACTCACTGCTCCAGGACAGCACGCAACGGGTATATGCAGCATGCGGAAGATGATTTCATTTTCCAAACATGCGACAGCGACGATGAACCGATCGCCCTCAACCTGCGTAGCGTTATTGTGGAAGTCAAGTCGGTGACGCGCTCGCCTTCGAACTTACTCTCAAAGGATAGAAATCAGCATGGCAAAACTCGTTGTGATCGGCGGCAGCAGTGGTGTCGGGCTTGAGTGTGTGAAGGATGCGCTGTCGCGTGGGCACGAAGTCACTATGTTTGCTCGATCAGCAAGCCGCTCCGGGCTCTCCCACGAAAGACTGCTTACCGTGGACGGAGACGCGTTGGTAACGGCGGATGTGATCCAGGCTCTGTCAGGCGCGGACGCTGTGATGCAGACATTGGGCGTACCCTTCAATCTGAAACTCTTCACTGGTCCGATTACGCTTTTCTCGGAAAGCACCAAGGTGCTTCTGAACGCAATGAGTTCAGAGAGGGTCTCCAGACTCGTCACGCTGACCGGTTTCGGTACCGGAGATTCGAAAACCGCGGTGAGTGCGCTTGAACGTCCGGGATTCAACCTGGTGTTTGGTAAAGCCTACGCTGACAAGAGTCAACAGGAACGGATGATCAAGGCGTCCGATCTCGACTGGACGATTGCGCGCTCAGGTGTGCTTCGCAACGGTTCGAAGACAGGCAAGTATCGTGTGCTCACTGATCCCAATGATTGGCGCAACGGTGTCATCCGACGTGCCGACGTCGCTGATTTCATCGTCGGGGCCGCAGAGTCCAGTGATCACGTGGGTCAGGCACCTGTACTGATCTCGCACGGCTTAGTGCCATTCACGTAGCGTGTAGGGGTAGACAGAAGATCAGCAATTCCCGGTCAATTTGAGACTCCGATAGAATCAAGAAGATAGCAGTCGACTGGTGATTAGCTCCTCGTAGCCTACTCTTATTCGGTCAATCGCTTCTTACCGGAATTTCCCAATGGCTGCTCCTGCTCCACAACCACGCAAGGATTTGTCGATGGCAGGCCTGCTGAGCAAAGTTCGTGGGGCTTTCGACACCGTTCCCGACACTCGGCAAGCGGGGAGTGTGAAGTTCACCATGAGCGACACCCTCAGTTCGGCCTTGGCCATGTTCAGCCTCAAGTACAGCTCGCTACTGCAATTTGATACCGAGATGCGAGCCGATGCAGGAACCGCGCGACACAACTTGAAAACGCTCTTCGGCGTCACTCAGGCACCGAGTGATAGTCAGATGCGCGACATTTTGGATCCAGTCGATCCGTCTGCGCTGCGACCCGCTTTCCGTACTCTGCATAGCGCCCTCCATCGCGGCAATGTACTCAAGAAATTTGCCTGGAACAATGAAAAAATACTCCTGTGTATGGCGAATTACAAATTATGACGTGAATTAGGTCATTTGAATAGTCTTGTTCTTACTCGAAAGCTCCCCTATCCTGCTCTGCCATGAGAGATTCTTTCATACTTGCTGCACATCTGTTGACCACGATTGCCAAACTTCTGGGGCCTGGC
>RCMY010003132.1_pt1 | contig 14790 bp, 12 predicted proteins | sample 2041341 | NCBI WGS metagenome assembly RCMY01 (sample SAMN09708234, study PRJNA481090) | Marine sediment metagenome, whole genome shotgun sequencing project.
CGATGGCATCGGCCCAGCGGCGGTCGAGGTCGGCGAGGCCGGCCCTCAGGATTGCCGGGTCGAGTGAGGCGACGGTGTTGATGCGCAGCCAGGCAACATCGATGCCTGCGGGAACGGGACTGGCGTGGAGGGTGCCGAGGGCCGCGACAACGGCGGTTGCGTCGTCGGCGTCGAGGCCATCGAGCTGGTCGACCCAACGGCACGACGAAAGATCTTCGAGCACGAAACTCGGACCGAGGGGCCCGTCGATCACGCCAAGGCAACGGGGCGTGCGAACTTCGAGTTTGGCGAGCAGCGTCCGGTAGGCGATCGCCTCGCGGTCGTAGCCGCCGGAGCGCCGAGCGGCATCCCCATTCGGACCGGCGATCGCAAGCTTGACCGCAACCGGAGACCGAGGCCCCGATGACTGGTCGAAGCTCACTCGGACGACGTCGCAAAAGATGCCTCGACCCCGATTGAGATCGACGATGTCGTCGATCTCACGCTTGTCGCCGAAGGCCTGGTCGATGACCGCTTGCACTCGTTCGATATCCATGGTTACCCCGAAACGTAGTGAAATGTCACCGATCTTCAACGGTCATGACCGAAACACGTGAAGTGGCAGGTCACGCGCTGTTCGCGCGAATGATGCTTGACCCTTGCACGTCAGCCCCGTAAGGTTCCCCGGGTTGCACTGTCGTAATTACGAGCCCGTGACACGAGCCCGGCAGCACCAAGACAGCGGCACCAACACAGCGGCACCAAGACAGCATCACCAACACAGCGGCACCAACACAGCATCACCAACAGAACGAAGGACTGGCCCGTGACGGTCGAAGTGAGTTTCAGTGGCAAGCGCACCGCCGAGATCGTAGGTATCACCTACCGACAGCTCGACTATTGGGCGCGCACCGATCTGATCAGGCCATCGATCACCGAAGCCAGCGGCTCGGGTTCACGTCGTCGCTACTCCTATCGTGATCTGCTGGAACTCAAGGTCGTCAAGACCTTGCTCGACGCCGGAATTCGGCTCGAATCGGTCCGAGAGGCGTTCTCATTCCTGCGCGAGCAGCTCGGCGAAGACGTGGTGTCGGCCAATCTCGTGATCAACGGTGCCAACTCGGTCGTCATCAGTTCCGGTGATGAGCTGATCGAACTGCTCCAACGTGGTCAGGGTGTGCTCAACATCCTTCCGATGGCCGGGGTGAAGGAAGAGGTCGACGCGGCGATCACCGAGTTGCATCTTCCACTACCGGGAGCCGCGAAACGGGCAGTTTCTTGATTCGCACCGTCGGCGTCTGATTCAGTCGTCGATGGTGAGGTCTTGGCGCCAGAGCTGGGCTTGGTTCTTGCCCTTCGCCTTGGCCCGATAGAGCGCACGGTCGGCGCGTTCGAAGGTCTCTTCTGATTTGTGTTCGGCTTCATGCAACGCCACTCCCGCGCTGAGCGTGGTGCCGTGGTCGAGATGTTCCCAGCCCAGGAGCACTCGGTTGGCGACGGTGAGCGGGTCGGCGAACGCCCGGCGGGCCACGATCAAGAATTCGTCGCCACCGAGGCGAGCGGAGGTGTCGGAATCTCGCAGCGTGTCCTGGAGATGGCGGCTCAGCGCCTGCAGTACGAGATCGCCCGCCGGATGGCCCAGTGTGTCGTTGATGTTCTTGAAGCCATCGAGGTCGAGCAGGATCAGTGCATCGCCGGGCTGAAGTGCTCCGAGGAGCGCTTCGGCGTGACGTCGGTTCCCGATGCCGGTCAGTTCGTCACGAGTGGTGGCTCGATTGAGTTCGTCGATGACGAAAAGGTGTTCGATGGCGATGGCGATCTGGACTGCGAAGAGACGGGCCAACTCGAGGGTGAATTCCGGGTCGGTGGTGGCGATCGGATAGACGAGCACGGCACCGGCCGGTGCCTCGGCCGCCGGCAACGGCAAGACGAGCATGGTGCCGTTGGTCTCGGTTGGGATGAATTCGGGCTGGTCTCCGGTCACTGCGTTGGCAACGAGTTGCGATGCCAGTGGACCCGGCGAATTGTTCGTTGTCGAGCCGATGCTGACAGGAATGAGTGATCCCTGGGTGTCTCGTAGGACCACGGTTGCTCGTTCCACGTCGAAGATCTCGCTGGCCGCTGCTGCGACCTGGTGGGCGGCCTGTTCGAGCGACCCGGGCTGGCGGAATCGGCGGAGAACATCTTCGAGTTGGCCGAGCCGGGCGAGTCGGGTGTCGCCCAGAGAACCAGACCGTGTGACCCGGTCGACGAGCGCCGAGATGACTTCGGCGGCGAGGGCCGAGGCAGGAACGGCGACGAGGGGGAGGGCGAGCGATGTTCGTTCGGGTTCCTGCCAATAGGCGAGAAGAAGCGTGAGTAGCAGAATGGGGCTCAACCCGAGGGCGAGTCCCGGGGTCGAGACGAAGCCGACGAACCCGAGGATGAGCGAGGCCATGAGCGTGAGTCCGACGGCTGCCTCGCGTGTGCTGGCGACGTCGCCGAACGTGATGGCGGCGGCGAGAGCGACGGTGGCGACTGCAGCGGGAGTCAGCCGGAGCCATCGATTGGTGAAGGTCTCCCACGGGACGAACGCCGCGACCACCGCGCTGAGCGCGAGCCCGATGGCGATCAGGGTGAGCACCGAGGACGCGTTTCGAGAACTCGACCTTGCAGCAAGATCAAGCAGCGCCAGGAGCGCAGAACCACCGAGCAACACCGCCGCTGCCGCCCGATAGCGTTTTCCCCACAGAGATTCCGCCATTACCTTCTTCCCGCGGTCACCGACCGTGCCCAGGACCGTACCCTACGTGGGTCCCTGACGGAAGGATGCTGGTTGGGTGGATTGCCTGCGATCCGGCGTGCTCATGCTGGCGTCCCTCACGTTGGGGGCTCGGCGTCGGCGGTCAGTGGTCCGGTGTGGGCGGCGTCATTGAAGGAGCGGACAACCCATGGTCCGACGGGATCGACGACGAGGAGCGAGAAGGAGCCGTTGCGGCAGCCGGCGAAGGTGAAGGCGTCGGTTCCGGTGGCGTACCCGAGCAGGGCGCCGACGACCCCGCCGTGGCAGGCGACGACCACGAGTTGGTTCCGATGCTGTTCACCGATGCGCGTGACGGCGGCGACGGTTCGCTCGGTGAAGATCTTGTTGGTTTCGGCGCCGGGAATTTCACCCCATTCGCGGTTCGCTCGCATGCGGAGGGCGGCCGGGTGGCCCTCGGCCGCCATCTGACGGAAGCGTCCACCCTCGCCTTCGCCGAGATGCACTTCTCGCAGATCGGCATCGATACCGATCTCGGTTCCCAGGGTGGCGGCGAGGGGGGTGACGGTCTGCACGGTGCGTTGGAGCGTCGATGCGTAGATGGCGTCGATCGGTTCGCTCGCCAACCGTTCACTGACCTGCTTCGCTTGAAATAGCCCGAGGTCCGAGAGCGGGGGGTCGCCCTGACCGGCGACAAGCGGGAAGGGTGCCCCCTCGACGAAGGCCGCAGATTGGCCGTGGCGAACGAGCACGATCTGGCACGCGCCGTCAGGAGGCTGGAAGAAGGTTTGTGGATAGGACTTGGGTTGAGGAGTGGTCATCGTGGATCGAAGGTAGCCGAGCGGACTCTCACTGCCCATAGCCTCCTGGCATGGAATCTGAGCAGCCGCAGGCACCCAGGGCCGAGGTCCGACCGACCGAACGCGTTCTGTGGGGCGAGTCCGTTGTCGACGACTTCGCCTGGATGCGTGAAAAGTCGGGCGAGGTCACTGCCCATCTCGAAGCGGAGAATGCCTACCTCGAAGCGATGATGGCGTCGACGGGGGAGTTGCAGCGAGCGATCTTCGACGAGATCAAGAGCAGGGTGCAGGAAACCGATCTGTCGGTTCCGGTCCGCAAAGACGGTTGGTCGTACTACTCGAGGACTGTCGAGGGCGACCAGTACGCCATCCACTGCCGCCGAGCGGTGAGCGACGATGGTTCGGTGGACGACGCAGATGGCGCCGGCCCGGAGCAGATCCTGCTTGATGAGAACATCGAAGCCGCCGACTCGGAGTATTTCGAGATCGGTGTCTTCGAGGTGTCGATGGATCATCGACTGCTGGCGTGGGCCGATGACCGCAGCGGCGACGAGCGGTTCCTCCTGCGATTCCGAGATCTCACGACCGGAGAAGATCTGCCCGATCAGATCGGCGACGTCACCTACGGCAGCGCATGGGCCGCCGACAACAAGACGTTCTTCTACGTCAAACCCGACGAAGCCACCCGTCCGTACCAGATTTGGCGTCACGTTCTCGGGACCGCGGCCGATGACGACGTCTGCGTGTTCCAAGAAGACGACGAACGGTTTTTCGCCGGGATCGTGCGAGACAAAGACGACGTGTTCATTCAGGTCGGCGTGTCGTCGGCGATCACCGACGAGACCTGGCTCCTTCGCGCCGACGACCCGACCGGCGAGCTGCAGCTGGTGACGCCCCGCCGTGACGGCATCGAATACTCGGTCATGCATCGGGCCGGCCAGCTCATCATCCACACCAACGACGGGGCCGAGAACTTTCGGATCATGACCACGCCGTTCGATGGGACGGCGCTCGACGCGATGGGCTCCAACACCATGGGGCACGAGTCGTGGCAGGAACTCGTCGCCGAACGAGATGATGTGACGATCAGTGGCTTCGACAGCCTCGGCGACTACCTGGTGCTGTTCGAACGAGCCGAAGCCCTGACCCGCCTGTCGGTGCGTCGTTGGAGCGACGGCGAGTCGTGGGTGCTCGATCAACCCGAAGACGTCTATTCGGTCTGGGCGGGAGCGAACGTCGACATCGAGACAAGCGTGTTCCGTTATGGCTACACATCGATGGTCTCGCCGCCATCGGTGTTGACGGTCGATCTCGCCACCAACGAACGCACCCTGCTCAAACAATCCGAAGTGCTCGGCGGCTACGACCCCGGTGACTACGAGACCTGGCGTAGCTGGGCGGTCGCCGACGACGGTGCCCGGATTCCGATCAGCCTCGTTCGCAAGCGGGGGAGCGGTGACGCCGGACCGCAGCCATGCGTGCTGTACGCATACGGCGCCTACGAGGCCTCGATGGACCCGGCGTTCTCGGTTGCTCGGCTGTCGCTGCTCGATCGAGGCTTCGTCTTCGCGATCGCTCATGTCCGCGGTGGCGGCGAGATGGGACGCCGCTGGTACCTGGGCGGCAAGTTCGAGCACAAGGTCAACACGTTCCGCGACACGGTTTCCAGCGGCCGTTACCTGGTCGACAGTGGAGTGACGACACCGGCGCAACTGGCGGTACGCGGTGGTTCGGCCGGGGGGCTGCTCGTTGGCTCGGTCATCAACCTGGCCCCCGAACTCTTCGCCGCCGCGGTCGCCCAGGTCCCGTTCGTCGACAACATCAACACCATGCTCGATCCCAGTCTGCCCCTCACGGTGACCGAGTGGGACGAATGGGGGAACCCGGCGAAGAGCGAAGCCATCTACCGAGCGATGCGGTCCTACAGCCCGTATGAGAACGTCGGGCCAAAGCCCTATCCGGCGGTCTTCGCCACCGCCGGTTTGAGCGATCCTCGGGTGGGATTTTGGGAACCCGCGAAGTGGGTGCAACGGCTTCGGGCCGAGACCACCAGTGGTGAACCGGTCCTGTTGTGGACCGACCTCGGCGCTGGTCACGGTGGCCCATCCGGTCGCTACGATTCGTGGCGTGACGAGGCCAGAACCCTCGCCTTCATCATCGACACCGTTGGGTCGGCCACCGCAGGCAACAGGTAAACCCTCACCCTGTCCCGCCGTTGGCCGATCGTGCGTGTAGGGTCCGTCCTATGGGACGCAGCAGGAGGTAGTGCCGTCAACAAGTCAGAGTACGAGCGCCGCCTGACCGCATACGAAAGCGAGATGGCTGAACTGCAGATGCAGCTCAAAGCGATGGAGGAAGAGGTCATCACTCTCCGCCGTCGTCTCCAAGACGCGCCGAAGCGCGTCCGAACCCTGGAAGAGCGATTGCTCGACACCAAGGGTCAGCTCGCCCAGGCCGTCAGCCAGAACGAGAAACTCACCTACACCCTTCGAGAAGCGCGCGAACACATAGCCGCTTTGCGCGAAGAGGTCGAGAAGCTCACGCTGCCGCCCTCGGCCTATGGAACATTCCTCGGTATCAACGCCGACGATCAGTCCGCCGATGTGTTCACCAGTGGACGCAAGATGCGAGTCGAACTCCACCCCGGCATCGACTCCTCGACTCTCGAGCGCGGCAACGAGGTCGTCCTGAACGAGTCGCTCAACATCATCAAGGTTCGCGGACCGGAGCGGTCGGGCGAAGTCGTTTCCATCAAGGAAATGATCGACGACGGCGCCCGCGCCATCATCGTTGGTCGAGCCGACGACGAGAAGGTCGTCGAGCTCGCCGAACACCTGAAGGGCACCCTGATACGAGCAGGCGACTCCATGCTGCTCGAACCCCGCGCCTCATTGCTGATCGAGAAGCTGCCAAAGCTCGAAATCGAAGAACTGGTGCTGGAAGAGATTCCCGATGTCAGCTATGACGACATCGGCGGTCTCGACGACCAGATCGAACAGATCGTCGATGCGGTCGAACTGCCGTTCCTCCACGCCGACCTCTACGCCGAACACCACCTGCCCGCACCGAAGGGCATCTTGCTCTACGGGCCGCCTGGCTGCGGCAAGACCCTGATCGCCAAGGCGGTCGCGGCTTCGCTGGCCAAGAAGGTTGCCGAGGCGTCGGGGGCGAGTGAAGCCCGAAGCTACTTCCTCAACATCAAGGGTCCGGAGCTGCTCAACAAGTACGTCGGTGAGACCGAACGCCAGATCCGTCTCATCTTCCAGCGGGCCCGAGAGAAGTCCGAAGAGGGCATGCCGGTCATCATCTTCTTCGACGAGATGGAGTCGCTGTTCCGCACCAGAGGCAGCGGCATCAGTTCCGACATCGAATCGACGATCGTGCCCCAATTGTTGGCCGAGATCGATGGCGTCGAGACGCTGAAGAACACGATCGTCATCGGCGCATCGAACCGGGAAGATCTGATTGATCCCGCCATTCTTCGACCGGGACGCCTCGACGTGAAGATCAAGATCGAACGTCCCCAGGAGGAAGCGGCACGGTCGATCTTCGGTCGCTATCTCAACGTCGAGCTTCCAATCCACGAGTCCGAGATCGTTGCTGCCGGAACGATCGATGACGCCGTGGCCGGCATGGTCGAAGCCGCAGTCGAGCACATGTATCGACGAGACGACAACACTCGGTTCCTCGAGGTCACCTATCAAAACGGCGACAAGGAAACCCTGTACTTCCGAGACTTCTCGTCGGGGGCCATGATCGAGAACATCGTGCGTCGGGCCAAGAAGCTCGCTATCAAAAGGTTCCTCGATTCCGGCGAACGTGGTATCAAGTGCGAGGATCTCCTGGCGTCGGTCAGCCAAGAGTTCAAGGAACACGAAGACCTCCCAAACACCACCAACCCCGACGACTGGGCCAAGATCTCCGGCAAGAAGGGCGAGCGCATCGTGTATGTCCGGACCCTGGTTGGCAAGGACGGCACCGACAAGACCGGCGGACGGACCATCGACCAGGTCGCCACCGGTCAGTACCTGTAGCCGATGGTTCGCTAGAGCATGGCCATCCCCAAAGTCATTGGTATCGAGACCGAACTCGGGATCATGGTTCGTGGTACCGACGACTGGAATCCGGTCTCGGCGTCGTCGGTCCTGATCAACGCCTATGTCGGCTCGGCAACCGGGTCGCTCGGTGAGCGTGCGGCCCCGGTCGCCTGGGACTTCATCGACGAGACACCCGGCGCCGACGCCCGCGACTCGGCTTCACTCGAATTTGCCATGCCTCCCGAGGTGGAAACCCACCTGGTGAACGCGGTGCTGACCAACGGCGCTCGCTACTACGTCGACCATGCGCACCCCGAGATTTCGACCCCGGAGTGTCGAGACGCGCTGTCGGCGGTCGTGTTCGACCGGGCGGCGGAGATGATCGCGGTCGATTCGATGGACCGGGCCCGCGAGCGATTGCCCGTCGGGCAAGAGATCATCCTCTACAAGGACAACTCCGACCGCAAGGGCAACTCCTACGGTTGCCACGAGAACTACCTCCTCGACCGGTCGCTCCCGTTCGGCCAGATCATCAGGGGTGCCACGCTGCATTTCGTGACTCGTCAGGTCTTCACCGGATCGGGCAAGGTCGGCAGCGAACTCCCCGACACCAAGGTCGATTATCAGTTGACGCAGCGAGCCGAACACTTCGAAGAAGAGGTGGGGCTCGAAACGACGCTCAAACGTCCGATCGTCAACACCCGAGACGAGCCTCACGCCGACTCCTCTCGCTATCGCCGCCTTCACGTCATCGCGGGTGATGCCAACATGAGCCAGGTCGCCACCTTCTTGAAGGTCGGTACCAGCGCCATCGTGTTCGCCATGCTCGAAGACCACGCCCTCGATCGGCTCCCCGCGTTTGCCGAACCGGTTCGAGCCATGCACGAGGTGAGCCACGACCTTTCGCTCGAGCGCCCCCTGCGTCTGAGTGACGGCACAACGGCTACGGCAATCGAGCTCCAGGCCGATCTCCTCGATCAAGCGAAAGCCTGGTCACAGCGGTACGGCTTCGAATCGGTCGGCGGCGACACGGTCGGCTCCATGATTCTCGAGCGCTGGGAACAGGTGCTCATCGGCCTCGAACGTGATCCCGCCGAGGTGGCCGATCAGGTCGACTGGGTCGCGAAGCTTCGCATCCTCAACGGTTTTCGCCAGCGGCACGACACGGGTTGGGACGACTCCCGCCTTCGTGCGCTCGACCTGCAGTACCACGATCTTCGTCCCGAGAAGTCGTTGGCCGCTCGGGCCGGGCTGGAAACGATCGTCGACGAAGCCGCCGCCCGCCGGGGAACGACCGAACCACCAACCGACACGCGCGCCTACTTTCGGGGCCGATGCTTGGCCAAGTATCCCGGTGAAGTGGTCGCGGCCAACTGGGATTCGATCGTGTTCGACACCGGCGCCGAGCCATTGCGGCGGGTTCCCATGCTGGAGCCGCTCCGGGGTACGGTTGACCACGTCGGTTCACTGATCGACAACAGCGACACCGCTGCCGAACTACTCGAGAAACTGGGGGCCTGACATGGCTGAACGTGAGCAGATCAAGCGCAATGCTCCTCGACCGAGCGAAGAGGTCGCCGAGACCGAACCCGTCGTGAGTGAAACGGGTGAGAAGCTGAAGTCCGATCTCGATGACCTCCTCGACGAGATCGACGAGGTCCTCGAGACCAACGCCGAGGATTTCGTCAAGAGCTACATCCAAAAGGGTGGCGAATAGCACGCCGTCACATGGCTGCCAGCCATCGAGAGAGGCGAAGGTAGCACCACAGCACACCGGCGCCGATCGGGACGGCGGCAACGACGTCAAGGGGCCAATGCCGGCCAAGGACCAACCGGGTGAAGCCTTCGACAAGGGCAACGGTGAGGGCAGCACCCCAAATGAGGCGTCCACCGCGACGACTGGCATCGACACAGGTCTCCGCTGTTCGGGCCAGCATGCCGGCGACCACCATCGCCCGTACGATTCCGCCGGAGTAGAAGGGGCCGGCCGTGCCGAGGACGTACTGTGTCGGCGTCGAGCCGTCCGTCGCTGCGAAGATCACCCACTGCAGCCCGTGAATGGCAACGAGGGTGACCACGATGAGCAACGCCTGGCGAAGCGAACGACCGAACGTGGCCAGTGCGAGGGCAACGCCGACCGCAATGCCGTACGCAAAGGTCTTCGATCCCATGTCGGTCAGCCAGGTCGACGTCGAGACCAGCGCGTGAGACTGCTGCAGCCACGGCACGACGCGATGGAAGAGTGCTTCGTCGACCGACCGGATCGAGTCGAGCAGCACGAGGCGGGAAGCAGCGAGCGTGGAGACGGCAACGAACAGCGCCATCATGAAGGTCAGTTTGAGATCTGGCTGACTCAGATTTGACGGTTCGAGATCGCTTCCGGCCGGCGTTTGGCTTCGCGACGCTTCTCGGTTGAGCACCTGCACCTCCATCGGTGACGCGACAAAGGGAATCGGTAGGTCAAGGCGGGTACTGTAGCGATATGACTCTGCCCCTGTTCAGCACGTCAGACGATCCGGGTCCAAGTTTCGCTGGTCTCCTTCGAAGCGTCGGGGTCGATCCCGGCTACACGATCGCCTCTGCGTCCCGTGAAACGCTCGACATCAGCCACGGCACCACCGTCGTCGCCGTCAAGTTCGATGGCGGTGTGGTGATCGGCGGCGACCGTCGGGCCACGTCGGGCAACCTCATCAGTCATCGCACGATGGAGAAGGTGTTTCCGGCCGACCATTGGTCGGGGGTCGCCATTGCCGGCGCCGCCGGGCCGGCGATCGAGATGGTCAAGATGTTCCAGCTCCAACTCGAACACTACGAGAAGGTCGAAGGCCACACCCTGTCGCTCGAGGGGAAAGCCAACCAGTTGTCTGGCATGGTGCGCAGCCACCTTCCCGCCGCCATGCAGGGACTTGCCGTGGTGCCGCTCTTCGCCGGCTTCGATCGGCGTCGACGCAAGGGCCGACTCTTCGCCTACGACGTCACCGGCGGCCGTTACGAGGAGGAGAACTACGTGGCGTCCGGATCGGGCTCACTGCACGCTCGCACCGTGATCAAGCTTGGCTACCGCGAGGCGTCAGCTTCGGCCGACGCCTCGATCGATCTCTTGCTCAAAGCACTGTTCACCGCGGCCGACGAAGACTCAGCAACCGGCGGCCCCGATGCCATGCGCGGGATCTACCCGATCATCGCCACGATCACCGAGGATGGCTATCAGCGACTCGACGACGACGACCTCGCCACCCGATTCGCCGCCATTGTTGCCGATCTCACCGAAAGGGACTGAGCCATGAACATGCCGTTCTACGTTGCGCCCGAGCAGGTCATGAAGGACCGCGCCGACTATGCCCAGAAGGGCATTGCCCGGGGCCGAAGCCTGGTCGCCATCGGATTCGATCAGGGGATCTTGCTGTGCGCCGAGAATCCGTCTCGAAACCTGCGCAAGATTTCCGAGATTTATGACCGCATCGCCTTCGCCGGCGTCGGTCGTTACAACGAGTACGACCAACTGCGGATCGCCGGTATTCGCCATGCCGACATCAAGGGCTACACCTACAGCCGAGACGACGTCGACTCCCAGGCTCTCGCCAACCAGTACGCGCAGATGCTCGGACAGATCTTCACCCATGAGATGAAGCCGCTCGAAGTCGAGATCTTGGTGGTGGCGATCGGTTTCGTTCCCGACGGTGACCGCTTGTTCCACATTCGCTACGACGGTTCGGTCACCGACGAAGACGTCTTCGTCGCTCTCGGCGGCGACGCCGAGACGATCCGTCAACGTCTGGCTGCCGCCGACCTCGTCGGGCTCGACCAGGCGGGAGCGGCCAAGGCGGCCATCAGCGCGCTGGCCGGACCCGACCGCGAACTCACAGCCGATGAGCTCGAACTGGCCGTACTCGATCGTCGAGAAGATGGTCGATGCTTCCGCCGACTGTCCAGCGACGACGTCAACGCTTTGATCGTCTGATGTTCCAGAAGCGGATTTACGGAATCGAGACCGAGTACGGCGTCACCTGCACCCTTCGCGGCCAGCGTCGCCTGAGCCCCGACGAGGTCGCTCGCTACCTGTTTCGGCGGGTGGTGTCGTGGGGCCGTTCGTCGAACGTGTTCCTCGTCAATGGCGCCAGGCTGTACCTCGACGTTGGATCGCACCCCGAATACGCAACGGCGGAGTGTGACAACATCGGTGAGGTCGTCGTACATGACAAGGCAGGCGAGAGGATCCTCGAGCAATTGCTCGACTCGGCCGAAGAACGCCTGCAAGACGAGGGCATCCGGGGCACGATCCACCTCTTCAAGAACAACACCGACTCGGCTGGCAACTCCTACGGTTGCCACGAGAACTACCTGACCACGCGTAGCGACGACATGGCGCATTACGCCGAGGTCCTCATCCCGTTCCTGGTGTCACGCCAGATCTACGCCGGGGCCGGCAAGGTGCTGCACACCGCACGAGGCCCGGTCTTCGCTGTCAGCCAGCGGGCCGAGCACATCTGGGAGGGCGTCTCCTCGGCGACGACCCGCAGCAGACCCATCATCAACACACGAGACGAGCCCCATGCCGACGCCGAGCACTTTCGACGTCTGCACGTGATCGTCGGCGACTCCAACATGAGCGAGTACACCACCTATCTCAAGGTGGGGGCCATGGCAATCCTGCTGCGCATGGTCGAAGACCCCAGCTGCGTCCTGCGCGACATGACCCTCGAGAATCCGATCCGGGCCATTCGTGAGATCTCGCACGACCTCACGTTCGAGCGCAAGGTTCGTCTCGCCAATGGCCGCGAGGTCTCGGCGTTCGATATCCAGTCGGAGTATCTCCAGCGGGCGATCCGCTACGCCGACACCAAGGGCCTCCCCGACGACGAAATGAAGGCACTCGGGATGTGGGAGCACGTGATGACCCAACTCGAGTCCGACCCGTTCAAACTCGATCGTGAGCTCGATTGGGTGATCAAGCACAACCTGATCGAGTCCTATCGGGCCAAACACGGGATCGGTCTCGACGACGCCCGTGTGCAACTCCTCGATCTTCAGTACCACGACGTTCGCCGCAGTCGAGGGGTCTTCTATCGCATGCAGGATCGCGGGCTGCTCGAACGAACCCTGACCGATGATCAGATGCTCGACGCCATCGACACCCCACCCCAGACCACCAGGGCGAAGCTGCGAGGAGACTTCATCCGACGGGCCAAGGAACAAAAGCGGGACTACACCGTCGACTGGGTCCACCTCAAGCTCAACGATCAGGCTCAGCGGACGGTGTTGTGCAAGGACCCCTTCAAGAGCGAAGACGAGCGGGTGGCGAAGCTCATCGAGTCGCTCTAGGTCGTCTGCATGTCGAAACTCGAGCGTCTGCTCAACCTCACCGCGGTGCTCCTCGACACCACGCGGCCGCTCAGCGCCGACGATCTGCGCCGAAGTGTCGAGGGGTACCCACCGCCCGGTCCATCGTTTCGTCGGGCGTTCGAACGTGACAAAGACGACTTACGGACCATGGGCATTCCCCTCACGATCTCGCGCGTGCCCGGCGTCGATCCGCCGGTCGACGGCTATCGCATCCTGCCTGAAGAGTATTATCTGGCCGACCCCGGCCTCGAACCCGACGAGCTCGCCGCTCTGCACCTGGCCACGATTGCCGTTCGGGTCGATGGCAGCACCGAGGGTCGCGAGGCGCTGTGGAAGCTCGGCGGCGTGGCGGGTGACGGCGTACCGGACAGCGGCCTGGCGGGTGACGGTCCCTCTTCGGTCGCCAGTCTGCCAATCGATCCCGCAGTCACGCCGTTGTTCGAAGCGATTCGGGAGCGGCATCCGGTCCGCTTCGACTATCGCGGTGAGGTACGAACCGTCGATCCGTGGCGACTGCACTTCCAACGTGGCCGCTGGTACGTCTCGGGATTCGACCAAAATCGTCAGGCCGAGCGGAACTTTCGTATTGGTCGAATCGGCGGTGATGTCACGATCCTGACCGATCAATCGTGGTCGACACCTCCGCCGCCGCATCGTGAGGCCGGGCGAGCGCTCCAGGGTTGGGAGCTCGGTGAGGAGACGCCGGTGCCGGTCGATGTGCTTGTCGATGCCGAGCGGGTGTCGTGGTTACGGCAGGATCTCGGCCCGACGGCGTCGGAACGCCCGGCAACTTCCGATGAGGGTCCGGCGACCAGCGTCGTATTCACCGTGCCGGTGGTCAACCAGGCGGCCTTCCGGTCGTACGTGCTCGGGCTCCTCGAACACGCCGAAATCTTGCGCCCACCCGAGGTGCGAGCCGACCTCATCGCGTGGTTGGAGGGAATGGAGCTGGAGGGAATGGAGCTGGAGGGAATGGAGCTGGAAGCAAGAGAGCCAGCGGTAGCAGAGCCAGCGGCGGCAGAGCGCGAGGGGACCTGATGGCGGCAGCAGCGCCGGCCGCGGATCGACTTCGTCGGGTGTTGGCCATGGTGCCGTGGATCGTCGCCAATCCAGGGGTCGAGGTCTCGCTGGTCGCCAGTCGTTTCGGTACGAGCGAGGCCGAGGTGCTCGAAGACCTCAACGTGGTGTGGATGGTCGGTCTCCCTCCCTACACCCCAGATGCGCTGGTCGAGGTCGCGATCGAAAACGGCAAGGTGTGGATCCACTACGCCGACTTCTTCTCGAGGCCGCTCAAACTCACCGCGGGCCAGGGGCTCGCACTTCTCGCGGCAACCGATGGTCTGCTGTCGGTTCCCGGCACCCAGGTCGATGGTCCCTTGGCCCGGGCGCTTGGGAAACTCGCCTCGGTGCTCGGCGTCGAACCCGACGTCAACCTCGACGTCGATCTCGGGACCGCGGAGGCATCGACTCTCGCGGCACTCCAACGCGCCGTTGACGCCGCCGTCGACGTTGAGATCGACTACTACTCCTACGGTCGAGACGAGCGTTCGACCCGGCGGGTCTCGCCGTGGCGGGTCAACGCCACCGGAGGGGCGTGGTATCTCGAGGGCTACTGTCACGTTGCCGAAGGCGAACGGCTCTTCCGGATCGACCGAATCGAAGATCTTCGACCGATCGGCGAAGCCAGTGTGCATCGACCCGACGATTCGGGCCCCGACGTCCGAGTGTTCCACCCGAGCGCCGATGACCCGTTGGTCACCCTGTGGCTGGCACCGGGGGCCCAGTGGGTGCTCGAGACCTATCCGATCGAATCGGTCACCAGCGCACCCGATGGATCGAGTACGGCGACGCTTGTCGTGACCGCCCTGCCCTGGTTGGAGCGACTGCTGCT
>RCMY010003133.1_pt1 | contig 14782 bp, 14 predicted proteins | sample 2041341 | NCBI WGS metagenome assembly RCMY01 (sample SAMN09708234, study PRJNA481090) | Marine sediment metagenome, whole genome shotgun sequencing project.
AGCCCTGTGGGAAAGTAGGTCGTCGCCAGATGTACCATGGCTTCATAGCTCAGTCGGTAGAGCAGTAGACTGAAAATCTACGTGTCCTTGGTTCGATTCCGAGTGAAGCCACCACAAAAAACCACATCGTCTGATGTGGTTTTTTTGTGCTTTCAGAATCACCTTCAAACGCGAGTCAAGAAACAGAAAGGCTCCCCAAAAAGTGTTTTTGAAAATGAGAAAAAAGACCTTAAAAGTTTAGTTATACTAAACAAAATACTCGATAAAACTTAACGGAAATATATTGACAGTGAAGCAATCCTCTTGTAAACTCTATCCTAGAGCATTTTTTAAATGAATTGAAATCACATCTGTAATTTCAATTTTACTTTTGAAGTGCACTGAAATAGTTCAAATTTTGCCGCCAGGAAGGGGAATATAATGGCAGACAAACTAAAACTGTATGGATTCAATAACCTAACAAAGACGCTGAGTTTTAATATTTATGACTTCTGTTATGCGAAGACAGAAAAGGAACAAAGCGAGTACGTGGACTATATCGATGAGATGTACAATTCGGAGAGACTTACCAAAATCCTCTGTGATGTGACGGATACAATTGGGGCGAACGTACTCAATATCTCCAAACAGGATTATGATCCTCAAGGAGCAAGTGTAACAATACTTATTTCAGAAGAGCCATTGGCTGAGCGCCATGTGGATCCTTCCTGCAACTTAGGACTGAGTCTTTATGAGAAACGTGACAGTGTGGTGGGGCATCTTGACAAGAGTCACCTGACCGTACACACCTATCCGGAGTATCATCCTGATAAATCCATTGCAAGTTTTAGAGTGGATATCGAAGTATCCACCTGTGGTAAGATTTCACCCTTGAATGCGCTGGATTACCTTATCGGAAGCTTTGATTCTGACATCATTTCCATCGACTATCGGGTGAGAGGATTCACTCGGGATGAAGACGGCAGAAAGTTCTTCATCGATCATGATATCCGGTCCATCCAGGACTATATTAAGGAAAAAACCTTAGAAGCTTATGATGCACATGATATTAATATGTATCATGCTAATATTTTCCATACGAAGATGCTGATCAAGGAGCTGAATCTCCAAAACTATCTTTTCAGAAATGACATCAGAGAATTCACACCAAAAGAACGTTTAGAAATCTCAAGCAACCTCAGAAAAGAAATGATAGAGATCTACAGCGGAAGAAATATATATGATTAAGGAGGTTCCCATGGAACTTTGGTATACAGAAAACCACAGCAAAGAGGCGAAGTTTTCCATCAAGGTGGAAAAACAGCTCTATTCCGGACAAAGCGACTTCCAGAGAATGGATGTCTTTGAAAGTAATGAATTTGGCAGATTTTTTACGCTAGATGGACTTGTGATGATTACAGAAAAAGATGAGTTCATTTATCATGATATGATTGTTCACGTACCTATGGCTACAAATCCCGAGATCAGGAATGTCCTTGTCATCGGTGCCGGCGATGGTGGAACAGTTCGTGAGCTTACCAGATACGCGCATTTGGAAAATATTGACATGGTAGAAATCGATCAGATGGTTGTGGATATCTGCCGCGAGTACTTTCCAAACTCCACCAGCGGACTGGATGATGCGAGGGTGCACCTATATTTTGAGGACGGACTGAAGTTTGTTCAGGAAAAGAAGAATGCGTATGATCTGATCATCGTGGACAGCACGGATCCAATAGGCCCAGGAGAAGGACTCTTCACAAGAGAGTTCTACAAAAACTGTTACGAAGCACTCACAGAAGATGGAATCTTGGTGAATCAGCATGAGAGTCCGTTTTACGAAGAGTACCAGAGAGCCATGAAGCGTTCTCATAAAAGAATTCATGAATTTTTTCCTGTGGCAAAAGTCTATCAGGTGCATATTCCTACCTATGCATCAGGTCACTGGCTCTTTGGATTTGCATCCAAATCCCTGGATCCTGTGAAAGATCTCAAAGAAGAGTGGTGGAACAGTCTTGGACTGGAAACAGGATACTATAACACGGAAATCCACAGCGCAGCATTTGCTCTGCCAAACTATGTAAAAAAGCTTCTTCAGGAAGCAGTAGAAGAATAGGATGATTGAGGGAGCATTTAATGCTTCCTTTTTTCAAAGTTAAAATTTACTGAATTCAGACACAGACGCACTACTTTCTGTTATGATAAAGAAAAATTTCTGGAGTGATTTTGTGAAGTATACAGTTGATGGCATTGAGTTTACCATTTTAAACAAGAGTTTTCATAGCATCTTTGATGGGCTCTACGGAGGAAATCAGCACTTGTCGACAAAAGCCCTGGCAAAATATGGATGCGGCTCTGTGACGCTTAATAATTTTGTGGCGTATAAAGAAGGAAAGAGTTATGTACGGGAAGAGCTGATTAAAGATCAGAATGAGATGTTCCGTAAATATCTATTAGGACCCACCACAGCGCTGCGGTTCAAACTGGCAGCCCACTGGTATTATATGAGGCAGGGGAAGAGTATCCGAGTGAACATCATCCATAGCTACTTGGGAGGCAATTTTGGCCTCCGGAGAATCATGCTGGAAATCAAGAGAAATATTGATTTAGACAATCCTGTGCCACTCATCGTTGGACTGAAGCTGAAAAAAGGGTATCGGGAAGGTCTGTACAACCACTGGGTCACTGTGACGGGATATGGAGACCACTTCAAGGTTCTGGTGTCGAACAATGGGAAAAGAGAGGTTCTTGATCTGAAGGAGCTTTCAGAAAAAAGGATGTTTGTGGCAACTGCAGCGATCCGTATTCTAGAAAAAAATCAAAAGGAAGAGATTTCATGACGAAATCTCTTCCTTTTGATTATCAGTTTATATACTGCTACCCTTATTTCTCGAGGCTATTCAGAAAATCTCTAATTTCCTCACCATGTCCTTCAGCTTTAACCTTGCGGTTCTCATAGATGATGGTTCCCTTTTCATCAATGATAAAGGTGCTTCTGGCGATTCCAATGGATTTTTTTCCGTACATATTTTTTTCTTTCAGTACATCATATAATGTGCATACGGTGCTTTCTGCATCAGATAAAAGAACAAATGGAAGTCCCAGCTTATCAATGAACTTATCATGAGAATCTAGTGTGTCTCTTGAAATACCAAGAACAACAGCATTCTCTTTCTGATAATCATCATGATTGTCTCTAAAACTCTCTGCTTCCAAAGTGCATCCTGGCGTGTTGTCTCTAGGATAGAAATAAAGAATCACTTTTTTTCCTAGATATTCAGAGAGAGAATGCTCCTTGCCATCAGAACCCATGAGTGTGAAGTTGGGTGCTTTTTCGTTTAGTTTAACCATAGTACAAACTCCTTTCATTTCAAATCTATGATTCATAGTATAGTGAAAAACTATGAACTGGTGGTTAAGAATTCTCGATACGGGCTATTTTTCACCTTATGGTTTCAACTCCATAGAGAAATATGTTAAGATAGAAAAGAATTCACTTTAAAGGAGTATAGTATGGAGAAGAAAGTACTTGCCACAGTAAATGGCATAGACATTACAGATGAAATTCTGGACACAACAATACAGTCACTGGCACCTGAAAGAAGGGGCTATTTTGAATCAGAATATGGCCGGAAGCAGCTCTTGGATCAGCTCATCAGTGTAGAGCTCATCAATGCCTTCGGAACGGAGATTGGACTGGATAATGATCCACAGTTCATGTCACAAGTAGAGCAGGCACTAAAAGACATCAAGTACAGCTTTACCATGAATAAGATTCTAAGCACCATTACCATTGAAGAAGATGAAGCTAAGGAAGTATACGCAGCACATCCTGAAAGATATCAGGGTCAGGAAAGCATCAAGGCCAGCCATATTCTTGTGGATGACGAAAAGATTGCGAAGGATATTATCACAAAGATTGAATCCAGTGAACTGACTTTTGAGGATGCAGCAAAGGAATATTCCAGCTGTCCATCCAGTGAACAGGGAGGAGACCTGGGAGAATTCGGAAGAGGCATGATGGTAAAGGAGTTCGAAGATGCAGCTTTCGCTATGGAAGTTGGTGAAATGACCAAAGAGCCTGTGAAGTCACAGTTCGGATATCATGTAATCAAGACTACGGATAAGAAAGGAAATGAGCCACTGGGCTTTGAAGAAGTGAAGTCTGAAGTAATGAACAAAATGCTTCAGGACAAGCAGATGGAGTATTATACAAAGCTCATTACTGAGCTTCAGGAGAAGTTCCCAGTAACGTACAATAAGTAGAAAACTAACACCCCACTTTCAAGCAGTTTGAAAGTGGGGTGTTATTCATAGAAAGGTCTATATCAAATGTGGAAGGAGTTCTCCAAAGTGATGGATGTAATGATGGCAAGTGCCTAAGATCTCCTCCATCTTATCTTCAGAAAACTTGTCATGGACGCCAAAGACCACCATGCCTGCTTTCTTTGCGCCGATCATTGCCGCCGGGATATCTTCAAAGACAGCAATCTCCCGTGGATTCAGTCCAAGATTTTTTGCTGCCAGCAGATAGACATCGGGCTCGATCTTTGTTTTTCCGGCCATATCTGTGGTGACAATGGTATCAAAATACTGAGCGATGCCTTTGGAGTGAATGGTTTCTTCCAAGAGCTCTTTAGATGAGCTGGTGGCAATGGCCATGCGGATTCCTTTCTTTTTTAGAGCCTCCAGAAACTCAATGGCATGATCTTTCAGCAGTACATGGTGGATGTACTCGTGTCTTGCCATGGTGTTCCAGTGGTCTTTGATTTCCTCCACAGACTCAGGCAGCATGAATTCTCTTTTGAAAAACTCTGCAGTTTCATGAAAACTGAGATGAGAGATTTTCCCCATAAGTTCTTCCGGTAGAAGATTAATTCCTCTCTCCCGGATGAAATCCTCGTCAATTTTTCTCCATACCCACATGGAGTCGATGAGGGTACCGTCCATATCGAATATTACACCTTTTATTTCATTAAACAACAATTATAACCTCCCGAATTAGATGTATGAGCACAGCATAGCTGCTTCCGATGATTCCGCCAACAATGACATCTGAAGGATAGTGCACCCCAAGATAGACCCTGGAGACCGCCACCAGAAGTGCCAGAATGAGGTAGACAGAAGATGCGATATTTCCCTGAGTGACTAAAGCTGAAGTCACAGCGAGCGAAAAAGCAGCAGTGGTATGTCCTGAAGGGAAAGAGAATTGATCCACACCAATTCGTAAGCTTTTTAACTCAATGAGAGTTTCAAATGGACGCTTTCTTCGGATGCTGTTTTTCATGATTCCAACGGTGAGACCCGATAAGATGAGGGCTAGCGCGGCATAGAGCGCAAAAGACTGCACCGTGGAGACCGGCAGGATGGCAAAGGCCAGAATGAAGCCGATGGCAAACACATCAGATCCTAGGTAGGTAACAGCGATGAAGAAATAATCCAGTCCCTTGTATTTTAAGTTTTGATTGATATACAGGATGACGCGCTCATCCCAAGCTTTAATTTTTCCGATCATAAGAACCTCACATGAAATACTGACTAAACCCTATTATACCTTATTATTTCTCTGCAGAATACCGCTCATCTTCCCTAATTTCTTGTATAAAGAGAACGAAGAGGATAAAATGAAAGAAGTATTTAAGGAAGTGAGGAAATCATATGTCGTATGTGAAACCCGGAGAAACTGTGGAAGACCTTAATCTACAGGGGCTTAGAATTATTCAGAAAGAAAAGGGGTTCCGGTTTGGAGTGGATGCCGTACTGCTCTCTGATTTTGCTCAGGTCCGAAATAAAGACAGGGTCATGGACTTCTGCTCGGGAACTGGGATTATTCCTATTCTTTTATATGGGAAGACAAAAGCAGGAGAGATTCATGGACTGGAGATTCAAGAAGAGTTTGCTGAGATGGCAGAAAGAAGCATCAGACTGAACGGTATTGAAGATAAAGTGAAGATGCACCAGGGAGATGTTAAAGATTGGGATCTTCTGAAGACCTTAGGGCATTTTCATGTGGTCACAGCCAATCCACCCTATAAGAAGGTGAACAGCGGCATACTCAATGAAGAAGATGCATTAACCATTGCAAGACATGAGGTGTCGGTGACGTTGGAAGAACTGATAGAAGCTTCAAGGAAAGCCTTGAAAGACCAGGGAAGGTTATATATGATCCATCGTCCGGAAAGGCTGGCAGATCTAATCTCACTCATGAGAAAATACAAAATTGAGCCCAAAAGAATCCGAATGGTTTATCCGAACACCAAGAAGGCTCCGACGATGGTTCTCATCGAAGGTGTCAGAGATGGAGGAGCTTTTCTTAAGGTAGAAGCACCGTTATTCATCTATGATGATGAAGGTAACTATTCAGATGAAATCCGAAGAATTTATGGAGATGAAAGAAGATGAGCAAGCTATACATTGTGCCTACACCCATCGGGAATTTAAAGGATATTTCTTTCAGAGTGCTGGAAGTGCTTCAGGAAGCAGACCGCATCGCCTGTGAGGATACCCGGGTCACTTCAAAACTTCTGAACCGCTATGAAATCAGAAAACCACTTCTTAGTTATCGCGAGCATAATGAAATGGGTGTGTCTGAAGAGATACTTGATAAGGTAGAAAGTGGTGAGACCATCGCACTTGTATCAGATGCAGGAATGCCTGGAATATCCGATCCTGGATCTGTACTTGTCAGAAAAGCCATCCAAAGAGGTATTGAGGTGAATGTGCTTCCAGGCCCTTCAGCGCTGATCAATGCCCTGGTGTCCTCAGGTCTTGATACATCAAGATTCACTTTCATCGGGTTTCTCGATAAGGCCCGGAAAAAGAAGCGGGACGAACTCTTGAAGTATCGGAACCGAGAAGAGACACTGATCCTCTATGAAGCGCCACACCGCATTCTAGATACACTGGAGGCTGTCCAGGAGGTGTTTGGCGAGCGAAAGATATCTTTATCCAGGGAGCTGACGAAACTTTATGAGGAGCACCAGAGAGGCACTGTGCAAGAGGTGCTGGAAACATATAAGGACAGGACACCTAAAGGGGAATTTGTTCTTGTTGTGGAAGGAATGAGTCAGGAGGCGCAGCAGCTGGAAAAAGAAGAGTTATATGCACATCTTACTGTGAAGGAGCATCTGCTTCAATTCATTGAAAGCGGTATGAGCAAAAAGGATGCCGTGAAAGCGGTGGTGGAGTTAAGAGGAATATCTAAAAAAGAAGTTTATAAAGAAAGCCTGGACCTGGAATGACAAGAACAGCAAAAATACTGCGAAGTAGAGTTTGAACGTAAAAACTCTTTGCTATATGGTATTAAATAACTTATAATAGAGTTAAGTATCATGAATGTAAAGGAAGTGAATCCATGTTTGATCCACAGAACAAAGCTTCTCTCAGTATTGAGGACTCTGTCAAATCCAAAGCCATCAACAGCATCATGTCTTTGGATGCTTTTCCGAAATATGACCTTTTTCTCTCCCAAGTCATTGAGTTCATCGAAGATCTTATGAACGATGACACCTACACCATCAATATCATTCAAAATTACATTAAGAGCGAGGTCATTGCAAAACCATACCAGGGCAAAAAGAAAGGGTATACGAAGCTTCACCTGATTCAGCTGGTTTTTGTGAGCTACATGAGACCAGTTCTGAGTACAGATGAAATCAAGAAGGTTTTCCGCCTTGCTTTCAACGACATCAATAATAGAGAAGATGATATTATTTCCTGGGAAACAGCCTACGAACTCTTTTACGAGATTGTCAATGACCAGGCAAATAACCCCAACACGATGATCATGGATGAAGAGAAACTGAGAAGTATCGTGGCAAAGCTTCATATTAGAGAAGAAGACAAAGAAAGAATATTTGTGTTTATTTCGGTGCTTGCGCTGGTTGCTCAAGCAAGTTTTATCAAAAATACAGCCAAGAGGCTTTTGGATTAGACAGCTAATTTGATCATCCCTGCATAGTTCAGTTAGGGGTGATTGATGTGGATGTTTTACTGGAAGCTGCAGCTAATGTTGGTTTTCCGATGGTTGTGTCCATTTATCTGCTTACAAGAATTGAGGGAAAAATGGAGAATCTTACGGTTAGTATCAATAAACTGACAGGAGCGCTGGAAAAAAACACTTAAAATTCCATGGAAATCAGGACAGGCAAAAAAGTCTCAGAGGAAATCTGAGACTTTTTTCCGTTCAAGCAGAGTTTTCCCCATACAGAAGATGAAGAACTGCAAATAGTGCTATAATCAGTGTATACATAATGAAGAAACTGGGAGAGGACCAATGGAAATCAAGATATCTGTCAGAAACCTAATTGAATTTGTGCACCGTTATGGAGATATCATCTCTTCCGGCACAGGATCGAGCCCAAGCCGTATGGAAGAAGGAACCAGGGCTCATGTGAAGATTCAGAAGCAGAGACAAAAAGAAGATGCCTCTTATGAGAAAGAAAAATATTTCAAGTATACTGTGGAAAAAGAGGATCTGATGTTCATCGTGGATGGACGTGCGGATGGAATCGTTCCGCGTTCTTATATTGAAGAGATCAAATCCACGTACATGCCTTTGGAAGACCTCAATGAGGATTATAATTTTCTTCATTGGGCTCAGGTGATGTTCTATGGGTTTATGCATATGAAGGAAGAAGAGCTTGAAGAGATCACACTTCTTCTTACGTATCATAATCTGGAAACAGAAATTTCCAGAACCTTTGAAAGAAGATATACCATACAGGAACTTATGACTTTTGTAGATCAGACCATAGAAGAGTATCTCAAATTCGTCAGAGAGGATATCCACTGGAAAGAAGAAAGAAACAGATCTTTAAAAACTCTAGGGTTTCCTTTCAGCCGGTATCGTGAAGGTCAGAGAGATCTTGCAGTGGATGTGTACCGTACCATGCGTCAGGGAGGGAAGCTCTTTGCCAAGGCACCCACTGGAATCGGTAAGACCATCTCTACATTGTTTCCTGCTGTGAAAGCATTAGGAGAAGGAGAGACGGATAAAATCTTTTACCTTACAGCAAAAGGAACACTGAAAACTGTAGCGGAGGAGACCATGTCTATCCTTGAGAAAAAAGGAGGACAAGTAAAATTTCTGACACTGACAAGTAAAGAGAAGATCTGCATCAATGATGAAGTAAACTGTCATCCGGACCATTGTGAAATGGCAAAGGGTCACTATGACAGGGTCAATGACTGTATACTGGCCATATTAAGAAATGAGAAGCGTTATACCAAAGAGATGATTGTTGCTTATGCAAGGGAATATCGGGTATGTCCCTTTGAACTTTCTTTAGATCTTGCTTATTTCAGTGACCTCATCATATGCGATTACAATTATGTGTTTGATCCCAGGGTTTATCTCAAAAGATTTTTTATGGATGTGAAAGAAAATTATGTTTTTCTTGTGGATGAAGCGCACAATCTAGTAGACCGGGCCAGAGATATGTACTCTGCTGAGCTTTCCAAGGAGTCGCTGATGGAAGCGAAGAAAGCAGCGGACAAGTTCAGCTATCTGAAAAGACCTCTGAAAAAAATCAATGACAAGTTCATTGAAATGCGAAAAGTATTGGAGGAAAGGGGAGGAAAGTACACCTATTTTGGTGTTTCAGACGACCTTGTTTTTCTGCTTAAAGATTTTCTGCAAGGGTTTGAGATTTTTCAAAAAGAAGTGCAGGAGGAGTTTGACGGAAGAGAAAAGATTGTAGACTTCTTTTTCGCAGTGAACACCTTTCTGAATATTTCAGAGCTTTATGATGAAGGGTATGTGACCTATGAAGAAACCTATGGAAGTAATGTGAGAATCAAGCTCTTCTGTGTGGATCCAAGAGATGTGCTGATAGAAGTGTTTAAGAGGGCGAAAGCTTCGGTGCTGTTTTCTGCGACACTTTCTCCAATGAATTATTACTTCGATGTTTTAGGTGGAGAGGAAGGAGATTTCAGGAGAACGCTCCGGTCCCCCTTTGACAAAGAGAAGCTTCGGGTGTTCCTGGATGCTGCAGTGGATACCAGATTTTCCAAACGGGAAGACAGCTATATGGCCATTGCGGAGAATATTGAACGGATGGCATCGAAGAAAAAAGGAAACTATATCGCTTTTTTTCCTTCCTATAAATATATGAGGGATGTCTATGAGGCCTACGAAGAAAAGTATGATGGAGCTCATGAAGTGTATATTCAGGAACCGAGTCTGACGGAAAAAGAGCGGGAAGATGTGCTGGGGCTATTTTATCAGGAGAGAGAGAAGAGTTTTCTTGCGTTTATGGTCCTTGGCGGTATTTTTTCTGAGGGAATCGATCTGCAGGGAGAGGCACTGATTGGAGCATCTGTTGTTTCTGTAGGATATCCTCAGGTATCTTATGAAAGAGATCTTATAAAAGAATATTTTTCCAGGGAGAACTGCGGATTTGAGTATGCCTATATCTATCCGGGTATCAATAGAATTCTGCAAGCTGCTGGAAGAGTCATCCGTTCTGAAGAAGATGAGGGGATGGTTCTTCTTATGGATATCAGATATAATTGGGCTCAGTATAAAAAGCTGCTGCCTGAGGAGTGGTTGCCTCTCCTGCCTTGGGCTGAATTTAAGTAAGGATTCCAAGGGGCAATTGTGAAATATTTTTAATACAGTTTAATTTATTGACATAACTTATGAAATAATTATAACATATAGTAGAAATCAAAATGAAATCAAAGGAGGTCGAGTATGTTAAGCAAAAAGACAAAGAAGGTTCTTTTGCAGACAGGAATAGCACTGACTATCAGTTTATCGTCATTCGCTTTACCATCACATGTGATGGATTTTACAGCTGAAGCGGCTGTCGTCAACACACAGACAGGAAAACTGACTGTGACCGCGTTTTCCTTATGGGCATATAGCGCACCTGACTGGAATGCAAAAACGAGAACTTATAACAATGGAACTACGTTTGATGTGGTGGAAAAACATGCGATTGATGGCAGAGAAATGTATAAGCTCTCCAACGGTCTTTATATAAGTGCGAATCCAGCTTATGTGAAGTTTGAAACAGCAGGAGCTTCAGAAGCACCATCAGCTCCAGTTCAGAATGAAGGGGACACTCGAGAGACCACAGCAAACCTTAAGATGAGGGAGAGCGGATCACTCAATGCAAATACTCTTCTGACGATTCCAAAAGGCACCAGACTGAAGATTGAGAGCGTTTCTGGCATATGGGCAAAAGTGTCCTATAGCAGCAGAACGGGTTATGTCAGCACCGATTATCTGAAAGCAGTCACTGATTCGTCTCCTGTAATTACTCAACCTCAGACTGGTGTGCAGGAAACTCCATCAACTCCAGCTTCTGGAACAGATTTAAGAAAGTCGACCGCAAATCTTAATATGCGCAGTGGCGCAGGAACTAATAATAGAATCGTATTGACAATACCAAAAGGAACCTCTCTGACTGTAGAGAGTCAGTCCAGCGGATGGGCAAAGGTATCTTATGGTGGGAAAACAGGGTACGTTTCCACAAGCTACCTGCAAGCGGTAAGCTCTACTCCAGCACCTGCTCCAACTCCTACACCTACCCCACCGGATTCAGTGAATCAGGACACAAGAAAGACAACTGGAAACCTCAACATGAGAACCGGACCTGGAACGACAAACAGTGTCATCCGGGTCATACCTAGGGGTACAACACTTACAGTGGAAGCACTTAGTGGAACTTGGGCTAAGGTGAGCTATGCGGGAAGTACAGGATATATTTCCACCAATTATCTGGAGAAAGTTACTGTCAGCCAGCCGTCAACACCTGCGAATCCGAATCCAGGACCTGTTGTTGGAACTGATGAGCGTGAAACTACAGCAAATCTAAATCTCAGAAGTACGGCCAGTGTAAGTGGAAGAGTTATTCTTACCATGCCAAAAGGAAGTAAGGTTACAGTTCTTAGCGAGAGCAATGGTTGGGCAAAGATTAGGTACAATGGAACGGAAGGGTTCTCTTCTACAAGTTATCTGAAGAAACTTGCTGCAGCGCCAGCGCCAACACCAACACCAGAACCAACGCCAACCCCGGATCCGACACCAACACCAGAGCCAACGCCAACACCAGAGCCAACGCCAACACCGGATCCAACACCAACTCCGCCGGTTGAAGTCCCTGTGACACAGAAAGATCAAAGAATCATCACAGGAAACCTCAATATGAGAGAAGCTGCAGACGGTGTATCAAAGGTGCTGACAGTTCTGCCAAAGGGTACAATTGTTACAGTGGAGTCTCTCACAGGGAAATGGGCGAAAATCACCTATAATGGTATGAGTGGATATGCTTCCACAAATTATATGAGTCCATATACAGCACCGCCATCAACCGAGGCGCCTCCAGCTGAGAAGGATGTGCGTCAGACCGCCTACAACCTCAATATGAGAGTAGGGCCAGGAACAAGTCATGGTATCATTCTTACGGTTCCCAAGGGTGTAATGCTGACTATTGAAGCCCTCGAAGGATCTTGGGCAAAAGTGACTTATAATGGAAAGTCCGGATATGTATCCGTGGACTATCTGACAAAGGTGGTTTCTACGACACCACAGCCACCAGCCACTGAGGTTCCAGCTGTAGACACCGTGCTGAAGATTGAAGGACCTGCAGGAACAAAGGAATATGGCGATCAGACCATCTCTGGATATCTGCTTACCAAGGGTACTCTGCAGAGCATCAGCATTTCAGTTAATGGTATAAACATTGGAAATGCCACACTGAATCAGAAGCGGGATGACCTACTGGCTTCCCATGCACAGTATCCAAATGCTTCTTCGGCTGGGTTCAATCTTTCAGCCAATAAAGATGTGTTTGTCAATGGTACAAATACCGTAAAAGCTACAGCCAAGCTGTCTGATGGCAGCAGCATCTCTGAGTCCATCACCTTTACTTACAACAGACCAACCTTTGACCCGGTTGGCGTGCTGGACAACAAAGATGTGGTGAATTATAAGAACGAGGATATCAAGGTGTCCGGTTACGCGAAGATTGCTACAGGCGTCAAAAATGTCAGGGTATATCTGAATGGAAGAGCTCAAGGCACAGCCGTATACGGAAAGGCAAGAACCGATGATGGGAATGCCAACACTGGATATGAATATCTCATCCGAAGAAATAACCTCTTCCCTGGTGAGAACACACTTCGTGTGGAAGTAACGGGGAATGGTGGAGAGAAACTGGAGTTCACTAAGGTGCTGAAGGTGGAGAAAATCCCTACCATCGTCATTGATGCCGGACATGGCGGAAAAGATCCTGGAGCAAGGGGTATTCTCAATGGAAGCTATGTCTATGAAAAAGTATATGTGCTGCAGTTTGCCTTAGCCCTGGAAGCAGAGCTGAAGGCAGCAGGATACAATACCATCATGACAAGAAACAACGACACCTTCATCGAACTGAATGAAAGAGCAAGAATTGCCAATGCAGCTCATGCGGACCTGTTCTTCAGTATCCATCATGACTACAACAGCAATCCAAGTTCAAAGGGTGCTTTCCTCATTTATCCATCTACAAAGCTAACGAGCATTTCGGAGTCTACACTGAAAGAAAGTGTGGATGTGGCTTCTGCCATCAAGCAGTCCTTTGTTGCCATGGGGTTCCAGGATAGAAGAAATGGAACCGACAGCAGCATTTCCGGACATACTCTGGCAGTGCTGAGGCAGACAGAAATGCGTTCTGTGCTTTCTGAAATTGGATATATGAGCAATTCAGAAGATCTTTCCAAAATAACAGATCCTGTGTTCCAAAAGGCCATGGCCAAGGGAATCGCAGATAAAATCCGTGCTTATTTCGGATATTGATTTAATTACTCGGCTCCTTGCTTTGTGGCAAGGGGCTTTTTTTAGGCATTTTTAGTGTTTTGTGTGAAAGATGGAAACTATGATAGAATAAATTGAAATAATAACAAGAGAGTGTGCATGTTCAGATACAAGGGGGAAGTATGATGGTGGACTTATCTAAGATAATAAAGGGGAAATCTCTAACAGAGACAGAAGAGAAAGTACTGCTCTACATGGTGGAGCATATGGATACAGTGCTGGAGAAAGGGGTAAGACAGATTGCCCGGGAAAACTATACTTCACCTTCCTCCATTATGAGGCTGACCAAAAAACTTGGGTACTCAGGATTCATCGACATGTACTACCAGCTTGTTCCAATGATTGAGGGCGAAGGTCGAAGGACGAGCAAAATGCATGAAGGCGCTGACAATGTGATGCTGAAGGAAATTCTTCTGCTCAATGAGAAAAAAAACATGGATGCCTTTGCTGGTCTTTTGAAGAGCATCAAGGAGAAGTATATTTTCATCTATGCCACTGGGTTTTCGGGTATCATTGGGGAGTACCTTTATAAAAAGCTTCTGGTCAACGGGAAGCGGGTTATTTTTGCCACGGGAAATGATTCCATTGCCATCCTTGAAAGCAACGTAGACCATATCGGCATGCTGATCACCGTGACTAAATCAGGGGAAACCCAGCAGGTGTTGGATAAAATGGAATACTGCAAAGAGAAGGGAATTCCAGTTGTAGTCTTTACCAGTGAACTGGATAATAGAGCTTCCAGGATAGCAGATATTCCCCTGAAGATTGAAGACAGTAAAAAACTGGATGACCGGAATATCTCCAAAAATTATTTTTTTGCAGAGCTTCTTCTTTTATTTGAGTATCTGGTCTCTATCTCTATGTAACTGATTTATTCGAAACACGTTCCACATTGGCGGGACGTGTTTCCTTTTGGTGTGCCCGGCATGGGTATAATCTAACGGGTGAAAGTCCCCAGTGCGGGCTGATAGCGCCAAGCACATAGCTTAAGGCAAGGCT
>RCMY010003134.1_pt1 | contig 14778 bp, 9 predicted proteins | sample 2041341 | NCBI WGS metagenome assembly RCMY01 (sample SAMN09708234, study PRJNA481090) | Marine sediment metagenome, whole genome shotgun sequencing project.
CTGGTGGCGGGCGGGTCGCGCCTCGAACGAACCGAACAGATGCTCGCGGTCGCCGGAGCGCTCTTCCTCGTGGCAGTCCTGGCGACGCAGCATGCCGGGGCGAGCGGCATCGGTTGGGGCGGTCGGTACCTGACATTGCTCATTCCGGTCATGGCTCTGATGTCGGCTCGCGCCGTGGTGAAGATCGAGCGGGCTGAGCGACAATGGGGGAGCGGGCCCTATCTGGCGCTCGCGGCCCTCGCGATTCTCCCCGTGGCATCGGGCCTGCGCGCGACGTCGACGTCTCGCGATATTCACGCCTCCTCGATTTCGTTCATGACCCAAGACGAACCCGAGGTTGTCGTCACCGAGTTCGTCGCCTTTGGTCGCCTCGGCTGGCACGCCACGATCGTCGATGGCGTCGACTGGTACCGAGCAGACGACGGCAACCTCGCCGATCTCCTGGCGGATCTTCAGCGCGCCGAGGTGGCGCGTATCTCGGTGCAGGGATTTGTGGACACCCCGATCGTGCTCGACGGTTATCAGCTGACAACTCCCGATGAGCAGCTGCGCACGCTCGATCGAATCGGATAGTCCGACCCGGCAAAGAATCGAACGTTCGTTCGTTCCTGATCGGGTGAGAGGCGATAGGATCGGCGCCCATGTCGGAACAGCTGATCATTCGTGGAGCGCGCGAGCACAACCTGCGCGATGTCGACCTCGACCTCCCGCGGGAGAAGCTCATCGTCTTCACCGGATTGTCGGGGTCGGGCAAGTCGTCGTTGGCCTTCGACACGATCTACGCCGAGGGTCAACGCCGCTATGTCGAATCGCTCTCGGCGTATGCGCGCCAGTTCCTCGGACAGATGGACAAGCCCGACGTCGACTTTCTCGAGGGCCTGTCGCCCGCCATCTCGATCGATCAGAAGTCCGCGTCGCGCAACCCACGGTCCACGGTTGGAACCATCACCGAGGTCTACGACTACCTGCGCTTGCTCTTCGCCCGCATCGGGGTTCCGCACGACCCCGAGACCGGCGAACAACTGATTCGGCAGACGCCGCAACAGATCGTCGATCGAGTGCTCGCGATGGAAGAGGGCACCCGATTTCAGGTGCTCGCCCCGGTTGTCCGCGGGCGCAAAGGCACCTACGACACGTTGCTGCACGACTTCGCGGCGCAGGGTTTCGCCCGTGCCATCGTCGACGGTGAGCTCATCGAACTCGGTGAGCTCGGTGAAGACGACGTCCTCGAGCTCGAGCGGTACGAGATGCACGACATCAGCGTCGTCGTCGACCGGCTGGTGCTGCGCGAGGGCATCGACCGGCGTCTGACCGAGTCGATGGAAACCGCGTTGTCGTTGGCCGACGGGGTAGCCGAGATCGAGATCATGCCCGAGAAGGGCTCGGCGGCCGATCGGGCGGGCGAGTCGGAAATCATCATCTTTAGCCAGCACCTGTCCCGTCCGTCCGACGGGAAGTCCTTCGAAGAGCTCGCCCCTCGCAACTTCTCGTTCAACTCCCCCTATGGGGCGTGCTCGTACTGCGACGGTCTCGGCTCCGTGTACGAGGTCGACCCCGAACTCGTCGTACCGAACCCGGCGTTGTCCCTCGACGACGGCGCGATCGCTCCGTGGGCCGGCGGACGCAGTCGCTACTTCTCCCGCCTCGTCGAAGCCGTGGCCGATTCCAACGACATCGATCGATCGATGCCGTTCGAGAAGCTCACGAAGGCCGAGAAGCGACTGATGCTCTATGGCAAGGGTGTCAAGGACAAGGTCCAAGTCCAGTACAAGAACCGATATGGCCGTATGCGCAGCTACCAGGCCCGCTACGAGGGTGCCATCCCGTACCTGAAGCGCCGCCAGATCGAAGCGGAAAGCGACAGCCAACGCGAGCAGATCGAGGGCTACATGCGGCAGGTCGCGTGCCCCGAGTGCGAGGCCGCTCGTCTCAACCCGCTGTCGCTCGCGGTCACGATCGACGGGTATTCCATTGCCGACATCGGCCTGATGTCGATTGGCGAAGCCGCGAAAGTGCTCGAGGGTTTGCACCTCGACGAGCGCGACTCGATTATCGCCGAAGCGGTGGTCAAAGAAGTCAACGCTCGTATGGGGTTCCTGCTCGACGTCGGGCTCGACTATCTCAGCCTGTCCCGATCGGCAGCCACCCTGGCCGGTGGCGAGGCGCAACGCATTCGGCTTGCGTCGCAGATCGGTTCGGGCCTCGTGGGTGTGCTGTACGTGCTCGACGAGCCGTCGATCGGTTTGCATCAGCGGGACAACAAACGCCTCATCGACACGCTGGTGCGCCTGCGAGAACTCGGCAACACCGTCATCGTCGTCGAACACGACGAGGAGACCATCAAGGTCGCCGACCACATCGTCGACATCGGGCCCGGTGCGGGTGAGCACGGCGGAGAGGTGGTGCACTCCGGTTCCTATGCGAAGCTCCTGAAGAACAAGAAGTCGCTCACGGGCCAGTACCTGGCGGGCAAGAAGGAGATTTCGGTACCCGCGCTTCGGCGGCCGGGCAGCGGCGAGTTCCTTACGATCCGCGGCGCACGCGCGAACAACCTGAAGAACCTCGACGTCGAAGTGCCGCTCGGTTGCTTCGTTGCGGTCTCGGGCGTGTCGGGCTCGGGGAAATCGACGCTCATCAACGAGATCATGTTGAAGTCGCTGATGCAGCGGATCTATCGGTCAAAGACCCCGCCCGGGTTGCACACGGCGGTCGACGGCATCGAGCAGATCGACAAGGTCATCGCCATCGACCAGACGCCGATCGGGCGCACGCCGCGGTCGAATCCAGCGACCTACACCGGCGTGTTCGACCACGTGCGCAAGTTGTTCGCCCAGACGAACGAGGCGAAGGTGCGCGGGTACCTGCCCGGCCGGTTCTCGTTCAACGTCAAGGGCGGCCGCTGCGAGGCTTGTGCAGGTGACGGCACCATCAAGATCGAGATGCACTTCCTCCCCGACGTGTACGTTCCGTGCGAGGTCTGCAAAGGCAAGCGGTACAACCGCGACACCCTCGAAATCTTGTTCAAGGGGAAGAACATCTCCGAGGTGCTCGACCTGCCGTGTGAGGAGGCGCTCGAGTTCTTCGCAAACCAGCCCGCCATCGCCCGACACATGCAGACGTTGGTCGACGTCGGCCTGGGCTATGTGCGGCTCGGGCAGCCGGCCCCGACCCTTTCCGGAGGCGAGGCGCAGCGGGTGAAGCTGGCGAGCGAGCTGGCGAAGCGGTCAACCGGTCACACCATGTACGTCCTCGACGAACCCACCACCGGCCTGCATTTCGAGGACATTCGGAAGCTCTTGATCGTTCTCAGCCGCCTCGTCGACCAGGGCAATTCGGTCGTCGTCATCGAACACAACCTCGACGTCGTGAAGACCGCCGACTGGGTGATCGACCTCGGTCCCGAGGGTGGAAACGGCGGCGGCACCGTCGTCGTGTCCGGAACCCCCGAAACCGTTGCAAAAACAAAGGGCAGCCACACGGGGCGGTTCCTCAAAACCCTGCTGGCCTGACCGATGGAGCGGCGATGTCCACCCGCTCCTCACCCAACAGTTGTTCCACCGGCGACGCAGGTCGATCGTGACGCGCCTCGCGCGCCTGTTGACGGTGTTGGGCATCGCCGGCGCGGTGTTCGGCCTCAGCAAGTTTCATGCGTCGCGGGTCGCGGTTCCCGCCTACGACTTCACCTCCTCGTCGCGCTTTGTGTGGGCGTTGGCCTACATCGGATTGCTCCTCATCGGCGCGTATGGTGTCGGGCTCCCGGATTTGACCCGCAGTCGCCGATCCATCGTGTTGGCGTCAACCTCGGCAACGGCCGCCGGTGCCCTCGGCATCAGCGTGTTGCAGCTGGTGCTCGGTACGGCGTTGTTGCCCCGGTTCGTGATCCTCGGAACAGCGATGCTCGCGATTCCCTGGCTGTGGATCTGCGCCAATCTGGCCACCGACGGTCGTAGTCGCGAACTCGAACGCGATCGGGTGATCGTCATCGGCAGCTGGGCAGACGCTGCGGAGCTGACCATGCAACTCGATGAAGCCGCTGAACGTCCTGCTTTGGTGGTCGACGTCGTCGCGCCGGCGGATCTGCATCCCATGTCGATCACCGACCGTCCGCTCAAGCGAGCCGTTGAAGAGGGTCAGGCAACCGTCGTCGTGCTCGATCGGGAGGCACAGAACAACCCGATCGTCATCCCGCAGGTTGCGGAACTCCACGAGGACGGCATCCGGGTTCGGACGCTGTCGCTGTTCTACGAAGAGTGGCTGGGAAAGCTCCCCGTCGCCGAGCTTGAACGGGTATCGCTCCTGTTCGACATCGGCGAGATTCATCGAAGTCGCTATGCCCGTCGTCGGCGGCTGATCGACCTCATGCTCGCGGGAGTTGGCGCCGTTCCGTTTCTGGTGGCACTTCCGGTCGTGATGGTGGGCAATGCCGTGGGCAATCGAGGTCCGTTGTTCTTCAAGCAAGAACGGGTCGGCAAGGGCGGCGAACTGTTCTCGATCTACAAGTTCCGCACCATGGTGGATGGCGGCGACTCGACCACATGGACCGCGGACAACGATCCTCGGATCACGCCGTTCGGCAAGTTCTTGCGACTCTCGCACATCGATGAACTACCGCAGGTGTGGAACATCGCCAAGGGCGACCTGGCCTTTGTGGGGCCGCGTCCTGAACAAGCGCACTACGTCGAAGAGCTCTCCGACAAGCTGCCGTTCTATCGGCTGCGTCATCTGGTTCGTCCCGGAATGACCGGCTGGGCGCAAGTGAAGTTCGGCTACGCCGGTGACCAGAGCGATGCCCTGGAGAAGCTCCAGTACGAGTTCTATTACCTCCGCCACCAAAGCATGATGTTCGACCTGCGGATCATCGCCAGGACGCTACGCAGCGTCCTGGGTCGCAAGGGCCGCTGACACGGACCGTGAGGTCACGCCAGCGCTTCTCACCGTAGGTATTCCGAACGCTGGCTAAACCGGGTGTGGCCGTCAGGGTCAGGGTCAGCGGCGCAGGAAGTACCGGTTGGCCAGGTCGCTCGGTAGGCGTCCCAGAATGCCGTCGCAGATGCGATCGACGTCGGCGTTCTTGCCGGGTTCGAGCATCGCTCCATCCTCGACGGTGAGGCGGGCGAGGCCACCGATCGGCTCCTCGACGAGTGGCACCGAAATCGGTGCGTCGAAGAAGAAGGCGTATGCGTACTGGCGCGCGAGTGGCACCGAATGCATTCCGGCCGCCGGATCGGCGAGGAGCTCATCGAGCATCTGGACGAAGTGTTCCGGAGTGTCGGGATCGTTGGTGAAACCCAGTCCGCGGTAGTGAGACCGGCCGCCGACGAGCACCGGCTTGTCCATGACCGCCATCTCGATGCCGACGGTGGACGTGTACACCAGGCCGAGGTCGGCCTCCTCCATGATCGGATACGAGCTGGTCGGATCGTCAGGTCCAATGAGCGCGATGTTGTCCGGGAGCCCTCCAGGCCGACGCAGCAGATGGTCGCTGACCGCCTCTCGGGATTCCTTTCCCGGCCGCTTGGTCTCGGCGGGATGAGCTCGCATGATGAGCCGGTGTTCGGGATGAGCTGCGAAGTAGTCGACCACCGTGTCGAGCCAGTGGTGCATCGAGTCGAATCCGACATCGCGTCCGAGAACGCTCGAGTCCCACGTGACGTTCGAGAACAGGGCCACGAGACGCCCGCGTTCGGGTCTTTCGGGTCGGTCCACGACCGCATCCTTCCAGATGTTCAGGAGCGGATGTCCTTGCTGTCGACGGGAGCTGAGGTACTCGTCGAGCTCGGCGTTCTCGTTGGCCGTGAGCGGCGTTGAGCCGCGGTGAGCCCAGATGCCGGAGAGGTCGTAGCGATTGGCCGGCGCATTGCGGGCGAAGACCAAGGCCCCCTTTCGGTGGGTTCGCTCATACGTCACCACATCGATGCCCTCCTCCTCGCAGATCGCTCGGGCCACGGCCTCGAAGCTGAAGAGGCCGTTGAGCATGACCACCGTGTCGGGCCGCCATCTGGCGATCGTCTGGCGAAACCCTCGGGCGATGCGGCGCGCGGACTTGAGAAAGGCGCGGTACGTATCGGCGCCCAAGGGGTCCTGTTCGAGGCGCGATGAAAGAAGAAACCAGCGGGTTGGAATGTTCAGCAACTCGCCGAGCGGGAGACCGTCATCGACGACCGAACCGAGTTCGGCGATGCCGAGCTCGTCGAGCTCGGGCCAGTCGCCGGGATCATCGAGCCGCCAATCGTCCGTGAGCGACGTGTGTGGCATCCCGAACGCATCGAGGGAGTTGTCGACGTACTTCTTGCAGGAGCGGCACGGCAAGGGTGGCCCCTGGTGGACGTTGATCCGGTCGCAGATGTCGAGCCCGCCGCCGCAGGTGAGAAATTTGACCGATGCCCCGCGGTGGCGGAGTGCCAGCGCGAGGGATCCCTCGAGCTGCACATGCATCGCCCAATCACGCGGCGTCAGGAAAAGGATCCGCGGCCCGGTGCCGTCAGAGGCCGACGTGTCGGTGCTCGCGCTGAGTCGACGCGCCTGACGCTGTTCCGGTGCCTGGCCGACCTCGCGGGCGGCGAAGTCGAGCCCCTTGCGCGCAAGGTGGCGAAGCTCTACCGCTGTTGGAACCGTCATCGACAGCCCGTCTTTCGTCGATTGTCGAACCCTCGACCGGTCAGCCAGCGACCGATACCGACCCAGAAGCCTGCACCGTAGGTCCAATGACAGATCGACGTTGCCTGGGCGGCGTGATGCGCAGTGACGCCGTCGGTGCGAGCGAGCTTCTGCCCAAGCGTTCCGACGAACACCGAATGCACCACCGGGACCGCGACCCGACTCGCACCTCGTCCGGTGATCGCAGCGACCAGGGTCACCGCAACCATTGCGGCCGGCACCAGCGGCCGCCAGGACGGCAACATGCGATGCTTTGCGAGTGTCGACGCCTTGCCGACGCCATAGTTGAAGTACTGCCGGGCCAGCGCCTCCGGCGTGCTTCGCGGAAAGTACACAGACCGGATGTTGGGGTCGAGGATGATCTTCCCGCCCGACTGGGTGAGCCGCATGTTGAGTTCGTGGTCCTCGGCCGCCCACTGGAGGTTCACTTCGTCGAATCCGCCCAGACGCTCGAGTACCGACTTCGGCCAGCAACCGAGAAACACGGTGTCGACCTCACAGCGTTCGGTGCCGTAGTGAAATGTCCCGGGACCGATCCCATAACGGGACGTGGTTACCGCGGCAACAGCCCGGCCGAACGCGGTGGTTCCCTGCGGGCGCATCGGCCCGCCGACGTTGTCGGCGCCGGTCTCGACGAGGACGTCGACACAACGGCTCACGTAGTCGGGGGCGTAGCGGGCGTGAGCATCGAGGCGAACGATGACGTCGCCCTTGGCCCGATCGATACCGACGTTCATCGCTGCCGCGGCCGTGACTCCAGGGTTCGGCACCACCTCGATGCCACAACCCGAGGCGTGGATGATGTCGACGGTGCCGTCGGTGGACTGACCGTCGACGATGAGGATCTCACAAATGTGCTCGTAGTCCTGCGCCATCAATGCATCGAGCAGGTCACGGATATAGCGGCGCTCGTTGAGCGTCGGAATGATGACGCTCACCGACGGTGTCGCATTGACGATGGCATTGGATTGTGGCGATGGCGTGGCCATTGATTCTCCTGGCGCTCGATTTCGAGCCCTATGTGCCGATTCCAATCGGATGAGCCATCGGATATCTGAGCGACAGGAGGCAGCAAACGAAAACGCCGTTCGCTGGCTACTCCTCCGCGGCTCCTCGTATTCGCTCGCGACCATGGTTCGCGCCCTCGGCGTGCTGATCACGCTCCCGCTGATGACACGGGTGCTCGACGCTTCGGCGTTCGGTCGGGTGGGAATCGCCCTCATGGTCGCAAGCATCATCACGCCGATCGCGACGCTGGGACTGCACTCGGCCGCGAATCGTGAACACTTCGCCGATGGTGAGTCCACCGGCGACGCCGCGTTGGGACGAGCGCTGTCCTGGCTGGCCGTGCTTGCCGCCACCGGCGTTGTGGTCGCGGTGCATCTTGCGGGGCCGTGGTGGGCTGAGATCTTCGCCTCGCTCGACTACGGATCGGTCCTGCAACTCGGTGTCTTCACGGCGATTCCCATGGTCCTCGTCGTGGTCGGTCTCAACGTGTTGCGGGCGGTCGACAAGCCCGCGCCGTTCGTGGCGGTGTCGCTGATATCGACGCTCGGCGGCCAGGCCGTTGGGTTGGCGCTTTCGGCATGGCGCGGCGGATCCGCAAGCTGGTACCTCTCCGGGGTCTTCGCCGGCTATGCCGTCGCGGGGATCGGTGCGTTGCTGGCGGGGCGTATGCGCCCCGAGCGTGCGTCTGCAGCCGACATTCGCGCTGGACTCCGACTCGGCCTCCCTACCGTTCCGCACTCGGTCGGGATCTTCCTGCTGCAGATGGGCGACCGGACCATCATCGAGCGTTCGAGCGGACTCGGCGAGGTCGGGCGATACCAAGTCGCCTACCTGGTCGGTTCGCTCGGCATCGTTGCCGTATTGGCCTTCAACGCCGCTTGGGCGCCCCTGGTGTTCGGGGCCCGATCCGAAGACCGCTGGGTAGCACTCGCCGAAACGACCTCGTTCGCGCACCGCCTACTCGGTGTCGCTTCCTTCGGCTTGGCCCTGGGCGCTCCTGTGGCCCTCGCCGTTGCTGCTCCGGGTGCCTACGACCCGGAATCTCTTGCGGTCATCGCGGCGATCGTGGCTCCGGCCGGCTTCGTCTACGTCACGTACCAGTCGTCGGCATTGGTCGTGTTCCAACAGCGGCGCACCGGTGTGCTGGCCGTCGTGACGCCGCTCGCCGCCATGGTCAATCTCGGGCTCAATGTGGCGTTGGTGCCGCGCTTCGGTCTGGCCGGCGCCGCCGCGGCCACGTTGGTGACGTACTCGCTGTGGGCGGAGGTCGTTCGGACGATCGTAAATCGAAGGGTCGAGATTCCCTGGGACAACGGCGCCGAGATTCGCGGGGCAGCGTGTGCGGCCGCAGGGCTCATCCTCGGTGTGGCCTTGCCGACTGGGGGAGTGTGGCTACTTCTTCGGGTTCTCTTGGCGATCGCGAGTCTGGTCGGTCTTCTCCACCTGATCCGGGCCGGGGCCCGATCATGAGCGCCGACGTGCTTGCGGTCGTTCCCGCCCGCGGCGGATCCAAGGCGATTCCGGGGAAGAACCTGGTCGACCTCGGCGGTCGTCCCCTGATCCATTGGACGATCGAGGCGGCAAAGGCATCGGGAGTGATCGACCGCGTCATGGTGACATCCGATGACGATGAGATCCTCGCATCCGCCCGTTCGGCGGACGCTGAGGTGTTCGGGCGGTCCCGAGCGCTCGGCTCCGATGAAGTCCATGCCATTCATCCGGTGCTCGAGGTCGTCGAGTCACTTGGTGAGGCCGGCTACCGGCCGCGTCTCGTTGTGATGCTCCTGCCGACGAGTCCCTTTCGGCGACCCGAGCACATCGCCGGCGCTGTGTCGTGTTGGCGCACGAACCGCCCTCCATCGGTTGTCAGTGTGACCGAACTCGACAAACAGATCATCCACCTGCGCCATATCGGCGAGGACGGCACCCTGATTCCGCTCGCGCCCTTCGACGAGCTGACCGCGCAGCGCCAGGAGCAGCGGCCGCTCTATGGCCTGAACGGATCGATCTACGTCGCCGACGCCGCCCAGTTGCTGAGCGCCCGCACCTATCACGTGCCGGGGGCTATGGCCTACGTGATGCCCGCCGACGCGTCGGTCGACATCAACGAGCCCGCAGATCTACTTCACGCACAACGTTCCCTTCTGAGCTTGGAATCCGGATGACCACAAACCTGACGCATGTCGGAATACACGCGAGTCTCAACCGCAACGCCGGTGACACGCTGCTGTTCGCAGAAGTGCGACGACTGTTCGAGCAGCAACTAGGTGCAATCGATTGGAATCGGCGGCAGCTTTGGGAGCACCTCGACGTCGACGCTGCGCTGCAGCTCAATGGAGAGACCGATGGTGTCGTGATCGGCGGCGGCGGACTGCTGTTGCGTGATCAGGCGGGGGCGGACGCCTCGGCCAGCGGGTGGCAATGGAATTCGACCGTGGACGCGGTCCGCTCGCTCAACGTTCCGGTCATGGTGTTTGGCATTGGCTACAACCGCTTCCGCGGCCAGGCGGACTTCGATCCGCCGTTTGCCGATCACCTCCAGGCACTGGTCGAGACCTCATCGTTCTTCGGACTCCGCAACAAGGGCAGTATCCGAGCCGTCAGCGAGTACCTTCCGTCGGTGCTGGCGGAGCGACTCACACTGCAGCCGTGTCCGACGATCTTCCTTTGGCATCTGGACAAGAACGTCGCGCCGGTCGTCATCGACCATGCTCGATCCGGTCGACAGGTCCTGCGATTGAACGTGGCATTCGATCGGCCCGAAATGCGATTTGGCCTCGATCCGGAAGCGGCTTTGTCGCAGATTGCGCAGGCGATGAGGCATGCGGAGGCAACCGGATGGCAGGTGCGGTACACAGCGCACAAAGATCTCGACCTGCAGTTCTTGCCGTATCTCGATGCGCTTGGCGTCGACTACGTCGTGGATGACCTGACCGATTCGGAGCCGGGCGACATCGTGGATACCTACGCTCGCTGCGACCTTGCGGTCGGCCTGCGCGGTCACGCGCAGATGATTCCGTTCGGCGCCCGCCGTCCCATTCTGTCGATCATCAGTCACGACAAGATGCAGTGGTTCCTCGACGACGTCGGGCATCCCGAATGGGGCGTCGAAGTCGGATCGAAGGACCTGTGTGACCAGTTGGTCGATCGCATCGACGTCCAGCGAACCGACCGCGATCGAATCTCGGCGGAACTCGGCGCAGCGCAGGACCGGTTGTGGGACCTCACGCGTCTGAACCTCGTCGACATCGGCGCTCGGCTCGGTAGTTCCGCTCCCGCTGTCTCGACTCATAACGGGGTTGCCTCGGCCGATGGAGCACCCCCGTCTGTTCACATGTCGTCAAAGGACTCCTGAGTGTTGATCGACCACAAGATTTCCGAGATGGTTGCGTATGGCGATGACGCCATCGTGACCGTGCTCAGCAAGATCAGTCGAAACCGCGCCGGCCTGCTGTACCTCGTGTCGCCGCACGGGGTTCTCGAAGGGGTCATGACCGATGGCGACTTTCGTCGTTGGATCGTGACGCAACCCGATATCGACCTCGAGCGACCAGCGTTGAGCATCGCCAATCGGACCTTTGTGTCCGCCAGCGTCGACGACTCTCGCGAAGCCATTCAGTCGTTGTTCTCCGCTCGTATCAAGTCGGTTCCGCTCCTCGATGCGCAGCGCCGGTTGCAGGCGGTCGCCTGGCCGTCGCAACGGACGATCTCGATCGGTTCGCACGGTTTGGGCGAGTGCGATCCGGTGTTTGTCATCGCCGAAATCGGCAACAATCACAACGGGGACGTGAATGCCGCGCTCGAGCTGACCGAAGCCTCGATCGAAGCCGGCGCCCACGCGGTGAAATTTCAGATGCGCGATATGGAGTCGTTGTATGTAAATGCCGGAAATCCCGACGATGAGTCCGAAGATTTGGGGACGCAGTACACCCTCGATCTGTTGGCGCGTTTCCAGCTCAGTCCGGATGAGATGTTTCGGGTGTTCGACTTCTGTCGTGAGCGCGGTGCGGTCGCCATGTGCACGCCTTGGGACATGGCGAGCCTCGGACGACTCGAGAACTACGGCCTCGAGGCCTACAAGATCGCGTCGGCCGACCTCACCAATCACGAACTCATTTCCGCAGCGATCGACACCGGCAAGACGTTGGTGCTCTCGACCGGCATGTCGACCGAAGCCGAGATCGACGAGACGGTGGACTTGCTCGAACGGCGCGGCGCACCCTTTGCGCTGTTGCACTGCAACTCGGCCTATCCGGCACCGTTTCGGGACGTCCATCTGGCGTACATGGATCGATTGCGGGAGTTGGGCGATTTTCCGGTCGGGTATTCCGGCCACGAACGAGGCATTGCGGTGGCGCTTGCCGCGGTCGCTCGCGGCGCACGCATCATCGAAAAGCACGTCACCTTCGACCGTCGACAGGAAGGCAACGACCACAAGGTCAGTCTGTTGCCGTCGGAGCTGGCATCGCTCACGCAAGGCATCAGCGAGATCGAGATGTCGCTGGGGACCGCCGACGAAAGGTCCCTCAGCCAAGGCGAGATGCTCAATCGTGAGATCCTGGCCAAGAGCGTCGTCGCGAACACCTTGATAGCTACCGGCGACGTGATCGAAGCTTCGATGCTCGACATCAAGAGCCCGGGCCGAGGCATCCAACCGAATCGCATCGGCGAACTCATCGGCCGTCGCGCGGTGCGGGACTTCGAGGCCGGGGACTTCTTCTACCCAACAGACCTCGCCGACCATGTGGTGCGTGCGCGCGATTACGAACTGGCCAGGCCATGGGGCCTGCCGGTTCGATATCACGACTGGGATCAGCTGGTCCCTCGAACCAACGCCGACCTACTCGAAATCCACCTGAGCTATCGCGATCTCGATCTCGACGGCCTCGAGTACTTCAGCGAGAGCCTCGACCTCGACCTTGTTGTTCACGCTCCGGAGTTGTTCGCCGGCGACCACATCCTCGATCTGTGTACCGCCGACGACGAGTACCGTCGACACTCGATCAAGGAGTTGCAGCGGGTCATCGATCTGACCCGCTCGCTGACCGCACGGTTCGCCAACACCGATCCTGCTTTGATGATCGTGAACATGGGCGGCTTCAGCCTCGACGCTCCGCTTGCGTCCTCGGAACGTGGCCCGTACTACGAACGACTGGTCGACGCCTTGTTCGAGCTCAGCACCGATGGTGTTGAGCTGATCCCCCAGACGATGCCCCCGTTTCCCTGGCACATGGGTGGGCAGCGATTCCACAATCTGTTCGTCGATCCCGACGAGATTGTGGACTTCTGCGAAGCAGAGAAGATGCGGGTCTGCCTCGATGTCTCACACTCCAAGCTGGCCTGTAACCACGCGTCGATCAGCTTCGCCGACTTCGTGCGCAAGGTCGCGCCGCACACGGCTCACCTGCACCTTGTCGACGCTGAAGGCGTCGACGGCGAGGGTCTCCAGGTCGGCGATGGCGAGATCGACTTCGGCGCACTCGCCGACCAGCTCTTGGACTATCCGGACATCTCGTTCATCCCCGAGGTGTGGCAGGGCCACAAGAACAGCGGCGAAGGATTCTGGGTTGCGATGGAGAGGCTCGAGCAGTGGTTCTGACCGATACCGAGGTGTTGCACTCGCTGCACGCCGATCTGTTGGCCCTCGGTGTGTGCCGCCCCGGCTCGCTCGAGGTGTTCCACGACCGCACCCGGGACCGCGACGACGTGTCGGCATACCGATGTAGCGAATCAGGCGTTGTCGTGCTTTCGTCGATCGACCACATCGACGCGGCCTACTACCCGGACAAGTCGCACGATGAACTCGCTGCGCTCGGCGATCGCGACCGAGTTGCGATGGCCCACGACGAGGACACGACCCGTCGCGCGATCCAGTGGTCGGAGGCGATCACGAACCGGCGTTGGCTGGATGTCGGAACCGGGTCGGGTGCGATGCTCGACCGTCTCGGCCACCGGGCTCTCCACGCATCGGCGGTCGAACCACAGGGCGAATTCCAGGCCGCGCTTCGCGCCAAGGGCTACGACGTGTTTGCGAACCTGCGCGATGTCCCCGATGCTTCGGTGGACGTGGCAACCCTCTTTCACGTGTTCGAACACCTTCCGCAACCACTCGACGACTTGCGGGCACTGCGCTCGAAGCTTGCGCCGGGTGGCAAAGTTGTCATCGAAGTCCCTCACGCACGCGACTTCCTTCTGAGCTTTCTCGAGCTCGAGGCGTTCAAGAACTTCACCCTGTGGAGCGAGCACCTCCTGTTGCACACCCGAGAGAGCCTGCGTCGCTTCCTGGAGACCGCCGGATTCGACCAGGTATCGATTCGAGGGTTCCAGCGGTATCCGCTCGCAAATCACCTCTACTGGTTGTCCCGAGAGCGCCCGGGCGGTCACCAGCAATGGTCGATGTTGCGCGATGGTGACTTGGACGGCGCCTACGGACGGGTTCTTTCCGACCTCGATGCCAGTGACACGCTCATCGCCGAGGCGCGCGTCGGCTGAATCCGGTTGCGTCGAAGCTACGGACCGTCACACGGGCTCGGTAGTCTCGACGGCGTGGTGCAACGACCGCCGACCGGCACGATCCCCGAGACCCCAGGGTCGTACCAGTTCAAAGATGCTGATGGCCGGGTCATCTACGTCGGCAAGGCGAAGAACCTGCGGGCCCGCCTGAACAACTATTTTCAGAAGCACCTGCCCGTGCGGACGGCGGCGATGGTCGCCACGGCCGACACCGTCGAGTGGATTCAGGTCGACAACGAGGTCGACGCGTTGTTGCTCGAGTACAGCCTCATTCAGCGTCACAAGCCGCGCTTCAACATCCGCTACATGGACGACAAGTCCTACCCGTTTCTCGCGGTCACGTCGTCCGACGAGTGGCCGCGGGCCATGGTGATGCGTGGGAAACGCAAGAAAGGCAATCGTTACTTCGGGCCGTACGGCCAGGCCTACGCCATTCGCGACACGCTCGACCTGCTCTTGCGGACGTTTCCCATCCGCACCTGTAGCGACAACAAGTTCGGTCGCCACGAAAAGCTGGGCAAACCATGCCTGCTGTTCCACATCGAAAAGTGTTCGGGGCCGTGCGTCGGCGAGATCACACCGCCCGAGTACGCCGAACTC
>RCMY010004366.1_pt1 | contig 14777 bp, 12 predicted proteins | sample 2041341 | NCBI WGS metagenome assembly RCMY01 (sample SAMN09708234, study PRJNA481090) | Marine sediment metagenome, whole genome shotgun sequencing project.
GGTTATGATGAGGCGTTGGCACAGGAGATGCTGGAATATTATGTCTCGCATCGGGTGAGTAAATACAATCATCAGCCTTATGTCGATGTAGCACCCATCTATGGGGTGAAAGATAAAAAGCGGGTATTGGTGTTAGGCCAAGTACCCCATGATGATTCGTTGAAGTATGGTGGCGGTGTCGGTATTACGCTGCTGGATGTGGTCAATCAGGCCATCGAAAAAAACCCTGATGCGCAAATCATTGTCAAACCACACCCTATGACGCTGGACGATCCGTCTACCGTCAGTGCGCTCACTGAGCTAGATTGCCTTATCCTCACACAATCTATTCATTTGGTCGATGCTTTAGAGACTGTCGATCATGTGTATACGATTACGTCATTGGGTGGGTTTGAGGCTATGTTAAGAGGCAAAAAGGTCACCGTATTAGGGCGACCTTTTTATCATGGTTGGGGGTTAACAGAGAATGAGAATCAGATAAGAATAAAGCGCCTTAGGCATGATTTGTTCAACTTAGCTATTTATCATCCACTATTAATAATTTAACAAAAAACAATCTTAACACCAAAGTTTAACAATGACTCTAAATATGATGGCAATACTATATATAACTATATTGTATAGTATACAATCTAAATTATTCATGTTAGGTATAGTCAGTTCAAAGTAAAATTGTTATAAATTTAAACGCGCTACTGGTATAAATTTTACTTGCGTGCTGTTATCACAGAGGCTGCACAACTGTATTTTAAAAGAAAGCATCCCAGCAGCGCTATGTCATTTTTAGAGTAAATCGACTATAGTTTAGTAGGTGGCTAACTATATTAAGAATACATCATATAAATCTAATAATATTCATTTTCACGAGGATAAAAAAATGAGCAATATAATTACTCTTGAGCAAACTCATATGGACTTGTTAATAAAGCATAAAGTTTATTTAAACTCTAAAGGAAACTATTCTAGTTCCTGGCTTAAGGTTGGCAAACCTTACAATACTACAGGAAAAGCCCTAATTGAACCTTATGCTGGTATTTTTATTGGACCAAGATTAGGTTCGGTTGGCTCATTCTCTTATACAAAAAGCTATTTCCCACCCCAAGATCTGAAAATAGGACGTTATTGTGCTATCGCAGAAAATGTAAAGATTATGGGGTCAAGCCACCCCGTCGATCGCTTAAGTATGAGTGGTTTCTGTTACTCGAGAGCTATACCATTTGGAATATTTGAAAAAGATATCAGCATAGATTTTCCAAAAAAACCTCCTGGACTAAAAATAAACTTTGCCTTTGCTACCATTGGTAATGATGTATGGATTGGTGAGGGTGTTCTTTTAAAAAGAGGTGTTACTATAGGTAATGGCGCGGTAATAGCAGCTAGGTCTGTAGTTACCAAAGATGTTCCACCTTACTCAATAGTAGCAGGTTCACCCGCAGTCATTAAAAAATATAGGTTTAGTGATGACTTGATTGAAAATCTTCTATCATCGGAATGGTGGAAATATAAATATACAGACTTTAAAGGCTTAGATTTCTTAAATCCGGAAATCTTCGTTTCTCAGTTAGAAGAGTTAAAGGTTAAAGGATTAATTACATCATTAGAAGATTCATCTATAGACTTACATCATGAGTTCAGAAAGATTTCAACATCATCGGCTCAATCGTCAATAACAGGTTATCAAAATCCAATAAACCTAGGCATCTTGATTGACAATAAAGATTCTTAAAGTTTTATTGACACTAAAACCATTCCAAAAATAAGAGACTTAGAATGGAAGAATATTACAAAGCCCAAATAGAGATCATTAAAACTGAATCAGAGAAACTTTTCAATTCAGAAATTTTAACCAGTTATTTTTATCTAATCAAGACTGTCATAGTTGACGAAAGACTCTCATTAGGTGAAAAAAGAAATTTAAGTTCAAAATGCTTTCTACTCATTGGCGATATCTACAGGTTGCTTGGTAAAAGCAAAAAGGCTAACTGCTCATACATTGCGGCATTAACGATAAGGCCTGATTACTACACCCCCTACTACAATTTAATAACATATAAAAAATTATTTCAGTGTTCATATACTTGGTTAAACACTAACCTATTTCTATATCATACTGTGTCCACAGCATTATCTAAGTTAGAACACGAAAAAACTGATAAGTATCTTAGGCTAACGAATAAACATATTCAAAGATTCAAAATATGTAAAGCCCGGATACTTTTAGAGCTAAACTCAAATAAAGCAGGCTATGAGTTTTATAATGCTTACATAACTAATCCAGAGACAAAAAAAGGATTACTATGGCTTGCGTACTTCAAGTTATGGAGTCAGGATTTTGATCAAGCCATAAAAAAATATAGTACTTTGCTTAAAATATACCCTAACGACTCTGATGCATTTAATGGTTTATTAAGAGCATACTGTGAATCAGGAGACTATGACAAGGCTTATGATATATTTTTAAAAGATGGAAGTAACATAGATGTTAGTAGTTTAGTCTTACGTAATATGTATTTTGGGATTGGTGATTTTGAAAAAGGATGGATATACGCTGCTGATAACAAAACGTCTAAGACTTTACGAAACACTAAAGACTTAGACTATAACAATGAATTAGAAAAGCAACAAGAGACACTAGTGCTTTCGATATGGGGGCCTGGCGATGAAATACGATGGTCAACCGTCTATAATGAGGTCTATTCAAAACTAGAAAACTTTAGGATAACTTGTGACCCTAGGCTGCTATCTCTTTTTCAGAGATCCTTCCCTAACATTAAGTTTGTACCTTGCTATAGATCAGTAAGGGGTAGCATTAACTCAGAAAATATAGATAGTTTCTGCAAACTACCTACTAAGTTTTTGAGTACCGCACTAGATAACCATACCTATAGCTTAATAAACAAAGAAACACAACTGATCACAAACTTAGATATATTGAAAAATCTAAGGTCTAATATTTCTGACTTTAGTAATAGTGCTACATTAAAAGCACATCCTGATTTAATAGAGTACTGGAAAAAAAGACTATCACTTTACTCGAATAAAAAGCTAGTTGGAATATCGTGGAAAAGTAGCTTGAGGAGCTTCACAAGAGACATTCATTATTTAGATGTGACCCAAATGGAGCCTATATTTAAGACCGAAGATGTAGTATTCATCAATTTACAATATGGCTCATACGAAAATGATATAGAGTATGTTAAAGACACCTATTCTGTAGATATTATCAACTTTCCAGAGTTGGATTTAATGAATGATTTTGAAAATGTGGCTGCCCTACTCTCTTGTTTAGATGTAATAGTATCACCCTGTAACTACGTTATTGAATTGGCTGGTGCGCTATGCGTCCAAGGTATTATGTTTAGTAACTCTAATGATATCAATTGGAGAGTTGATGAAAATGGTAAAGATATTTGGCACTCTACTATTAGTCATATTAAAGCAGATCCCATAGGCGACAAAGGAAGCTTAGTATCAAAAATTAAAGAGGCTTTACAACTTAATTATAAAAGCAAATACATTTAAAATATAACTTTAACTAGAAAAATTCTTTAGATACTCAACTACCTGATTAACAATTGATTTTTTATCCCCTAGCGAGGTCGCTCTGATATGCTTAACTGAGCTAAACCAAAGATCTTGATTACTATCTTCCTGTATTCTTGAAACTATATCAGGAGCATTGGATGTCAATATAGATGAAACACCTAATGCACCAGCTAACTCAATCATTGTAGTGCATGGTGATATGATGAAATCTAAGTTATTCATCAATGCTGATGTATTCTCAAAATCATCTCGTAAATTTAAATCTCGAAAATGTATCAAATCAATATTATACTTACTTTTAAGTAACTCAATATCTTCTTCATAACCTGCATATTGTAAATTAATAAATGTGAATTTATCTAATTTAAAAAGCGGTAACCACTCTTCGATCTCTGTATAATGAATCCCTCTGTTAATATCTATTAAACCACTTTTCCAACATATACCAATTTTAGGTTTATTGCCTATTTTTTTTATTTTATTAGCCCACTTCTCATTCAAGCTATTATCAACAAGCATGTAACCTTCGTCAATAATAAATGATGCCTCATCACTTCTCATATCTTCTAGAATATCAGTAACTAAAATTACTTTATCTTGTGTTTTAGCAAATCTATATGACTCGTTTTCAAATGCACTAATTAACCCAACACTTGGAAGCTCATTATATAAGTGACCCTTATTATAATCATACTTACCTCTGATTGTTCGAGCCACACTTAAAAAATTAATTTCTGGAAACGATCTGCTCAAAATAGTATTTAGTCTAGGCTCGCAAGAAATAGTCAAATTAGGAAACATATTCTGAAATTCATTATATAAGCTTGCCCAACGAATTTCATCTCCCGGACCCCATAAGCTTACAAGAAACACTTGGTCACCTGCATCAATATTATTGATATTTTGTACATAACGTACATTATTATCAACCCTAAGAGAACGACTTAGTAGAATTTCTTTATAGCAAGACCAAGCTTTTTTATAATCTTTAGTGCCGAATGCAAGCTTTTGATTCATAACTCTAGTCATTTCTTGATTATTTTTCTGATTAAAAAAATGACTGTTTTTTTCCATAAAATCTGTAGCTAACTGATAGTTACCTTGTTCGACATAACACTGTGCAATTCCATTTATTCCATTCTTATTATTTATTTCATATTTCAAAATTTCTTTATAATTTTGAATAGCTAAATCATAATTTTGAATAGAAAGATAAAAATCTGCTAACCAAAGGTATGGATCAATAAAATGAGTGGTTTTTGAATACTGAATAGATTTTTGAAGTTTTTTTAGAGCACACTCAAAACTTCCCTCTAAAATTTCAATCCTTCCTAGAGTAGCCTCTGTCAATTGTTTCTGCTTATATAAAAAAGGCAAATTTCCATTAAATATTTTATTAATGTACGAATTCAAACTAACTGAGCTATAACTTGGATATATTTCTTGTATATTAAAGTTCAAAATATGAATATTTTTTCGTATGATCTTACGAAAAAATATTCTTTTATACTGCTTGGTATTTTTTTTCTCATAAAAACTAATGGCATAATCTATACTCTTATTAACAACTGTTAATAATGACTTACACATATAATAAACAGATTTATTTGTCTGATATAAGACTGCATATATTTCATATTTAGATGGCCAGTATAATATTGAAACCAAATAATGATAATTAGCAAGCTGTGCTTGATTATTCCTAATAGCAGCATTAGCAATTATTTGGTGATAGTTAGCTATCTGCTTAAAGCCTTTTACATTTTTCTCAAATGGTACTAACTTTAATACTTTCCTATATATTTCTATAGCTTCTTCATATTTAAATTGTTGCATGTAATTCATACCTACATACGACCAATAAGCGTAATCATCCTCATTCTCCTTTAATAATACATGAAATATAGCTTCAGAAGCTTCAAACATATTTAATTTATACAGAGTTAGAGCATGGTAGATTTGATATTGTTCATCACCTAACTTCTCTAAAGCCTTAAATAAGACTAAAGCTTTTTCATAGTACATTCTTTTATAGAGACGGAGAGATAATATTTTAAGTAATTTTGTGTCTTTTATTATAGATACATCTTTTTCTGTAAAAGCAAGTTGTTCCTCAATTAAAGAGGCTAAGAAAGATAAATCCTGATAACCTTCAATTTTAGATAATTGAATAAAAAAATTATTAGGCTCGGAAAGGCGAGCGTATAGAATACATAATATATTGATATTCGTCTGATTGGAAGTTCCTATTTTTTTCTCAATTTGAGATGTGATAAACCTCATTTTATTTAAGTTATCACAGTCATAAAGAAAATCTTGTAGTTCATTTTCCATACCTCTGTTCTTCAGAAAACTAAGGATATATAAATTATGGTGTAATCTCTTTTCAGTTTCCCCAAAACTGAAAAACTGTATTGACTCGCCAAAAATTGAGACGCCGTTATCTATGCAAGCCTTATTAGAGTAAAATATATTTTTTTGGCCTACTACTGTTTTATTAAGGAATTGAACTTTAAAAAAAGGATATATATAATGGATTGTTTCATGTAGAGATTTTGGAAACCCTATAAAGTAACAAGGTACTCTTTTTAGATTATTTTTTTGATAAATATCATACAACTCACTTCTTACTTCACTATCCACTAATATATGTGGATTATCTACAACATACTCTTCAATTAGTTTTACTAATAGTGATATTTTTTTTCTATCAACATTTTTTTGTGCGGTAATATAATTATCTATCAGATCAAAAACATTGTTTTGCTGTTGTAATAAAATTCCCCTAATATTAAACAAGTTATGATTGGTTATATGTTGATTTAAAAGATTATTAACTAAAGAAGTAATTTTGCCTATTTTATTATTTCTAAACAAGCAAATATAGTTATCATCTATACTATATTTATCAATAGTCATTAATATATATAGGCTTCTATGAAAATCTTTACCTTTTTTACCAATTTTAAAAATTTTCTCTACATCATACTCAGTCTCAAAAATAGGATTTTTTTCACTTTCTTTATAAAAAACTATATTTTTAATAACGGTATTATCACTTGGAACGCTGCTAATGAGAGTTATTTTTTTTTCTAAGTAAAGCTTACCAAGAACACTTTCTGACTCTGGTGGAAAACCGTATGCATATAGAACATCATCTTCATATAGTATATCATCACAGACTTCCTGATTATCTTTTTTAGAATTGTTAAAAAAGATATATACATTAAGTATTAAATTGCGAATCTTAATTAAAGCAGTATTTAATATTTTAGACACTATAGATTCCGTATTAAGAGGTCTCGAGGTATTTTAAAAGCTCAATAAATATATTCAACTAGATAGTTTATCAGTTTTATAACTCAAAATAGGCTATAGAATATATAGTGTAGCTACTTAAAGTCAAACAACATTACTTTTTAAAATACTCTGATAAACTATCTAAGCGATATACTCTCTCATTTAATCAAATCAAAACTAACTGGTGTAGCAAACTCAATATCTTTAGTGGTTTTTTTACCTAATACATGTTCATACATCTTAGGTGGCAGTCCATAACCTGGGCGAATGCTACGAATTGACTCTGAAGTAATTACTTCACCTGCCTTCATCGGTTTTATGAAATAAAGAGACCTTCTGAATTGTCTATTGACTTTTTCACTTGATTTTTGTCCATAGTCAACTTTTCCAAGTGCCTCCCAACAGGTTTTACTTGCTTCACATAGATGAAGTAACTCACCTTCCTCCAAAGAGAAGCTATCATCAGGACCGCCACCTTGTCGATCTAGAGTCACGTGCTTTTCTATAATACTAGCTCCTAGTGCAACACTAGTAATAGCAGTAGTATTATCTAATGTGTGATCTGATAATCCTGTAACCAATCCAAATCTCTTTTGCATATCTTCGAGAGTTTTTAAGTTATAATCGCTTGAAGGGGCAGGATATCCACTAACACAGTGTAATATAGCCAATTCTTTACAACCAGAACTCTTAGCTGCTTCTATCGCCTCACTAATTTCATCTGCATCTGCCATACCAGTTGAAATAATCATTGGCTTACCTGTTCTTGCAACGTATTTGATCAACGGTATATCGATAGCTTCAAAGCTAGCAATTTTGTATGCAGGAGTATTTAAATCTTCTAATAAATCTACAGCTGTAGAGTCAAATGGCGAACTAAATATTGTAATTCCAATATTTCTAGCTTTTTCAAATAAAGGTTTATGCCACTCCCATGGTGTATAGGCGTGTCGATACAACTCATGCAATGATTGGCCATCCCATAGACCACCTTTGAGCTGAAATTCTTCTTTATCTGAATCTAACGTCATTGTGTCAGCCGTATAAGTTTGCATTTTTACAGCATCTGCACCACAACGCTTAGCCATTTCAATAATTTTTATAGCATTATTAATATCACCATTATGATTAGCAGACATCTCAGCAATAATATATGGTGAAAATTCTGAACCTATTTTTCGATTATCAATCTCAATAAACATTTAATACTCCAAAAAATTATTTAATATAACGAACTAGCATGAAAGCCTCAGCAGCTTCGACCCCAACTGAAAAACCTCGATGTTTCATCAAAACCTTGACGTGCTCCACACTCCTGCTGTGAGGCGGCTCTCGCATTTCCTCTTCGTAACATTCTACAATCTCAACTTTTTTATCCACATAATTAGTAATATCTACATAATAGTTTGGAATGAAAGGTTGTACTTGATAAGAGTTCCACTCAGTACTAGACAAAACCTCAAATGTTAGAATCTTTTTTACTGTATGTTTTGGAGTGGGTCTACAAGCAGTCATTACAGCTCTATGCGTGATACAGTGATCAATATTTAAGTCGCCTGCATGATGCGTCAATACTATTTGTGGCTTTTTCAATTCAATTACTTCTTCAATCTTCTTAACTATCTCTAACAATGGAAGCTTATCCATTGCATTATCTGGAAAATCAAACTGACTGATAGAGCTGACCCCCAACTTACTCATTGCTTTACTAGAAGCCGTTACCCTTTCAGAACTATCAGATTGAACATCTCTTGAACTAACACCGTTTGTCATGAATATGACGTCAACTGTAAATCCTTCATCAATATATTTAGCTAAGGTACCTGAACAACCCAAAGCTTCATCATCTGAGTGTGCTGCTACAACTAAGACTCTATTCACTATTATTGCTCCTTAAAGATATACACACCTTAGCCTCAAGAATACCATCTTCAAGTTTTGCTTGAGAAAACTCAATTTTGAAGTTGTTATGGTTTATGAAGGCTTTTGGATAACCTTCTGCATCAAGCATACGGATAAAATCATAGAATTCTTCCATAGTTGTGGGTTCTAAAACTTCACTTTGATAAGGTTTGCGGCGTTTAAACTTTACAACATTACCTGTTTGTTCAATAGGTGTAGGCTTGTTATTCACTATCTTATCCACTAATTCAAAACACAGCTCACCTGCTCTTATATAAATCTCTTCTGCTGATCCGTCTAAGCTTAAAGATTCTTTATAATATACTGGACCTGCGTCTAATTCATCTGTCATCCTAAGAGCCGTTAACTTAGTATTTTTATGCCCTCTTATAATCAAGTTTTGTAAAGGGCTTCCACCTCGCCCATACGGTACATCTGTCATATGAAAGCAGACACACTCAGATCCGTTTACTATTTCAGTGGGGACCATCCAATTCCAATGTAGAAAGAAAATATATCTAGGGCTAGTACTATGGAAACAATCAGCTAGTTCCTGATTGTTTTTAACTAAAATCCAGTTAGAAGAGCTACTTGATTTTAGTTTCATGAAACCATCTAAATGCCATGGCTTAGAGGTTGCAATTACATATGTTGCTTCCATGATACCTCACTGCTTTTTTATTTTTTGTTAACTCTATATGACTTTAAAAAAATCTATACGGAAATTACTAATGCTTAATTTATGAGTAAATACTTATATTAGCCAGTGACTAACTTCTCTATATCTCAGATTTACGCTGTACTACCTGCATCTACTGTCACTACAGTACCAGTAATTGACTTAGCTTCCTCAGAAAGTAGATAATTTACCATACTTGCTACGTCATCAACGTGAGCAAGCCTACCTAAAGGACTACGACGCTTGATAGATTCTAACTTTTCACCTTCAAGTCCCTCTGTCATGTCTGTTGCCATATACCCAGGAGCTACACTGTTCACAGTTATTCCCGCTTTTCCTACTTCACGAGATAATGATTTAGTAAAGCCATTTAGAGCAGCCTTAGTTGCACCATATACAGCGAGACCTTTGAAACCTGTACTGCCTATAATCGATGAAATATTAATGATTCGGCCAGTTTGATTTATTAGCATAGGACGTATAAGATACTTGGTTAATATACACGGCGCCTCAATATTAATTTTTATTGCTTTTGAAATATCGCTTTCATGCATAGTAGCTAAAACACCATCAAGGCCAACAGCTGCATTATTAACTAAAGCATAGGGGCGACCATACTTTTGAACAATATTTTTACTAAAGGCATGAATCTCATCAGTATTAGCAAAATCAAATGCTTCAAATGCTGCATTTTCCGTAGCCAATAGCCACTCCTTACATTCTTCTGACTGCTTTCGTCCCACTACTATTACTTTGTAACCTTCACTTACCAGCTTTTTTGAAATGGCAAGGCCAAGCCCACGAGTTCCACCTGTTACAACAGCTAATTGCATTTCTTATCTCCGATTTATTTTTCCAGTCGAGTTAATATGTATGTCGTCAACAAAACGTAATAAAGCGGGCACTTTATAGTTTTCTAAGTTCTGTCTACAATGATTCATCAGTTTCACTCTGAACGTCTTTTTTTCTACTCCATCCTTGAGCATAACTTCAGCTGATACTAACTGCCCCATAACTCCACTACTCTTTGGTTTAACAACAACCTCTTTAACCTCATCAAGCTGTCGTATTACAGACTCCACTTCCTCAGGCATGACTTTGTTACCGCCAACATTTATAGCACCTGATTCACGACCCATAAAATAAATACGGTCACCTTCAACTCTAACAATATCCCCAGTATCGATATAGCCGTCTCGACTTATAACGACTTTACCAGTTTTATCTGATGGTATATATTTACCAGGGTTAATTAATAAGGTATTTTGATTGCTTATTGCTAAAGAAATATTACCAAATCCATCTTCAAGGTAACTGACTGGAAAACCTGTCAGCCCGTCTTTGACTGTAAACCCAACTCCAGCTTCCGTTGAAGCATATATATGAGAAATGCGGGCTTCAGGAAATGCCTTACGTAATCCTTGTAAAGTCGGTTGATCAGCAGCCTCTCCTCCTAATGTTATTTGTCTTAACTTGAGACTACCTTTACTCAAGACACCAGACATTAATAATCTACGCCAATAGGTTGGTGTTGCCGAAAGTGAATTTACACTATTTTTTTGCATAAAAACTACTTGTTCAGATACTTCATCGATTTTATTTACAAACACTAAAGTAGAGCCACCAGCTAAGGCTTGCAATACAACTTGTAGTCCAGCAAACCGAAATGGATCAAAAACCAAACCCCATACAAACTCTCTACCTCGTTCAGTACTTTTTTTGCATGTTTTAGTGAGGCTTAATGTTGTATGTTCAATTAACTTTGGTGTACCCGTTGTGCCTGAGGTAGCAAGAACCCAAGAAGTATCCAAATCATTGCCTTTGAATTTTTCAGAGGATTTATTTAATTTACTCAATAAGTTACAACTATTATAATTGACAATAATGTCAGGATTGAAAACCTCTTTTAACTGTAAGTAATCTTTAGATGACTTGAGAGATTCAGGCACTAGAAAAACTGACTCTGCCAACTGATCAAGAGCAATCATCCATACAAGGGCATCTGTCTGATTACTCATTTCAATGATAATACGCTTTCCTACAAGCTCGGCATTGTGGCTTTTTAAGGCGTTAACTTTTTCTTTAACCTGCCCAGCATTTAAGGTATCTTCTTTTGTGACCCATATAATCTGACTGTCTGAAACATTATCAAGTAACTCGAGTAAATCCACAATGACACCTATTATTTATTTACGCTTTTCATAAATTGAAACGAAATCGCCAAATGTAGTCGGATAAACAGCATCTTCCATTTCCACAAAAGGATCAAAACCTAGCTCTTCCTCTAACCTAGCAACCAAAATTGCAAACCCTAATGAATCTAAACCACTATCTAATAGTACTGTATTGTCTTTCAGTTCAGGAACTGATAGTTCAGAATCTGTTGTCACCAGAGCTTCATTATAAAGTTCTAAAATAACATTGCGAATATTCATTTATTATCCTATATTTAAGTTATTTACTAAATTTTTCATCGATGAAGTAAGCAGTTTTGATGCTTTCTCCATAATATGATCTACTGACTTTCTTTCAATTACATATTGGTGAAACTCAATTTCGTTATCATTTGTCGTTTTTTTTATAATTTTTCCTCTATTCGAAATACCTAAAAACTGATTTACTTTTATGGGGTTTGCATTATGATCAGCTACCTCACTATGTAATGTTTGAGTTTCAACATGCCCAAATGCGAATTTAATAGCTATGATGATTAATAGTATAAACAAGCCTGGAACTATTCTATCCACACCAATATAACACCCCCAAGTTATGCTACCACTCCCAATTCCATTAAAATAAATTGCACCTACTGGGTGTTCATCCAACTCTACTATAAAGTATGATTTTGTTTCATCGCTTTTCAAAACTTGAACAAACTTATTGTGCTCATCTATAGTAATAATTGAATCATCCAACATATTAGAACGAATACGTTCACTATTTCTCCAACTTAACACTAAATTCGCATTATTTTTATCAAATGGGGCTAATCTCAGAAGTTTCATGACTCTCCATATGTTACAGAAGTTAATTAGGTAGTTTTTTTAATTCATTTGCAACCCTATTAGTACCATATCCGTCTACCAATGTTGCTGCTTTTTTACCAACTTTATTCATCCAACTACTTGAATATTTTAACAATAATGGTATAGAATCCAACTCACTTATTAATTTTACAACATTAATGCTTGCTAGTTCCGCTGCTACCTGCCTTTGATTCTCTGCAATTACTATCTGTATTGTAGGCAACCCCAAGCAGCAACGCTCCCATGTCGTTGCACCAGCTGCGCCTATTGCTAAGTCTGCGTTACTCATTAACTCAGCCATATTATCAATATTACACTTTACAGTTGTATTCACTGGCATTTTACTTGCCAAGCAATTGACAGCTTCGAAGTTAGGAGCCTTAGCTCCCATGACAACGACTATTTCAGTTTCAGGACTTAAATCAGTACCAATAAGTTGTTGTAATACCCTAGATGTATAGTTGGCAGGATCTGTACCTCCAAATGTAATTAAAATGGTGCGTATTACAAAGTTATTTCGTCTTCTTTTTAAACTATATTCGCGCCATGCAGAAAATTCCGGTCTTAGTAGAGTATACTGAGTACCTGCTAATACATTACATTTCTTAGGTACTAAACCCTCGTATTTACTAGCTGTAGAGCTGTAGTTCTGATCTAGCAATAGATCTGCTACATGTTCCCTATCCCCTAAGTCATCAATTACCATTAACTTCTTATAATAAGGCTCTAGAATACTTTGCCAGTCTTTATCTAGTGCGTAATGATCAACAACTAACCAGTCTGGCTGAATATCTTCAAGCATTGACATACAGTCTATTGCGTCCTGCTTTTGAGTAACACCTAACCAGTTAGCATGATAAAGCTGATTTTCTTTTTCAACTAGAGGGGCTATTTCAGTCTCTTTGTCCGTACTAGATTCAAGTTTATAAACCTGAAAACCACATTTCTGAATTACATCTATTAAATTACCAACATGGTCACGACATATAAAACTACAATCAGCTCCGCTGACCACTAACGCTTTAGCCAGTGTAAGACATCTCATAACATGCCCAGATCCTATTGGGATAGATGCATCACAGCGGAAAACTATCTTCATGATTGCAAAGCCTTAAATAGCCACTCAGCCCGCTCCCAGTCCTCATATGTATCAATATCTTGTACACGATGCCTTGGAAGAATAACAGGTGTTGAATCTAGACCGAATATGACTTTTTCATTCAACCAAGCATCTACTGTTCCCCAGTAGAACTGACCAGCATCATGCCATGCTTCCTCTAAATCTTGAGAGCGAGAGCTGTCATGATTTGGATAAAACATTTCAATTTTTTTGTCAGATTTAATTTTAAAGGCTCTCTGTATAGGAAATGCATAACTTGTTGCAGTAAAGGCATAATTTGATTCTGTTTTTGCAAGCTGTTCTAAACCAATTTGGATATACTCAGGAGTGACAAATGGAGCAGTTGCGTATAAATTACAGACAAAATTCGGTCTAAACCCTTCTTTAATTAACCATTCAATCGCATGACGTATAACAGGAGTCGTACCAGAATAGTCATCCGATAAGTTTTCTGGACGTATAAAAGGTACCTCAGCTCCATACTTTAAAGCGACTGCCGCAATATCCTTGTCATCTGTTGAAACAATGACTTTATCAAAACACTTAGCTTCTAATGCTGCCTCGATTGAATAGGCTATCATAGGCTTACCACAGAACTCTTTTATGTTTTTTCTTGGAATTCTTTTACTGCCGCCTCGTGCAGGAATCACTGCAATATTAGCCATGGTTCAATATACTCCCCAAAGTTTGAGCAATATAAACTTGCTGCTCTTCTGTCAGATCAGGATACATGGGCAGACTAATTGCTTCTGAATAGTATAACTCCGCCTCAGGAAAATCACCTGCCTTAAATCCTAAATTCTGCTGGTAATAAGGCTGTAAATGTACTGGAATATAATGTAGGTTTACACCAATATTAGCAGCTCGCAACTCATCAAACACCTCTTTATGAGATTTTTGAATCTGGTCAGTTTTAAGGCGTATCACATAAAGGTGTAGCCCAGAATATCCATCTGAATGCTGATAAGGCGTTACTATGGGTAGATCGGCTAATAAGTTGTCATAGTTCTTGGCAAGCTGATGGCGCTTATCAGTGATAGTGCTGAGACGTTTTATTTGTGAGACACCTAATGCAGCCTGCATTTCAGTCATACGATAATTAAAACCAAGCATCACTTGTTGATAATACCAAGAACCATCTGGCTCATGAGTCATCAACTCAGAATCACGCGTGATACCATGACTGCGTAGCAATTCCATCTTT
>RCMY010003135.1_pt1 | contig 14775 bp, 16 predicted proteins | sample 2041341 | NCBI WGS metagenome assembly RCMY01 (sample SAMN09708234, study PRJNA481090) | Marine sediment metagenome, whole genome shotgun sequencing project.
CTTTTTTATCCCCGGATTTTGCCTGGATCAAAGACTGTTGTCTTAACTGCCAATAAGCAGGTTTTTCAGTCATTGACATGGCCTTATCCATCCATTCTTTGGCTTTACTAATATCCTTGCCAGAAGAAGCATAATATACAGCGGCAGCATAGTAGTCACCAGCTCCAGGTCCGTTAAGGACTTGATCTATATTCTTGGTCACTACAGCATCTGTTGGCACTTCAAATTTTATACCAACGTATGTTTTTTCCCAAAGGATGCCCAAAGTCGCACCATTATCACTTAAATCATCAATGGTTATTGTAAATGACTCAACATCCATATCCATAGGTTGTACCTGAGCCGTTGTTTTAGCAGCTACCTTACTATCATCCCATTTCCCTGGAGCACCTCCACCTTGGTACTCTGTATAAAAATACACTTCCCATGATTGGGCACTTGGCTTAGTGAATATTGCATATGAACCCGCTTTAAGTTCTTGCCCATCTATGGTAACGTCTTCACTGAAGGTAATCTTAGTTCTAGCATTAGCTCCTGTTCTCCATACTTTGTCGAAAGGTACCAAGTCACCAAAAATGGTTCTTCCACGCATAGAAGGTCTTGAATACTCCACTGTAACATCTGTTAATCCCACAGTTTGCTCCATTTTAGAAGACGGACTGGCTGCAGGTGTGTTGATTTGGGCTTCCATTGAAAAGGAAACCAAAGTCACACATAATAATAAGAGAATTTTTTTCATTTTAAATCTATTTTTAGTTTTCACAAAGCTAGAGATAAACCTTTGTTGCTTTTGTTAAGATAATCTTAAATAACCATGACAACTAAAATTAATTACTTACAAATGGACTTGAAATTATCTTGTCGCCAAGATAGAAAGTGAGATAGTACACCCCAGATTTTAAAAATATCAAATCCAATACGTTGTTCTCTATTTCAGAACCTATCTTAAATTGAACCATTTTACCTGAGATATCAAAAACTGCTTGGGCTAAAATACTTTTCTCTGTAGTAAGCTCATATTCAAGGGTTTTTGAGCCATAGCTTTTATAAAGCAATAAGCTATCTTCTATAATTTCGGAATTAGGTTCAAATTCTTCCTTAGGAGTTTCTAAATTTTCGTCAACATTATTATCGAAATGAAGGCTATACAATAAAGGATTCAAAGTTATTGCCGGGATATCCCTTTGAAAATATTCAGAAGAAATAAAATATCGATTCTCCGAAACATATGTAATACCCTCAGTTTGTGCGAATCCGATGTCAAAGGGTAAGCTATCCAAACTCCCACTAAAAATAGAAATAGCCGTAGCACCTGTAATTCTTTTGACAAACGGCACCAATATATTTGAATGCCCAAGAATTAATAATTCATTAGATAAAGAATTGTATGTTGCGCTTGTTACAAGTCCGTTAACTTGGTAGGTATCTAATCTTTTTGCTAAATGAACCCCCGACTCTTTGGGAATGGAGTAGGCAACAGTGCCACCGTCTACCCACTGCTTTGTGAGTAATATCAATTGATCATTGAGTACGAATAACGCTTCTGCATCCCAATTACTCTTACCATTGTCATCAAAATTACTCTGATCTTCATAGGCAAAACTGATTATTTCCGCTTCAACAGCGTCAGAGCCATCAAAGTCTTGTTTAGAAATTTTATAAATGGTCAAGTCTTCACGAGTCCCCAAATAATTTCCTATATCTGCAATGAAGATATGATTTTCATCTTGAGTGATATCTTCCCAATCAGTATTTACTGCATTTGAAATAGTCACCGTTCTGCTAATCTGCATAGAAACAGTATCTATTTCAAAAAGTTCAGGGGCATTACCTGAATCATTATGTGAAATAAGTTTGCCATTGTAAAAAATAAGCCCTGAATTTTCTGTTAATTCAGGCGGCATCTCCCCTATTTGATTGACATGTACCTGCGCACTTAACAGACATGGTAGCAGAATAAAAACAATATGTAAGAACCGTAATTTCATAGACAATTATAGAAGCTTAATGTACGAAATAGATATTAAAATGTATTTATGTTTTTATTTTGTTTAATGTTATTGTATTTTTGTTAAACAAATATACTAGGTACTTAAACATGAAACTATATCAACTACATTCAAAACAAGTATTACCGATAACTAAGGATGAGGCTTGGGAGTTTTTATCCAATCCCAATAACTTAGCAACTATAACTCCCGACCATATGGGGTTCAATATTTTGGCGGGTTCCGATAGGCCTATGTTTCCCGGTCAAATTATACAATATAAAGTATCGCCATTTCCTGGCTATGCTACAAAATGGGTTACCGAAATAACCCATGTACAGCAAGGAGTGTATTTTGTTGATGAACAACGTTTTGGTCCTTATTCCCTTTGGCATCATAAACACTTTATCAATCCGATTTCCGAAGGGGTTGAAATGGAGGATATTATTGACATTAAACTTCCTTATGGTATTCTTGGTCAATTGGGTTATCCCTTGATTAAAAAACAATTAGTAAAAATCTTCGAGTACCGAGAACATAAACTCAATGAATTATTTGGGAAAATTGAAGGTGCCTCAAGCTCATTAACTATTAAATCGATTTAAAATGAAAAATATTCTCCTTATAGGTGGTTCCCACGGAATAGGTCTTTCCTTGGTCAGACAACTACATAAAGATTACAATGTTTATGTAGCTTCACGTACATTTGAAGAGCAGGGATTAACCAATGTAACCCACATAACGTTTGATGCCATCAAGGATTCCTTAGATAACATACAATTGCCCTCTGAAATACACGGTTTTGTCTATTGTCCTGGGAGTATTAACTTGAAGCCATTTAAAATGTTGGATTTGGAAACATTTAAAAGAGATATGGAGATTAATTTTTTCAGTTTAGTGAAAGTGGTAAAGCATATTATGCCATTAATGGCAGATGGGGCCGGTATGGTCTTTTTTAGTACGGTTGCCGTTAAAATGGGTATGCCCTTTCATACAAGTGTAGCGGCGGCCAAAGGTGCCATCGAAGGATTTACTAAATCACTGGCTGCAGAATATGCACCAAAACTTAGGTTCAATGCCATAGCGCCTTCTTTGGTTGATACCCCTTTGGCTACTCGTCTATTGAACAATGAGAGAAAAAGGGATATGATGGCACAAAGGCATCCGCTTAAAAGAGTCGGGGCCGCAGAAGATATGGCCCATATTGCAAAATTTTTGTTAGGTGACAACAGCTCGTGGATTACGGGTCAAATCATTGGTGTGGATGGTGGACTATCAACGCTGAATGTGAATTGAAATGAGTAAAAAAGTTTCTGTTTTTTGGTTTCGCCGCGATTTACGTCTGGAGGATAATGTTGGCTTTTTAAAAGCCTTGAAAGGAGAACACCGCGTGCTCCCTATTTTTATCTTCGATAAGCAAATTTTAGATAAGCTTCCGAAGAATGATGCGAGAGTTACCTTCATCTTTGATGAACTTCAAAAAATGCGATCGGAGTTGACTGAGCAATTTTCAAGCTCCATTGGGTTTTACTATGGAAATCCCAATACTATATTTAAGTATTTACTTGAATCCTATAACATACAAAATGTTTATACAAATCGTGATTATGAACCGTATGCTAAGGAAAGAGACCGCGCCATATCCGCAATATTAGCTGTAAAAGACATTCCCTTCTTGACCTTCAAAGACCAAGTGATTTTTGAAAAGGAAGATATTGTGAAAGATGACGGCAAACCTTATGTCGTCTACACTCCCTTTAAAAATAAATGGAAAGGCAGATTTGACGCTAGCCATTTATCTAGTAGTGACCCAAAGCCGCATTTAAAAAATTTGATTCAGGATGCTCATTTGCCAAATATCACTTTAAAAGAAATGGGCTTTGATCGCTCTGAAGTAGAAGTTCCTGAATATACTGTGAGTCCAGAATTGATTAATAATTATGAGGCGACAAGAAACTTTCCCGCCATTAAAAATGGTACGTCAAGACTAGGTCCTCATTTACGTTTCGGAACAGTATCGGTGCGTCAAATGATGAAAAAAGCCATCGCAGAAGAGAATGAAATTTTTTGGAGTGAACTCATTTGGCGTGAATTTTTTATGCAGATTTTATGGCATTTTCCACATACCGTTGCTGCATCCTTTCGACCAAAATACGACCGTATCGAATGGCGCAATAATGAAGCGGAGTTCGAAAAGTGGAAAAACGGACAAACGGGATATCCTTTAGTCGATGCCGGAATGAGAGAGCTCAATACAACCGGTTATATGCACAACCGAGTGCGTATGCTCGTAGCTAGTTTTCTTTGTAAGCACCTATTAATTGATTGGCGCTGGGGAGAAACTTATTTTGCAGAAAAATTATTGGATTATGATTTGAGTGCCAATGTTGGAAATTGGCAATGGGCAGCAGGAAGCGGAGTTGATGCAGCCCCATATTTTCGTATTTTTAATCCAACAACTCAAATTGAGAAGTTTGACAAGCAGCACGAGTATATTAAAAAATGGGTTCCAGATTTACAGGAACTTACTTACCCAGCACAAATGGTAGACCATAAAATAGCTCGCGAACGGTGTCTAAAAGTCTATAAGGAGGCTTTGAGATAATCCTTTTTTAGTATATTTAGGTCGATGCAACATGCTGCTATGTCAAAGAACAAGATCAGACCTAATACAACATCAGTATCTGCTTTTTTAGATAGTGTTGAAGACGAAATAAAAAGACATGATAGTTATACCCATATTCGTATAATAAAAGAAATAACAGGAGAAGATCCTTTAATGTGGGGAGCCATTATCATTGGTTTTGGTAGCTATCATTATAAATACGAATCGGGTCGTGAAGGCGATATGCCACTAACCGCCTTTTCGCCACGAAAGCAAAATTTGTCGTTAACATTATTGCGGGATTTACCAAATACGAAGAATTAATGTATAAGTTAGGTAAGCATAAGACCGATAAATCTTGCTTATAAATAAAGCGACTATCAGAAATAAATAGGGATGTTTTGAAAGAATTAATCAAAGCTTCCTGTGATTATTACAATCAAAAATATAATAACTAATTGGATACTAAAATGAAAAAAACACTCTTAGGGCTTTTTATGCTGATGGCAATCTCCACTTCAGCCCAAAAAATGAACAGCAACAAAAAAACACTAGTCGCCTCTATCGAAAAACATAAATCTGAACTGATTAAAATAAGTGATTCCATATGGTCCTTGGCAGAAACAGCTTTTGAAGAACATAAGTCGGCAAAAATATTAGCGGATTATGCTGAAAAAAATGGCATGACGGTTAAACGTGGTGTCGCTGGGATACCGACAGCCTTCACGGCCACCTACGGTTCAGGAAAGCCTGTAATCAGCATTTTGGGAGAATTTGATGCCTTGCCTGGTATTTCGCAAAAAGCACAACCTAAAAAAGAACCGCTCAATGATGGCGCAGCTGGCCATGGTTGTGGGCATAACCTTTTCGGAGCGGCAAGTTTAGGCGCAGCGCTCGCCGCCAAAGAATTAATAGAACAAGGAAAATTAAAAGGTACCATAAAATTCATGGGGACACCTTCCGAAGAGAAATTCTTCGGTAAAATTTGGATGGTGCGCGAAGGCATTTGGGATGATGTTGATGTTAACCTCAGCTGGCACCCTTCCGCAAAAACGGAGGCCGATGTTCAGAGCTCACTGGCCCTTGTAGATTTTAAAGTAGAATTCTATGGACAAGCAGCACATGCTTCTGCTGACCCGTGGAATGGGCGAAGTGCTTCCGATGCCTTAGAGCTCTATACTACAGGAATCAATTATTACCGTGAACATATAAAACCAACAGTTCGTATTCATTATCATATTCAGGATGGAGGACAAGTAGTAAATGTGGTCCCCGATTATTCTAAATTGTGGGTAAGGGTGCGTGATACGAAACGCAGTGGAATGATGCCTGTTTATGAGCAAGTTAAAAAAATGGCTGAAGGGGCTGCTATTATGGCTAATGTTGATTATAAAATATCTTTGATATCTGGTATTTATGAAGTTTTGGTCAACCGTGCAGGTGGCGAAGCTATGCAAAAGAATTTAGAACTGCTCGGCCCATTATCCTATACTGCAGAGGAAACCGCTTTTGGAAAAAAAATACAAGAAGCCACAGGCAAGCCACAGGTAGGTATGGATAGTGCTATTAAACCTTTGGAAGAAACCAAGGAACATCCGGGAGGTGGCTCTACCGATGTAGGAGATGTTAGCTGGAATGTGCCAAATATTAACCTTGGAGTTACTGTTGCGCCAAAAGATACACCCTGGCATTCTTGGGCAGTAGTCGCCTGTGGAGGTATGAGTATTGGGCATAAAGGAATGATCTATGCTGCAAAAGCTTTGGGAATGACAGCAGTTGATCTCTTTGAAAATCCTAAGTTGGTAGAAAAAATAAATGCTGAATATAAAGAACGTAAAGGAAGTGAAAAATATGTGCCGATCATCCCTGACGGTCCACCACCTATCACTGGAAATTAAGAGCTAAATAAAATTACATGGAAAAGGAAATAGTCAAAGAATATGCAAAAGGGGATTTAACCATTTTATGGAAACCTAAAAAATGTATTCACGCTGCGACTTGTGTCAAAACACTACCAGATGTTTATGATCCAAAAGGCAAACCATGGATGAAACCAGAGAATGCGAGTATAGAAGAACTAAAGGCACAAATTGATGAATGCCCTTCAGGTGCATTAAGTTATACCTTTAATGGTGAAATTGAAAATAATAAAAATACAATGAATATGACAAAAATTGATATCAAACCCAACGGGCCCATATTGGTCCATGGGAATATAGTGATCACAGATCAAAATGGAGTTGAACATAAAAAGGAAAAAACAACGGCCTTTTGTCGTTGTGGAGCTTCAAGCAACAAACCGTTTTGTGATGGTGAGCACAATAGAATTGGTTGGAAAGATAGCTAATTGAAAATGGCCAAACCACTATTTAAACCAAGCTATTTTCTTCCGTTGTTTATAGTTTTGGTCATTTTGGATTTGATTACCGGAAGTTTAGAAAATGAATCTTTCCGCCATTTTACCAAGCCGCTGATCCTATTTTCACTTTTCATCTACTTTGCAGTTAATGGCAAAAGTTTAAATCGTTCAACATATATTTTAATGCTGTTTGCACTGTTCTGTTCTTGGTTAGGTGATTCATTTTTAATGTATGAAACAATTTCTTCCAATTACTTTTTATTGGGCCTTGTTTCTTTTCTTACCGCCCATATTTTGTATTGTGTACTATTTCTACAGCGATGGAATAAAAATGCCTCAAGTATTTTCTGGGTTGTCTTGATACTATTAATGCTATATGGATTAGTCTTGTTCCTTCAACTCAAAGAGCATCTTGGAGAGCTGTTGATTCCTGTGATTATATATGTTTCAGCTATACTTTTGATGGCAATCACAGCTTTTAGAAGAAAGAAAATGGTAAGCTCAGAGAGCTTTAAACTGGTTTTTATTGGTGCGCTTTTCTTTATTGCATCTGATAGCATTTTGGCGATTAATAAATTCTTAAGTGCAGTCCCCTACTCCCACATACTTGTTATGGGGTCATATGCAACAGCCCAATTTTTAATTACAAAAGGAATTTTAATCCAAGACTCGAGCTCAAAATAATCTCCAATAATCGCAAAAACCTAAGTGATATGAATAAAATAAAAGGATAGAATTAAAAACAGCCGATCATTAGCTATTTCCTAAATTGAAATTTTTTACATTCGGAGCAGTGAAAAAAGAAAAGGCTAAACCCTTGTTATCTTCGCACCAATAGCCCTTAAACGGGTATCAATATCTTCATACCCCCTATCGATCTGTTCAATGTTGTGAATGGTAGAAGTACCTTTCGCTGATAAAGCAGCAATAAGCAAAGAGATTCCGGCTCTAATATCCGGGGAAACCATTGTAGTGGCTTTTAAGGTCGATTTAAAATCATGTCCTATAACTGTAGCCCTATGTGGGTCGCAAAGAATGATTTTTGCACCCATATCTATTAGTTTATCAACAAAGAACAAGCGACTCTCGAACATCTTTTGATGAATAAGAACTTCACCCTTAGCTTGGGTGGCCATCACCAAGATAATACTTAATAAATCGGGTGTGAGTCCTGGCCAAGGAGCATCGGCAACAGTCAAAATAGAACCGTCTATAAAATTCTGTATTTCATAACCATCTTTGTGCTGTGGTATATAAATATCATCTCCCCTCTTTTCCAAAGTAATGCCCAATTTTCGAAAAACAGTGGGAATTTGTCCCAAATCATCCCAACTCACATTCTTGACCGTCAGTTCACTTTTGGTCATGGCCGCCAGCCCAATCCAACTGCCTATTTCAATCATATCGGGTAGCATGGTATGCTCTGTACCTCCTAATTCATCTACACCTTCAATTATCAACATATTGGAACCAATACCAGAGATATTTGCTCCCATACGGTTCAACATTTTACATAACTGCTGTAAATAGGGTTCACAAGCAGCATTATAAATAGTGGTTTTTCCTTCAGCCAAAACTGAGGCCATAACAATATTGGCCGTTCCAGTGACTGAAGCCTCATCAAGTAACATAAAGGTGCCTTTCAATTTTTCAGCTTCTACACCATAAAAATGTTCCTCTTTATTATAACGGAACTTGGCACCAAGTTTAACAAAACCTTCAAAATGGGTATCCAATCTACGACGACCAATCTTATCCCCTCCAGGTTTAGGAATATACCCCTTTCCAAAACGTGCCAATAATGGGCCTACAAGCATAATAGAGCCTCTTAGACCTCTACCGTCTATCTTAAATTGGTCTGATTGTAAATAATCCAAATTAACATCATCGGCCTTAAAGGTATAGGAACCTTTGCCTTTCTTTTGGATCTTAACCCCTAGATCCTCTAACAAGGAAATAAGTTTATTAACATCAACAATGTCGGGTATATTGTTTACAGTAACTTTTTCTGCTGTCAATAGCACTGCACAGAGAATCTGCAATGCCTCATTTTTGGCACCTTGCGGAGTAATTTCCCCAGACAATTGATGACCGCCTTCAATTTTAAATGTTCCCATTTAGGATTGAGAATATTAGTATCGCTTTTTTCCGCGATTATTACTTCTTTGATTTTTCTTACCAGAACTACTGCGCTGTGTCTTCGCTACCCTATTTTTAAGGAACTGTCCACTATCTGTAAGGCTTTCCCCATTTTTTGCAAAATCAATTTGGCCATCGCTAAGTTCAAAAAGGTGTTTGAAAATTGCCTTGTCATCAACGGTGTCTTTGTTCCAGTTTAAGTAACATTTCTTCATATGATTGGCAATCGCATACTCCAAGCCATCTCTCATATCGCCTTTATCCCATTTAACGGCAACATCGATCATACGTTTTATATTATTCCCGTAAAATCGATATTTAGGGAAATTTTGAGGGTATTCTAGGGGCTCAGGTCTTTGGCGAAGCACTTCTTTGGAAGTTATCGGAAATGGCGATTCTACATCCAATTTAAAGTCGGACATGATAAACAATTGATCCCATAATTTATGTTGAAAATCGGGCACATCCCTTAAATGGGGTTGTAAATTACCCATAACGCTTATGATGGATTTGGCCACTTTATTACGTTCAACAGGATCCTCAATAGATACTGCATGGTCTACCATTTTCTGAAAATGACGACCATATTCAGGAATAATAAGATGGGGTCGCTCAGTATTATATTCTAAGTTTTCTACTAAATTCAAATCTTAAATTTTAATGCTTAAAAAAGTAATTGGAAGTATTTCTATAACGGCTGCAAATTAAGAAAATTATGCCGAATTTGCTATTTTATAAAGATATTACACCATCTATCTCGCCTACTTCCCTATATTTTGCTATGACCTCCTCAGGGTTCTTAAGATTCACAGTAATTGAGAGGCTAGTATATTTACCCTTCTTAGACTTTTTTGAATCGATAACAGCACCTGTATTGTTAAATACCTCATGAACCTGCCTTATTTTTTCATCATCTGTAAGCACAATAAACTTATAAAGATATAAAGAAGGCCATTTGGTACTATCTGCCAATTGTATTTTCAGCCGTTTATAAAACTCATCTGGACTCTCTGCGTTCATAGTTAAATTTTAATGCAAAGATAATGGTTCGGTACCAATTTTTTAATGATCAGGTATTCATTACTTTTGTATGAATAATCTTTTACGATTGAAGGCTAAAAAAATTGTTATTACTGGAGGTCCCAGCACAGGCAAAACATCGGTGATCGAGCAACTTGAGAAAGATGGCTATCATTGCCTTCATGAGGTCATTCGCAGTATGACTTCCGAAGAAAAAAACCAAGGGGAAAAGATAGAAATCGTATCCAATCCCATTGTTTCAGTTTCGGATCCTATGAAGTTTAATTTAAAGATTTTAAATGCTAGAATTGAACAATTCAAAACGGCCCAAAAAGCAAATGACAAAATGTTCTTTTTTGACCGGGGAATACCAGACGTTTTAGCTTACATGGATTGTTTTCAGCAGACTTATGATGCTATCTTTAGCAATGCCTGTGAAAACTTCCGCTATGATCAAATATTCTTGATGCCACCTTGGAAAGAAATTCATGTTACAGACAATGAACGTTATGAATCTTACGAAGAATCGTTACACATCCATAACTGCTTAAAAAGCTCCTATGAGCAACATGCATATAATGTGACCATAGTGCCTAAAGGAAGTATCAACGAAAGGGTTGCGTTTATTTTTAAAAAAATAAATGCTTCTTAATGCAGAAAGATTCAAATATTATTTTAGAGCAATATTGGGGTTTTAAATCATTTATAGGTTCCCAAAAAAATATTATAGATGCTATTTTATCTGATAGGGATGTGTTGGCTTTAATGCCTACAGGCGGAGGCAAATCACTCTGTTTTCAAATTCCGGCTTTAGCGAAAGAAGGCATTTGTATTGTGGTGTCGCCATTGATTGCTTTGATTCATAACCAAGTTGAGACATTAAAGGAAAAAGGGATAAAGGCAATTGCATTAACCGGTGGAATATCATTTGAAGAGGTCAACAATTTGTTGGATAACTGTCTCTTTGGAAATTACAAATTCCTCTACCTCTCCCCTGAGCGTTTGCAGCAGGAAATTGTTCGGGATAGAATTCAGCAAATGAATGTAAATCTTATCGCGATTGATGAAGCCCATTGTATTTCGCAATGGGGACATGATTTTAGACCCGCTTACCTAGAATGTTCTAAATTAAGGGATATTATTCCCACAGCCCCGATGATTGCTTTAACAGCAACGGCAACACAAGCGGTAGCGAATGATATCGTAGAGAATCTTAAGTTCATTAATCCGCTGATTGTCAAGGATTCCTTTTCCCGTGCTAATATTTCTTTTTCTGTCCTCTGGGAAGAGGATAAAAGGTATACATTAAAACAACTTTGTCTTACCACAAAGAAAAGTGCGATTGTTTATGTTCGCACCAGACGTTTGGCCCAAGATATCGCCAATTACTTGAACATGAATAATTGTTCAGCCTCATATTTTCACGGAGGACTATCAAAAAAGGAAAAAAAGGAAAGACTTGATTCGTGGCTATGTAATAAAGTTAAGACCATGGTCGCTACTAATGCCTTTGGTATGGGAATAGATAAACCCGATGTTGCATTGGTTGTTCATTATCAAATTCCCGATTGTATTGAGAATTATTTTCAAGAGGCAGGTAGGGCAGGTAGAAATGGTGAACCGGCAAGAGCAGTTCTACTGACCAACAAAATGGACGAAGAACAAGTGAAGAATCAATTTTTAAGTGTTTTGCCAGATATTCCGTTTATCAAATTGGTGTACAACAAATTGAACAACTATTTTCAAATACCGTATGGTGAAGGATTCGATGAGAAGTTTCAACTGAATTTCAATGCATTTTGTGAAACCTATAAATTGAATCCTCTAATAACATTCAATGTATTTCGCATATTGGACCAGAATTCTGTTTTTGCCCTATCCGAAGCATTCTACAAGAAAACCACGCTACGTTTCTTAACCAACAAAGAACAGTTGCTTTCATATCTTGGGAAAAATAGGAATCTTGTTGACACTGTTCAGACCATATTACGCACATATGGAGGTGTTTTTGAATTCGATACCAAGATAAATACGGTTTTGATTGCTAAAAAGGCTGGGGCTACTGAAGAATCAATACTAAAAACCCTTAGAGAGTTGAAAGCAGAAAACATTATAGCATATCAAGAACGCAATAGCGATTTGGAGCTTACTTTTTTAGTGCCTCGTGAAGACGATGTTACAATTAATGTATTCGCCCATAAAGTGAAAGCACTTAACGCGACAAAGGTCAAGAACATTGAAAACATGTTGACCTATATTAACAATACCAAAGTATGCCGCAGTAAACAACTGTTGCATTACTTTGGCGAGAAAGTTGAAACCAATTGTGGTAAATGTGATATTTGCATGGCCAAACTTCCGTTGGATAAAGACATAACTGCTTTCGTATCCAACGAGATTGTTCAGCTGTTAAAAACTGAAAGTAAATCTTCCAGGGAATTGATAAAAGCTTTGGATTTTAAAGTAAACACTATATTGATTTCAATAAGAGAACTATTGGAATCTGGAAAAATTAGAATAAACACCCGAAATGAATACGAGCTTGGACAAAAAGGATGAATTGAGAATTGTTTTTATGGGTACACCGGCGTTTGCAGTGACAATTCTGGATAAGTTGGTACAAAACGATTACAACATTGTTGGGGTAATTACTTCTCCGGATAAACCAGCTGGCAGAGGTCGAAAAATAAATAAATCGGCGGTTAAAGTGTACGCTGAAGAAAAAAACCTGAACGTATTACAGCCTACAAATCTTAAAGCTGTGGACTTTTTAGGAGAGCTTGCGGGTTTAAAGGCCAATTTGCAAATTGTAGTGGCTTTTAGAATGTTACCTAGGGAAGTTTGGGAAATGCCAGATTATGGCACATTCAATCTTCATGCTTCGCTACTTCCTAATTACAGGGGTGCCGCTCCAATAAATTGGGCAATCATCAATGGGGAGACTGAAACAGGGGTCACTACATTTTTCATTGATGACAAAATAGACACCGGTGAAATGATACTCCAGGATAGGGTCTCGATAACAGATAATGATTCTGCGGGCGCACTTCATGACAAATTAATGTATTTAGGAGCTGATTTAGTATTGAAAACCGTAAAACAAATCAAGAATGGAAAGGTAGTGCGCACAAAACAAGACTTCAATGCCGATGTAAAATCTGCCCCGAAGATTCATAAAGACACCTGCCAAATAGATTGGGACCAGTCTTTGGAACAAGTTTATAACCATATTAGAGGATTAAGTCCTTATCCAACATCTTGGACGATTTTAATGAATAATGGTGAAGAAATTTTTCTAAAAATATATAAAGCCCATAAAGAGAATGAAAAACATAATCTTAAAAACGGGCAAATCATTTGCAATAAAAAAGAAATGAAGGTTGCGGTAAAAAACGGCTACCTAAAGCTCTTGGAAATTCAACTTCCAGGTAAGCGTAAAATGGAAATTTGTGATGTCCTGAACGGTCTAAAATTGGCAGAAACGGCTTCGATGTTGTAAAGTCCCGCCCTCATTGGGCTGCGAGAAGCCAGAAAAAAGACCTACTTTATCAACAAACGTACTGAGTTATCAACAAAAACGCCGATTTCCCCTTATTTTACTTGTGTTCACCGCAAATCCGTATAAATTTGTTGAAAGGTTTAAAATTATTTTTAAAACAATTAATTAAATTAAATTATGAACAAAACAGAATTAATCGATGCTATGGCTGCTGACGCTGGCATCACAAAAGCCGCGGCTAAAAAGTCATTGGAATCTTTCTTAGGAAACGTTGAAGGTTCTCTTAAAAAAGGTAATCGTGTATCTTTAGTAGGTTTCGGATCTTGGTCTGTATCTAGAAGAAATGCAAGAGAAGGTAGAAATCCATCAACTGGAAAAACTATCCAAATTGCAGCAAAAAATGTTGTAAAGTTTAAAGCTGGTGCTGATTTAGGCAAAGCGGTAAACTAGTCTATATTACTATATTATCTAAAAGCCCTGATGTTAACGTCAGGGCTTTTTTATTACTACCAATTTGTGATTAATAAGATTTATCTTATTTTAGTTACAGCAAGAAGAAGAATATGGTCGCTTTAAAGCCAAAAAAAGGAAAATTACTCATCGCAGAACCTGCTTTAACAGGTGATGTGTCATTCAACAGGTCTGTTGTTTTGCTGGCAGAGCATAATGAAGAGGGATCCGTTGGTTTTATTCTTAACAAACCTTTGGAATATCATATAAATGACTTGGTCACTGAAATATCTATACCCCTGCAAGTATATAACGGAGGTCCTGTTGAACAGGACAACCTTTATTTTATACATAAGGTTCCACATCTTATTGATAATAGTATAGAAATTTCGGATGGCATCTATTGGGGTGGCGATTTTGAAAAGACTGTAAGTCTTATTAACGAAGAATTGATCTCAGAAAATGATATTCGATTCTTTTTAGGATATTCAGGCTGGTCCTCACTACAATTGGATGAAGAACTATCATCCAAATCTTGGATTGTTGTAAGAAACGAATACGAAAGTGGTATTATACAAAAATCCACTACCGCTTTTTGGAAGGAAAAAATGGTTGAACTTGGCGGTAATTATCTGCTTTGGTCCAACGCACCTGAAAATCCAAGTTTAAATTAATTTAATGCTGGGGTTAGCCTAGTCTGGCCATAGCATTTAAT
>RCMY010004832.1_pt1 | contig 14774 bp, 11 predicted proteins | sample 2041341 | NCBI WGS metagenome assembly RCMY01 (sample SAMN09708234, study PRJNA481090) | Marine sediment metagenome, whole genome shotgun sequencing project.
AATCCGAAACCTGTTGGCTTTCTACATTCGTTTTTAATAGTACGAGGAACATCTAATTCCAAGGCGTTATATGGTGTATCAAAAATATGTACGCCCATGTCACCAAGTGTACCACAACCATAATCCATCAATTTTCTCCAATTACCTGGATGGTAAACTCCTTTTTTATAGGGTCTTTTGGCGGCTGTACCCAGCCAAAGATTCCAATCCAAGGTTTCTGGTACTGGATCGCTACCTTCCGGAGCTGCCCCGTCATACCCCCAATTCTTTGGCGACCATGCATGCACGGTATGTACTTTACCAATAATACCCGATTGAATTAACAAAGTAGCCAATTTATAGTCGTAGAAAGAGTGTACTTGAATTCCCATTTGGGTCACTAAATTTTTATCTGCAGCCAACTTTTTCATAGCTCTGGCCTCAGAAACATGATGTGTGAGTGGTTTTTGACAATATACAGGTTTGTTCATGTTCATTGCCATCATAGAAGCCGGTGCATGCGTATGATCTGGTGTGGAAACGATTACAGCATCAATCTCATTCTCCATTTCTTTTAGCATAACCCTATAGTCTGAATACACTTTCGCATTCGGATGCATTTTTTTGGCGGTAGCAAGGTTATTGGCATCAACATCGCATAAGGCTGTAACATCTACCAAAGAATGTGACGATATGGCTTCGAGATCTGCACCTCCCATGTTGCCAACCCCAATATGTGCTGTTCTTAGTCGATTGTGTGGTCCCATTTTTCCAATGAAAGATGGTGCCAATGCCAAGCCTAGAATTCCTAAACTACTTTTCTTTACAAAATCCCTACGATCCTTATTATGTGTACTCATGCTATGGTGTTTTACTGTTTTTTTATTATAAATCCTTTAATCTAATATTTCTAAACCTAACTACATCCCCGTGCCCTAAAAAACCTATATGGCCGCTGGTTCGTTCTAGTCCCGGATGTTCTTTATCATCCATAGTGCCATTTTTGCTGGCTTCCAAAAAGTCTCCATCAACAATGGTTGATTCATTTAAAATGATTTTTATTTTCGAACCTTTGACAATCACCTCTTGTTTATTCCATTTCCCTACGGGATTTAGATATCCTCTTTTAGCAGGTATTATACCGTATACCGAGCCATGATATTGGTAGGGTTGTAATTCTGCATATTTATCGGCTGTATTGTCTAAAATCTGCAATTCCTTGCCCATATAGGCAGCATCACCTTCCAATGGAGCGTGTATGCCCAATCCGTTATTTCCACCTGGAGTCAATTGAAATTCGAATTTCAATATGAAATCGCTGTATTGGTCCACAGTAAAAAGATTTCCTCCACTACCGCCCCCATTTGGGTCAACGACAATCATACCATCAAGAGCTTTATATGAGTCTTTATTTCCGACCCACCCATCAAGGTTTTTACCATTGAAAAGCTCCTTGAATCCTGTGTCTTCCTTTATTTGATGTGAACCACAGGAAGAAGTAAAAATTGTCACAACTAAAAGCAAAAAATGGTATCTACATTTTAATATAAATTTCATCATTATGAAATAATTGCTAATGGACTTGTGTCTTTCCAATTTCCTCTTGTAAAATCAGGGAAATTTTGTGGTGCACCACCACTAGCAACTGAACGTTCGCTTAATGGCGCAACCGCACTCCAGAAACAGCCTTCATATAGGTTTTGGTCCAAAGGAAGCCCATTCTGTAAGCATTCAACAATACGATACATCATCATACCATCCATACCGCCATGGCCTGTATCCTTGGTAGCTTGATTCAATCTTTTATAAAGAGGGTGGTCATATTTTTCATAAATAGTGGCCAACTGATCACCTTTTGCCCATGAATGATGATTTTCGGTGGCTCCTTCGACTCCTCCCTCAAGTGCTATCCTTGTAGGGAAGCCTGCCAATGCCCCTTTAGTACCTTGGATCAAGTTATGTCTTGAATAGGGTCGGGGACTGGTTTCATCCCATTGGACCATTATCGTACGTCCTAATGTTGTTTTTATAATAGATGTATTTAAATCTCCTCCTTTAAAATCCAAGGTATTCCATTTGTGGTCTGCGGCATAATTTTTTTCCGCATACAATTTTCTCCCCATTGAAGGTGTAGAAAAGGATACCAAACTTCCAAAATTATCCTCGCTGCGCCCCAGATTCATGTATTGGGCTACTGGTCCTAGTCCATGTGTTGGGTACAAATTCCCATTTCTTTTCGCATAATGATGGGTTCTCCAAGAACCCGTTCCACGTTCTTGTTCTTCCATTTGGGACCTAAGTTCATGAATATAAGCAGCCTCGGCATGTAACGGTTCGCCTATTACACCCTGTCTGCACATGTTGAGATACATAAGTTCTTCTCGTGCATAATTGACATTTTCCATCATCATACAATGCTTCTGGGTCTGCTCGGAAGTATTCACAATCTCCCACATCTCTTGAAGAGTAACGGCTATGGGTACTTCTACAAAAGCATGGGCACCCTTTTTCATGGCTTCAATAGCCATGGGCGCATGATTATTCCAGTTTGTAGCAATGAAAACCACATCAGGTTTGACCTCATCCAACATTTTTCGCCAGTTGTTTTCATCACCGTGATACTGGGAAATATTTTTATGTCTTTTTCCTCCACCTATTTTTGCAGCTTCCTCACTCCATTTTTGAACGTAATCCTCGTAAAGATCACATATAGCTACCACCTCTGTGCCAGGCAAGGATGCGAAAAATTTCAAATGCCCTGGTCCTCGTGCTCCTACGCCGATAAATGCTGCACGCACAGTATCTAACTTTGGGGCTGCAAAATCTCCCATGTACTTTGCATCATAAGGACGTTCAGGTAAAGCATAAGCTCCATTTGCAATTGCAGGTGCCATGGCTATGGCTGCGCCTGCCAAAGATGTTTTACGAATAAAGTTTCTTCTACCAATGTTTTTCATATGCTATTTTTTAGTAATTATGGCAGAGTAACCTCCACCACTAGATAGGTTTATTTTTACTTTGGTATTCTGATTTATGGTACTGGATGTGATTTTGTAATCTTGGGCATTTCTCGAAGCATTAATTCCGTCTTTATAGGATTGCATTTCATAGTCACCCTGTCCCAAGAATGAAAAGTCCAATTCAAAGTCACGAGCTGTCCAATCAGTCATGGCCCCTAGATACCAATTATCACCATTTCTTCTGGCAACAATAATATAATCTGAAACGGCACCTTCAAGGACTACAGTTTCATCCCAAATGGTAGGTATTTGGGTTATAAAATCAACCGTTTCCTGCTCTTTATAATAAATGGTTGGCGATTCACATAACATTTGCACTGGAGCCTCAAACACTACATACATTGCTACTTGGTGTGCGCGAGTGCCAAAACTCATAGGTCTCGTAAACAAAGGTGCATAATTGGCCGCACCAGTTTCGTAATCTACCTTGTTCATGTTGGTCATAGCACCCGGAGTAAAATCCAAAGGGCCAGCTGCCATACGTATGAATGGAAGGGTAACATTGTGTTCTGGTGTTATTACTGAGCTCCATTTATTGTTCTCATTGCCCTTAACGCCTTCATAATTTATGATATTGGGCCACATACGTTCAACACCGGCAGGTTTAAAAGCACCATGGTAGTCAACCATAAGTTTGTATTTTGCCGCGATTTCCGCTATTTTTTCATAAGATTCCACAACATATTGGTCACTTCGTTGCATGAAATCTGTTTTTATTCCCACTGCGCCCCAACTACTATAAAGTTTCAATATTTCATCAGGGTTCTCATATAGCGGTTTCCATAATACCCATAAAATGATTTCTACATTTTTTGATTTGGCATATTTTATAAGCTCGGGAACATCAATTTGATCATTATCTTCGAGTATTTCAGTTGTAGACTTTGTCCATCCTTCATCTAGCATTACATATTCAATACCGTTTTTTGAAGCAAAATCAATAAAATATCTATAGGTTTCGTCATTTACGCCTGCTTCAAAATCAACACCGTAGATATTATTGGCATTATACCAATCCCATGCCACTTGGCCAGGCTTGATCCAATCGGCATCGGGGATTTTAGATTCCGGTGAAAGTTGGGTGACCAAGTTGCTCTCAACAAAGGTCCTGTCATCATCACTTATAATAAAAACACGCCATGGGTATGAACGTTTCCCATAGACTTTTGCAATAAAATCGGCCTCTTCTTTAATGATTTGATTACGGTCAGGGAGCGAATCATTAGGAATAGCTTTTAAAACATATTTTGGGAAAGTAGCAGAAAAAGTATTTTCCTTGTCTTTGGCAAGGAACAATCCTGGATAATTAAGTAGCGATGCTTCCGTAAAGAGCACTTTAGCTTTTTTAGTATCAAACATTACCGGGAGACTACAAAAATCTCCAGATGCAAAATCAGATAACTCCTTATTTATATACTCCCGCTCATTATGCGAATACATTGATTCTTCTTGAGGAAAAAAGGATGAAGAGCCCTCTGGAAAAGTCATAGTCAGTTGTTCATTCACAACCTTCTTTGTTTTGGAGCTTTTATCTATAAATTGATATGCAATACCATCATTGAATGCCCTGAATAAAAGCTGATACCCTCCTTTAAAATCGAGGGCTAACTGATTAAAATTATTTTGAATGGTAGCATCCTTATTTGGCACCTGTACAGATAAGGTTTCTCGTACATTTTCAGTATTCTTGTTTCTTAATTTTGGCGAAGCTCCTAATATTCTGTTATCTCCCATATTCATCGAAATACTGGCTTTTTCGATAATTACGTTGCCATCTAAACTAGCACTCCAGTTTATGGTTTCCGAGAGCGCTATCTTTACGTTGAGTTTTCCATCAGGTGATTTAAGTGTTAAGTCCTGTGCGCTTAAATTGCCTAATGATAATAGAAAGACCATTAAGGTCACCGAAAATCTAGTAATTGATTTCATGTATTGGTATTAAAAAGTTATTAGTTAGGTTGAATTGAACAAGTTACAATAAAACCTATCAAAATTGAAATCATTTCGACGGGGCATTTATATGTTCAAAAAATAGGTAAAAGCGTCATAGTTGATTTTTACTGGAAATAATGAAAACCAGTTTCCGTAATTATAAGCTACCCAATAAAAATCATGACTTGGAATTAGAAGATGGTATCCATCTCGTTTTTAAGTTTGGTTCTTTCATATCAATATCTAATGGAAACATAGGTCTCTTTATTCTCTTATAACCCAAACGCTCCAAGTCTTGGTCTACACCACCTGGCGTCAAAGCCATAATCCAACCTTTGCGCATATTGTACAATTCTGGTACGAGGTATCCAATTTTGACCACGATTATATCAGAATCCCTAGGTGTTAACCCCAAATTTGTAAAATCTGATTCTCTATGGTACGGTTTACGTTTCTTAGTAACAATAACATTTATACTTCCTACTTTTACAACAACTTCCGTTTCCGCATGTTCATCGCCATGTTCAATTGCCATAATTGTGCCTGTTAATTTAATTGGTGGAGCATAACGAGAATCGATTGCTGCACCGGCCTCAGCACTTATTTTTCCACCAACGCCTATTTCAATTGCCTGGTTTACAAAATCAGGTCCTGGAATGGATGCGTAAATTAGCGATGGTCCAGTTTCAGACTTGAACTCTGGACGTGCCAAAATTTCTTTTAAGGTCCATGTAACATCACCGGCCCCTCCTGCTGTAGGATTATCGCCCATATCACTTATTATGAAAGGATGTTCTTTACTAGTCAATGCCAATTCTAAACTTTCTTCTAAAGTGGCGACTGGGGCAACAAACTCAAATTCTTCCCTGGCATCCCAAAAACTTTTGGCCAGTTTTTCAGCCCCTTGAGCTACCTTTTCCTTATTATCGCCAGTTACCATGACAACAGCATGGTTTCGGGGTTCATCGGCCCACGCATAGCCAATCCAAATGGCTGCATCAATAATCCCTTCATCTTTAGTAATGGGGTCTACTTTTGCGTATAGACTTTTACCGGGTTCAATTCTGGTACTGGTTTTTTCACCCGGCAATAAAATAGGTACAGGAATCCAAGCTTTAAAAGCCGGCTTTCCCTTTCCGTTTTCTAATCTTTCCAAAAGGTTATCAACTGCTCTCTTTTTCGATTCAAGCGCATCTTCATGCGGGGCCATACGATAGCAAGTAATTAAATCGGTATTTTGGGCCAAACGTTGGGAAACGTTCCCGTGAAGATCCATTGAAGTTGAAATTAATGGCTCATCACCAATTACTTCCCTGATTCTTATAATGAAATCCCCTTCAGGGTCATCAAGTCCAACAACACTCATCGCACCATGTATATCAAAAAACAAACCATCATACGGACCATTTTCTTTTAGCATTTCCAGTGTTTTTGTCACAAGGGACTCATAAGCTTCTCTAGTTACTGTTCCTCCCGGTAAAGCATGACCGCGAATTGTTGGTATCCAATGTGCTCTTTGTCGATTGATCGAATCTGGAGACATGAAGGGATAGAACGAAAAAACAGCGTCGTTTACCTTAGCATGAAACGCATCTGCATGAGTCAGTGCTGGAGAGAAGGTGCTTGATTCTATGGCTAATCCCGCTATGGCAATACGCGGTAATTTTTGTATTTCAACTTCTTTATCCTTTTCATTGTTTTTACAACCCAAGAGAAGTGTTATTGCGAAAATGAGGAAAAGTATTCTTTGCATTCGATTTACGATTTATGGTGTTGAATATTGAACTAAAACTAAATTAGGAATCAGCTTAAATTTAAGGCAATTTAGTAAGACTTTTATCGATTTAAAGAAGCTTAAGTTAACTTTTCCAAGTTTATTTAATTTTTTTTAAAAAGTTTCCATCTTTCAACCCAATCAATCTCTGAGTCGTAAAACAAAATGGCTTCCTTGATTTCTTTTTTTGAGAGGTTTCTAGGTGATTTTTTAATGATTCTTGCTTTGGTATTAGTGAAATTCAAAGTATAGGTTTCATCTAAATCATTTTCTGAACTGGTATAAAAGTAAATATGGTTGTTCTTTTCAACTTTCCATTTTCCTTGGCCATATTTATTTTCTATAGGATGTGACGGATCTATATTTCGATAAAAATGGAATATAAAGGTTCCATCTGGTTTCAAGGAGAGGTTGTACTCTAATACCCCCGCATTAAGGAGTTCATGTTTAATTCCGTATTCTCCAGCATATTCATCTGTTTGCGCCAGTAGGGTAGTACTTGCCAATATCAATACCAATAAGAATAAATATCTCAAAGCTCTTTTAAATTAGGGTTTAAAAAAACAGCTCAACAATTGCGCCATTGACCTCTCTTATCTACCGCTTACAAATTCATCCAATCTTTCAAATGTTGAGCCCCATCCGTTATAAAAGCCCATTTGCTCTTGTTGTTTGCAATATGCTGCCGTCTCATGAACTACCTTGAATGTAAACTTAGTTTGCAATCCTGAATCCTCAAAATGAACATGTAATTCTACTCCCTCAGTCATTGGTTTGAAATCAGCTGAAGAAACGATCTTTTCATGCTCAATTATTTCTGAATAGATTCCTTCAGTGATGAAGTCCCCACCATTGGGCATTTGCATTACATATTTCCAATGCCCCCCTACTTTGAATTCATGTTCAATCACTTTTGTTTCCATTCCTTTCGGTCCCCACCATTGCCCAATATGTTCCGATCGCGACCAAGCTTCCCAGACCAATTTAAGAGGGGCATTAAAAGTTTTTTCTATGGTTAAAGTGCGATTGTTCAAGTCGTTCATGATTTATCTGTTTTAGCTTGTAGTTTATTTAAGTATTGCTCCAAGGAATCTATTTTATCTTCCCATAATGATTTGTATTGTTCTATCCATAAAAATACAGGAATTTGATTTTATTAAAAATCAAATCAACTATCTGCCTATAGGCATCACCTTGTTACCTGAAAAATTTACCATGAAGAAGCTCCATATCTGTAGTCTTTTGATATAGAAAAATACAAGAAACTTTTGGAGCAGGGATTTGGTTTTAATTCCTGATCTAAGACCTCCATTCATTATTGGGTCACAAAATCTTATGATTAATTCACCTGAAATGAATCGGTAATCAAAGTACTTTCCGATGAACTTGGTCCTACATACAATTCATATTCCATTGCTTCAATTTTCCATTCCTTTAATTCCGGATTATACCAGGCCAAATCTTCGATGGCTACATCAAGTTCAACTGTTTTAGTTTCTCCCGGTGTCAATGAGACTTTGTCAAAAGCGCGAAGCAATTTAACAGGTCGGTCAACACTCGAGTTTTTGAATCCTATATACAATTGAACTATTTCTTCTCCTGCCACTTCTCCCTGATTACTTACGTCTATACTTGCCATAAGTCTTCCTTCTTTAGACAATGAAGTCTCTTCAACTTGAAGATTATCATATGAATAAGTCGTATAACTCAATCCATATCCGAATGGATAGGCCACCTCTATATTTTTCTTATCAAATAAGGTATAGCCATGGTAATAGCCATATTCGATTTTTAAGGTATACGGATTAAAATATGGATAATCCTCATCGTTCCTAGCAATGGAAAATGGTAGTTTCCCACTTGGATTAACTTCTCCATAAAGCACGTTGGCGAGCGCGGCTCCTCCTTGCATTCCGCTATACCAGGCAAATACGATCCCTGATACTTCTGACTCCCATGAGTTCATATTGATAGCGCTTCCACCTACATAAACCACAACTACATTTTTGTTGCTTTTTGCAATTTTCAGAATCAGCGCCTCATCTTCTGGCAACAAACGCAAATTCTCTCTGTCACCCCCTATTCCTTTTTCACCTAATAACTTCCCAGCTTTAGCTGATTTACCCATATCATCTTGAAGATTTATATATTCTCCTTCTTCTTCAAAGGTATAGCCAACAACTATAATTACCTGATCAGCTTCTTTTGCTTTTTCAGCCGCTATGTTCACATCAGGTCCGTCATATAATTCTACCTTATTGCCCAAACCTGTATTAATATCCCTTATTCCTTCGAAAGGGGTAACAATATCCAAAGATGTTGAATTACTACTGGCGTGATCACCGGTGTTTTCCATATTGGAAATTTTTCCCAATACCAGTACTTTTTTCGCCTTATTTGCTTCTATAGGCAGTACTCCATCATTCTTGATCAATACAATGCTTTTTTCAGCTGCCTCTTTCGCTAATGCTACGTGAGCATCACTGGAAATCATCTCTTTTGGGTATTTATCCTCATCATCTGAAAAAGCATATTTGAGCCTTGTTTTCAAGGTTCGTATCACCATTTTGTCAATATCTGCTTCGGTGATCTCCCCTTCTTCTATTCCCTTTTTCAGGGTTTTATATTTATATACCTGCTGATAGGGCATTTCAACATCAAGTCCTGCTTTAACACTTCCAATTCCGTCATAGGTGCCTTGAAACCAATCGGAAGATACAAAGCCTTCAAAACCCCATTCATCTCTTAAAATATCATTGAGCAAATATTTATTATTAGCCACATATTCACCCAATACCTTGTTATATGCACTCATTAGAGATGCCGGCTTTCCAACCTGTATCGTCTTCTTAAAATGAGGTAAATATACTTCTCTTAAGGCTCTTTCATCCAGGGTAACATCAACTACAAATCTGGAATTATCCAGACTGTTCAATGCAAAGTGTTTTGGACAAGCCATCACCTGCTGGCTTTCAATTCCTTTTACGGCTGCCACCCCAAATTCTCCTAATAACCAAGGATCTTCTCCATAGGTTTCCTGAGCCCTTCCCCAGGCTGGATGTCGCAATAAATTAATACATGGCGTAGCGGCATAATTGACTTTATTGGCCCTCATCTCAGCAGCGATTACCTCATTGATTCTTTCTTCCAGATCAATATCCCAACTTGCTCCTCTAGCCATTCCCACAGGGAAAGTAGTGACGCTCTTAATGTCCTGATCCATGACCCTTGCTCCTCTTGGACCATCAGACAATACCCATGGTGGAATATGTAATCTTTTATTTTCACCCACATAAACATGCGGAAATCTATCCTTTACTAAAAATCCGATCGCTAATTTTGGTATTTGCCACATTTTCTCCCCATACATTTGGTCTATTTTCTCTTCAAGCGTCATTTGACCCACTAGCTCAACTGCCAGCGCAGCGTATCCTTCTTCATTTGATGGTTCAGCCAAGAGCTCCTTATTTGCTTGTAGATCATACATATTATAATTGATGCTTTTATAATAGACTACAACTGCAAGTACGATAAGCAAGAGTAATACTATCCCTAACGCCTTTAAAACCTTAATTGCTATTTTCTTCATAAATCAATTATTATGACATCATATTACAACAAAAGCATATTTTGGCAATATAAAATCGTGATTTTTCGATAAAAAAACTAGATTTTATTAAATCTTTAGTTTTATAAAGTTGATTTAATTTACCCTGTATTTAGCCGCTCTTTCTATAGCTGAGAATGGCCCAGGTCTAGAAAAAAAAGGGCAAAAGAAACCAAGGCAAGAAGAGGTCTTGTGAGTTCGCGAATAACATTTCCTTCTAAATAGATCATTCGAACTGCCTGAATAATATATTTAAGCGGACTGAAATCACTGATTCTCTGTGCCCAGGCTGGCATATTCTCAACCGGCATATTCAAACCATTGAGAAAAATAAAGGTCAGCACAAAGAAAAATAGCTCTACGTATATATTAATTAACTAATTGGTTACGCGAATAAATTGATAAAATCTTGGGGTTTTAATAGAATTAAAGAAATTGAACGAGGTTTAAGGTTTACTGGGGCGCATAAACAACGAAAAAATCCTATTCGTATAGAATAGGATTTTTTGATATATAATGCTACTAATTATTGTTGTTACCTATGAATCGTTTGGGTTCTATCCGGTCCAACTGAAACTATCTTAATGGGTACCTCAAGTTCTTTTTCCAAGAAATTAATATACTCATTTAAAGTAGCAGGTAGCTCTTCAACTTTCGTCATTTTGGTCAAATCTTGTGACCATCCTTTCATTTCGGTATAAATAGGAGTTACGTTTTCTGCTTCAATATTATAAGGTAGGTGCGAAATGGTCTTACCTTTATAATTGTATGCCGTACAGACCTTTAATTTTTTGAAACCACTTAGAACATCACCTTTCATCATCATAAGTTCAGTAACGCCATTTACCTGAACAGCATATTTCAGGGCTACCAAATCTAACCAGCCGCAACGCCTAGGTCTACCCGTCGTAGCTCCAAACTCATTGCCAACACGACCCATGGTCTCGCCATCCTCATCAAAAAGTTCGGTAGGGAAGGGACCACTTCCAACACGTGTGGTATATGCCTTGAAAATCCCTTTGACATCCCCTATTTGATTGGGTGCTACCCCCAAACCTGTACAAGCGCCTGCTGCTGTAGTATTGCTTGAAGTAACATATGGATATGTACCAAAATCAATATCCAATAATGATCCTTGGGCACCTTCAGCTAATATTTTTTTTCCAGCCTTTTGGGCTTGATATAAATATTCCTCACTGTCTATGAATGTTAATTCCTTTAGTGTTTTTTTTAATGGAGTTGAAAAACTCAGACTCCAATTCTTTTAGGTCATATTGAATATCAACATTATAAAAACCTATCATAGCTTCGTGCTTATTAGCCAGAGCGCGGTATTTTTCTTTCCAATTCGATAGTTCAAGATCACCGATTCGCATTCCGTTTCTACCGGTCTTGTCCATATAGGTTGGCCCAATACCTTTTAAGGTAGAACCGATTTTTGCTTTGCCTTTTGCAGTTTCAGATGCAGCATCCAATAACCGATGTGTTGGTAAAATTAAATGTGCTTTTCGTGAAATTAAAAGTTTGGATTTTATATCAATATCATACTTATCCAAGGCATCCAATTCTTTTCTGAATATGACGGGGTCTATGACCACTCCATTACCAACAACGTTCATAGCATTTTTATGAAAAATACCTGAGGGTATGGTATGTAAAACGTGCTTAATACCATCAAATTCCAAGGTATGTCCTGCGTTAGGCCCTCCCTGAAAACGTGCTATTATATCATAGTTTTTTGTGAGTACGTCAACGATTTTTCCTTTTCCCTCGTCTCCCCACTGTAGTCCCAACAATAAATCTACTGCCATTGATAAGTTTGGTTAGTTGTTTGTATTTTCTTTTTTGTTTTTAGTACCGTAAAAATATAATGAATGGGTATTGATCTTTATGTCAAAAACCTCTTCAATGGTCTCTTTAATTGATTGTATTCGAGGATCACAGAATTCCATGACCTCACCAGTATCGGTAAGAATCACATGATCATGTTGACGATCAAAATATGATTTCTCGTACTGCGCTTGATTTTTTCCAAATTGGTGTTTGCGCACTAATTTGCATTCTAATAAAAGCTCTATGGTGTTGTAAAGTGTAGCTCGACTAACCCTATAATTCTTGTTTTTCATATTGATGTAGAGCGATTCTATATCAAAATGATCATCACTTTCATAAATCTCTTGTAATATGGCGTAACGTTCGGGTGTTTTTCTGTGCCCTTTTTCTTCTAAAAAGGTAGTAAAGACGTTTTTAACAATTTCCTGGTTCTTGTTAGGAGCCATAACAATATTCACTGCATTAATATACAAATGTACAGCTAAAATTTAATAAAAATCGATTCAAATACTAAACTCTGGTCACTTTATCGATTCCGTTAATTTGCTTAAGGTTTTCAATCAATTTCTTGAGTATATTATTGTTTTTGACCACAACTGTTATCCTTCCTGAGAAAGTGCCACCATCTGTGTTGAAATCCAAGTTTCGGATATTAACATTCATGTAAGTGGATATGACCTCGGTAATTGAACTTATCAATCCTAGATTATCAATTCCCGTAAGTTGAATTTCTGATTTAAACTCTTGTTGTGAGGAATCTATCCATTTGGCACTAATGATTCTATAAGCATAATTGGATTGTAGTGAAATGGCATTAGGACAGTTCTTTTTATGTACTTTGATACCCTCGTTAACGCTCACAAAACCAAATACGACATCACCTGGAATAGGATTACAGCATTGCGATAATTTATAGTCCAGTTTTTCTTCCTCCTTGCCGAAAACAAGCATGTCATATTTAGACGTAATCTCATCTTTATCAATGCCTGCTGGTATGGGAGTTCTTCTTATATTTCTCTTGAAGAAACTAATGAAAGCATTGTTATAAGAAGATGCAAAATCCTTTATTTTTGGATTATCAATTGCACCAATACCCACGCGATAAAACAAATCTAAACTGGTCTTCAGTTTAAAAAAGATGACCATCTTGTTAATCGTATCTTCATTAAGGTTTATTTTTTGCGACTTTAATTTTCTACGCAATATTTCCTTTCCATCTTGTGCAACGGCTTTCTTTTCTTCCCGCAACGATGATTTGATTTTTGCCCTAGCTCTCGCAGTAGTGGCATAGTCTAACCAGTTTTGATTGGGTTTTGCTTGTTGGGAGGTTATTATTTCAACCTGATCACCACTTTTTAAAGTGGTGTTCAAAGGCACTAATTTACCATTGACCTTGGCACCGCGGGTATGCATACCAACTTCGGTATGAATATTAAACGCAAAATCAAGTGGTGTTGCCCCTTTTGGCATTGATTTTAACTCTCCAAGTGGCGTGAACACAAAGATTTCCTTTGAGTAAAGGTTCAGTTTAAATTCCTCCACAAAATCCACAGCATTGGCATTTGAATTTTCTAATGCTTCATGCAATTTATTTAGCCAAATCTCTATGCCCTGCTCTTTTTGATCACCATGTTTGTAATTAAAATGTGCCGCATATCCTTTTTCCGCAATTTCATGCATTCGTTCACTTCGAATCTGCACTTCGACCCATTTGCCTTTAGGCCCCATTACGGTTATATGCAATGCTTCATACCCAGTAGATTTTGGTGAAGAAATCCAATCTCGTAGGCGCACTGGGTTCGGAGTAAAATGATCAGTAACAATGGAGTATATTTTCCATGCTAAGAACTTCTCATTGGCTTTGTCTGATTTATAGATTATCCGAATCGCAAATTTGTCATAGATCTCATCAAAAGTCATCAAAAGTTACATTCTGCATATTCATTTTCTTCCTTATAGAGAAAATGGATTTCATTCGGCCTTTAATGGTATAATTTAATCCTTCTTTATCTAGGGAATCATGAATGATTTTTGTAAAGGCATTGATATAGGCTTGTTGATCTTCTTTGGTCTCTTCTATTCTACTGGCTATATCCTTGTAAACCTCTGGCTCAGTATATTTTAAGCTTAAGTCTTCAAGTTCTGTTTTAATGTTATACAAGCCTATGCGATGGGCCAATGGAGCATAAATGTACAAGGTTTCAGACGCCATTTTAACCTGTTTATGCTCTGGCATGGCATCCAAGGTGAGCATATTGTGGTACCTATCCGCAATCTTGATTATGATTACTCGGACATCATCATGAAGCGTCAACAGCATTTTGCGAAAATTCTCCGCTTGCTGCGATATGTTCGTGTCTTTTTTAAGATGTGCGATTTTGGTGAGTCCGTCAACAATACGGGCAACTGTTTCGCCAAACATACGCTCAATATCATCAAGCGTATATGCTGTATCCTCAACCACGTCGTGGAGAAGGGCAGAGGCAATGGAAACTGCATCAAGGCCAATTTCAGAGGCTATTATTTTTGCAACAGCAATTGGGTGGAATATATAGGCCTCCCCAGATTTCCTTCTTTGTTCTTTATGTGCGTCAACTGCTATTTCAAAGGCATGACGAATTAATACTTT
>RCMY010003137.1_pt1 | contig 14771 bp, 9 predicted proteins | sample 2041341 | NCBI WGS metagenome assembly RCMY01 (sample SAMN09708234, study PRJNA481090) | Marine sediment metagenome, whole genome shotgun sequencing project.
CGACGAGCTCGAGCTTGCGCTCGAGCCCTTTGGCATCATCGAGCTGCAGCGAACCGGTCCGGTTGCCCTGCGGCGCTTCGCCGATGCCCCCAGCTCTGCATAACCAGCACATCCGAAGACAACCAGCAAGATCCACTTACGTAAGGAAAGTCCCTGTGGCCAACATCTACTACGAGGCTGACGCCGACCGCTCCATTATCCAGGGCCGCAAGGTAGCCATCCTGGGTTACGGATCGCAGGGTCACGCCCACGCGCTCAACCTGAAAGAGTCCGGTGTCGACGTCATCGTCGGCCTCCGCGAAGGATCGTCATCGCGGCAGAAGGCAATCGACGCGGGACTCAACGTGATGAGCGTGTCCGAAGCGTCGGCTGCGGCCGACGTCATCATGATCCTGCTGCCCGACACCGAGCAGGCGTCGATCTACGAAGCCGACATCGCCCCAAACCTCGAGGCCGGCAATGCGCTGTTCTTCGCGCACGGTTTCAACATCCGCTTCGACCTGATTACGCCGCCCGCCGACGTGACGGTCGCCATGGTTGCACCCAAGGGCCCCGGACACCTCGTGCGCCGTACCTACACCGAGGGTGGCGGCGTACCGTGCCTCATCGCCGTCGAACAGGACCCGGTCGGCGAGGGCAAGGCGCTTGCGCTTTCCTATGCCGACGCCATCGGTGGCGCCCGGGCAGGCGTCATCGAGACCACGTTCACCGAGGAATGCGAGACCGATCTTTTCGGCGAGCAGGTCGTGCTGTGCGGCGGAACCTCCGAACTGGTGCGTTCGGGCTTCCAAACCCTCGTCGACGCCGGCTACCAGCCCGAGGTGGCCTACTTCGAATGCCTGCACGAACTGAAGCTCATCGTCGACCTCATGTACGAGGAGGGCGTTGCCGGCATGCGCTACTCGGTCTCCGATACGGCCGAATACGGCGACCTCACCCGTGGACCGCGCATCATCAACGATGCCACCCGCGCCGAGATGAAACAGATCCTCACCGAGATCCAGGACGGCACATTCGCCAGCGAATGGGTTGCCGAGTCCAAGGCCGGTCGTGAGAACTTCAAGCGCCTCGAGGCCGAAGGTCACGAACACGGCATCGAAAAGGTCGGCAAAGAACTGCGGGCCATGATGCCGTGGATCAACCAAGGCAAGACCAGCGTCCAAGACGCCTCGGGCGGCCAAGGCTAAAGAACCCCGCCGACATGGCGTAACGGGTGTCACACCTGTACGCTATGTCTCAGATCGGGGGGAGCTCCCTACGGGGAGCCGGTGATCGGGGGTGGCCGCTACAAGCGGCTACCCCCGATCGCTTTTTCGCCGTATTGCTGTCGCACTCGACCATTCGTCGCTGGCGCTCCTCGGTGGCCGATGCTGCACACCAAGGTGCCGACCCGCTCCTCATCCTTCGTCGCTTGCTTCTACCTGTGGCTGGCGCCGAGCCGACGGCGGCCAGCACGGCTGGGCCGCCACGGCCTTCTGCCTTGCCGGGGGCACCGAAAACGCCCAGGCGGCTCGTCCGTTCGCGATGTCTCGCATACCTCGCGTTCGCGGCAGGGGCTACTGTTGGTGCGTGACACTCATGGCGAACATCTGCGCGCGGTCTCCGATACTGCGCGGTTCTGAAGGCCTTGGCTGCTCGTAAAGTGAACGGTCTCTGATACCGCGCGTTGGCGGACATCGACCGGTGCGCTGCGGCTCGTAGGCATTCACTGCCCAACGGCGTGGGGTGTCAACAAGTGAACGGTCTCTGATACCGCGTGGAACCGCGCGTGATACCGCGCGGTTTGGTCGGTGCCTTGCGGGCCGAAGGCCTTGGCTGCCCGAGTTGGTGCCACGTCAACCGGCTTGGCGCCAGCCCCAGTGAAGAATGAGGCGCCGAGGGACGAGGTGCCGGACGCCGCTTGCGGGCAGCATCGGCGTCGAGGAGCTGCGAACAACGGGCTGACGCACCGCCGACTCGTCGCAAGCGACGGATGGTCGAGTGCGTCAGAGAATCTGCGTGATGTCGCGGACGGCGCCCTTGTCGGCGCTGGTGGTCATCGCGGCGTAGGCGAGCAGGGCGTCCGAGACCACTCGTTCGCGCTGGGCTGGCTTCCAGCCGGTCTTGTCGCGCTCGACCCGCCGGGCGGCCAGTACAGCGTCGTCGACGCGGAGGTTGATCGTCCGGTTGGGGATGTCGATGTCGATCAGGTCGCCTTCTTCGATGAGGCCGATGGCGCCGCCGGCAGCGGCTTCGGGTGAGGCGTGCCCGATCGACAGGCCGGCGGTGCCGCCGGAGAAACGGCCGTCGGTGAGCAACGCGCATTCGGCCCCGAGGCCCCGGCTCTTGATGTACGTGGTGGGATACAGCATCTCCTGCATGCCCGGTCCGCCCTTGGGGCCTTCGTAGCGCACGATGACCACGTCACCGGCGTTGACCTTCGACTCGTCGAGCACGCCCTCCATCGCCGCTTCCTGGCTCTCGAACACACGAGCCGGCCCGGAGAACGTCCAGATCGACTCGTCGACGCCAGCGGTCTTCACGATGCAGCCGTCTTCGGCGATGTTGCCATAGAGCACCGCCAAGCCTCCCTCAGAGGAGTAGGCGCCTTCGAGCGAACGGATGCATCCGTCGGTGCGGTCGGTGTCGAGAGACGGCCAGCGGGTGCTTTGGCTGAACGCGACCTGCGTCGGAATGCCGGCAGGACCGGCGAGGAAGAGGTGCTTGGCTTCCTCGGTGCAGGTGTCGCGCATGATGTCCCACTCGGCGAGCGTGTGGGCGAGGGACTCGCTGTGCACCGTCGGGAGTGAGGTGTCGATGAGTCCGGCGCGATCAAGTTCGCCCAGGATGCCCATGATGCCCCCGGCACGGTGCACATCCTCGACGTGGTACTTGTCGGTGGACGGCGCCACCTTGCACAGGTTGGGCACCCGACGACTGATGGCGTCGATATCGGCCATCGTGAAATCGAGGTCGGCCTCTTGCGCGGCGGCCAGGATGTGCAGGACGGTGTTGGTGCTTCCCCCCATGGCGATGTCGAGGGCCATGGCGTTGTTGAACGCTCCCTTGTTGGCGATCGATCGGGGAAGGACCGATTCGTCGTCCTTTTCGTAGTAGCGGCGAGCCGCGTCGACGATTGTTCGGCCCGCACGGAGGAACAGCTGCTCACGGTCGGCGTGGGTGGCCAGGGTCGTGCCGTTTCCGGGCAGGGACAGGCCCAGGGCTTCGGTGAGGCAGTTCATCGAGTTGGCGGTGAACATTCCCGAACACGAGCCGCAGGTGGGGCAGGCGGAGCGTTCGATGTCGGCGACATCGGCATCGCTGACGTTCTTGTCGCCGGCCGACATCATGGCGGAGATCAGGTCGACCTTGACCTCGTTGCCGGCAAGGCGAGTCTTTCCGGCCTCCATCGGGCCGCCGGACACGAACACCGCAGGGATGTTCAACCGCATGGCGGCCATGAGCATGCCGGGGGTGATCTTGTCGCAGTTGCTGATGCACACCAACGCGTCGGCGCAATGGGCCTGCACCATGTATTCGACCGAGTCGGCGATGAGGTCGCGACTGGGGAGGCTGTAGAGCATGCCGCCGTGGCCCATTGCGATGCCATCGTCGACGGCGATGGTGTTGAACTCCTTGGCGACCCCGCCGGCTTCCTCGATCTCGCGGGCGACGAGCTGACCGAGGTCTTTCAGATGGACGTGTCCGGGCACGAACTGGGTGAAGGAGTTCGCGATGGCGATGATCGGCTTCTCGAAGTCGTCATCGGTCATTCCCGTGGCTCGCCAAAGGGCGCGAGCGCCAGCCATGTTGCGGCCGGCGGTGGTGGTGCGAGAGCGATACTGCGGCATGGTGCTTACCATACCGCCGCGCCGGGGCCGAGGCCCCGAGATTCAGCTGGCGCCGCGTTGCATCAACACCGCTGGAAGGGTGCGCACGAGAATCGACAGGTCGGTATAGAGGGTCCAATTGTCGACGTAGTACAGGTCGAGTTGGCCGTAGTCGCCTTCGTCGGAGTCGCTGCGGCCGTTGACCTGCCACATACCGGTGATGCCGGGCTGCACCCGCAGCCGGTTGAACAGGCTCGGCTCCCACTCATCGACTTCGGACGGGAGGGCTGGTCGAGGGCCGACCAGGCTCATCTCGCCTTTGATCACATTGATGAGCTGTGGCAACTCGTCGATGGAGGTCTTGCGAATGAAACGACCGACCCGGGTGATGCGGGGGTCTTCCTTGATCTTGAACAGCGGGCCGTTGGCCTCGTTGAGGTGTCGAACATTTTCGAGGAGCTCCTCGGCGTCGGTGACCATCGAGCGCAGCTTGAACACCTCGAACAGCTTGCCGTCGCGGCCGACGCGTTGCTGTTTGAAGAACACCGGCCCGGGGGTGTCGATGCGAATTGCGAGCATCGTGAGCGCCAGGAGCGGCGCGGCAAGCACGGTGAGAATCGAGGCCGTGACGAAGTCGAAACCCCGTTTGGCGACGGCGCGCCACCCGTGACGTTGTACCGGTTCGATGTAGACCATTGGGAACCGCCCCAACGGACGGATCGTGAGGCGATCGGACGCGATGTCGCACAGCGTCGAGGACAACTCGACGTGGATGCCATTTTCGGTGAGCGTACGGATGAGTCGATTGGAGGTTCCGACGTCCATGGCGGTCGCAGCGATGATGACGCCAGCCGACTCGGTGGTGCGAATGGCCTGCACGATGAGTTCGGTGTCGGCGAGCACATCGACCGAGCGGGCGGCTCCGTAGATGTCGTCGAGTATGTCCTGCGCGAAGCCGACGACCTCGTAGCCGAGCCCCGGGTCCTTGTCGAGCATGTCTCGGACCATTTGGCCCTCTTCGTTGCGCCCGACGATGAGCACCCGCCGCAACATCGAGCCCCGGAGGCGAGCGCGTCGGAAGAGCTGCCGAGCGATGACCCGTTCTACGCCGACGGCGAAGATGGTGATGACCAGTGCAATAGCGAACCACGTACGGGCCAGTTCGATCTTGAACATGATCGACAAGACCGCGATGGCCACCATCGAGGCACCGATCGCCTTGAGGATGCGCCAGCCTTCGTCGACGCCGCGGGTGATGAAGCGAGCTCGGTACAGCGACTGGTGGGTGAATGCGATTGGCCACAGCGGCAATGTGGAGTACAGGAGCACAAAATACGTCGCGTTGGAGACCGGGTCGGTCGCGTTGAAGCGACGATTGATCAGAACCGAAAGGAGTAACGCGGCGGCGATCACGGTGAGATCGCTGAGGAACAGCGCCACCTTGCGACCGTTGAACCCGGCCCGCGGCGGTTTTTGGCTCCCGAGATAGACGTTGCTATCGGGATACAGCATCACCTCGGAACGAGGGGTGCTTTCGTGAGTTTCTGCGGTGATCGCCATGAATGAGGGGTACTTCGGTAACTATCGTGCCACGCTACGTTTTACAAGCTTACGTCACGGATCGGTCTACGGCAGTAGGCCAATCGGTCTAGTTCCCTGCCTTGCCGCCACCGTAGCGCCTCTCACCGCCCCGGTTGGGTACTCTCACCTGAGATTTTGTTCCCAAGATCGCCTGGTTTCGGGGCTAAAACTTCGGTTGTTCGAACGGCGGTTGGCCGCGATCCCAGCCTTCGAAGATCTCGTCGGCCCGGGTGGAAATGTCCTCGGGCGTCCAACGACCGTCCGTGCGGGTTTCCTTGACGACGCTGAATCGCTTCATCCGCACGACAACGTTGCTGCCCACGATGAAGAACTGTCCGCAGACGTCCGACGCCTCGTCGCTCGCGAGATAGACCACCATCGGCGACGCGTTGCCCGGGTGGAAACGATCGAACTCGTCGGGGTCTTCGGGAGCTGCCGACCAGCCTTGGTGCTCGGTCATGCCGGTGCGAGCACGGGGGGCAATGGCGTTGGACGTGACGTTGTACTTGTTGAGTTCGCGACCCATCGAGAGCGTCATCGAAGCGATGCCGCCCTTCGCGGATGCGTAGTTTCCCTGGGCCGGTCCGCCGAAGATGCCGGACTCGCTGACCGTATTGATGATGCGTCGCTGCGTGGTGGCGCCCGCCTTGGCAGCATCCCGCCACAATTTGGCGCAATGGTGAATCGGCGCGAAGTGGCCCTTGAGGTGCACGTTGACGACGGTGTCAAACTCTTCCTCGGTCATGGAGAAGCTCATCGCGTCGCGGGTGAATCCGGCGTTGTTCATGAGGATGTGGAGGTCGCCGTGCGTGTCGACGGCGTGCTGCACCATCTCGCCGGCAAAGGCCCAGTCGCTCACGCTGCCCGCACACACCGAGCCGGCGCCACCGGCTTTGGTGATCTCGGCCAGCGTCGCCTCGGCGGCCTCGGGGCGCAGGTCGTTGACCACCACGGTCGCGCCGGCAGCGGCCATTTGCAGCGCATGTTCTCGGCCGAGTCCCGATCCGGCGCCGGTCACGATTGCGATCTTTTCGTTGAGCATTCCCATGGAACGGGAGTATTGTCGGAAGCGGCCGCACAAACAATTTTGCAGGCTGGATCAGGGCTACGAAACCGGGATCCACACCACGGCGATGTGGTCGATGCTGATGTCGTTCTTCTCGAGGCCGACCTCGAGCGACTCGATCGCTGCGGCCTTGTCGTCCCACACCTCGTTGATGTCGAGCAACGAATCGGCGAGCTCTTCCTCGAGTGCCCCGAGTTCGTCGACCTTCTCGCCGAGACGGTTCTCGGCCGTCTCGAGTCGCTCCCGTGCATTGCTCGTCGTGCGGCGTTTGGAACTGGCCCGACGTGCCGAACCGAGGAGGCCGCGAGCGCTCTTCTTTCCACCGAACAGCCCGCCGAGGACCGAGGTGGCCACGTCGCCGATGATCGACATCTTCTCGTCCGACTTCCGCGCCTCGGTGTCGCTTTCGATCTGGCGAACCTTGTCCTCGGCCTTGTTGATCGCGGCGTCCACCCGATCCTTCTTCTTTTCGAGGGTCGCCCGCAGTTTGGCGGCGTCCTTGTCGGCTCCGTCGTCGCTGGCGGCATTGCAGCGCTTTCGGAAGTCCTCCTCGCTTTCGTCGATGCGCGACACCAGCTTGAGCTCTGGGTTGTGGCGCAGCGACACGGTTTCGGTGCGGTAGAGGTGGTCCTTGAGTGCCTTTTGTGCAGCGGAGAAGTAGGTCTTGTTCTTGACCTTGGCGTCGGGCAGCACAAACACGGCGCCGGCGGGCCCGTCGCCGAGTAGATCGCGGTCGTCGTAGTCGACGCTGATCGCGCGGTCGGGATCGAGGCGATCGGCGAGGGGGAAGAAGACGGCCTCGTATTCCTCCTCGTGGCGGAGATCGCCCTTCGTCTCGTCGAACAACAGGTGGACACGAGCGAACACAGCGGCGCTGTAACGATTGGACGATGCATCGAAACCCTCGAGCTCCTCCGCCCAGGGGGCGCGGGGATCGAGGAAGTAGGTGGGAATGCCATCGGCGATTGCCGGCATCATGGACGTCTCGTCGTCAGCCAGAGCCGAGGCGGCAACCGCTGGCGCCGGGGCCGCCGATGGAGCGGGTGGGCTCGCTGCGGGTGTCGCTGTCGCAGCGGCGCCGGGGGATGGCTGCGCAGCAGCGATGGGGGAGCGGTCGGCCATCAGCGCGGATATCTGTGTGCCGGTCAGTGGGCCGGGCAGGTACGACATCGCCCATCTGGTCGTGAAGGTGGAGAGGCCGGTCTTGGTCGACTGCAGCACAAACTCGCGCTTGTCGAGGCCGGAGATGGTTCGATCGACCGCTGCGACGTCGACCTCGCCGCTGGCCGACGAGAGGCCCTCGAGCAGGCGGGCTTTGTCCCGCTCCGTCTGGAGTCGGCCGATCATCCACGTGCCGGCGTTCGAGATGGCTTTGTAGTCGACGTCCACGGGGTTCTGCGTGGACAGGACCATGCCGAGCCCGAAGGCGCGAGCCTGCTTCAAGATGGTGAGAATCGGCTTCTTCGATGGCGGATTGGCCGTCGGCGGGACGAAGCCGAAGACCTCGTCCATGTAGATGAGGGCCCGTAGCTCGGGCGTGCCGCCCTGAGCGCGCATCCAGGTGATGGCCTTCGACAGCACGAGGGTGACCACGAACTGGCGCTCTTCGTCGGACAGATGCGCCAGGGAGATGATCGCCGCATTCGGTTTGTCGCCGTCGAACAACATCGACTGTATGTCGAGGGATTCGCCGAGGTTCCAGCTGGCAAAGGACGGTGAGGCGAGCAAGCCATTGAGCCGCATTGCCAAGGCGGTGCGATCCTTCTTCGGGAAGAAGTCGTCGACCTCGAGCACGCCGAGTTTGCGAATCGGTGGATCGATGACCTGGCCGACGAGGTCGGCGATGTCGACGCTGGTACCGGCGGACCAATGGTGGTTGATGATGTTGGACAGCAGGATGTGTTCGGGCGAGCTCAGCGGGTCGGCATCGATCGAGACGAGTCCGAGTAACGACGAAACGAAGCCCTCGATCTCGTCGGCGCGACTCTCGTCGGTGACCCCCTCGCCGACCGGCGCCTGCAGATCGCCGATGACATTGAGCGGCACGCCGGAGGTGGAACCCGGCGTGTAGATCGTGAAGTTTGCGCCGTCCTTCAGTTGGCGTAGTCGCTCGGGTTCGATGCCCCAGCCGGCCAGACCGTTCTTCCACATTTCGGCGGTGTTGGCGGCGTGTTCGTCAACGCCAATGCCGTCGCGCTTGGCGTCGGCCTCGTTGACCCAGGGCTCGAACGATGGCCCGTCGAGGTCGGGGAAGTTCAGCAAGAGGTTCCCCATGTCACCCTTCGGGTCGAGGATCAGCGTCGGGATCCCGGCCAGCAGCGCCTCCTCGAGCATGATCATCGCCAGGCCGGTCTTGCCCGATCCGGTCATGCCCACGATCACCCCGTGGGTGGTGAAGTTGCTCGCCTCGTACATCACGGAATCGCCGGTGCGTTCGTGGGTGGCCGGATCGACCTCTCCTCCGAGGAACAGATGACCTTTGGGAACGTCGACCATATTGTTTGTCTCCTCGGTGCTTGGTGCAGGCGTAGGACGGATCGTAGTCCCGGGCGCGTGGTTCGCCTGCCCGCTGGCCCGCAAACAAAGCAGGCCCGCGTACGGCTAGGATCAGGGCACTGATTCCTGCGTGGCCCCGATTCGGTTGGTCAAAAGAGTCGGGTTATTTGAAACAACCACGGAAAGGGGCTCATATGGGCCTGCTCGATAAGTTCAAGAAGAACCCCATCGCGGAAAAGGCAATGGATGCCGCTGGCGGCGCCGCCGACAAGATCGGTGACGTAGCCGGCACGGTCGGCGAAAAGGTCGCCGACGGCGTCGACTCCGCAACCGACTTCATCGATGACAAGACCGGTGGCAAGTTCAGCGACCAGCTCGACAAGGTCGATGACATGGCCGACAAGCTCGCCGGCGAAGCCGACGCGACGGTCACCGATGCTGTCGAAGGCGCAACCGACGCGGCCGACGACGCCACCGACGCATAACGCAAAAGCACAACGCGAAAAGGCCCGGGCCAAATGGCCCGGGCCTTTCTCGTTCCAGGACTATCTCGTTCCAGGACTTTATCGTTCCAGGACTTTCTCGTTCAGGACTTAGTTCAGGCGCTGGATGACCATGGCCATGCCTTGGCCGCCGCCGACACACATCGACTCGACGCCCCACTCCTTGTCGGCGTCTTCAAGACCGTTGATCAGCGTGGTCATGATCCGGGCACCGGTCATGCCGAACGGGTGACCAAGGGCAATCGAACCGCCGTTGGGGTTGATCTGCTCGTTGGTGATACCCAACTCGTCCATCGAACCCAGGACCTGCACGGCGAACGCCTCGTTGATCTCGACGATGTCCATGTCGCTGATCGACTTGCCGGCCCGGCCGAGAGCCTGGCGGATGGCGTCGATCGGGCCGAGGCCCATGATCTCGGGGTCGAGCTGCGACACGCCGCTCGAGACGATGCGGGCGAGCGGCTTGAGGCCGAGCTCGGCGGCCTTTGTGTCGCTCATGACCACGACCGCAGCGGAACCGTCGTTGAGCGGACACGCGTTGCCGGCGGTGATGGTGCCATCGGGCCGAAAGACGGGATTCAGCGTCGAGACCTTTTCGAGGGTCGTGCCGGCCCGGATGCCGTCGTCGGTGCTGACCACGGTGCCGTCGGGCAGGGTGTACGGCGTGATCTCGCGCTCGAAGAACCCACGGTTGAGGGCGTCCTCGGCGCGGTTCTGCGACTGCACGCCGAACTCGTCCATACGCGAGCGGGGGATACCGGTGAGCTGCGCAACGTTCTCGGCGGTCTGGCCCATCGCAATGTAGATGTCCGGTAGACCCTCGTTGGGCGTCCACGTCGGCGTTCCTTCACCGGTGCGTTCGCCGGTCCGGGCCTCTGCGGCGGCGTACTGCTCGTTGTGCGGGCCGGTGTCGGCTGCGCCGTGGAGGTAACGACTCACGGTTTCGACGCCGCCGGCGACGAAACAGTCGCCTTCGCCGGCCTTGATGGCGTGCGCGGCCATACGGATCGTCTGGAGTGAACTCGAGCAGTAGCGGTTGACCGTGACGCCGGGCGCCTGGACGCCGGCCAAGAGTGCGGCGACGCGAGCGACGTTGTAACCGGCCTCGCCGGCGGGCTGGCCGCAGCCCCAGATGACGTCTTCGACGAGCGTGCTGTCGATGCCGGCCTTGCCGACGACGTCGGCGATGGTGGCTGCGGACAATTCGTCGGGGCGAGCCTCGGTGAGCGAGCCTTTGTTGGCTCGGCCAATTGGCGTCCGAGACGTTGCGACAATGACGGGTTCAGCCACGTGGGGCTCCTTTTGTTGGCTCGACAGTTCTGTCAGCGAGACTGTCACTATATCGACCGAACATCGGCCTGAGATTCCGACCGGCCACGAGTCTCAGGTCATCGACGGGCCGCTGGTATCGCGGCCGCCGCGCAAGAGCGTGCCCGGCCGGGCGGGAGTGAAGTCGCCCGCCTCGACGACGACCACACCGTTCACGAGCACGTGGCTGATCCCGTCGGCCTCCCCGTAGATTCGGCTTGCGCCGCCGGGGAGATCGAAGCGGGTGTGGAGATCTCGCGGACCGACGGTGTCGGGGTCGAAGATCACGAGGTCGGCGAAGGCGCCCTCGGCGATCACCCCTCGGTCGACGATGCCGTACAACTCGGCCGGGACCTGCGAGATGAGATGGACGGCCTCCTCGAGATCGACGACCCCTCGTTCGCGAACTGCCGTCGCCAGTACATGGGTCGTGTAGTTGAACGTGCCGAGCAGGTCGAGGTGCGCCCCGGCATCGGAGGCGCCGATGACAGCGCGTCCATCACGCCAGACGGCGACGCGAGCTTCCCAGTCGGCGTCGGACTCGATCGGCGTTGGGCTGGTGAAGGCCGTGAGGAGATCATCGGTGAGGGCGATGTCGATCAGCGTGTCGAACGCGTCGGCGCCGCGCTCTTCGGCGATGTCGCCGATCCGGCGCCCTTCGAGCGCTTTGGTCTCGGCGGTGAAGCACTCGAGGAGAATCTTGTCCTCCCACGCCGCGAGTCGACGCAACGGGTGATCGGACTGCGCCGACTCGTTCAGTCGGGCACGCTCGGTCGGATCGGAGAGGAGCGCTTTCTTCCCCTCGAGCGGAAGGTGCATTGCCGCCTCCCACCCGGGGATGGCGTCGAGCACGAACCCGGTGGCAAAGCTCAAGCGGATCCCGATCGGCATCGGGATCGTCAGTGCAACAACCTTCGCGCCCTGCGCCGCAGCGTGGCTGCCGCCCTGGAGTTGGTGCCAGGCGTTTTCGAGGCTTGCTTCGTTGACGTTCAGCAGGTTCCAGTTGAGCGGACGTCCGGCGGCGGCCGACATATCGGCCATCAGCTCGAAGGTTTCGTCGCTGAACGCTCCGACCTGCGGAAGGAACTCGATCGACGTGCCGTCGTAGTCGGCGAGCTGGGAACAGAGGAGGGTGAGTTCGTCGCGTGTCGCATGGCGACTCGGCACCATGTCGCCCTCGGCGTCGTTGTGCGTGCGCGACCAGGTCGAGGAGAACCCCAAGGCGCCGGCCTCGAGGCTGTCGCGCAGCAGCGACACCATGGCGTCGAGCTGTGCAGGTGTGGCGGCCGTCTTGGTCGCGTCGGCGCCCATCACCACCCGTCGGATGGCGGAGTGCCCAACCTTGAAGCCGGCGTTGATCGAGAGTGTCCCGTCGATTTGTGCGAGGTAGTCGGCGAAGCTGCTCCAGTTCCACGGGACCCCCTGGTCGAGTGACTCGAGCGGCATGCCCTCGACCCGCGCCAGCATGCGCTTGAGATACTCGCCGTCGGCTGGATCGTCGCTGAGCGGCGCGATCGTGAATCCGCAGTTGCCGCCGATCACCGTGGTGACGCCGTGGAGCGGGGAGGGGCTGAGGGTCTGGTCCCAGAATGCTTGTGCGTCGTAGTGCGTGTGTACGTCGATGAATCCCGGAGCCACGACCGAGCCATCGGCATCGATGCGTTCGGTCGCCGCGGTGTCGGTGAGCGCCCCCACCGCGGTGATACGTCCGTCGGTTATGGCGATGTCGACGCGACGGCGCGGTCCGCCGGTGCCGTCGATGACCATGCCGTTTTCGATGATGAGGTCGATCATGGTCGCGAACCTAGAAGGTTGGTGTCGGTGGCGCCAGAGGCCGGAGCGATCCCGACGTGGCGACGTGCCGCGAGTGACTTTCGTCGGCTCTGCTTTCCCGATCTGAGGGGTCGTTCGCTAGTGTGAGCATTCGTTGGGATGCGCTCTGCATTCGCTCAGGGGGACTTGTGACCGATATCGACGTCGACGCCGACTGGAAGCTACTTATCGATGGTGACTGGGTGGCCGGCGACGGCACCTACGACATCATCGACCCCAACACCACCAAGGTTGTTGGCCGTGCGCCAGAGGCGACCACGCAGCAGGCCGACGATGCGGCGGCATCGTCGAAGGCAGCCCTTGCCGGGTGGAAGAACACCCCGCAGGCGAAGCGGGCCGAGCTGTTGCACAAACTCGCCGACGTCCTGGAAGAGCGCCAGGAGCAGTTCATTCCGGTGGTGCAGGCCGAGACCGGCGCCGTGATGAAGATCGCCAAGACCATGCAGGTGGGCGGCAACACCATCACCCGGTATCGCGACTACGCCAGAGAATTCGAAATGGACGAGGCGCTCATCCCGATGCCGACCCAAGCAGGCCCGCTCGGGCCCGCCGGTTTGGTCGGCGCCGCGGTCAAACGACAGCCGGTCGGTGTCGTCGCGGCCATCACGCCGTACAACTTTCCGCTCACCAATGTGGCCGGCAAGATCGCACCCGCCCTCATCATGGGGAATACCTGCATCATCAAGCCTGCGCCCCAGGATCCGCTGGGCATCCTCATGCTCGGCCAGGCAATCCAAGACGCCGGCTTCCCCCCGGGGGTCGTGAACATCCTCACCGGCTCCGGTCCCGATGCCCCGGCCGCCCTCGTCGACAGCAAGGACGTCGACATGATCAGCTTCACCGGCTCCAGTCCGGTCGGCGCCAAGATCATGGAGAACGGCGGCAAGACGATGAAGCGGCTCCTGATGGAGCTCGGCGGCAAGGGCGCCTGCGTGGTCACCGAGGATGCCGACATCGGCGCGGTTGCCGGTGCAATCACCTCGGTGTGGGGCTTCCACTCGGGTCAGATCTGCACGGCCCCGACGCGGGTCATCGTGCATGCCAGCCGGGCCGACGAGCTGATCTCCACGTTGCAGACCTTCGCGCAGTTCTTGAAGGTGGGCGATGCGACCGAAGACGACACCGTCGTCGGCCCCGTCATCACCGAAATGCATCGCGACCGGGTCGAGGCGTTCATCCAAACCGGCAAGGATGCCGGTGCGTCGATCGTGGTCGGTGGCGAGCGACCCGACCTTCCGGGGTATTTCATCGCACCCACCCTGATCACCGACTGCACACCCGACATGCATGTCGTGCAGGAAGAGGCGTTTGGGCCGGTCGTGGTGGTGCTGACGTTCGAGGACGACGACGAGGCGGTCGCGCTGGCCAACAACAGCGACTACGGCCTCAACAGCTACGTGTTCGCCGGGGACGTCGGCCGTGGATACCAGATCGCCCAACGCATCGAGTCGGGCACGGTTTCCATCAATTCGGTCATGCCCCACATGGGAGCGCCATTCGGCGGCTGGAAGATGTCCGGCGTCGGCCGCGACCGGGGCAAGTGGGGCCTCGAGGCGTACTCCGAGCTGCAATCCATCTGTTGGATTGCCTAGTCCGGCAAGCCAAAGGTCCGAATCGGGGCGAATCTTTCGAACCACCTCCTCAGGTTTTCCGTCATATCGAGTGCCCAGATCGCCGATAGCCCGAGGGCTACGGTGAAATCGCACCGCTTCCTTGCGAAGCGCAGGACGGAAGGACCAGTCGGTGACCAACGAATCGCATCCGACAGATGATCAACAACCAATGGGGGAGATCCCGCCGCCTCCGCCGGCCCCGGCTGCTTCCGCGCCGCCCCCACCGCCCCCGCCGCCTGTATTCATCGCGCCGGGCATCACCGGCAGTGCCGCACCCACGCCACCGATCATCGGTCAGGCCGCCCCCTATGCGGCGCCCGCCTACGGGCCCGATGGCGCTCCACCGGCGCCGCCCTACGTGCAAGATGTCGAGTCGCCCAAGCGGTCACGAGGGCGTCTCGCAGTGCTCGGCGTCGCGGCAGCCGCAGTGCTCGGGTTCGGCACGCTGGGCGTGAATCAGCTGGTGTCCGACACCGACAGCGGCTCGGGATCCTCGCAAGGCGTGGTCGAAGACCTCGCTATTGCCATCAGCAACGAGGACATCATCGGAACCATCGAGTTG
>RCMY010006354.1_pt1 | contig 14770 bp, 13 predicted proteins | sample 2041341 | NCBI WGS metagenome assembly RCMY01 (sample SAMN09708234, study PRJNA481090) | Marine sediment metagenome, whole genome shotgun sequencing project.
CATTGCCGGTGCCGGTAGCGCGCAACTATCCGGTGCTGCGTGGCGAAACCCTCACCACCATCAGCAAGAAGTTCGATTGTGATCTGGGCCAGCTTGCCCGCGCCAACAACATCAAGCCGCCCCGATACACGCTCAGTCCCGGCCAGGAACTGACGTTGACGGGGTGCAAGGCAGGCAATTGACTCCGGCGCGCTACGGCCGCCGCGCTGCACGGACCCGCCGCCTTGGTGCGCGGGCCACCGGCTCTAGACGGAGAGAAGCCGCGCCAATGGCTGGCCGAGCCGGACCGGGGTCTCCGGATCCAGCCCGGCCGCCAGTTCCGCGACGCCGGCAGGCAACAGCACGATGACGGTCGAGCCGTAATTGAAGCGGGCCATCTCTTCGAAACGGGCCACGGTGATGTCCTCACCGCCGTAATCCCTGGACGTGATCGCGTCGCCGTAGGCGGGGATCTCCTCGCCGCTCCACACCGTTTCCACCCCCGAGACGAGCAGCGCGCCGACCATCACCATGGCCATCGGCCCGAAGTCGGTGTCGAAATGGCAAACCAGCCGCTCGTTGCGGGCGAACAGCCGCGGCACGCTCTGCACCGCCGCTGGCCCGACGCTGAAAAGCCGTCCGGGAACGTGCACGGTCTCGCGCAGGCGGCCGGTCCAGGGCATATGGACCCGGTGGTAGTCGCGCGGCGCGAGGTACACCGTCGCGAAGAGCCCGTTGTCGAATGCATGGGCTGCTGCGGCATCGCCGAGCAGTTCAGCGGTGGTAAACGACTGTCCCTTGGCCTGGAAGATGCGGCCAGTTCCGTCCGGGTCTGAAGTGATCGGGCCGCACTGGCTGATCTTGCCGTCGGCAGGCATCAGCAGCGTCCGCGGGTCCGGGTCGGCCGTACGCGCGCCGGGTTTCAACGCGCGCGTGAAGAACGCATTGAAGGTTGGATACGCCGTCGGGTCGGACTTCGCGGCTTCGCTCAAGTCGACTTCGAAGCGGCGCGTGACCGTGTCGATCAGCCAGCTGCGCAGGCGCGGATTGTCGGAGTAGGCCAGCCGGCGTGCGATCGATGACAGCAACCGGTGCGGCAGCACGTAGGTGAGTGTGGTGATCAGGCTCATGGCAATCTCAAGGCGTGCTGGCAGCGGTCAATGCAGCAAGGTCGGCGGCGATGGCGGCCGGGTCAAAGGGCGGCTGGACGACGCCTGTCATCCGTCCCTGCGGATCCAGTACGGCCATGGTGGCACTGTGATCGACAGAGTACTGGTCGGCCGGCATGCCGGCATCGGCGGGGACCTTGGCGAACACCAGACTCAGCGAGCGGGCGAAATTCTCCAGCGAGGGAATGTCGGCGGTCGCGGCCAACGTGTCCTTGTGGAATGCATGCGCGTACTCGCCGATGCCGTCAGGCGTGTCGCGCTCGGGATCCACGGACACAAAGAGCACGCGCGGGCGCACCGCATCGGGAATCGACTCCCACGTTGTTTGTGCCTGAGCCATCTGTGACAGCGTCAGCGGGCAGATGTCGGGGCAGTGGGTGAAACCCAGGAAAACCAGGGTCCAGTGTCCGTTGAGCTCACCCGGCACCAGTTGAGTGCCGTCGGACTGGCGCAGGGTGAAGTCCGGTAGAACCCGCGGCGGAGCGAACAGTCGCACCGCGGTGGTCTGCGGCAACGCCGAGCTGGCCGGCTCGCTGAAGTAGATCTTCGAAGCGATCAGGCCCAGCCCCGCAGCCAAGGCGAGTATGAGAACGGCAACGGTGCTGCGATTGAACATGGACGGCCCGGCACGGAATTTATCAGCGGCCATGATAGCGGGCGGCTGCCGCTATAATCGGCGGCCCCAAGCAGAACAAGCCGCCATGACCGTCGAACGCGCCGAATTCGGCTCCGCCACTTTCGAGCAGCTATCGATCATCGACCTGATCCGCTTTGGCGGCAGTCGCTTCAGTCAGGCCGGTCTCGCGTTCGGTCACAGCTATGACAATGCGCTCGACGAGGCCACGCAACTGGTCCTGCATGCACTGTCGATGCCGCATGACCTGAGCCCGGTGTACGGCGCGTCGCGCGTCACCAGCGAGGAAAAAGCCGATGTGATGGCGCTGTTCGAGCGCCGCGTCAACGAGCGCATCCCGGCCGCCTATCTGACCGGCGAGGCCTGGTTTGCGGGTCTCAGCTTCAAATCCGACCCGCGCGCCCTGGTGCCGCGCTCGCCCATCGCCGAACTGATCGAATCCAGCTTCGAGCCCTGGTTGGGCGGTCGCGAGGTCGGGCGCGTGCTTGATCTGTGCACCGGATCGGGCTGCATCGCGATCGCAACCGCGCATTACCACCCCCACTGGGAGGTGGATGGGGCGGATATCGACGACGCGGCATTGTCGCTGGCGGCCGAGAATCAGCAGCGGCTCATGGCCGGCAACGTCCGTTTGCGCAAATCCGACCTGTTCAGCGATCTGCGCGGTGAGGTCTACGACCTGATCGTAACCAACCCGCCTTACGTGACCCACGACGAAACCGACGCGTTGCCTGCCGAATACGCGCACGAGCCCGAGTTGGGGCTCCGCGCGGGCGACGATGGTCTGGACCTGGCACTGAAGATCATGCGCGATGCGCCGGCACACATGTCTCCGCAGGGCCTGCTGATCTGCGAGATCGGTGAAGCGGAACGCGCGCTGGTGGAGTTGCTGCCCGAGATGCCGCTGGCCTGGGTCGAGTTCAAGGTCGGCCAGATGGGAATTTTTGTTGCCGAGCGCGCTGATCTGGTCGCCCATCATGCGACGATCAAGGGATTGGCCGACGCCCGCGGATGATCCAACCCGGTCGTTACCTCAACGCCCGGTCGTCGCCATAGTGGAGGCAAACTTTTGGCCAGCAACACCTTCGGAAAACTGTTCGCGGTAACCACCTTCGGCGAAAGCCATGGGCCGGCGATCGGCTGTGTGGTCGACGGTTGCCCGCCAGGTCTGGAGATCGACGCGGCGGACTTCCGCCATGACCTTGATCGCCGCGCGACCGGCAAGACCCGGCATACGTCCGGTCGCCACGAGGCGGATGAGGTCGAAATCCTGTCCGGGGTGTTCGAAGGCCGCACGACGGGCACTCCCATCGCGCTGCTCATCCGCAATACCGACGCCCGCAGTCGCGATTACGCAAAGATTGCCGAGCAGTTCCGTCCGGGACACGCCGATTACACCTATTGGCAGAAGTACGGCATCCGCGACCCGCGCGGCGGCGGACGCTCCAGCGCGCGCGAGACCACGATGCGCGTCGCCGCCGGGGTCATCGCCAAGAAGTGGCTGGCTCAGCGTCACGGCATCCGTATTCATGCATTCGTGTCCCAGCTGGGCGACATCGTTCCGGCGTCAGTGGATATCTCCGTCGTCGAAGACAACCCGTTTTTCTGGCCCGATGCGCTCCAGGTGCCGGAGCTGGAGGCCTACATGGATGCGCTGCGCAAGTCCGGCGACTCGGTCGGCGCACGCGTGGATGTCTGGGCCGATGGCGTTCCCGCCGGTTGGGGCGAGCCGATCTACGGCAAGCTGGATGGCGAACTGGCCGGGGCACTGATGAGCATCAACGCGGTCAAGGCCGTCGAGATCGGAGACGGTTTCGCGTCGGTCTCCCAGAAGGGCAGTTTCCACCGCGACCATCTGGGTCGGGAAGGCTTCGCTTCCAACCACGCCGGCGGGATCCTCGGCGGCATCAGCAGCGGCCAGCGGGTGACCTGTTCGGTGGCGTTCAAGCCAACCTCCAGCCTGCGTCTCCCGGTCGACAGCCTGGACATCCATGGCAATACCGTCGAGGTGGTGACCACCGGCCGACACGATCCCTGCGTCGGCATCCGCGCGCCGCCCATCTGCGAGGCGATGGTGGCTGCGGTCCTGATGGATCAGGCACTTCGTCACCGCGCCCAGTGCGGCGATGTCGCCGTCGCAATACCCGGCGCGCAGCCGTGACCGGTCAGCACCGGCGCAGTCGATCATTCATGCCAGCCCAGTTGCACCCACCATTGCCAATGCTGACAGTGGATTCCCCTCCCCACCGCATCTCCCGGATACGTCTGCCATGAACAAGCTTGTCAACGTCGCCATCGCCGGTGCCACCGGCGCCGTCGGCGAAACCCTCCTGGCGATCCTCGCCGAACGCGAGTTTCCGATCGGCGAATTGCACCTGCTGGCGAGCGAACGCTCGGCCGGTGAGAAAATCGAATACGGCGCCCGTCAGATCGTGGTGCAGAACATCGCCGACTTCGATCCCAGTGGAATCGATATCGCATTGTTTGCCGCAGGCGGCAGTGTGTCGCGCAAGTACGCGGCCAAGTTCGCCGCTGCCGGCGCAGTGGTGATCGACAACTCCTCGGAATTCCGACGCGACGAGGATGTCCCGCTGGTGGTCGCTGAGGTCAATCCGGGCGCACTGCGTGATCGACCACGCGGCATCATCGCCAATCCGAACTGCTCGACCATGCAGCTGATGGTGGCGCTGGCACCGATCCACCGCCGGGCCGGGATCGAGCGCATCAACATCGCCACCTACCAGTCCGTGTCCGGTACCGGGCGCGAAGCGATGGACGAACTCGGCAAGCAGACCGCGGACATGCTCAGCTTTCGTGAGATCGAGCCGAAGATTTACCCGGTCCAGATCGCATTCAATGTCATCCCCCACGGTGGCGATTTCATGGAAAACGGGTACACCAGCGAGGAAATGAAGCTCGTCTGGGAAACCCATCGCATTCTCGGCGACGACACCATTGGTGTTAACGCGACCGTGGTGCGCGTGCCGGTGTTCTACGGCCACTCCGAAGCGGTCCATATCGAGACCCGGGACAAGCTGACCGTCGCCGAGACACGCGAACTGCTGCGGGCTCAGCCCGGGCTGGAAGTGATCGACGAACACATCGATGGCGGCTATCCGACGCCGGTTACCCATGCCTCGGGCAAGGACCCCGTCTACGTTGGCCGCATCCGCGAGGTCTCGCATCCGCGCGGCCTGTCGCTGTGGGTGGTTGCCGACAACATCCGCAAGGGAGCGGCGCTCAATGCGGTCCAGCTGGCTGAGCTGGTGGTGGCGGAGCGTCAATGAAATCCTGCCCCGTGCATTGCCGCGGGCCGCGCTCGCCGTTAGAGTCGCGGCCAGGGGTGTCAGGGGAGTGTCTGTGAAGCGTTTGATGCGTTCGGCTGTTGTGTTGATGCTGCTGATTGCCAGCAGTTCCGCTGCGGCTCTGGGGCTGGGCCAGATCAAGCTGATGTCGAAACTGGGGGAGCCGCTGTTGGCGGAGATCCCGATTGTTTCCAGTGATCCGACCGAGCTGGAAAATCTGCACGCGGGGCTCGCGTCGCCGGAAACCTTTGCCCGCATCGGCCTGCAACTGCCGGAAGGCGTTGTCGCCAATCTGCAGTTTTTCCCGGCACTGGACAATGCGGGTCGCCCGGTGATCCGGGTCACCAGCGAATTGCCCATCCAGGAGCCGCTCTTGACGTTCCTGGTCGAAGTCGACTGGGGGCAGGGCCGTCTTGTGCGCGAGTACTCGACCTTGCTCGACGCGCCGCGCACGGTGGCAGCGTCCTCGCAACCGTCCATCCAGGCGCCCCGGCAGGCACCCTCCAACACCATCGTGCGCGAGGCCGTAACTCCCGGCGCGGAGAGCATTGCGCGCGAGAATGAAGGCGACGATGGCGCATTGGTCGCCGATAACGCCAGCGAGGCGGATCCGATCGAAGTTCCGGCGCCGCAACTGGCGCCATTGGCGTCCGCGCCGAGCCGCTACGGCGCCGTCCAGCGCGGCGAGCGACTGTCGAACATCGCCACCGGTCTGGAGATGGAGGGGAATCTGGAGCAGCGGATGATCGCTTTGCTGCAGGCCAATCCGCAGGCGTTCATCAACGGCAACATCCATCTGCTCAAGCAGGGTGCCGTGTTGCGGATCCCGGATGCCCAGGAAGTGGCAGCCATCGCCGCATCCCAGGCAGCGGCGCAGGTACGCGAGCAGACCCGCGCGTGGCGCGCGGCGAGCCAGACGGTGCCGCAACCGCAGGTGGCAGCCAGCGCCGCAGAGAACGCGCAAGGGGCGACGGTGGCTGCGGTCGCGGCAGCAATGCCCGGCGCCGACGATGCGCGGCTTGAAATTGTTCCGCCGGGCGCAAGTGATGCGACGCGTGCGGGAACCCAATCGGGCATCAGTGCCGGAGGCGAGGGCGACATGGTGCGACAGGAATTGCAGGTCACAAAGGAAACGCTGGCAGCGCGCGATGCCGAGCTGGCTGAACTAAAAAGTCGCATCGACACGCTCGAGCAACTCCAGACCGACCAGCAAACGCTGTTGTCGATGAAGGATTCCGAGCTCGCGTCCGCGCAGCAGCAACTGGCGCAGACCCGGTCCGCCGAGCCCGCTGACGCCGGTTCGGCAATGCCGTGGATCTTTGGCGGTACCGCCTTGGTGCTGGTGCTGATCGGGGGATGGTGGTTGCGTCGGCGCGCCGGGGTGAAGCCACGATTCCGCGCGCCGGTGGCGACGGCGGGAGATTCGGTGAATCTGGTATCCGGTTTTCCGGCAGGCGCTCAGGCACCTGCGCAGGACGTGGATTCCAGCGTCCTGAATCCGCAAGCAATCCACCCGTCGCCCAACGTGTCAGGGGAGGCCGCGGCTGGCGCATCGACGGCTGTCCCGCCGGCCATTCCCGTACCTGATGCGGCGTCGCTCGAGTTGGCCCAGCCAGCGGTTCCTGCATGGCACGCCGGCTCGGACAAGCCCCGCTTGAACAGGACCGTGCCGCCGGTCGCCCCGGAGGGGAGTCCCGCCGCCGCGAATTCGCCTTTGGCGGTTAGCGAAGCCGTCCTGGGCGATTCGGAAGCGCCGGGTATGGAACGACTGGAACTCGCACGCGCCTATCTGGATCTCGGCGACCACGACAGCGCACGCCAACTTCTCGGCGAACTGGAGGTAAGTGGCGGTTTGGAGGCACGTCAGCAGGCGACCCGTCTGCTGCGGGAGTTGGGCTGAGCGGTGTCGGCAGACCACCCGACCAACCCGGCCCCTTCGCCTGCCGGACCCATCCCGGTATCCGGGGCACGCCCCGATCCCGCGGAGAGACGATGGGCCCTGGGCGTTGAATACGACGGGGGCGGATTCTGCGGCTGGCAGCGTTTGAACAAGCCCGGCACGGTCAAGCGTCGGATCGAACCGACGGTGCAGTCTTCGCTGGAGGAAGCGCTCTCGCGTGTGGCGGGGAAATCCGTTGACGTAGTCTGCGCGGGCCGCACCGATTCCGGTGTCCATGCGGCCAACCAGGTGGTGCACTTCGACGGCCCTGCACAGCGCGATCCCCGTGGCTGGGTGCTAGGCACGACCAGCCACCTGCCTCCGTCGGTTTGCGTGAAATGGTGCGTGCCCGTACCTGGTGATTTCCACGCCCGCTATTCCGCGCGCGCACGGCGCTATCGCTATTCGCTGCTCAACCGCCCGGTTCGCCCGGCATTGCATCACCAGTATCTGAGCTGGGTACGCAAGCCACTGGATGCGGCGGCGATGCACGCCGCGGCCCAGTGTCTGGTCGGCGCGCATGATTTTTCCGCGTTTCGAACGGTGCACTGCGAGGCACCGCACGCCCGGCGCGATCTGCACCACATCACCGTTTCGCGCGAAGACGATATCGTTACCGTTGACGTCCAGGCCAACGCCTTCCTCCACCACATGGTCCGGAATATTGTCGGCAGCCTGCTGCTGGTGGGGCGGGGCGAACGATCGGCAGCATGGTTGCAGGACGTGCTGAATGGACTGGACCGGAGTCGTGCCGGGCCGACTGCGCCGTCGGCGGGGCTGGTGTTCATCGGCCCCCGATATCCGGAATCCTGGGGGCTGCCAGCCGCCGTTACCCTCTGACTCCGTACGCAGCGATGCGTCGGGGACTATATTCTTTGCACCGACGGTCACCTACCGGCGCGAGAACCGGACTTTGAGGATCATGTGTTGAGAACGTTGTTTTGAAGCGCACCCTGTTTCGCACCCGTATCAAGTTCTGCGGGTTCACCCGCCCCGGCGACGTGCGCATGGCCTGCGAACTGGGAGCGGACGCAATCGGTTTTGTGTTTGCGGACGGCAGCAGCCGCCAGGTCGCCCCGGAAGAAGCGCGTGCGATGCGCCAGGCCCTGGCGCCGATGGTCGATAACGTGGCCCTGTTCAGCGACAACCCTGCCAATGAAGTGCGCGAAGTGATCCGGCAGATCCGTCCCAGCCTGCTGCAGTTCCACGGCAGGGAGGACGACGCCTTCTGTCGGAGTTTCGGCGTCCCCTATCTCAAGGCCGTGGCGATGGGCAGTCCGATCGCCTTGGAGCACCCGGCCGCATTGCACAGTCTTTACCCCGGCGCGTCCGGCTTCCTGTTCGACAGCCACGGCGCCGGTGTCAGCGGCGGCAGCGGCACTGTGTTCGACTGGTCACGTATTCCCGCCGGTGTGCAGAAGCCCTTTGTGCTTGCGGGCGGACTCAGCGCTGACAACGTGTTCGATGCCATCATCGCCACGACGCCGTGGGCCGTGGACGTGTCCAGCGGCATCGAAAGTGCTCCCGGACTGAAAGATGGCGATCGCATGCGCCACTTTGTCGAGCAGGTGCGTCGCGCCGACTGCCACGTGCTGGACTGACACCTTCCTTGCGTTGCGACACCCCTTGAACGACCTGCCGTGCAACTGCGCACGCGGGTGGCAACCTCCCCAGTGAAACGGATCCATGACTTCCCAATCCCCCCCCGAGACGCCCGTCGATTACCACGCCTACCCGGATGCGAGTGGCCACTTCGGCCGCTTTGGTGGTCGCTTTGTTGCCGAAACCTTGGTTGGCCCGTTGCAGGAGCTGGCCGAGGCCTATGACGCCGCGCGCGTTGATCCCGACTTCATCGCGACCTTCGAAGATGACCTGGCGCATTACGTCGGCCGGCCCAGCCCGATTTACCACGCCCGGCGATTGAGCGAGGAAGTCGGAGGCGCAAGGATTCTCCTCAAGCGCGAAGATCTGAACCACACCGGCGCGCACAAGATCAACAACACGGTCGGCCAGGCCCTGCTCGCCAGTCGCATGGGCAAGACCCGGATCATTGCCGAAACCGGCGCCGGCCAGCACGGCGTCGCTTCGGCGACCGTTGCCGCCCGGCTCGGGCTTGAGTGCGTGGTCTACATGGGCGCGACCGACATTGAACGGCAGAAGATCAACGTCTACCGGATGCAGTTGCTGGGTGCCCGGGTGGTCCCGGTGACCAGTGGTTCGGCGACCCTCAAGGACGCGCTGAACGAGGCCATGCGCGACTGGGTCACCAACATCGAAGACACCTTCTACATCATCGGCACTGTGGCGGGACCGGATCCCTATCCGCGGATGGTGCGCGACTTCAACGCCGTGGTCGGGCGGGAGGCACGCGCACAGATGCTCGCCGAATATGGCTGCCTGCCCGACGCGGTGACGGCATGCGTCGGCGGGGGCAGCAACGCGATCGGGATCTTCCATGCCTTCCTCAATGACCCCGGCGTGCGGATCGTCGGAGCCGAGGCGGCGGGCGAGGGCATGGACAGTGGTCGTCATTCCGCGTCGCTGGGGGCGGGTCGCCCGGGCGTATTGCATGGCAACCGCACGTATTTGCTGTGCGACGACGATGGCCAGGTCATCGAGACCCACTCGATCTCCGCCGGACTGGACTACCCCGGGGTCGGCCCGGAGCACGCGTTCCTGAAGGACATGGGTCGTGCCGAGTATCACGGCATCACCGATGACGAGGCGCTTGCGGCGTTCCACCGGTTGATCCGCACGGAAGGCATCCTGCCGGCGCTCGAGTCCAGTCATGCGGTGGCCGAAGCGGTGAAGCTTGCGCGCGACTTGCCAAAAGACGCGATCGTCCTGTGCAACCTCTCCGGTCGCGGCGACAAGGATGTCCATACCATCGCCACCCGCGAGGGGATGACGCTATGAGCCGCATCGCGAACCGTTTCGCCGCCCTCAAAGCCAAAGGTCGCAAGGCGCTGGTGCCGTTCATCACCGCCGGTGACCCGTCGCTGGAAGCCACGATGCCGGTGATGCACGCGCTGGTGTCCGCCGGCGCCGACGTGATCGAGATCGGTGTCCCCTTCTCGGATCCGATGGCCGATGGCACCACCATCCAGCACAGTTCCGAGCGCGCGCTCGCCCGTGGCGCCAACCTCGACTACGTCTTTGAGACCGTGCGCCAGTTCCGCGAGGACGACCAGGAAACCCCGGTGGTTCTGATGGGCTACCTCAACCCGGTCGAGATCCGCGGGCCGGAAGCGTATGCGAAGCAGGCAACCGCCGCCGGCGTTGACGGTGCGCTGCTGGTGGACCTGCCGCCGGAGGAGGCTGCCGAGTATCGCGAGGCGTTCGATCGCCACGGACTGGCGCTGATCCTGCTCGCAGCCCCGACCACCTCGCCGGAGCGCATGCAGCGTCTGTGCTCCCTGGCCACTGGCTATCTCTACTACGTCACCTATGCCGGAGTGACCGGCGGTGACCACCTTGACACCGGTGCCGCCAGCGATCGCCTTCGCGCCATCCGTGCACTGGAGTTGATACCGGTGGTAGCGGGCTTCGGCATCAAGGACGCGGCCAGTGCCGCCGCCACGGCCGTCGAGTCCGATGGCGTGGTCGTGGGCAGTGCGCTGGTTGCCGCGATGGCCGGTGCCCTTGATGCCGCCGACGCTGCCCGCGCCGCCGCCGCTTTTCTGTTGCCGTTGCGCGCGGCTCTTGACGGCCTGCCCAATGCGCCGGGCAGGGTCCCGGATCGGACCTGAAACGGTCTGACGACCGGCTGCGGTAAACTGCCGCGCTGGCCGGCAGTCCCGGCATCCGCGCGCCGCCTTGCTAGGGCGGCGCGACGGCATCGACAGTTCCGGATCATTGCACCGGACCAACACAGGGAATCCGCATCGCATGTCCTGGCTCAAGAAACTCATGCCATCCGGCATCCGGACCGAGGCACCCGGCACGAAGCGCCGCAGCGTGCCCGAAGGGCTGTGGGAGAAGTGCGACCGCTGTGGCGCCGTGCTCTATCGCCCCGAGCTCGAAGAGAATCTGGAGGTCTGCCCGAAGTGCAGCCATCACCGCAGCATCCGCGCGCGGGCGCGACTGACGGCGTTGTTCGATGCCGACAGCATCAGTGAAATCGGCGCCGGCCTGGGCCCCACCGATGTGCTCAAGTTCCGCGACCAGAAGCGCTATTCGGATCGGATCAAGGCGGCCCAGAAAGCCACGGGTGAACGCGATGCGCTGATTGCCATGAAGGGCGAGTTGAAGCAGCGTCCGCTGGTCGCCTGTGCGTTCGATTTCGCTTTCATGGGCGGATCGATGGGCTCGGTGGTCGGCGAGCGCTTCGCCCTGGCCGCCGAGGCCGCCCTGGAGGCCCGTTGTCCCATGGTCTGCTTTACCGCCACCGGCGGCGCGCGCATGCAGGAAAGCCTCTTCTCGCTGATGCAGATGGCCAAGACCGCCGCGGCGCTGGGGCGTTTGCGTGCGGCCGGGCTGCCTTACATCGCGGTGCTGACCCATCCCACCACGGGCGGCGTGTCCGCATCGCTGGCGATGCTGGGCGACATCAACATCGCCGAGCCTGAAGCCCTGATCGGGTTCGCCGGCCCGCGCGTAATCGAGCAGACCGTACGCGAGACCCTGCCCGAGGGGTTCCAGCGCAGCGAGTTCCTGCTGGAGCATGGTGCGATCGACCAGATCTGCGACCGCCGCGAGTTGCGCGACCGGCTCGCCGACCTGATGGCTCTGATGATGCGCCAGCCCCAGCCCCAGACAGCGGACGAGAACGAGGCAGGCAACTGATGGGCCGTCGCTATTTTGGTACCGATGGCATCCGTGGCCGGGTCGGTGAGGGCGTCATCTCGGCGGACTTCGTGCTGCGCCTCGGTAACGCCTACGGCCATGCGCTCAAACGCGCCGTCCAGTCAGAGCGCGCCTGGCGCAAACCCGTCGTGATCATCGGCAAGGACACACGCATATCGAACTACATGTTCGAGGCCGCGCTGGAGGCCGGACTGGTCGCGGCGGGTGTCAACGTGCAGCTGATGGGCCCGATGCCGACCCCGGCGGTCGCCCACTTGACCCGTTCGATGCGCGCTGACGGCGGCATCGTGATTTCCGCCTCGCACAATCCGCACTATGACAACGGCATCAAATTCTTCTCCGCCGAAGGCGAGAAGCTCGACGACGCTACCGAGCTGAGCATCGAAGCCGCGCTGGACCAGCCGTTCAGCACCGTTTCTTCCGAAGAGCTGGGCAAGACCACCCGCACCCGGGATGCAATCGGTCGCTACGTGGAAGCCTGCAAGAGTTCGGTGCCCAAGGGTTTCGATCTTGGCGGTATGCACATCGTGCTGGACTGCGCCAATGGCGCCACCTATCAGCTCGCCCCGCTGGTCCTGCGCGAGCTGAATGCCAAGCTGGAGACGATCGGCGTGGAGCCCAACGGGCTGAACATCAATGACGGCGTTGGCACCACCCATCCCGAGGCATTGGCCGAGCGTGTTCGTGCGACCGGTGCCGACATCGGCATCGCGTTTGACGGCGATGGTGACCGGGTCATGTTTGTCGATGCCGACGGCACACTCCACGACGGCGACGACCTGATCTATCTGCTCGCCAACGACTGGCGCGACACGGGTCGACTCAAGGGACCCGTGGTCGGGACGCTGATGACCAATTACGGACTGGAGCGGGCGTTCGAACAGTCGGGCATCGAGTTCATCCGGGCCAAGGTCGGTGATCGGCACGTCCACCAGCAGCTGATCGCGCACGGTGGCGTACTCGGTGGTGAGGCGTCCGGGCATCTGCTGTGCGTGGATCGCACCAGTACCGGCGACGGGATCGTCAGTGCTTTGCAGGTGCTCGAGGTCTTGCGCCGGACCGGCAAGACCCTGCGCGAGGCGCTGGCCGGTCTGGACCGGGTCCCACAGCGGACCATCAACGTCCGGTGTGGCGAGCAGGTCAAGCCTGCTGACAGTCCGTCGGTGCAGTTGGCCCTGGCCGAGGCGCAACGGGCAGTGGAAGGTCACGGGCGTGCGTTCCTGCGACCGTCCGGTACCGAGCCGGTGGTTCGGGTGACCGTTGAGGCCGATGATGAGGCCTTGATGCAGGCGACGCTGGACCGCCTGGCCGACGCCGTGCGCGAGGCGGCCCGATAAGCGGGTGCCAGTTCCTGATTTCCGGATGAGGTTGCACCCCATATGAGCCAGACCCGCATTCCGATCTTCGACATCAGCCGTTTCGATGATCCCGCGCAGCGTGATGCACTGGTCGCCGAACTGGGAGCGGCCTATCGCGAGTGGGGCTTCGCCGGCGTTCGTGGTCACGGCATCCCGCAGGCCCAGGTCGACCGCAGCTACGGTGCCTTCCAGCGCCTGTTTGCCCTGCCCGAGGAGGTCAAACGCAAGTACCACGTGGCCGGAGGTGGCGGTGCGCGCGGCTATACCCCGTTCGGCATCGAAACCGCAAAGGGTGCGCTGCACTACGACCTCAAGGAGTTCTGGCACGTCGGTCGCGAGATCCCCCGCGATTCGATATATGCCGACTCCATGCCCCCCAATGTGTGGCCGGAGGAGATTCCGGACTTCCACGAGGTCGCCTACGGCCTATACCAGTCGCTCGATCGACTCGGTGCGAAGGTCCTCAGCGCATTGGCGCTGCACATCGGTCTGGATGAGCACTGGTTTGACGACAAGATCGACAGCGGCAACTCGATCCTGCGGCCGCTGCATTATCCGCCGATCACGAGCCCGGAAGTCCCCAACGAGCGTGCTGGCGCGCACGAGGACATCAACCTGATCACCCTGCTGGTGGGCGCCAGCGCGGAAGGCCTCCAGGTGCTGTCACGCGCAGGCGAATGGGTACCGTTCACTGCCGACGCCGACACGATCGTGGTCAACATCGGCGACATGCTGCAGCGGCTCACCAATCACGTCTATCCGTCGACGACGCACCGCGTGGTCAATCCCCAGGGCGACAAGGCGCGCGAGCCACGCTACTCCACACCGTTCTTCCTGCATCCCAACCCCGACTTCCTGATTGACGTGTTGCCCGGCACCATCACCGCCGACAATCCCAGTCGCTATCCCGAGCCCATTACTGCCCAGGGCTATCTGGAAGAGCGGCTGCGCGAGATCAAGCTGAAGTAGCGCCAGTCCCCGCGCGTTGCGGTGGCTCCCATGCCGCCCTGGCCTTCATTCCGGGTCGGGCGCGGGTAGCGCTTCGACTCCGGCGGAAAGCAGCCCTTGCCGCCAGCGCGCCAGCTTGACGGTTGCACGCTGGGAAGCATTGGCCGGGCTCGTCGACGGAAGGATCAGGTGCCGAAGCGGCTTCTGCTGGATCGCCGGAGCGACGAAACGGCGGTAGGACTGTTCCGCTTTGGCGCCATTGAACAGAATTGTGCCGATCCCGGGATGCGCGGCAAGCAGGCTGAGAAGGTCGTTGGGCGTCGCGGTGGCGTCGCGGATCGCCGAGTCCAGGCTACCGACGCGTTGGCAGGACTCGAGCACATCCCACACCGCCACGCCGTAGTCGCCGAGTGCAGCAGTGCGACGGGAGTAGGGCAGGGCCAGGTCGATGCCCAACAATGCCTGCATGAACGGCCAGAACAGGTTGCGCGGATGCGCGTAGTACTGCTGGGCCTCCAGCGAGCGCACGCCCGGCATGCTGCCCAGGATCAGGACCCGAGCGTTCCGGCAAACAATCGGCGCAAAACTGTGGATCGATGGTGTTGTCACGGACCACGCAGGTGAGGAGGAGG
>RCMY010003139.1_pt1 | contig 14769 bp, 18 predicted proteins | sample 2041341 | NCBI WGS metagenome assembly RCMY01 (sample SAMN09708234, study PRJNA481090) | Marine sediment metagenome, whole genome shotgun sequencing project.
AGCCGTGCCACTTGTGCCGTATGGCGGCGGCACCGGCCTTGTTGGTGGTCAGCTGAGCCCCGAGGGACCGGTGCCCGTGATCCTGAGCCTTGAGCGGATGCGCGCGGTGCGCGGCATTTATCCGCAAGAGAATGTCATGGTGGTCGAGGCCGGCGCGATCCTGCAGGACATTCACGATGCGGCGGCTGAGGCCGACCGGCTTTTCCCGCTGTCGATCGCGGCCAAGGGCAGTGCCCGGATCGGCGGTAATCTTGCGACCAATGCCGGTGGGGTGAATGTGCTGCGCTATGGCAATGCGCGTGATTTGTGTCTTGGGCTTGAGGTGGTTTTGCCTGATGGCCAAATCTGGCATGGGCTCAAGAGGTTGCGCAAAGACAATACCGGCTATGACCTGCGGCACCTTTTGATTGGTTCTGAGGGCACGCTTGGGGTGATCACCGCCGCTGCGCTCAAGCTTTATCCGCGCCCTGCGGGTGAGGGCACGGCCGTGATGGTGGTGCGCGATCCGCGCGCGGCGCTGGACCTTTTGGCGATGGCGCGCGACCAGATGGGCGAAGGCGTGAGTGCGTTTGAGTTGATGCACCGTCAGGGCCTTGATTTCCTGGCGCAGGAGCTGCCGGATATCCGCCAGCCGTTTGACGAGCCCCCCGAGTGGTTCGTGTTGATTGAGGTCGGGCTGGCGCGCGGGCTTGACCCGGTCGGCGCGCTTGAGACGCTGTTTGTTGAGGCGACAGAGGCAGGGTTGGTCAGCGACGGCATGATCGCTCAGTCACAGGCGCAGCGGCATGCCTTTTGGGAGGTGCGAGAACAAATCCCCGAGGCCAACCGGCGCGTTGGATCGGTAAGTTCGCATGATATTTCCCTGCCGATGAGTGCGATCCCGGACTTTATTGAAAAAGGCCGGGCGGTGGTCGCTGCTTTGGGCGCCTTCAGGATCAACTGTTTCGGTCATCTCGGCGATGGTAACCTGCACTACAACGTCTTCCCGATGCCCGGCAAAACCCGCACCGATCATCAGGGCGAGCGGGATCTGATCAAGCGGGCGATCCATGATCTGGTGGATGCAATGGACGGCTCGGTCTCCGCCGAACATGGCATCGGGCGCCTTAAGGTCGAGGATCTGGAGCGCTATGGCGATCCCGCCAAGCTATCGGCGATGCGGGCGATCAAGGCGGCCCTTGACCCCAGGGGGATCATGAACCCCGGTGCGGTTTTGCGATATGAGGGCTAGGCGCGCAAGCCGCCTGGATTAGTCGGCCCAGGTTGGGTGAAACCGGCCAGCGGGCGAGAGCGTGAATATCTCGGCGCCGTTTGCCGTAACGCCAATCGAGTGCTCAAACTGCGCCGACAGAGATTTGTCGCGCGTGACCGCAGTCCAGTCATCAAGCAGAACCTTGGTTTCGGGGCGGCCCAGATTGACCATCGGTTCGATGGTGAAAAACATTCCTTCTTCCAGAACCGGCCCGGTGCCGGCACGCCCGTAATGCAGAACGTTGGGCGGAGCGTGAAAGACCCGGCCAAGACCGTGACCGCAAAAGTCCCGCACCACCGACATGCGATGCGCCTCGACGAAAGACTGAATCGCGTGGCCGATATCCCCAAAGGTATTGCCGGGTTTGACCGCTTCGATCCCCTTCATCAGGGAATCATGTGTGATCTGGATAAGCCGCTCTGCCTTTCGGCTAAGCTTGCCGGCCACATACATCCGGCTGGTGTCGCCAAACCAGCCATCGACGATCACCGTCACATCGACATTCAGGATATCGCCGTCTTTCAGTAACTTTTCGCCTGGAATGCCGTGGCAAACCACGTGATTGACGCTGATACAGCTGGCATGACGATAACCCTTATAGCCGATCGTGGCCGATTTTGCGCCTGCCTCATTGACCTTGTCCTCGATCAGCTTGTCGATTGCGCCAGTGTTCTGGCCGACGAAGACCTGATCGGCGATCTCATCTAGAATGCGGGCGGCCAGTGCGCCAGCCTTGTGCATACCGGCAAAATCCGAATCCTCATAGATGCGGATGCCGTCGCGGGTCAATCGCCCTTTGTGTGTGTTCACGTCAATGCCTCGTGCCGTCTTTGTCTGTTAACCCCTATTTAGGGGGGATTGCACCAAAGGGCCAGAGGCTGCGGCACGCTGTGTTCATCGGGCTTTGGCGCTGGGCTTGGCAAAAGTTTCTACATTCTACTTATTGAATATTTCGCCGTGGGAAATTGTCTGAAATTTAATTGTCGTACACATAGATCCACAGAGGGAGCCACCGCTATGACACGCAAAATGCGACAGAAGTATTGACGCTATCCATCAACATTGCAAGGCTGAGGTTTTTCCCGATGTTCATGCCTGGAATGCAGCTGCGTGTGGCCCCGGTCTGCATCGGACAAGGCCGGGGCGCTTGGCCTGACCGGGCTTTATGCACCAGAGGAGTTGGGCGGTCAGGGGTTGTCACTCGGCGATGATGTCCGCGTCTACGAAGATTCTGGGGCAAGGCGATGGTGCCTATGCTTTTGCGCTGACCGAACCGCAATCAGGCTCGGATGCGACCAACATGTATTCACGCGCGGTGATCAACGGGGGCGACACCTGGACGATCAGCAAGGCCAAGGCCTGAGTTGGCCTCGCGGGCGATGCGGATATCTATTTCACCGCTGTCAAAACCACCGATAAGCCCGGCCACTACGATATGACGATGATCGCCATTCCGGCAGATGCCGAAGGTGTCAGTTTAGGGCCGCTCTACGAGACGCCCTCTTACAATTTCCTGCCCATGTCCGAAATGTACCTCAAGGATGTGATCGTCAGCGAAGACAGTATCATCTTGCCGGTGGGGCAGGGGTTTCAGGGGTCGCTGATGGCGATTGATATCGCGCGGGCTTCGATCACGTCGGGCTGATGCAGGCGGTGCTGGGCACGGCACTGGCCTATTCCGCCAATCGCAAGATGTTTGGGGGTAAGAACCTTGATCTGGATGGTATCCAGTGGATGCTGGGCGATGACGCGACCGAGCTTGAGGCCTCGCGCCTGTTGTAATCGTGCGGCGGCCAACGCTTTGGGCACGCCCGAAGGGCCGCTCATGGCCACCCATGTCAAACGCTTTGTGCCTGACGCGGCGGTGAAGGCTGCCAATACCTGTACGCAGGTGCTGGGCGGCATGGGATTGCCGAAACCCTCTGGCATGGACCGCCTGTCGCGGCTTTCACAGATGTTGCGCATTGTGGATGGTACTACCGAAATCAGCCGCAGTGGGTTGTGTCTCAAATCTGGTGGCAATTCTCCGGCGGCGTTCTCCGAGCAGGTGGATTTGGGCCTGATCAGGCCGTGAGGTCAAGGCTGATCGGGGCGATGGGCTGAGCCAGGGTTTCCCAGCCATCGACCTTTCGCATCCGGATTTGGCCCGACGCAGTTAGTGCCCAGAGTAGCATCGGTACGGTTTAGGCGCAGGGCAGCACGGTCTGGGTCTTGATGGTGCGGCGGAATTTTTCGTTGAGGCGCTCGATTGTATTTGTGGTTCGAGCTGGCTTCCACCGCGACGGGTTCAGGCGCGTGAAGGTGCATAGCCGGTCTGCGGCCTCTTGCAGGCTGTCGGCGACCGCGCGACATTTCAGGTGCCACTTGCGCAAGAATACCTTCTGCTGCTTCTCGACATCTGCCGCGGTGTCGGCATAGATCATGTCGCGGTAAGCCTCGGTCAATCCGTCATGCACGTGCTTGGGAGCATGGCCGGACAGGTTGCGGTGCTTGTGAACCGTGCCGCACGGGATCGGCAGGGCATCACCGCAGAGCGCGACCCGCCAATCGTCGGGAAAACAGCCCTCCGGACTGTTTTCTGACCCTCCTCATACCTCCAGCCCGGGGGAACCGTCGACGAGGACAAACTCCGGCCGCCTCAGGCCACGCGCGTCGAGATCGCTGAGGAATATGCCCCGTGCAGCTTTACTTTCTCCGCCCGTTTGGCGGGAAAACGCGCCACTGGCGCCTTTTCTGATCCGCTTCACTCTTGATGGAAAGCAGCACCTCTTGCCCGTCCCGGCGCACCCCGATCGCGGCCAGAACAGAGATATTCGTGGCCTTTCGATCCAACCGGGTCTTGATGACGATGCCACCCAAAATCAGACGGACGATGTCTTCGTCGGCCAGGTCTCGCGCTATCCAAGCGTCCCAGTCGACCTTCACCTATGCTGCACGAGCGCGGCTGACCACGTCCTTGCTGACCGTCCCTTCGAGCAACCCATATAGCGCCCGCTTCACGCGCCGCGTGTTGGTGCCAGCCAGATACATCGAGGCGAGCAGCGCCTCGGCCTTCTTGGTCAACCGCTGGTAGCGCGGTAGCGCCTTCGAGCGCCGTTCCGTGGTCTTGCCGACCTCATCGACGGCGCGGGCGCGCGGCACGCTTATTGTCTCTACTCCAAACGTGCCGATTAACTGATGCTCCCGGTGACTGTGCCGATAGCCTTTGAGTTTGTCCGTGCCCCGGTCATAACGGTAGCGCCCCAGAAACGCGTCCAGTCCCTCTTTGAAAACCGCCTCGATCGTTGCGAATATTGCTCTCGCAGACGATCCTCGATTGGATCATAGTCCGCTTCATTGGCCTGGAGCGAAAGCGCAGCAGTGTCGGTACTGTTCCTAATGGCGTGATCCCCTTGGCGGCTGCAGCCGCCGGTTGGGTGGGTTCAGTTCACCCGGAGATTACGCAACCTTCAAACTCCACCACCTTCGCGACACGACCGCGCGGTGTCATCGGGTGCAGCCTGAAGAAACGCGCGGCAAGCTTGCCCTCGCCGGTCATTCCCAAGGGGATGGCGAAAATTGAGGGAAATCTGGCCTGACCGGGCGGAGCGCGCTGGCGCGCGCGCTTTATGCCTCGTCAGGCTGCGCCTTCCTCAGGGCAGGTGGCAGCGTGACGCGCACAATGGGTGTGGCGAGGATTGGGCGCGTTGAGGTGAGTATTTGGGGAACGATGAAAGCTCGGAAGGTTTTGACTTTCATCGTTCTTCAAATACTCAAATGGCGATGCGCTGGCGGCAACACATACCGATTTATTTGACAGAAACCGGTGCGCCGAGGGTGATCGCCTCGGGGGTGATCGTTGTGTCATAGGCCAGCACCTCAACCCCTGAAATCTTTGCCGTGGCGAAGGCGGCGGCATAGGTGGGGTCGATATCAACCGCGAGCGTCATCTGTGTGCAGTCGGTTCGCTGGATCAGGTAGAACAGGATGGCGCGGTGACCGGTACGTGCCATTTCGGTCAGTTCCCCCAGATGTTTGGCGCCACGCGCGGTGACGCTATCTGGGAATTCGGCCAGACCGGTGATGCGCGACAGGGTGACGGATTTTACTTCGACATAGGCATCGGGCAATCCGTTGCTTTGTAAAAGGAAATCAATCCGGCTGTTTGTGCCGTATTTCTGTTCCGGGCGTACGGTGTCATAGGCGGCCAGTTCAGGGATATTGCCCGCCTCAAGTGCTGCGCGCAGGGCGCGGTTGGGCAGGCTGGTATCGACGCCGGTGAAATGCCCGTTGGCGTGCTCGATCAGGCGCCAACCGAACTTCAGTTTCTTCTTTGGGTTATCATTCGGCTCGACCCATATTTTCATGCCCGGCTCTGCCAGCCCCATCATGCTTCCGGGGTTAGCGCAATGGGCGGTGACTTCGCGCCCATCCTCTAGCCGGATATCGGCCAGAAAGCGTTTGTAGCGGCGGATTAGCACGGCAGGCACAAGAGGGGTTTGAAAGCGCATAAGAGCAGGCCTATACCGGGGTATGGATCTGTTCAAGGAGGCCCGCATCATGCCCAACCCAACCGCCGCCATGCTTGTGGTCGGGGATGAGATCCTTTCGGGGCGCACGCGCGATGCGAATACGCATCACCTTGCCGGGGAGTTGACCAAGGCGGGGATCGATCTGCAAGAGGTTCGCGTGATCAGCGATGACCCGGATGCTATTGTTGCCGCTGTCAGGGCGCTAAGCGCTGGCTATGATACGGTCTTTACCTCGGGCGGGATCGGGCCGACCCATGATGATATCACGGCTGAAAATGTGGCGCGCGCCTTTGATCGCCCTATCGGCATCCGCGACGATGCCCGCGCGCTTTTGGCGGCGCATTACGAGAGGTCGGGCCAAGAGTTGAACGAGGCGCGTTTGCGCATGGCGCGGATTCCCGACGGAGCGGCCCTGATTGACAACCCGATCAGCACCGCGCCGGGTTTTAGCATTGAAAATGTGCATGTGATGGCCGGGGTGCCCTCGATCTTTCAGGCGATGCTGGCCAGTATTCTGCCGACTTTGACCGGGGGCGCGCCGGTTTTGTCGCAGAACCTTGAGATTCACCGCGGCGAGGGCGATATCGCCGGGCCACTGAGCGAATTGGCGTTGCGCTACGGCGATCTTTCAATCGGGTCCTACCCGTTCCAGCGCAACGGGTGCTATGGTGCCAATATTGTGATCCGGGGACAGGACGGAGCGCGGGTTGATGCGGCAATGGCCGACCTGGCCGCGATTTTCCCCGCATGATCCCGGATGCGCAAACCCTCTACGGCGTGGTTGAGGGCACATGGCCGCCCGCCGCCAAATCTGACCTTGGCGCTTGGGTGATCCGTGACGGGCAGGGTGGGGGCAAGCGTGTCTCTGCCGCAACCGCGCGCGCGCCTGTCAGCCTTGTCGATCTGCCCGCCGCCGAGGTCGCGATGAGGCACTTGGGGCAGGCGCCGCTTTTCATGATCCGCGAAGGCGATGAGGCGCTTGATGCGATGCTCGAGGGCGAGGGCTATGGCGTGGTTGATCCGGTCAATCTCTATGTGGCGCCGGTGCAGGTTCTGACGCAAGAAACCCCGCCGCGTGTCTCGACCTTTTCGATCTGGGAACCGCTTGAAATCATGCGAGATATCTGGGCCGAGGGCGGAATAGGCGCCGGCCGCATCGCCGTGATGGAGCGCGCACCCCTCCCCAAAACCGCACTCTTTGGACGTCATGACAGCCGCCCGGCGGCCACCGGCTTTGTTGCCATTCACGATCATATCGCCATGGTGCACGCGCTTGAGGTACACGCGCGTCACCGCCGTGCCGGCATGGGGCGGCTGATGATGCTTCAGGCGGCGTATTGGGCGGCGGGCGAGGGGGCGCGCCATTTGGCGGTCGTTTGTACCCAGGCCAATCAGGGGGCCAATGGCCTCTATGCTTCCATGGGGTTCACGCATGTGGGACAGTACCATTACAGACAGAAGGGATAAGCGATGACAAAACCAGAGCAAACCACCGCGCTTGACTTGCCGATGGTCGATCCACTGCCGGAAGCGACGCAGAAATACTTCGATATCTGCCAGGACAAACTTGGCATGATCCCAAATGTGCTTCAGGCGCATGCCTTTGATATCAACAAGCTCAACACGTTTGCTGCGCTTTATAACGAGCTGATGCTGGCCGATAGCGGCCTGTCCAAGCTCGAGCGCGAGATGATCGCGGTGGTCGTCAGCTCGATCAACCGCTGTTGGTATTGTCAGGTGGCCCACGGCGCGGCGGTGCGCCAGCTTTCGGGCGATCCGGCCCTGGGTGAGGCGATGGTGATGAATTACCGCATGGCGCCGCTTGATGCGCGCCAGCGCGCGATGCTTGATTTCGCGGCCAAGGTCACCACAGCCAGCGCCACGGTTGAAGACGCCGACCGAACCACGCTGCGCGATGTGGGCTTTAGCGAGCGTGATATCTGGGATATTGCCAATGTGGCGGCGTTTTTCAACATGACCAACCGGGTGGCCAGCGCCACGGGCATGAAGCCCAATCCCGAATATCACGCGCAGGCCCGCCAGGGGTGATGCGCGCGCGGGCGGCCCTTGTTCTGGCGCTTGTCCTGCCGCATGCCGGCGGGGCGCTTGAGTTGTCTTTGCCGGGCAATGCGGTGATGAGCGCCGAGATCGTGCAAGAGGCCGATACCTTTCTTTTGCCCACAGGCCCCTTTGCAAACGGCAACCTGCCGCGCGAGCGCCTTGATGGGCGCGTGACCCAACAGGCCTGGCGGGTCACCGGGCAGGGGCTGACCACGCTTCAGGTGCTTGTGCCGCTGCGTGATGAGCTTGAAAAGGCCGGTTGGCAGGTGATCTTCGAGTGCAGCGATCAGGATTGTGGCGGGTTTGATTTCCGGTTTAACGCGCCGATTTTGCCAGCCCCCGATATGTTCGTCGACCTGTTCGATTTTCGTTATCTTGCGGCGCGCCGGGGCACTGACGGCACGGGGCTTGAACATGCCGCCGTGCTGGTAAGCCGCGCGGGCGGCACTGGCTATGTCCAGATAAGCCATATCACTGCAAGTGGTGCTATAGGGTTGCAAACCACGCCTGACCTGCCTGTCGCAGAGGGCCAGGGTGGTGAGGCGGTCAATGCCACACCTCTGGCGCAGGCGCTTCTTGAGCGTGGCCATGTTGTGTTGCGCGATCTTGATTTCGCTTCTGGGGCGACGGCGCTTGGTGATGGGCCATTTGCCAGCCTTATCGCGCTGGCAGAGTTTCTGAACGCCGATCCCGCGCGGCGCATGGCGCTTGTGGGCCATACCGACAGCGTTGGCGCGCTTGACGCCAATATCGCCCTGTCGCGTGCCCGTGCCCGCGCCGTTCTGGAGCGTCTTGTCGGTGCCCACGGCGTTGCCCGCGCCCAGCTTGAGGCCGAAGGTCTTGGCTATCTCGCCCCCATCGCCAGCAACCGCAATTCGGCCTCGCGCGACATGAACCGCCGGGTCGAGGCGGTGCTGCTGGACACGCAATAAAGCGCTTGCGACCCTTTCGACGGGGCCCGGCGTGCATCGGAAAAGGGGGCTCTATGCCATCTGCCAGCATGTTGTCGCCCGTCGGCCCGCTTTGTGTTGTCAGTGACGGGACCGCGATCACCGCCCTTCGGTGGGGAACGGCCAGCGATGAGGATAAAACGCCCGAGCTAAGCGAGGCCCTGTCACAGCTTGCGGCCTATTTCGAGGGGCGCCTGACGCGGTTTGACCTGCCGCTTGATGTGGCGGGATCAGAGTTTCAGCGCCGGGTTTGCGATGCGATGTGTGAGATTCCCTTTGGCGAAACTGTAACCTATGGCAACCTTGCGACCCGTATTGACGCCTCGGCGCAGGCGATTGGTACGGCCTGTGGCGGTAATCCGATTCCGGTGATTATTCCCTGCCACCGGGTTTTGGGCGCGTCGGGCCTTGGCGGATATTCAGGGCAGGGCGGGGTCGAGACCAAGGTCTGGCTGTTGCGCCATGAGGGGGCGGCGGGATTGCTGATCTGATGCAGTGGCCGCGCGCCGCTCAGAGGTCGTCACGCCGTGGGATAAGCTGCTGCACGATGCCCACAAAAATCAGATAGACGCTGGTCACCACCAGCCCCCAATGCGCCCAGCTTTGCGGATCGAAATGCACCCAGGCCGCCCAGCCCGCGAAAAACGTCCAGGCCAGAGCCATCGGCAGCGATATCCAGCGCCAGCGTTCGGTGCGCACCGGATGGATGAACTTGAGCGGCAGGAACATCGCCACCGACAACACCGCAACCAGCGTCAGAATGATCCAGAAATTCGGCTCGATCGCAAACATCACCAGCACCAGCATATTCCAGCATCCGGGAAAGCCGGAAAATGAATTATCAAGCGTTTTCATCCGGGTATCGGCGAAATACATGGCGCTGGCAAAGGTAATCACGATGATGGCGACCCATCCGGTCCAGCCCGGCAACAGGTCGGACTTGAAGAGCGCAAAGGCCGGGATGAACACATAGGTCAGATAATCGATGATCAGATCAAGCAGCACGCCGTCAAATTCTGGCGCGTGGGTTTTGACGTCGAATTTGCGCGCCAGGGGCCCGTCAATGCCATCCACGGCAAAGGCCACGACCAGCCACAGGAACATCAATTCCCATTCCAGATCAATCGCGGCCAACATGGCCAGCATTGCAAAAACCGCCCCGGTGGCGGTCAAAAGGTGAACAAGGAGGGCGCGCAAATGTGGTGTCATGGCCGTTTAATGAACCAGCAGCGCCAAAGATGCAAAAAGAAAAGCCCGGTCCCCAAAGGGCCGGGCCAGATTGCAGGGCGCGTGGCCTTAGTTGGAAACGCGAACCTCTTCCAACGGATAGGCCATCATATCCTGTGCTTCCCACGACACGTGGCAGTCATGGCAAAAGCTCTGTTTGAATTTCATCGGCTTGCCGTTGGGCTGAACCGCTGAATAGACCCAATCGGCGGTCTCAGGTGCGCCACCGGCTTCGACTTTGGTCATGATGAACAGCGGACCTGTCACAGCGGCCTTTTTCTTTTTGCTGATCGTGATGCTTTCCTTGGCCAGAACGGACCCGACCGGCATCACCACGCCTTCATCGGCGAATTTCAGATATTGCTCGGCAGCAGCCTCATTGGCAAAGGTCTGCAACAGGCGGTTACCATGCGCGCCGGCCACGGCGGGACGGGTCGATGAAACGGTCCAGTCGCGATACGCAGCGGCGACTTCATTGCCTTCTTTGCTATAGCTCTCCACCATTTCATCCTTGAGGCAGTCATAAATCTCGGTGATCGCGGCCGCATCAAGATCAAACGGATCCGTGACATCGACTTTGCACTCCGAGGCCACTGCCGTCTGGCCCATCAAAAGGCTGGCTGCAAGAGTCGCGGCGGCAAAAAGCTGGCGTTTCATATTCATTCTCCATTTCGTTCAATAGATACGAGGGTCATCCAAGCGGAACCCTCGCATGTTTGGATTGTAATTGAACTTAACTATTACGTGAGGCGGGATCGGAATTAACCACGTCCCTGCGGATGCGCACGCGCGTATACCTCAAGCAGGCGCGCGGTATCGACGCCGGTATAGGCCTGCGTGGTCGAAAGCGAGGCATGGCCCAGCAATTCCTGAATTGCGCGCAGATCGCCGCCCGCGTTCAAAAGGTGGGTGGCAAAGCTGTGGCGCATGGCATGGGGGGTGGCAGTTGCCGGCAGGCCAAGCTGCATCCGGGTCTTTTCAACCACCTTCTGAATCACCCGCGGGTTAAGCTTGCCGCCGCGCGAGCCGCGAAAAACCGGGCTTTGCGGGGTGATCTCATAGGGGCACATCGCGACATAGCGCTCGACCGCGTCACGGGCCGGGGCGATGACCGGCACCATGCGTTCCTTGTTGCCCTTGCCGATGATTCGAAGTGTGCTGCCAATCGGGATATCCGTCCCGCTCAGGCTCAACGCCTCGGATATCCGCAGGCCACAGCCGTAAAGCAGGGTCACAACCGCCTGATCTCGAGCGGAAATCCACGGAGTCAGCGATTGCATGTCAAGGGTGTCGATCATCTCGCTTGCCGCCTCGGGCGAGAGCGGGCGGGGCAGTTTGCGCTGAAACTTGGGCGAGCGGGTGGCGAGAACGGCGGTGGGTTCAAACCCCTCACGCTCGGACAGCCAGCGATAAAAGCTTTTGACCGCCGAGAGTTTGCGCGCCAGCGAGCGTGAACCAACATCGTGACCACGGGTGAAGGCCATCCAGCTGCGCATATCTGCGGTGCTTATCCGGGCCAGCGCGCCAAGGCCCTGGGTCTGGCCATTATGCTCGGTCATGAAGGCAAGAAAGCCCGCAACATCGCGCGAATAGGCATCAAGCGTGTTGTCAGAGGCCCCCTTGAGTGCCTTTTGTGACGCCAGCCAACCCTGCAACGAATCGCGGGCGGCCGGGCTTATCATGACAACCAGCGACGCATGGACCGCTCGAAGACCCCGGCAAAGAACGCCAACAGATCGGTGCCCTGTTGCGGGCTGAACTGATGCGGGTCTTCGGCCCCCATGGCCAGCATGCCGGGAAGGCGATCCGGCCCGAAATCCAGCATCAGACAGGCCTCGGAGCGCACAAAGGTGGCATCGCGGCCATAAATCCGCATGTCGCCCTCGTTGATCTGGCGCAGCGTCACTTGCCGTGCGGGCACATCGCGCCCGCCGGTCAGATAGGATTTGATAAAGCCGGGCTCGGCCACCGACAGGACATCGCCCAGACGGCGCACCGCCGGGTCACTGTCATTTTGCACCGATTCAAGCACAAGACGGATCGAATCGACCCGCAGGATATGCGCCACTTCGCCCCCGAGATCGCGCAGGAAGGTCTCGAATTCGACCGGGTCAAGCATGCGCAAAATCGCACGATGCACCTGATTTGTGCCCGCCAGATTTTCGTAAGCGGCGGCAATCACGCTTCGGTGGGTGTCTTCAAGCCGGTCAAGGCGCGCCTCAAGACGGTCCATCGCAATGCCGCGCAGATCGACGATATTACCGCCCATGGCGCGTTCGTTCGCGGCGATGAGAGCACGCATAAGGTCTTGATCTTCAAGGATAACGTCGGGCTGCGCGATTATACGTTCGCGCAGCGCGTCATGCATTTCCGGCTTGCTGCTCATGTCGGCCTCAGTCTTGTTTTTCGGTCTTATAGCATGGGTTACAGGATTTTCTGCCCTGTTTTTTCCCAGTCCGCCATAAAGGTTTCAAGCCCCTGCGCGGTCAGCGGATGCTCTGCCATTTTCTTGATCACGGCGGGGGGCGCTGTCATCACATCGGCCCCGATCATCGCCGCCTGATAGGCGTGATTGACGCTGCGGATCGAGGCGGCGAGGATCTGGGTGTCAAAGCCGTAATTGTCATAGATCTGCCGGATATCGGCGATCAGATCCATGCCATCAAGGTTGATGTCATCAAGCCGCCCGATAAAGGGGCTGATGAAGGTCGCGCCCGCCTTGGCCGCCAAAAGCGCCTGATTGGCCGAAAAGCACAGCGTGACGTTGACCATGTTGCCCTCGCCCGAGAGCACCTTGCAGGCCTTGAGGCCATCCCAGGTGAGCGGCACTTTGACGGCGATGTTATCGGCGATCTTGGCAAGCTTGCGGCCCTCGGCGATCATGTCGTCGGCGTTCAGCGCAACCACTTCGGCACTGACCGGGCCCGCGACCATATCGGCGATTTCTTTGGTCACTTCCAGAATGTCACGGCCCGATTTCAGGATAAGCGAAGGGTTGGTGGTCACGCCATCGACCATGCCCAGATCGTTAAGTTCGGCAATCTGATCGGTTTCTGCGGTATCGACAAAGAATTTCATGGTGGGGTGCCTCTGCGCGGGTTGGGTTTTCTGTTACAAGCGTTTACCTCATAGATCAGCCCACCGAAACCCCCCGAGAGAGAGGAACCCGCGTTGTCCCCGTCTTCCCCTGACTTCTTTGACGAAGGCGCGCTTGTGGCGGTTCTGACGGCGCAGCCGCTTGATCGACCGCTCGATTATCTCGCCCCCGAGGGCGGGTGCCTGCCGGGGGCTTTTGTCGAGGTGCCGCTTGGCCCGCGCAAGGTGTTGGGCGTGGTCTGGGGGCCGGGCAAAGGCGGGTTTGACCTTAAAAAGGCGCGCAGCATCATCCGGGTGCTGGATGTGGCGCCGATGCGCGCCGAGATGCAGGAATTCCTGCGCCGCGCCGCCGATTATACCCTGACCCCGATGCCCGCGATGCTGCGGCTGGCGACGCGCGCGCCGGGGTTAAGCAATCCGCCCTCGATGCAAAAGGTCTATCGTCTGGGCACGGGCGAGCCGTCACGCGTGACCGACGCACGCACCCGCGTGCTTGACGTGCTGCGCAGCTATGGCGGGCTTGGCTTTACCCTTAAGGAGCTAAGCGACCTCGCGGGAGTGACGGCCTCGGTGGTCAAGGGGCTGGTGACCCAAGGTGTGGTGCGCGAAGAAGACACGCCGCGCGACATGCCGTTTGCCCATCTTGACCCCAGCCTGCCGGCCAAATCGCTGACCGAGGATCAGGAAGAGGCGGCCGAGGCGCTGCGCGTTGCGCTGCGCAGCAATACCTATGGCACCACGCTTTTACGTGGTGTCACCGGGTCGGGCAAAACCGAAGTTTACCTCGAGGCCGTGGCAGAGGCCCTGCGCCAGGGGCGTCAGGCGCTTGTGCTCTTGCCGGAAATCGCCCTCACGGCAGAGTTTCTAAATCGGGTCGAGGTGCGCTTTGGGGCGCGCCCGGCGGAATGGCATTCCGGGGTCACCATGACCGAACGCCGCCGCACCTGGAAAATGGTCGGGCAAGGCGGGGCACAGATGGTGGTCGGCGCGCGCTCGGCGCTGTTCTTGCCGTTCCAGAACCTTGGCCTGCTCATTGTCGATGAGGAACACGACAGCTCCTACAAACAGGAAGACGGCGTTCTTTATAATGCCCGCGACATGGCGGTGCTGCGCGCGGCGATTTGCGGCGCGCGGGTTGTTCTGGCTTCGGCCACGCCGAGCCTTGAAAGCTGGGCCAATGCCGAGGCGGGTAAATATGACCGGCTTGAGTTGAACGCGCGCTACGGTGTGGCGGTGATGCCGGAACTGGCCGCGATTGACATGCGGGTGCAAAAGCTTCCGTCGAACCGCTGGATTTCGCCCAGCCTTCAGGCCGCCGCCAATGACAGGATTGCCAAGGGCGAACAGGTGCTTTTGTTCCTCAACCGGCGCGGTTATGCGCCGACCACGATCTGTCGGGCCTGCGGGCATCAGATCGGCTGTGAGCAATGCGATGCGCGCATGGTCGAGCACCGGTTTCAGAAACGCCTTGTCTGTCATCAATGCGGGGAGAGCGCGCCGTTGCCGACGACCTGCCCGTCCTGTGGCGCCGAGGACCGGCTTGCGGCGGTTGGCCCCGGTGTCGAGCGGCTGGCCGAAGAGGCGACAGCCCTTTTTCCAGAGGCGCGTATCGCGGTGCTGTCGTCCGACCTCTTTGGTTCGGCCCGTGCACTCAAGGAGCAGATCGAAGAGA
>RCMY010003140.1_pt1 | contig 14765 bp, 7 predicted proteins | sample 2041341 | NCBI WGS metagenome assembly RCMY01 (sample SAMN09708234, study PRJNA481090) | Marine sediment metagenome, whole genome shotgun sequencing project.
TGGGAAAAGTTCATGAAATAAATATGGACAAAATCATACCGAATAATAATATATCGATAAAAAATGGAGGTTTAGCTCCGTTAGGCGAACAAAAAAATTCATGGATTTTCAAACAACTTGGATATATTGCTGAAAAATATGGTTTTACCTTATCGGATGCCATCAAAAACATACCAAAAGAAGCCTTAGAAGTTATTCTTTTCGGTGGTAAAGAAAAATTTGAAGTGCAATCGAAAGATTTAGGCATTTCTAGAACTTATGATATTGATTTTGAAGGAATTAATAATTTTATTCTAACACAATATAATGACAATCAATCTACCAGTATAAAACGTTGGGCAAATGCCTTTATGGATGAAATTGATTGCTCTGTTTGTAACGGAACTCGATTAAAACAAGAGGCTTTGAATTTTAAAATTGACGAAAAATCGATAGCAGATTTATCGCAATTGGATATCGTTCATTTAGCAGAATGGTTTGATACTATTGAAAAAAGACTTTCGGAGAAACAACTTATAATTGGCTCTGAAATTATTAAAGAAATTCGCACACGACTTCAATTTTTATTAGATGTAGGTTTAGATTACTTATCGATGAGTCGGAGTTCAAAAACACTTTCGGGTGGAGAGGCACAACGAATTCGATTAGCGACGCAAATTGGTTCACAATTGGTTGGTGTTTTATATATTTTAGACGAACCGAGTATTGGTTTGCATCAAAGAGATAACCATAAACTCATTGAATCGTTAGAAAAATTGCGTGATTTAGGCAATTCTATTTTGGTGGTAGAGCATGACAAAGATATGATGTTGGCAGCCGATTATGTAATTGATATCGGACCGGAAGCCGGAAAACACGGTGGTGAAATTATTAGTATCGGCACACCAAAAGAACTTTTAAAAAGTAACACTTTAACTGCTGCTTATTTAAACGGAACGAAATTTTTCGAAATTCCTGAAAAACGTCGTCTCGGAAACGGGAAAGAAATCATCTTAACCGGAGCTACGGGAAATAATTTGAAAAATGTTACTTTAAAAATTCCATTAGGTAAAATGATTTGTGTTACCGGTGTTTCCGGTAGTGGAAAATCTACTTTGATTAATGAAACCCTCTACCCTATTTTAAATGCACATATTTATAAAGCTGTAAAAAAACCGCTACCCTATAAATCTATAAAAGGTTTAGAACATATTGACAAGGTAATTGACATCAACCAAACTCCTATTGGCAGAACTCCGCGATCTAATCCGGCTACTTACACCGGAGTTTTTAGTGAAATTCGAAGTTTGTTTGCCCGAACTCCTGAAGCACAAATCAGAGGCTACAAACCAGGTAGATTTAGTTTTAATGTAAAAGATGGAAGATGCGAAACTTGTCGTGGCGGTGGAGTTCGCGTTATTGAAATGAACTTTTTACCGGATGTAGAAGTGGAATGCGAAACTTGCATGGGAAAAAGATTTACCAGAGAAACACTTGAAGTGCGCTATAAAGGAAAATCGATTTCAGATGTGTTGAATATGACTATTCATGAAGCCGTTCAATTTTTTAAAAGTATTCCGAAAATTTATATAAAATTAAAAATGATCGAAGATGTTGGATTAGGGTATATAACTCTCGGACAACAATCTACAACTTTGTCCGGCGGTGAAGCACAACGAATAAAATTAGCCGCTGAATTATCAAAAAGAGATACCGGTAACACTTTTTATATTTTAGACGAACCAACAACCGGCTTACATTTTGAAGATATTCGAATATTGATGAAAGTACTGAATAAGCTTACTGATAAAGGCAATACGGTAGTGGTTATAGAACATAATTTGGATGTAGTCAAACTGAGCGATCACGTTATTGATATTGGTAAAGAAGGTGGTGAAAAAGGTGGTGAAATTTTATGCGAAGGAACTCCAGAAGAAATTATACACATGAAAAATAGTTATACCGCCAAATTCTTAAAAAAAGAATTACATTTATAAGTTGTTTTTTTCGCATTGACGAAAACCGTTTTAAAAATCTATTAAAAAAATAAAAATAATGATCCCAAAAGAAGATAAACAAATCCGTGAAAACTTACAGCAAAAAACCTGGAATGAAATAAAAACTAACGATTCTTGGGCAATTTTTAAAATCATGAGCGAATTTGTTGTTGGTTATGAAAAATTGAGTAAAATCGGACCATGTGTAAGTATTTTCGGATCAGCAAGAGTAAAATCGGACGAAAAATATTATAAAATGGCAGAGAATATTGCCTATAAATTAACCGAACATGGTTATGGTGTGATTACTGGTGGTGGCCCGGGAATTATGGAGGCCGGTAATAAAGGTGCACGTCGCGGTGGTGGAGTTTCGGTGGGCTTGAATATTGAACTACCTTTTGAACAGCATGATAATCCGTTTATTGACCATGATAAAAATTTACTATTTGATTATTTCTTCGTTAGAAAAGTTATGTTTGTAAAATACGCCCAAGGTTTTGTTGCCATGCCAGGTGGATTTGGAACTCTCGATGAATTATTCGAAGCAATAACCTTAATCCAAACAAAAAAAATCGGTAAGTTTCCTATAATTTTGGTAGGAAGTGAATTTTGGTCAGGTATGATGGATTGGATAAAAACAACCTTATTGACAGCTCACAATAATGTAAGTGCAGAAGATTTAGATTTATTTTCTATTGTAGACGATGAAGATGAAGTTGTTGAAATTATCAATAAATTCTACAACAAACACTTGTTGAGTCCGAATTTTTAAATAAAAAATCATTTTTCAATTTTAAGCAATTGCAAAGAAACAGATTCCTTTTTGGTATTTTTCTTCTATTATTTCATTTTGTTGTTTCCGCACAAAACAACAAAATGCATATCAATGCAGTATTAAATGATACGACTCATGAAATTGAAATAGAGCAAAAAATAGTCTATTTTAATAATTCAGATACTATTTTAAGTGAAATTTATTTACTGAATTGGGCCAACAGTTATAAAAATAGGAAAACGGCTTTGGCAAAAAGGTTGATTGAAAATTATGATAAAAGTTTGTACTTCGCTAAAATAGATAAGCGTGGTTTTTCTGAAATTGAATCTTTACAATCGGAAGAGCAAACTGTAATATGGAATGTTTTAAAAGACTCTCTTGACATCATTAAAGTAGATTTGAGTAAACCATTATTACCAAAAGAATCGGTTGCCATTGCCGCTAAATACCTCGTTAAAATACCGATTAATAAATATACGAGATATGGTTACGATGCTACTAGTGTAAATTATAATTTGCGATATTGGTATTTAGTGCCGGCAGTTTACGACAAAAAATGGGAACTGACGAGTAATTTGGATATGGATGATTTTTACATGAACCCAACAGATTATAGCGTGTTATTTAAAATTCCTATTGGTTATACTTTGCATTCTGACTTATCAAGTCATGCGACTATTGATAAAGATCAAGTAATTTATGATTTAAAAGATTCGAATCGAACCGATATTGAAATAAATATTCAATTGATTAATAATTTTTCCATTTATCAAACTGATTCTTTAGAAATCATCTCTAATTTAAAAAGCGAAAATTTAACCGAGAATATTAAAACGGATGTCCTGAATCGCCAATTGCAGTTCATTTCAGAATATCTTGGTGCCTATCCGCATAAAAAAATATTGGTTAATGACATCACTTACTTAAAAAATCCCGTTTACGGCTTAAATCAACTACCAAAAGCGCTTACGCCATTTTCTGATGTTTTTGAGTGGGATATTAAAATGTTCAAAACCTTAACCAATAGATATGTCGAAAACACTTTAATCGTAAATAAAAGAGAGGATTATTGGTTAACGGATGGAATTCAGATCTATTTAATGATGAAGTATGTGAGCGAATATTATCCCGAAATAAAAGCTATCGGTACAATTTCAAAAATTTGGGGAATTAGAAATTACAATATTTCAAAACTGGATTTTAATGGTAAATACCCTTTTGTTTATCAGTTTTCTACCCGAAAAAATTTAGATCAATCTTTAAGCACAAGAGCAGATTCACTTTCTAACTTTAATCGAAAAATTGTCAATAAATACAAGGCAGGAATCGGATTGCGCTATTTAGATGAATATTTAAATGATACTGTTGTACAGCACAGTTTGCAAGAATTTTATAAAGAAAATATGGGGGAAATGACCCGTTCCGAAGACTTTAATCGACTTATTCAATCGAAATCAAATAAAGATTTGTCTTGGTTTTTTACCGATTATTTAAAAACTGCAAAAAAAATTGATTATACGATTAAAAGCATTGAAAAGACAGAAGATTCTGTGCGAGTAGAAATTACGAATAATAGTAATTTTACTGCTCCGGTAACTTTGTACGGTGTTGACAAAAAGGATATTGTTTCTAAATTCTGGATTTCAGGAATCGACTCTTCAAGAACCATAACAGTTGCAAAAAAAGGAATAGATCGCTTATCGCTCAACTACGAATATTTATTTCCGGAGCAAAATTTGCGTAATAACTGGAAAAAAATTGATAAAAAATTATTGAATCGTCCTCTAAAATTTACATTTTTTAAAGATGTAGAAGACCCTTATTACAATCAAATTTTTTACAATCTTTATTTTGCCTACAATTATTATGACGGTTTATTATTGGGGCCGCAATTATACAATCAAGCTGTTTTTAAGAAAAAATGGTTGTTTGATGTTACCCCAACTTATGGTTTCAAAAGCCAAACTTTGAATGGTTCTACCTCCTTTATGTACGAACATTTACCTGAAAACACTTCAGTTTATCGATATCGAGCCGGACTAATTGGAAGTAAATCACATTACGATCAAGATCTTTCTTTTAAGAAATTCACTCCGTTTGTTCAAATCGATTTTAACCGAAAAAGTTTACGAGATGTTGGTGGCAGAACTTTAATTGCGCGTTATGTGCTCGTTGATAAAGAACCTCCAGCAGACATCACTGCAACCGAAAATTACAAGTATGACGTTTTTGATATTCGGTATGGTTATGCCAAACCAGATATTATTTCCGATTTGAGTTATTTTTTTGATTTACAATATGCCGATAATTTTAGCAAACTTTCATTTGATTTACGCTATAGAAAACTAACCGATAAAAATAGGCAATTTGATTTTCGATTATTTTTCGGAACTTTTTTACATAACGATACAGAATCCGACTTTTTCAGTTTTGCATTGGACAGACCAAGTGATTATCTTTTTGATTATGGCTATTTGGGAAGATCGGAAAATTCAGGTTTTTTCAGTCAAGAATTTATTATTTCCGAAGGTGGTTTTAAATCCATGTTTGAAAGAAAATTTGCAAATCAATGGCTTTTATCTACAAATGCAAGTATCAGTATTTGGCGATGGCTTGAAGTTTATGGCGATGCCGGTTTTATAAAAAATCACAATGAAAACGCCTATTTTCGCTATGATAGCGGTATTCGGTTAAATTTCATACATAATTTCTTAGAGCTTTATTTTCCAATGCAATCCAGTTTGGGTTTTGAACCGAGCAAACCAGAATATGCAACTAAAATCCGTTTTGTTTTAACGGTAAGTCCATCAAAAATTTACAACTTTATCAAACGTGGATTCTATTAATTTTTGTTGAAAAATTTAATTTTGGAATAGATTTTTTAAATAAAAAATGTGGTGGTGTATTGCATATAGTTGCTTTTTAATTTTCAAATTTAAACCTTAATTTCAGTGTTACCTTTTTTCTCAGTGCACCTCTGTGCAGGCTCCGTAAAACTCTGTAGAATAACCTGTATACAGCTTGTTACACAGAGAAAAAAGAAGTTACACAGAGAAATAAAGTATGTTACCAACTCAAAACACCATAGAGCTAAAAAATATCCTATTTTTAGGGCAAGCAGGTATGACCTTAAAATTCATCTAAAATCAATTTTCGTTAATATTTTGTATATTTGCAAAATTCCAAAAATCCACACTTCATTATGATAGAAAAAGCTGTTGCATCACCAAAAAGTATCTCTTTCGAGGAATTTAAAACAGAGGTTTTAAATGACTTTAAAATCGCCTTGATAAGCCGTGAATGCAGTTTATTAGGCCGAAGAGAAGTACTTACCGGAAAGGCAAAGTTTGGTATTTTTGGAGCTGGAAAAGAGCTACCTCAACTTGCGATGGCAAAAGCTTTTCAAAAAGGAGATTGGCGTTCTGGTTATTACCGCGATCAAACTTTTATGATGGCCATTGGCGAATACAGTCCTACGCATTTTTTTTCAAGTTTATATGCGCATCCCGATATTAAAATAGATTCGTTTTCCGCCGGAAGGCAAATGAACGGGCATTTTGCAACCCATTCTTTACAAGAAGACGGCTCTTGGAAAAACTTGACAGAACAATACAATGTGAGTTCTGATATTTCTCCAACTTCTGGGCAAATGCCAAGATTATTGGGTTTGGCAGAAGCTTCTAAAAAATTTAGAAATCTGACGGAACTGCACGATAAAACAACCTTATCGAATAAAGGAAATGAAATTGCATGGGGAACCATAGGAAATGCAAGTACTTCTGAAGGTCCTTTTTTTGAAACGATTAATGCCGCTGGTGTGTTGCAAGTACCTATGATTATTAGTATTTGGGATGATCAATACGGAATTTCAGTTCCTGCAAAATATCAAACAACAAAAGAAAGTATTTCAGAAATTTTAAAAGGATTTCAACGAGATTCTAATGCAAAAGGGTACGAAATTTTTGTAGTTGACGGTTCAAATTATACCCAATTAGTTGATGTATATCAAAAAGCCGCAAAAATTGCTCGCGAAGAGCATGTTCCGGTAATGATTCATGTAAAAGGCTTGACACAACCACTCGGTCATTCTACATCGGGCTCACATGAAAGGTATAAAAATGCCGAAAGATTGCAATGGGAAAAAGATAATGATTGTGTCGCAAAAATGAGAGAATGGATTCTTAAATTTGAATTGGAAGATCAAGATGGAAAAGTATTGCATTTTGTTCAAAATGAAGAAGAAATTATCACTTTTGAAAAGGATGCAAAAAAAGAAGTTGCCACAGCAAAAAGAGTAGCATGGAATCTATTTCTTCAACCCATTTTAGAAGAACGAGCCGAACTTCTGCAACTGCTCGAAAATGCAGCACATAAAAGTGAACATAATGTTATTTTAGAAAAATTAAAACGGGAATTGGCATCGATCGATGAACCAATTCGTAAAAATATATTAACTATTGCTCGTACTTCTCTCATTCATTTAAGAGATGAACATTTTGAAGAAAAAGAAATTTTAATAAAATGGATTCAAAATTATAAAGAAATCCAACAGCAAAAATACAGTACTCATCTATACAGCGAACACGACACAAAAGCAACGAATATTGCTGAAATCGAACCTTTTTATGAAGATGATGCTGATTTAGTAGATGCCAGAATAGTTTTAAGAGATAATTTTGAACAAATTCTTACAAACCATAAAGACGTTCTGATTTTCGGAGAAGATTCAGGAAAAATTGGCGATGTAAATCAAGGTCTCGAAGGTTTACAAGATAAATTTGGTGACCAACGTGTTTATGATACCGGAATTCGAGAAGCAACTATTATCGGACAAGGAGTTGGATTGGCGATGCGCGGATTACGCCCAATTGCTGAAATTCAATATCTGGATTATCTTTTTTATGCCACACAAGTTTTGACAGACGATTTAGCAACCCTTCGTTATCGCACATTTGGCAAACAAAAAGCACCGTTAATCATTAGAACTCGCGGACATAGATTAGAAGGAATTTGGCATTCAGGTTCACAAATGGGAAGTCTAATTAATTTATTACAAGGTCTTTATGTTTTAGTACCCAGAAACATGACCAAAGCCGCCGGTTTTTATAATACTTTATTAAAAAGCGATGAACCTGCCATAGTCATTGAAAATTTAAACGGATATCGTTTAAAAGAAATGATGCCAAAAAATCTTGGAGAATTTACGACTCCGATTGGTGTCGTTGAAACTATAAAAGAAGGAAATGACATCACCTTAATTTCTTACGGTTCAACATTAAAACTCGTTGAAGAAGCTGCAAATGATTTGGCGCAAGTTGGAATTGATGCTGAAATTATAGATGCTCAATCTTTGTTACCATTCGATTTGAATCATGATATTTTAGAAAGTATTCAAAAAACAAACCGATTGGCAATTATCGATGAAGATATTCCGGGTGGTGCATCGGCTTATATTTTAGATCAAATTATCAACAAACAAAATGGCTATCATTATTTAGATAGCAAACCAATTACCATTACGGCAAAAGCGCATCGCCCTGCTTATGGTACCGACGGAGATTACTTTTCAAAACCTTCGATTAATGATATCTTTGAAGGAATTTATCAGGTAATGCACGAAGTTAACCCGATTAAATTCAAAGCATTATATTAGTCATATATAAACGACCCTTTCCACTTTTACGCAACTAATGAACTGTTTTTGAAAGAAATAATATAATTTTTTTTTGTTAAAGTTCTTTTTTTAAGACAATAAATTTTTACTTTTGGGGTTTTAGTTCTACAATCCCCTCGTTTTATTGGTTTAATTAGTTAAGTAATCTTATTTTATGCTTGAAAAGGGAAAAATGTTTAAAAATGTACTTTTAATTTTATTTGTTGGAATCACTTCTTTTACGAACACATCGTGGAAAACTGTCGATAATTATCCAACATCTACTTCGATTTCTTTCGAAAACTATTCACAAAATCTTTATCAGAAATTAAATGTTACTAATTTAAAATACGAAGCTTTTGAATATGCTTTAAAAGGATACTTAAAATTAGCCGCGAAAAACGAATTATCAAATTCTAATTATTTAACCATTATTGACATGAGTTTATCTGCAAACTCTGATCGCTTTTTTCTTATCGATATGAACGATAAAAAAGTCGTTCATCAAAGTAAAGTTGCCCATGGTCAAAAATCAGGTCTAGAATTTGCACAAAATTTTTCAAATAGAGTAAGTAGTCATCAAACAAGTCTTGGGTTTTACAAAACTGCTGAAACCTATCAAGGCAAACACGGCTTATCTCTCCGATTGGATGGTTTAGAATTTTCTAACAATAAAGCTCGTGCAAGAGCAATTGTAATACATTCCGCTGATTATGTGAGTGATGAATTCATCCAAAAAAATGGTAGATTAGGCAGAAGTTATGGTTGTCCGTCATTACCAATTAAAGATTACACAGAAATTATTAGCAAAATTAAACTAGGTAGCGCTTTATTTATTTACTACCCGAATACTACTTATTTGAAAAAATCTAGTTTGGCGAATAATCCTATTGATAATTTGGATATTTCTACTATTTTGGCTTCCAATTAATAGACTTTATTTAAACAAAACTTTCCGAATCTTATCATCTAATCCGTAAATATCTTTGTAAAAAATTAACCGATTATTTTGGTTTACAGCACAGGTAATGTATTGCAGATAAATTGGTAATTTTTGTGTAAACATCATTTTCTTTTCTTTTTGTTTTTCAATATAGCTCTTCACACTATCTAAATTATACAAATTTCGGTCACTTTTTAACAAAGTATCGGCAAGTTGCATCGCTTTTTCAACACGGATACAACCATGACTATAATTTCTTATATCTCGATTAAAATGATATTTCGTTGGTGTATCATGAAAATAAATCGAAAAATCATTATGAAAAATAAATTTGACAAATCCTAGAGCATTAGAAGAACCTCCTTTTTGACGGACATAAAAATTGAAATTTTTTGCGTTAAGCGTATCCCATTCCATTTCCTCTAATGGTATTTCTTTCAATTTTTTAGTAAAAACTTCATAGTTATTTTTATGCATATAATTGCTGTCTTTTTTGGCTTTTACCATAATTTCTCTCACGGAAATACTTTGTGGTACGTTCCAAAATGGATAGGCAACTAAATAACTCAATTTGCTGTAAATTTCAGGAGTCCTATTATAATTGCCACCAACAACCACGTTAGAAGCCAGTTGCAAGGTGTCATTTTTATAATAAGTCAATCGATATTCCGGAATATTAACATACAGATAACTCGATTCCCACTCAGGTTTCCATCTCCATCTTTCCAAACTTATCGCAGCATTTTGATAATATTCATACGGACTCTTCGATAATGACTCCGCTGTGTTTTCGCCAACAATACCATCCGGTGTTAAGCCGTGATCTATTTGAAATTCTTTTAATGCTACCAAAAGCTCCGATTCTGATTTTTTTTCAGAAATATACTGATGCAAGATCAAAGCCTTTTCTGCTTGCTGATAAGCCTTAACGGAATCTTCTCTGAAGTTTTTTACAAGCACTTTTTCTTTAGACAAAGCACTTTTCTCTACAAACTTTTGCAAGGCCAATCGTAAGTTTTGATACTCGCGTTGCTGTGGTTGGATCTTTTCTAAAAAATTAAAAATAGAATCTTTCTTCTCGGCTTGAGCGAAAGATAAAGGTAGATCAATCGTTAAAGGTTTCCTTTCTAATATCGATAAGGAATCTGTATTTTCTATTTTACCAATATGCAAATGTTTGGCAAAAAGAAGAATATTATCTGTTAATAAAACTTCTAAATTTATAGCATGTTGCAGTCGATCTTCTTTTGATTTCGTTTGAAACAGCTCCTTTTTTAAGTTTTGAAGCTCTTCACTTTTATAATCTTTTGCTTCTAATCCGTAATAGTTAGCATGTTGTAGTATTCTTAGCACAGAGTCTCCTAAACTACTAGTTTTTAATTCATTATTAATCCAAATGGTTTTATAATCTAGATTCTTATATACTTTTTCAACCCAATTTTTATGTCGTAATTCCTTAGAGTTCGTAAGTGAACGAAACTTATTTTGGAATAAAGAATCTATATTAATAGTAATCAAAATCAGCGGTTTTGAAAACACCTCCTCTTTTTTTTCCTTATCTATGGAACAAGAAAAAAATAATAGACATAAAAAAACAGACAAAGAGAGGGTTTTCATAAGTTTAAAACAGAATTAATTGTTTGTCCCAAAAGCTATCAGGATTAGACATTTACTTTTGTGAAAATATTAAGTTTTTTTACTAAAACCCTCAATGAGGGTTCATCTTATTAAAATTTGTGTATAAAATATAAAATAAAGATTTGAAATAAGCTTTAAAATTATAAGCTCTTATTAATTCGTTTAATTAAACCGGGGCCTTCATATATAAACCCTGTATAAACCTGAATTAAATCTGCACCAGCATCCAATTTTTCTTTCGCATCTTTCGGAGAATGAATTCCTCCCACTCCGATGATTGGAAATGCTTTATTCGAGTTGTCTGCCAAAAAACGAATAACTTCGGTGGCTCTTTTTGCAACAGGTTTTCCGCTTAATCCGCCCATTTCAATTTTCTTTTCCGATTGCAAACCTTCTCTCGAAATCGTGGTGTTCGTTGCAATTATTCCCGCAATTTTTGTCGTACGAACAATGTCAATAATATCTAATAATTGCTCATTGCTTAAATCGGGTGCTATTTTTAATAAAATTGGTTTTGGTTTTTGCTTTTTCAGGTTAGCATCTTGTAAGGTTTGTAAAATTTTAGTCAAAGGCTCTTTGTCTTGTAAAGCTCTCAAATTTGGCGTATTAGGTGAACTTACATTAACTACAAAATAATCAACCACATCAAACAATTTTTCAAAACAAATAACATAATCATCTACTGCATTCTCATTGGGAGTTACCTTATTCTTACCAATATTTCCACCAATAATAATGGGTGTTTTTCTTTTTTTAAGACGTTCTACAATAACATCAACACCGTCATTATTAAATCCCATTCGATTAATGATAGCCTCATCTTCAATTAAACGGAAAAGTCTCTTTTTCTCATTCCCCAGTTGTGGTTTTGGCGTAACTGTACCAATTTCTACCGCACCAAATCCATAATTATAAAACTCGTCGAAAAGCACCGCATTTTTATCAAATCCCGCTGCTAACCCAATCGGATTTTTAAAGGTAATTCCAAATACGGTTCTTTCTAATTTTTTATCATTTACCTGAAATATGCTTCGGGCAATTGATCCGGTAAACGGAATTGCAAAAATTATTTTAAGCATAGAAAAAGTAAAATGGTGCACTTTTTCAGGATCAAAATAAAAAAGAATTTTACGGATGACAGATTTATACATGGTAATTTATTATCTCAATTGTGCTCCAAATTGTTGGACAAAAGTGTTTTGCAATTTTTGCATGATTTTATCAATTTGATTATCCGTTAAGGTTTTATTTTCATCTTGCAAAATAAAACTCAAGGCATACGATATCTTTCCCTTTGGTAATTTATCTCCTTCGTAAACATCAAATAAATCTACTTCTTTCAATAATTTTTTTTCTGTTTGAAAAGCAGCCTGATATAAATCCATAAATTTGACGGTATTATCTAACAACAACGCTAAATCTCTTTTTACTTCAGGATATTTTGGAAGAGCCTTTATTTTAATTTGTTTTGTACCCACATGCTGTAAAACAGTATTCCAATCAAAATCGGCAAATAATACGTCCTGTTTGATGCCAAATTTTTTCAAAATTTTACTTTTAACAATTCCAAACTCTACCAATTTTGTGGTGCCGATTTGAATCGCAATCGCTTCAGAAAAAAGATCATTATCGGTTGCAATGTATTTGATATTCGTAATTCCGAATCTCTTTAACAAGGTTTTCAGGATCCCCTTTAAATAGAAAACATTCGATTTTTTTTCAGGACTACTCCAATTACTTGCATTTTCATTTCCTGTAATCGTTATGGAAAGATGCTTTTTTTCTTGGTAACCACTTTTATTTTTATGATAGGTATTTCCAAACTCGAAAAATTTCAAATCGCTATTTTTTCGATTCAAATTATAAGCAACTGCCTCTAAATTACCAAACAAGATCGATTGCCGCATCACCGATAAATCGTTACTCAACGCATTTAGCATCGTTACATTTTCAGTTTCGTTCAACATTTCAGAATTCTGAACATATTCGGGTTTCGTCAATGAATTCGCCATAGTTTCATAAACTCCTTGAGAAACTAAAAAATTTGCAGCAATATTTTCAATCTTTTCGACACTGTTTTTTGTAGAATACGAAATGGAAGTATTTAGTTTTTCAGGAATTTCGATATTATTATATCCGTAGACACGTAAAATTTCTTCAACGATATCCGCTTCTCGAGTAACATCGACACGATACGACGGAATTGTCAGACCTAATCCCGATTCCGTTTGATTATTGATTTTAATATCTAAGGAAGCCAAAATATTCTTAATCGTATCCATTGGGATTTCTTCCCCAATTAATTTATAGGCTTTTTCATACGATAAATGCACTGGAAAATCTTCTATCTTATCCGGATAAATATCAGTAATATCCGATACAATTTTTCCTCCGGCAATATCTTTCATTAAAATTGCTGCATATTTTAGGGCGTAAACAACACTATTCGGATTTATACCTCTCTCGAATCTAAAAGATGCATCGGTATTTAAAGCATGGCGTTTTGCCGTTTTTCGTATAGAAACCGGATTAAAATAGGCGCTTTCTAAAAATATAGAAGTTGTTTGATCGTTCACACCGGATTTCAATCCGCCAAAAACACCGGCAATACACATCGGATTTTTTTCACCATCACAAATCATCACATCATCTTCATGCAATTCGCGAACCACACCATCTAAAGTTGTAAATTTTGTTCCGGTTGGTAAGGTTTTTACAATAACCTTATTACCTTTAATTTTATTCGTGTCAAAAGCGTGTAATGGTTGCCCTAATCCGTGTAAAACGTAATTCGTAATATCAACCACGTTATTTATCGGTTTTAAACCGATACTTTTCAATTTTTCTTGCAACCATTTCGGCGAATCGGCAATTTTCAAATTGCTAATTGTTACTCCGGCATATCGCGGAACTAAAGCTGTATCTTCAACTTCAACGGCAAATTTTAAAGTTCGTTCATCCACTTGAAAATCGCCAACCGAAGGTGTATTCAACGTTTTTTGAATTTCTTCTTGTTGTAATAATCCGGCATATAAATCTCTTGCAACACCCCAATGACTCATGGCATCTGCTCGATTCGGTGTCAAACCAATTTCAAAAATTTTATCCGTTTTAACGTCAAATACTTTAGAAGCCAAAGTGCCGGGTTTTAACTTTTCATCTAAAACTAGAATTCCGTCGTGGCTTTCTCCCAATCCCAATTCATCTTCCGCGCAAATCATACCGTTGCTAACTTCTCCTCGAATCTTCCCTTTTTTAATGGTAAAACTTTCTCCGTCTTTGGTATATAAAATGGTTCCAACGGTTGCCACCGGAACTATTTGACCTGCCGCAACATTTGGTGCACCACAAACAATTTGTAAAGCCTCGGTAAGTCCAATATCGACAGTTGTAACTTTTAATCTATCTGCGTTTTGATGCTGTTCACAAGTTAATACTTTACCAACAACGATACCTTCTAAACCACCTTTTACAGTTTCATATGTCTCAATCCCTTCTACTTCTAATCCTAAATCGGTTAAAATTTCGCCAACTTTTTCCGCTTTAAGTTCTATATTTAAAAATTCTTTCAGCCAACTATATGAAATTTTCATTCTTTATTTTTTTATTGGGTGCAAAGATATACAATTGTGCCTAGTAGATTTATATGGGCTTACAAGAAATTTATACAAATTCAAAAAATCATTTTTAAATTATCATTTAAAATGATTAATTTGCGAGAATATATACATAAATTATGCCTAAAGAAATAAAAAGATTGTTCGACTTTCTAGATTATCA
>RCMY010004084.1_pt1 | contig 14765 bp, 18 predicted proteins | sample 2041341 | NCBI WGS metagenome assembly RCMY01 (sample SAMN09708234, study PRJNA481090) | Marine sediment metagenome, whole genome shotgun sequencing project.
ACAAGTTTGCCGGCGGCCGTCGTTGTGTCGACCGCCGCTCCGTGGCCGGTCAGAACTTTGAGTCCCACGCTACGCGCAGCCAGGTCATGCACGGTGTTGATCAGGTGGCGTAGATCACGGCCGAGCCGATCAAGCTTCCACACGATCAGGGTGTCTCCTTCGCGGAGCGCCTTCAGGCAAGCAGCCAACCCCGGCCGATCATCGCGTCGGCCCGAAGCCAGATCCTCATAGAGATATGCCGGACTGACCCCGGCGGCAGTGAGTGCGTGGCGCTGCAAATCGGTGGACTGAGAGCCGTCCGTCTTCGATACCCGCGTAGCCGATCAACATCCGTCGTCCTGTCACATATACGTTCGGTTATGTGACAGTTTGAGTCAGAGCGCTCAGTGTCATTTTCAGAAGTCGACTGCACCAACTGAGTGGGTGTAGAGCCGGTTGTGCAGACGGCTCCTGAAAATGACATTCATGGTGGAAGTTCCAAAGGCGTTGGGGAAACGTGGGAATCTCTTTCGCGAGCCGATCGGTCTGTGCGCAGGCGAACACAAGGCGCGCCTGTTTGCCGCATTTGGCGAGGCCTGCGCGAGGCATCCCGCTTCGCGCCCTAGACATGACGAAACAAACGAAGGCCGTGGCCCCGCTGTGTCGCGACCACGCGGCTTCACGAACCGACGACGCGGCGCTGCCGAGCACCATCGAAACGACCGTACCGGCTGGTTGCGCGCGGCCGTGCTCGGTGCCAACCACGGCATCCTGTCCGCTGCCAGCCTGGTGCTGGGGGTGGCGGCCGCTGGAGCAGATCACCGGGCGCTGCTGTTGACCGGCGTCTCCGGGTTGGTGGCGGGGGCGATGTCGATGGCGGCGGCGAGTTCGTCTCCGTCCATTCTCAGCAGGACAGCGAGAACGCAGACCTGGCGCGCGAGCGCGCCGAGCTGAAGCACGACCCGGCCGGCGGACAGCGCGAGCTGGCGGGCATCTATGTCGGTCGCGGCGTGAACATGCCCTTGCCCGACCAGATGGGGGCCCAGTTGATGGCACGTGACGCGTTCGGCGCGCACGCACGCGACGAACTGGGCTTCTCGCCCACGACCGCCGCACGCCCGACACAGGCAGCACTGGCCTCGGCTGCCAGTTTCTCGGTCGGCGCCGCGCTGCCGATCGGCGTCGTGCTTGCGACACCGACCGCGCACCTGATCCTCTCGGTGACGATCGCTTCGCTCTTGTTCCTGGCCGAGCTGGGCGCGGTCTCGGCGCAGATCGGCGGGGCGAGGTTCTGGAACGGCACCTGGCGGGTCGCATTCTGGGGTGCCATCGCGATGGGCGTCACCGCCGGTGCAGGCGCGCTGTTCGGCGCCGTGGCCTGATGCCGACTACTCGGGCCTCGAGTCCGTTGCGGCGGGCATCGCTTGCGCCGTCTCGTGAGCGGGCGCCTGTTTGGCTGAACGGGTTGCCTGTTTGAGTGCACCGGACTCCAGGTAGAGGTGCAGGATCGATGGGTAAGCCACCTTGATCGCGCGTTCCAGCCGCTCGATGGCCTGCTCCACTTCATCGAGACTGAGATTCCGCTGAAACCGCAGCTTGGCCGTCAACAGCACGCTGTCAGGGCCCAGTCGCATGGTCCGCAGATGCCCGACTCTTTCGATCGCAGGGTCGGCGGCGAGGATCTCGTGCAACTCGGCGAGTTGGCCGCGGTCGAGGCTGGCGTCGACCAGCAGGTTGACGCTCTTGCGGGCGAGCAGCGCCGCCGCAGCGATCATCACCAGCCCGATCATCACGGAGGCTGCCGGATCGAAATAGGGGTTCTGCGATGCGTGGCTCAGCCCGACGTCCAGGGCCGCGATCGCGAGGCCGATCACGGCGGCCGAGTTGACGACGAACACGGTGAACACCAGCACGTCCATGTCGCGCTGCGAAGCGCGCCACAGGCTTTCGCCAGCATGCCGATGACCGTCTAGTTCCTTCTGCGACACGCGCCAGCTCCAGCCCTGGAACACAGCCGCGACCCCCAGCACGATGTAATTCCAGGTCGGGTTGGCGAGCGCTGGCGTTCCGGTCAGCCTGATGATCCCTTCGTAGATCGAGACGCCCCCGCCCATCGCCATCGAGAACACGGAAAGCGCCACGATCAGCGACCATATGTAGGTCGTCTTCCCGTAACCGAAGGGATGCCGCACGTCGACGTCGCGCCGGCCGCGTCTGACGCCGTACAACAGCAGCAATTCGTTGCCGGTATCGACGAGAGAGTGCACGCCCTCGGTCAGCAAGGCCGAGCTTCCGGTCGCGGCCGCGGCAACAAACTTGGCCGCGGCGATCGCTATGTCGCATGCGATGGCGACGTAGATCATCCGCCTGGCCCGCGAGTCTGGCTTCACACCGCGGTGCAGGGAAAGCTCATCGCCATCGCGTCCTCCGACTTGTCGGGCGCGGCCATGCCCCTGTGGGGCCACCGATCCCGGCCCGGTTCATTGCGGCGCCGCCTGCTCCAGCCCGTAAATGGCGGCGCCCAGGAGGGCGGCGTTGACCGTGATGACGTGCACCGGAACCGCGCTCAGCAGGTTGGCAAACCGCCCCTTGGCGGTGAAGGCGCGCATGAATGCGCCGTCCTGGAGGTGCGGAATCACCCGCGGCGGCAGGCCACCGGCGAGATAGACGCCTCCCGTCGCGAGGACCTTGAGCGCAAGGTTGCCCGCCTCGGCGCCCCACACATCGACAAGGATGCGAAGCGTCTGGGCCGCCAGCGGGTTGTTGTCGGCATCGTTGAGCGCGGCGTCGAGGATCGGCGGCGTGCGGTCCTGCGCCGCCTGCAGCGAGGCGGCGAACATCGCGCTTTCCGACGACGGATCGACCGAACGCAGGTAGTCGTAGACGTTCTGCACGCCCGTTCCCGCGCACACGCGCTCGTAGCCGGCGTGGCGAAAGCGGTCGGTCAGGTAGGCCCAGAGCCCGGCCTGAACGTGGTTGGTGGGCGCGAAGTCGGCGTGGCCGCCTTCGGAGGAACAGGCCAGATAACCCTTGCCCGTCCAGATCAGAAATGACTCGCCGAGCCCCGTGCCCGGCGCCAGTATGGCGATGGGCGCGCGCGCGGCCGCCTTGCCCGCGTTGATCTCGACGGTGTCCGATGGCAGCAGATGCGGCGTCGCGTGGGCGATGGCCTGCAAGTCATTCAGCAGCGTCACCTGCTTGAGACCGAGGTCGCTGGCGAGCGCCGCCTCCTCGAGGTCCCAGGGCAGATTCGTCAGGTGCGCGCGACCGCCGCTCACCGGACCAGCGACGTCGAAGCAGGCGGAGTTGGGCTTGCCGCCCGTTCTGGCCAGAAAGACCGAGACGATCGGCGTGAGTTCGGCGAAGTCCAAGCTCTTGAATTCCTGCTGCGCGAGGAATTTGCGCGGTCCGGATTCCGCGGACAAGAGCGCCAGCCGGGTGGTGGTGCCGCCGATGTCTCCCGCCAGCAGTGTCATGTCTTGGCGTCCGTCCAGAGTGTCTGAATCTGCTCGAGGGACTGGCCCTTGGTCTCGGGCACGCGGAAGTAGACCCAAACCCAGGAGACGCCGCAGAAGAGCGCGAACAGCCAGAACGTCATGGAGTTGCCGATGGCGCCGATGAGCGAGAGGAAGAATTGGCTGACCAGAAACGCCGTGGCCCAATTGACGGCGGTGGCGACGGCCACCGCCCGGTCGCGGATTTGCGCGGGAAAGATCTCGTTGATCACGGTCCAGACCACCGGCCCCATCGAGAACGCGATGAACGTCGCCAACACGTTGACCGCGCCGATCGCCCAGGTCGTCACCATCGTCTGCGAGGCGTGCGTCGTGAATCCGACCGAGGCGAAAATCTGATCGGCATAGTAGATGATGGCGTTGATGCCGGTGATCTGTTGAAAGACCGCCAGACCGATGCCGATCATCAGGGGCTGGCGCCACTGACGGTCGAAAACGTCGCCCCAGGACGCTGCCTCGCACTCCTTGCTCAAGGCCGCGGCGACCGCATCGCGTTCGGCGCGCGCGTCCGCGCCGGGATTGATCTTGAGGAATTCGGCCGACGCCCCGTCGCGCCGGCCTTTCATCATCAACCAGTGGGGTGATTTGCGCGTCACGAGCGCCATGACGAACAGAAAGACACCCGGCACGGCGGACAGTCCGAGCATCCAGCGCCACGAACCCCTGTTGGTGAAGGTGCCGTCGATGAGATAGGCGAGAAAGATGCCGAGCGCGATCGCGAGCTGGTAGGAGGCCGCTCTACGCGCCGGCGCCAGCTCCGCCGCGTAGAGCGTCGCCGCGACTGCGGCGACGCCGACGCCCAGGCCCACGATCAACCGCCCCGCCACCAATATCGCGGCGACCGGCGCGAACGCCTGGACGAGCGCGCCGAGCTCGATGCGGCCGTCAACCGTCTGCTCCGCACGCGCAATCAGTGTCGCCGGCAGATGGTGGCATCGCCTCCACCGCGGCGGCAACAGCTTCGATCTCGCCAAGCTGCGGCGGCATACCGTGCATCTTCCAGTTTCCGGCGATCAGGGGCTGCATGTGATCTTCAAAGAATCGGAGTCCGCGCTTGGGCGCCTGAACCCCTTCGAGTTACGCATTACCCAGCCGACCTGCTGGAGACGCAGCTCTGCCGATCTCGGATTTCATCCGGGCGTATTCGTCGCGGCTGATCTCGTCTTTCGCGTATCGAGCGTCGAGAACGTCGAACGCGTCGCCGCGCGGCATGCCGCCGAATCTGCGGTGAGCGCGATAGGCATAGCCCCAGCTGCCGATGCTCGAGAACAACAGGAAAACGACGCTCAGCGAGAGAAACCAGCCCCAACTGACATACCAGTCGTTCCAATAGGCATGCTGCATATCACTCTCCTATTCAGACCAACGAACTCGCCAATCAATGCTTCACTGTGTGCCTCGATGGTGGTGAGTTCTGTGCGGCAGCGTACTGAATCGGCAAGTAGCGATGTAAAGATCCGTGCTCGCGCCGAGTGGATTCAAAGGCCCTCCACAGTGGGGCGCCACGCTTGTCGGCCAGCACCTGATTTGCGCCGGTCTCGCCGGAGTCGAACCCGAGGGCACGGGCGGCCATGTAGAGGCGCCATACGCGCCAGGTGGACTCGCTGACGAAGCGCAGCGTCCGGGGGTCGCCAGCCTCGACGCGTCTTCGTACGCAAGCGCACTCACGCGAACGGCTGCGCAGCGTAGTTTGTGTTGCTTCTCCGCAGGGCTTCTGAGATTGAGACCGCAATGGATTCCGTCACTTCGTTCCTGGTGTTTCTCTGCCTGGTCGCGGGCATGGCCTGGGGGTACTGGACCAATCCTTTTCTTGCGATTGCGTTCTTCTTCGTTGCGGCCATCGTCGCCGCGTCGCTGAAGATGGCCAACGGCTGGCAGAAATTCGTCATCCTGCGGATGGGAAAGCTGCAAAGCGTCAAGGGATCGGGCATGTTCGTGATCATCCCGGTCCTCGACAGCGTGGTCGCCGTGATCGATGAACGTATCCAGACGACGGCATTCAACGCCGAGCAGGCCCTCACCAAGGACACGGTGCCGGTCAACTTCGACGCGATCATCTTCTGGCATGTGCACGACGCCGAGAAGGTCGCGCTGGCCATTACCGACTACCGCGAAGCGATCGACCGCGTGGCGCAGACCTCGTTGCGCGAGATGATCGGCTCGTCGATGCTCGCATCACTGTTGTCGGACCGCAAGGATGCCGACGAGCATCTGAAGGAAGAGATCGGTCGCAAGACCGCCCCTGGGGCATCTCGGTGACGTCAGTCGAGATCCGCGACGTCGCCATTCCCGTGGCGCTGCAGGACGTGATGTCGCGCCAGGCGCAGGCCGAACGCGAGAAGCAGGCGCGCGTCATTCTCGGTTCGGCGGAGCCGACGATCGCGGGGCAGTTCGTCGAGGCGGCGAACATCTACGCCGGGAATCCGGTGAGTCTGCGACTGCGCGTGATGAACATCATCTACGAGACCACCAAGGAGCGCGGCGCGATCATCCTGATGCCCAACTCGATGGTCGACACGCTCAATCCGTCGCCGGCCATCCTGGCCCTGGCGCTGGCGCTGGCGCTGGCGGCCAAGGAGTTGCCCAATACGCCGCATGGCCCGAAGCTGCAGGTCGCCGGCGCTGCCCCCTGACAGGCCGAGAGGCATGCCCATGAGAATTCGTTGCCAGTCACCCGGTGCGAACTACTGCCTTGTGTGAGGGCTGGCTGGGCTTTGTTGCCAAAACTTGGAGATCCAACCTATGAGTGATTCCTACAACATCGGACCGCGCGCGGTCGGGTCATGGCGCGGACAGGCCATCGGCATGTGGCGTATCGTCTTCGGACTTGTCTGGGCGATTGACGCTTCATTCAAGTGGAAACCCGCCTTCCAAAAGGACTTCGTCAGTTACTTGACGGGTGCGCTTGACGGGCAACCCGCGTTGGCGAAGGACTGGATTGGCTTTTGGATCGATATTGTGAAAGTCGATCCACACGTCGTCGCGCTCATCGTCACAGGGGCTGAAACAGCGCTCGCAGTCGCACTCATCCTCGGCGTGTTTAGAAACATCGCCGATCTAGGTGGTGTTACGCTCGCGTTCGTAATCTGGTCTACCGCCGAGGGCTTCGGCGGCCCTACAAGGCTGGGTCGACCGACATCGGCGCCTCAATCATCTATGCTCTCATGTTCGTCGGATTGTTCCTGTGCCAGTCGGGCCTGCATCTCGGTTTCGACCGCCGCCTAACGCCGATACTTGGCCGTTGGGCCTGGCTCGCCTCTGGGTCCTGTCGGGAGATAGAGTGCGGCGCACCAATGGGTAAGCGTGGGGCCGGTCTAGAGGTTCTCGACCACGCTCCGAAGCATGGCCTGGACACGTGCGGCGGCCTTGAGGAGGCACGAATTGTCGATCGCTTGCATGGACGCAACGGAATCGATCGCGGCGACCTCCGTCTTGTCGGCCGCAACCTCCTGCACGAGGTCATTGCGGGGCAACTTCGTCCCGACCTTGTCCTCAAACTAAAGCGCCTCGTAATCAAGCGCGGGGTTGCAGGCGCCGACCATGCCCAGCGGACCGTTGACGTTAGTGCGGCCGCTGTTGGGCATCCTCGTAATAACTCGGGAGGACTTCGTGCTTGAAGGCGTGATGCTGTTGTGGTTCCTGCTGACCGCTCTTTCGCTTGCTTTTGTCGCCATCGACATTCGCGCGACGCCCGAGTCGACGGTCATGAAATGGGGATTTGTGCTGCTCACTGCGTACACCGGGCCGATCGGCGCGTTCCTCTACGTGCTGGGCTGCCGCGAGCCGCTGCCGGGACTGCACGAGCGGTACCTTGCCGTTCGTTGGCGTCAGGTGCTCGGCTCCACGATGCATTGCGTCGCCGGCGATGGCGTGGGAATTCTGGTCGGTGCAGTTCTCGCGCGCCACTACCATATTGAAGGGTTTGGTGAAATCGCACTTGAGTACGTACTTGGCTTCCTGTTCGGTTGGACCATCTTTCAAGCCCTGTTCATGCGCGACATGGCGGGCTCGTACGGACGATCGCTCAAGACGACGTTCATCCCCGAATTTCTCTCGATGAACATTCTGATGGCGGGCATGGTCCCGGTGGCGGCTCTGCTTGCGCAATATTTCGACGCCTCTCGCGACCCTCTGCATCCGGAGTTCTGGTTCCGCATGTCGATGGCGTTGCTCGCTGGATTCATCATTGCGTTCCCAATGAACTGGTGGCTGGTTGCGCGTCACCTGAAGCACGGAATGACAACCGTGCGGCCCGCGTCGGTGGCAACGCCGGCATCGGAATCGACGAAGCCGGCCGCGACAGGCGCGCACTCCGGGCATTCCGCAGCGGCCGAGTCGACGAAGGCGGCGTCATCCGATATGTCGGCTCGGGCCGTGCCGCGGATCGCGCTGCTCGGAATGATGATCCTCTCGCTCGCCGCTTTCGCGGCCGGACTGGCCCTTGCTGCGTGGATCGCCACAGTGCATTAGGGGGGTCGGCGCCAAACACGTTGCGATGAACTCCAGCACGACCTATGGTGAGCCGCACGGCTCACGTCCAGCCTGCAAGGGACTACTTGCGCCTTTGCAGGACAGCCCAGACGACCACATTAATCAAGACGACCAGCAGTAGGGGCACCCACCAGCCGCCGTATCCGCCCCCCATCCAGTGGTCGCCTCAGGGTGTTGCAGTTCATCATGTTGCCGCCCTGCGCCAAAGTGCGCTCGTGGGTAGGAGCGATATCGTGCGGACAACCGCTGCAGTCGAGATTCTCTTGAGGCCTCCGTGTGAATCGATAGGCCCGCGCACGTCCCAGCGACCACGCGGGCGCCGAACAGGCTTTGCTCGACAAGCGTGGCGACCTGATCGCAGTCGGGCGCCCCTTCTGGCCAACCCCGACCTTGTGGCGCGGATGCGTAAAGACGCACCGCAGAACACGCCCGATATGGCGACCTTCTACGTGCCCGACCGCAAGGGCTACACCGACTACCCGGCGCTGGTTGCCTGAAAACGACGCCCTGCGCAAGCTCGAACGCGCCCGTGCCAGCGCGTTCGAGAAGCACCAGCTGCGGCGCGCCGCGCGTGCGACGCCATCAACCCGGCAGGCGCTTTCGACGGTTGAACACCATCAGCGCCAGGGGAATCGTGGTCACGACCCCGATCGCGACCAAGGCCCAGCCGACGGCTCGACGCTGATCCGCGTTGACGCGTTCGGCGAGCAGCAGGCCGAGACCCGCGCCGAGCAGTCCTCGAGTCCCTGCCACCAGCGCCAACTCAGGCAATCGCAATTCGGTTGTGAACATGGAATCCTCCGATGAGAACGAACGCGCTGTTTATTGGCCGGTGTCGCAAGCGAACCAGACCGGGTACGACCGTAAAAGGAGTCAGGCAGGGGGCGGCCCCTCAACCACGTTCCCGTGGTCGGGGCGGCCGTAGTGGTCGAACAGGCGGCGTTCCTGCTCCCCGCTCGGCAAGGTATTCGCGTCGTAGGTCGGCGCGTCCTTGATCGCCTGCCGTGTCAAATCGACCGTCACCGTGGCATCGAGCCAGTTGATATCGGCGATCCATGGCGGCGCGACCAACGTCTGATGGCCCAGCCACCAGTCGCTGGTGTTGACGACGAGGTAGCGGATGACCCACGCCTCATCGTCCACGAGCAAAGACTCGACATGGCCGATGTCGCCGTCGGTGGCGTGGATGTGATACCGCTCGATCGCGCGGCAACTGCGCAGATGCGGGTCGTCGCCTCTTTCTCGATGCAGTTCCAGTTGAGCGTCGACAAAATTCGTCGTCGCTCGCGGCTGGCCGGGCAGCTCCACGCTGGCGTCCCCCGCCAGGTTCGTGCGCGGTCGCCGACCGGCGCCCCAGAGTTGCCCCTCGCCCCAGTAGAACGGGTAGCCGTAGTAGCCGAACTGCTCCACTTCATGCTGTCGCGACACGGGCTTGCTGGTGTCGACGTCCGGGCTTGCCTTCACCTGTTCGCGCGTCAACGAAGCCGACAGCGCCTTTGTGGCCCAATCGAGAGCGTGGATGGCGAGGGGCGAGATCAAGACCTTTCGGCCGCCGAGCCACGCGCCGGTCTCGACGACGAAGAAGCGGATCGTCCACGCCTGATCGTCGAAATAGCAATCCCTGACTTCGCCGATCGGACCGTCGCTCGCAGCCACCGAGAAGCCGTAGAGATCGTTGACGTTTCGTAACATGATGTGGATCCTCAATCGTGAGAAGGCGAAAGACGCGGAAGGGCACGCCCCGATGGACGCGCAGACCAGTATGAGCCGCCGCGATCACGCTGATCTGTGCGCTGACGCACCGAAGGCGTGATCTTCAAACAGCCGCTGCCGGATGCGATGGCAGCGCGGTGCGATAAACGACCTGTGCGTCATCCTCCGGGTCGCGCGTTCGCCCCAGGCCCAGGCGCTCGGCAAGCCCTCGCATGGCGTCGTTGTTGGAGGCGCTGATGGCGTGCATCGCCGCGATCCCGCGCGCCTGCGCTGCGTGGGTCAGATGCTGCATCAGCAGCGTGCCCAGGCCCTTTCTTTGCCAGTCGTCGCCGACCGCGATGGCGAACGCGCAGTCCGAGCCGTCGACATGTGCACTGAAACGGGCGACGCCGATCTCCGTCGCCTCCCCCGGCTCGGCGAGCAGGGCCACGAACGCGACATCCGTCGCCGGGTCGATGGCCGTCAGCTGCGTCAACAAGGCCGGGCTCGGCGATTTCATCGTCTCGAGAAAGCGGAAGCGTCGCGCGGCCGGCGACATGCCCTCGATGAACGAACGCTCGAGTTCGCGATCGTCGGCGCCGATGGGGCGCACGAGGACCTGCGTGCCGTCGCGCAGCGTCTCCTTCCACTCGACAGGACGAGCGTCCATGTGACTCACTTCGCCCGGTGCGCGGACCGCCGCGTCTTTGTCGGCGGGATGTGGATGGTTGGCATTCATGTCGACTCCTTTGCGTGCCTGGCGCGAGAGATCTCGTCTTCGGGGATCGGATCGCCGGTCCAGTAGCCGGCGTGTCCATAGTGCTTGTAGAGTCGTTCTTCAGCCTCGCGGCTCATGGCGGCCTGCGCGTCGTAGACCGGGGCGTCCTTGACGGCCTGGCGCGTCATCGAGACCGCAACGGTCTGATCGGACCAGTTCACGGCCTCGATCCACTGCGGCGCGATCAGGACCTGGTGCCCGAGCCACCAGTTGCTGGTGTCGACGACGAGATAGCGCACGGCCCACGTCTGCTCGTCGATCAGCATGCCCGCGACATGACCGATGTCGCCGTCGCTCGCATGGATGTGATAGCCGACGACGGCGTTGTAGCTGCGAAGCTGCGGATCATCGTGCTCGTGTCGGGCCGATTCGCGTCGCGCCATTTCGCGTTGCCCTTCGCCAGCGCTGGCATCCGAGCCACCGAATCCACCGTAGCGCGGCATCATCAGGTCCGGATACATCGCGCCGCCCCAAGAGCCGCCGCCGCCCCAGTAGTACGGGTAGTCGTAGTAGGTCGAATACGTTATCTCGTGCTGTCGGGACACGGGCTTGTCAGTATCGATGTCGGGACTCTTGCGGACCTGCTCTTTGCTGATCGAAACCGGCAGCAGCCTTTGCTCCCGGTCTGGCGTGCCAACGGCAATCGGCGAAACCAGAACCTTTCGGCTCGACAGCCAGCCACCGGTATCAACGACCAGATAGCGGATCACCCACTGCTCGTCGTCGAGGTAGAAATCCTTGACATGGCCTATGACACCGTCGGTGGCGCTGACGGCATACCCTTCCATTTCCTTCGCGCTACGCAACATGATGTGATCCTTTGGTTTCGATGCGACGACGCTGCGCTGAAGGTTTCGGTCCGTCTGTCTGCTAGCGCACATACCGGCGCGAGCGGTGTCCTGCCGCACGAAGCGACGCCCGTCCAGGTACGTGTGCTGGCGCACAGACCGGGGCGAGCGAGGGTGCTGCAATGGCTTCGTCAGATCCATCCGGACCCTGCACGCGGGAAACGAGTTCGCATCAGCCGTGCCGGGCGCGGTCCCCTTGAGACGGGCGCTTGCAAGATCCCTGCCTCGGGCCGTATCAAATCGAAATCAAGGAGCGCCAAATGACAGACAAAACAGACAACAACGCCGTAATCGCCGTGTTCACCGACCATCAAGATGCGGAGACTGCGGTGAAGAAGCTGGCCGACGCCGGCATCGACATGAAACACCTCAGCGTCGTGGGCAAGGGCTATCACACCGACGAAAAGGTCGTCGGGTTCTACAACACCGGCGAGCGCATGAAGTTCTGGGGCAAGCGCGGCGCCTTCTGGGGCGGCCTGTGGGGCTGGCTGTTTGGCGGCGTATTCATGTTCGTTCCGGTGATAGGCCATGTCGTCGTGCTGGGGTATCTCGCGACCATCGTGATCGCCACGATTGAAGGCGCGGTCGTCGTCGGCGGCTTGAGCGCGCTCGGCGCGGCCCTGTATAGCAGCGGCATTCCGAAAGACAGCGTGCTCGCCTACGAAACCGCGATCAAGGCCGACGGCTTTCTGGTCACCGTGCACGGCCCGGCCGAAGAGATGACGCGCGCCAAGGCGATCCTCGGGACCCTCGGCGCTTCGCGCGTCGATGTGCACGACAGTGGGGCCAGCCCGGAATCGACCACGCACCTTGCGTGAGACCTCGCACAGCAATCAGGAACTGAGGAGCGCCATGTCCACCCATCACAAGACCCTCACGCCCGAGCTGCTCGCCCGCATGGACGCCTACTGGCGCGCGGCGAACTATCTCGCGGTCGGGCAGATCTACCTCTACGACAACCCGCTGCTGCGGCGGCCGCTCGCGCTGGACGACATCAAGCACATGCTGCTCGGGCATTGGGGCACGACGCCGGGGCAGAACTTCATCTACGTGCACCTGAACCGGGTCATCAAGAAGTACGACCTCGACATGATCTACGTCTCGGGGCCCGGGCACGGCGGTCCGGCGGTCGTCGGCAACACCTACCTCGAAGGCACCTACAGCGAGGTCTATCCGGACATCAGCCAGGACGAGGCCGGCTTGCAGAAGCTCTTCCGGCAGTTCTCGTTTCCCGGTGGCATTCCGAGCCACGCGTCGCCCGAGTGCCCCGGGTCGATCCACGAGGGTGGGGAACTCGGCTACTCCCTCAGCCATTCGTTCGGCGCGGTGTTCGACAACCCCGAGCTGGTCGTCGCCTGCGTCGTCGGCGATGGCGAGGCGGAGACCGGGCCGCTGGCCACGGCGTGGCATTCGAACAAGTTTCTCGATCCGGTGACCGACGGCGCAGTGTTGCCGATCCTCCACCTCAACGGCTACAAGATTTCCAACCCGACGGTGCTGGCGCGCATCACCCGCGAGGAGCTGGATCAGTTGCTGCGCGGCTATGGCTGGGCACCGCTGTTCGTCGAAGGCTTTGATCCGGCCTTGATGCACGAGGCCATGGCCACGGCTTTGGACACCGCCGTGGAGCAGATCCGCACGATCCAGCGCGACGCGCGCGCCACGGGCCACGCGGCGCGCCCACGCTGGCCGATGATCGTGCTCGACTCGCCCAAGGGCTGGACCGGGCCGAAGGAGGTCGACGGGCTGCAGGTCGAGGGCACCTTCCGCGCCCACCAGGTGCCGATCACCGACCCGGCCACGCACGCGGGTCACCTCGCCTTGCTCGATGACTGGCTCAAGAGCTACCGCGCAGAAGAACTGTTCGACCCGCAGGGCCGGTTGATCCCGGAACTGGCCGAGCTCGCGCCCGTGGGCACACGGCGCATGGGCGCGAACCCGCACGCCAACGGCGGCATGCTACTGCGCGATTTGCACATGCCTGACTTTCGCGCGTATGCGTGCGAGGTGCCCGTGCCCGGCGCACCGGGCATCGGCGACACCCATGTGCTCGGGCCGTTCCTGCGCGACGTGGCGAAGTTGAACGACGCGCAGCGCAACTTCCGGGTCTTCGGCCCCGACGAGACGTTGTCCAACGGTCTGGCGGCGCTGTTCGAAGTCACACAGCGCCAGTGGGACGCGGCGACGCAGCCGAACGACGAATTCCTCGCGCCGGCCGGACGGGTGATGGAAATGCTCAGCGAGCATCAGTGCGAAGGCTGGCTCGAAGGCTATCTGCTGACCGGCCGCCACGGCCTCTTCAACTGCTACGAAGCCTTCATCCATATCGTCGACTCGATGTTCAACCAGCACGCCAAGTGGCTCAAGGTGACGGCGCAGATCCCGTGGCGGCGCAAGATCGCGTCGCTGAACTACCTGCTCGCCTCGCACGTCTGGCGCCAGGACCACAACGGCTTCACGCACCAGGACCCGGGCTTCATTGACCACGTCGTCAACAAGAAGGCCGAGATCGTCCGGGTCTACCTGCCGCCGGACGCGAACTGCCTGCTGTCGGTGATGGACCATTGTCTGCGCAGCCGCCATTACGTGAACGTGGTGGTGGCCGGCAAGCACCCGGCGCCGCAATGGCTGACGATGGACGCCGCCGTCAAGCACTGCACCGAAGGCATCGGCATCTGGGAGTGGGCCAGCAATGACGGCAACGCGGCCCCCGATGTCGTGATGGCCTGCTGCGGCGACGTGCCGACACTCGAGACGCTGGCCGCCGTATCCATCCTGCGCGAGCATCTGCCCGAGCTGAAGATCCGCGTCGTCAACGTCGTCGACCTGATGCGGCTGCAGCCGCACACCGAGCACCCGCATGGCCTGATTGATGCTGACTTCGACGCGCTGTTCACGACGGACAAGCCGGTCATCTTCGCCTTCCACGCCTACCCGTGGCTGATCCACCGGCTGACCTATCGCCGCAGCAACCATGACAACATCCACGTGCGCGGCTACAAGGAAGAAGGCACGATCACGACGCCCTTCGACATGACGGTGCTGAACGACCTCGACCGCTTCCACCTCGTGATGGATGTCGTCGACCGCCTGCCGCAGGCCGGCGACAAGGGCCTGGCGCTGAAGCGGCGCTTGAAGGAAAAACTGGTCGAACACCGACAGTACATCCGCTTGCACGGGCAGGACATGCCGGAAATCAGGAACTGGACCTGGACCTCCGCGATCTGACGTCTAACGTAACCAAGGAGCACAAAGATGGCAAAGATGGAACAGATCGAACTCGATCGGTATCGCGAGCAGCTGAGTGCCGATGTCAAACACCTGGTCGAGAAATACCGGAAGATCTTCGAGTGGGACGTGCCCGAGATCGACGAGGCGGCCTCGGACAAACTGATCCTCGGCGCGATTCGCCAGGCCCTGGACGCGGTCGAACGATCGCTTTCCGAATCGGCAAAGCGATGA
>RCMY010003141.1_pt1 | contig 14755 bp, 12 predicted proteins | sample 2041341 | NCBI WGS metagenome assembly RCMY01 (sample SAMN09708234, study PRJNA481090) | Marine sediment metagenome, whole genome shotgun sequencing project.
TTGATCTTGCCGGCCAGCTCTTGCAGCTCGTCGGTGACTTCCTTGACGCCCAGTTGGGTCAGGCGTTGCAGGCGCAGCTCCAAAATGGCGCGGGCTTGCGTTTCGGACAGGTTATAGGTGCCGTCGTCGTTGGCCTTGTGCGTCGGATCGTCGATCAGCGCGATATAGACGAGAATCTCGCCAGCGGGCCAGCGGCGGGTCATCAGCTTTTGCCGGGCATCGGCGGCATCGGCAGAGGCGCGGATGGTCGCGACGACCTCGTCCACGTTGCTGACCGCGACGGCCAGACCGCACAGGATATGACTACGTTCGCGCGCCTTGCGCAGCTCATACGCGGTGCGCCGTGCAACGACATCCTCGCGGAAATCGATGAAGGACGTCAGGAACCGGCGCAATGTCAGCTGCTCGGGGCGGCCGCCATTTAGCGCCAGCATGTTGCAGCCAAAATAGGTCTGCATCGGCGTAAAGCGGAAGAGCTGGTTCAGCACAACCTCGGCAGTCGCATCGCGCTTCAGCTCGATTACCACGCGCACGCCATTGCGGTCGGATTCGTCCTGCACATGCGCGATACCTTCGATCCGCTTTTCGCGGGCGGCCTCGGCGATACGCTCGATCATGGTGGCCTTGTTCACCTGATAAGGGATCTCATCGATGATGATGGCCCAGCGGTCCCTGCGGATTTCCTCGGTGCGGGTTTTGGAGCGGACGATGACGCTGCCGCGCCCCTCCAGATACGCCTTACGCGCGCCGGTGCGGCCCAGCATGAGGCCGCCGGTGGGGAAATCGGGGCCCGGGATGTATTCGATCAGGTCTTCGCTGGTCAGGTCCGGGTTTTCGATCAGGGCCAGCGTGGCGTCGATCACCTCGCCCAGATTGTGGGGCGGGATGTTGGTCGCCATGCCGACGGCGATGCCGCCCGCGCCGTTGACCAGCATGTTGGGGAACCGGGCGGGCAGGACCGTCGGCTCGCGGTCCTTGCCGTCATAGTTGTCCTGAAAGTTGACGGTGTCCTTGTCGATATCGGCCAGCAGATAGGCCGCAGGCTTGTCCATGCGCACTTCGGTATAGCGCATGGCGGCAGCGTTATCGCCGTCCATCGAGCCGAAGTTGCCCTGACCGTCCAGCAGCGGCAGCGACATCGAGAAATCCTGCGCCATACGCACCAGCGCGTCGTAGATCGCGCTATCGCCATGCGGGTGGTATTTACCCATCACGTCGCCGACGGCACGGGCGGATTTGCGGTAGGGCTTGTCGTGGGTGTTGCCCCCCTCGAACATCGCATAGAGGATGCGGCGATGAACCGGCTTTAGCCCGTCACGCAGGTCCGGAATCGCGCGGCTGACGATCACCGACATCGCGTAGTCCAGATAGGACGTCTTCATCTCATCAGAGATCGAGACGCTCGGGCCATCAAAGACCGGACGCTCGGGCCGATTTTCGTCCATGTCTTCGGGGGTTTGCGGCGTATCGGTCAAGTCAGTGCCTACTCTGTCGCGTCATTCTATATCTTGTATCAGAACCTATACCACCGCCGCGATATAGGGTGCAATGGCGCATGGTCGCGGCATTTGGCAGCCGTGAGGGGTGTCTGCTAACAGACTGTTTTCATTGAAATGTAATTTCTTTCAGGCATCATGATTCCACGAGGCAGCAAAAAGCGGCTCGAGTCACTCCTGAGACAGGGATGGTTTGAGTCGCGGCGCACCGAATGGGCGTTGCACGCGTTGCGCAAAAATCCGTGTCTAAGATTTTTTGCGAAACGCTTTAGGAGCATGAAACATGCCGATGACCGAAACAGAAATGATGCTAAAAGGATATGGGCTAACGACTGCGGAATTCTTTTACGGAATGCCCGATTACGTCCATGTGCTGAACAGTTATGTCTGGCAGGAATACGATATCGCACCCGACCATCCCAAGCTGTTCCAGTTCGTTGAATTCTGGCAGCGTGAACTCGACGGCCCGCTGCACTCGGTGCGCTTTAGCCATCGCAAGATGATCGCGCCGGGTGAGTGGCGCAATGTAACGGGGGAATTCACCCTGCATTGAGTTGCGACAGATGCGGGGGTCTGCGCCGGAAGAGGCCCCCGGCGCGGAAACTCACGGGATGATGCGCGAGTATTTCATACCTTCAAGCGATGCGCCTGCCATAAGGCCCGCCTGACCGAACACCACGGCGATGACCGGCGCGGTTGATGTTGTCGTTTCTGCGCGCAGGTTCTCGGCTGTATCCTTGAAAACGTAGCCGATATCGGCCCCGGCGGCCCAGCCTGATGAGCGGCGAAAGCCTGCCAGCGCATTTTCTGTCATAAAGAACAGGACATGCGCAAATTGCTGTGCGCCGATCTGCAATCCAACGCTGCCTTTGGCGGCCGAGTAATAATCGACGGTCTGGCCGTTGATCTGCAATGCGCCGCGCCCGTATCCGGCGCCCAAGCCAAAACCGGCCTCGGTTATCAGGGGCATGATGAGCATGCCTGCCGATTTCTCGGACAGGCTGCGCGTGCCGGGATAACGATCATATAGGTAGCGCACGGTGGTATCGACGCGCGCGTCGATCTGCTGTGGGCCTCGGCTGCCGATACCGTTGCTGCAGGCGGCCGTCATAAGGCCGGCGCTGCCGAGCGCGCCCAAGGTGAAGCCGCGTCTGGTAAGAATGCTCATGAATTTATGCCTGTTTGTTGCCTGATACACCGCCAGCCGTTTAATCGGCTGATCTAGGCGGGACTATAGGCGGCGAGCCGCGCATTGTCACGCGCGCGCTCAATGCGCGCAATGACTGGGCGAATTTTCGCGCGCCTCCGGCCAGCTCTCAGGCCAGCACTTAGCCCAACAGACGCGCCATAGCAGGGGCGAAATAGGTCAGGATACCGTCGCAACCCGCACGCTTGAATGCCATCAGGCTCTCGGCCATCGCACGTTCGCCGTCGATCCAGCCGTTCTGCGCGGCAGCCGTGATCATCGCGTATTCGCCGCTGACCTGATAGGCGTAAGTCGGCGCGCCGAAGGTGTCCTTGGCGCGGCGGCAGATGTCAAGGTAGGGCAGGCCCGGCTTGACCATGACCGCATCTGCGCCCTCGGCCAGATCGCGCGCGATCATGCGCATCGCCTCGTCCGAATTGGCCGGGTCCATTTGATATGTCCGTTTGTCGCCCTTCAGCGCGCCCGACGCGCCGACCGCATCGCGGAAGGGGCCGTAAAAGGCGCTGGCGTATTTGGCGGCATAACTCAGCAAGATGATGTCCTGATACCCCGCGCCCTCCAGCGCGGCGCGGATGGCGCCGATGCGCCCGTCCATCATGTCCGATGGACCGATGATATCGACGCCCGCCTCGGCCTGTGACAGGGCCTGTTTCACCAGCGCCTCGACCGTCTCGTCGTTGACGATGACGCCATCGCGCAGGAACCCGTCATGACCTGTGTCGGAATATGGATCCAGCGCCACGTCGGTCATGACCAGTATATCGGGCACGGCGGCCTTGATGGCGCGGGTCGCGCGATTGCTAAGATTGCCCGGGTTCCATGCCTCGGCGCAATCGGCCGTGCGGTTTTCATCGCCAGTATAAGGAAAGAGACAGATCGCCGGGATCCCCAGATCCGCCGCCTCGCGCGCTGCGGCCACGATGCGATCGACGCTCAGACGATTGACGCCGGGCATCGAGGCGACAGGCTCGGTCACGTCCTCGCCATCGCGCACGAAAACCGGCCAGATCAGATCGGCGGCGCTCAGCGTGTTTTCGGCGGTCAGCGCGCGCAGGCCGGGCGTGCGGCGCAGGCGGCGCGGGCGGGCAGAGGGGAAGGGGGCTGGGATGGGATGCATGGGACATGACCTGACTGCGATGTATCGCGCCCTACGTGCCACGTAAGTCAAAGCGTCTCAAGGGTGGGAATTGTCGCGGCGCCGCGACAATGCGTTTCGCACCCGGCCCCGCCTTTAGAGATGTTTCGACATTTGGCACCCGGTGCGTGCGCTGCGCTACATTTCACGAAAAGCGGTGCTTCATGTTCTTTGCGAAACGCATTAAGAGGGGCCGAAACGTGGCGGATCGGGGCAAGCGTGGACTGGTATTCAACCGTTTTCGAGATGATCGACATGCGAAGTTTCAGCAACCTCTGGTTCTGGATCGCGCTGGCGGTCATGTGGTCATCGACCAGCCATTACGTGCTGGGCGTGCCATGGGACATGGTCGTGCGGGCACGCAAGGGCCGCGCGCAGGCAATGGACGACATGAACGCCCTCGCAGCGATCAACACCCGCCGCATCCTCTATATCAGCCATGAGTCGGGGCTGTTGCTGACTGGTCTCGTGTTCTTTCTGCTGACAGGCGCGGCCATGCTCGGCTGGGGCTACGGACGCGAATTTGCGCAGGCGGTTTTCCTGCTAATGCTGCCAATGTCGGTGGTATGGCTGTTATCCGTGCGCACTGCCGCCAGGATCGAGGCGGCGGGGCTGGTCAGTGACGAACTGATTGCCCGTCTGACCCGCCACCGCCTTTTCGTGCAGATGATCGGGATGCTCTCGATCTTTGTGACCGCGATGTGGGGTATGTATCAGAACATGACATCCTCTGCGTTGGGGGGATGAGGCGACCCGCCACGCCCCAAAACGCTGCCCGAGAGAGCCTGCCAGATGAGTGACACCTCCAAGCATATTACAGTCTCCGGCGCGCCAGAGGGGTTCGACGCGCGCCTCGTGCTGGATGAGGTGGCCCGCGCGGGCGGCCCGGTCGTGCATATCGCCCGCGATGACAAGCGTATGGCGGCGATGAACGCGGCCCTCGCGTTTCATTCCCCCGCAATGCCGGTGGTGCAGTTCCCCGCTTGGGATTGTCTGCCGTTTGATCGCGTGTCGCCCAATGCTGACATTTCCGCCGCGCGCATGGCGACGCTGGCGGGGCTGGTGCACGAAATGCCGACCCAGTTTGTCCTGCTGACGACGCTTGGTGCGGCGATGCAGCGCATTCCGGCGCGCGACGTGCTGCGCGGTGCGGCCTTTACCGCCCATGTCGGCCAGCGCATTGATGAGGCCGCGCTGCGCGCGTTCCTCGTGCGCATGGGTTTCGTCAACAGCCCCACGGTGACCGAGCCCGGCGACTACGCCGTGCGCGGCGGCATCATCGACATTTTTCCACCGGGCGACGCTGATGGCGGTGGCCCTGTGCGCCTCGACCTGTTTGGTGACGTGCTGGACGGCGCGCGCCGCTTTGATCCCGTGACGCAGCGCACCACTCGCAAGCTGGATATGATCGAACTGGCCCCGGTGTCCGAAGTCATTCTGGACGAGGCCGCGATCATGCGCTTTCGCCAGAACTACCGCATCGAATTCGGCTCGGCAGGCAGTGACGATCCGCTCTATGAGGCGATCAGCGCGGGCCGCAAGGCGCAAGGGGCCGAACATTGGCTGCCTTTCTTTCACGAGAAATTGGAAACGCTGTTCGACTACCTGCCGGATGCCCCTGTGCTGCTGGACGATGGTATCACGCCCGCCCGCGTCGCCCGCTGGGATAGCATCGAGGATCAATATGGCGCGCGCAAACACGCGATGAGCGTCAAAGGGCGCAGCGACAGTGTGTATAAACCAGTCGAACCCGGTCTGCTCTATCTCAACGATGCGGATTGGGATGCGGCGATGGCCCGGCACCGCGCCGTGCAGTTCAGCGCGCTACCTCAGGCCACCGGCCCCGGCGTGACGGACGCAGGCGGGCGCATCGGGCGCAACTTTGCCCCTGAGCGGCAACAGGAAAGTATCAGCCTTTTCGGTGCCGTGAAGGATCATATTCAGGCAAAGATGGCCCAAGGCCCAGTCCTTATGGCCAGTTATTCCGAGGGCGCGCGCGAGCGGATGGAGGGCCTGTTGCAAGACGAAGGCCTGATCGGCCCCGTCACCGTAACCTCTGCCGAGCGTCTGGGTAAAACGGGCCTGCACCTCTCTGTCTGGGGCCTCGACGCGGGCTTTGAGGGGCCATGGAACGGCGCGCATCTGACCGTCATCTCCGAGCAGGACATTCTGGGCGACCGCCTGATCCGCGCACCCAAGCGGCGTCGACGCGCCGAGAATTTCCTGAGCGAGGCCAACAGCCTGACCCCCGGCGATCTGGTGGTGCATGTCGATCACGGCATCGGGCGCTACCAGGGGTTGGAGGTTGTCACCGCCCTCGGCGCCGCGCATGAATGCCTCGTGCTGGACTACGCCGAGGCGTCCAGGCTCTATCTGCCGGTCGAGAATATCGAACTGCTTAGCCGCTATGGTCACGAAGAGGGCCTGCTGGACAAACTTGGCGGCGGCGCGTGGCAGGCGAAAAAGGCCAAGCTCAAGGAGCGCATCCGCGAGATGGCGGATCGCCTGATCCGCATCGCGGCCGAGCGCGCCCTGCGCACTGCCCCCGTGCTGGAGCCCGAACATCACGCGTGGGAGGAATTCTCGGCCCGTTTTCCCTACGAGGAAACCGAAGACCAACTGCGCGCGATCGAGGATGTCATGGCCGATTTGCAGGCCGGAACGCCGATGGATCGCCTGATCTGCGGCGATGTCGGCTTTGGCAAGACCGAGGTGGCGATGCGCGCCGCCTTTGCCGCGTCGATGTCGGGCATGCAGGTCGCCGTGATCGCGCCCACCACGCTGTTGGCGCGCCAGCACCATCAGGGCTTTGCCGAACGGTTCCGCGGCTTTCCGATTACCGTGCGCCCGTTGTCGCGCTTTGTCAGCGCCAAAGACGCGATCCAGACGCGCGATGGGCTCGCGCGCGGCCAAGTCGACATCGTCGTCGGCACCCATGCGCTGCTGGCCAAGGGCGTGCGTTTTGAAAACCTCGGTCTGCTCATTATCGACGAGGAACAGCGCTTTGGCGTCGCGCACAAGGAACGGCTGAAGGCGCTGCGCAGCGACGTCCATGTGCTGACCCTGACCGCCACGCCGATTCCGCGCACGTTGCAACTCAGCCTGTCGGGCGTGCGCGACCTCAGCATCATCGGCACGCCCCCCGTGGACCGTCTGTCGATCCGCACCTATGTCAGCGAATTCGACCGTGTGACGCTGCGAGAGGCCCTGCTGCGCGAGCATTATCGCGGCGGGCAAAGCTTTTTCGTCGTCCCGCGCATTTCGGACCTGCCGGAAATCGAGGCGTTCATGGAAAACGAAGTGCCCGAGGTCACCTATGTCATCGCCCATGGCCAGATGGCGGCGGGCGAGTTGGATAAACGCATGAACGCGTTCTACGACGGCAAATACGACGTGCTGCTGGCGACGACCATCGTGGAATCTGGCCTGGATATCCCGACCGCGAACACCATGATCATCCACCGCGCCGATATGTTTGGCCTGAGCCAGCTCTATCAGATTCGGGGTCGCGTGGGCCGCTCGAAAACCCGCGCCTACGCCTACCTGACCACCAAACCGCGCCTCAAACTGACCCCCGCCGCCGAAAAGCGCCTGCGCGTTCTGGGCAGCCTCGACACCCTCGGCGCGGGATTCACGCTGGCCAGCCAAGATCTCGACATTCGCGGCGCCGGGAACCTGCTGGGCGAGGAGCAATCTGGCCAGATGCGCGACGTCGGCTATGAACTATACCAGTCCATGCTGGAAGAAGCTGTGGCCAAGATCAAGGCAGGCGAAACCGAAGGCATCATGGACGATGGTGGACAATGGGCGCCCCAGATCAACTTGGGCGTGCCGGTCCTTATCCCCGAGGACTACGTGCCGGACCTCGATGTGCGCCTCGGTCTCTATCGCCGGCTCAGCAGCCTCGCCACCAAGGTGGAACTGGAAGGCTTTGCCGCCGAACTGATCGATCGTTTCGGCGCGCTGCCCAAGGAGGTGAACACGCTCATGCTGGTCGTGCGCATCAAGGGCATGTGCAAGAAGGCGGGCATCGCCAAGCTGGACGGCGGCCCCAAGGGCGCGACGATCCAGTTCCACAACGACAAGTTCGCATCCCCCGAGGGGCTGGTCGAATTCATCAAGGATCAGCGCGGCCTCGCCAAGATCAAGGACAACAAGATCGTGGTGCGCCGCGATTGGAAAAAGGACAGCGACAAGATCAAGGGCGCGTTTTCCATCGCCCGCGATCTGGCTCAAAAGGTCGTCGACAAGAGCAAGGCCCAAAAGGCCGACTCATCAAAGAAAAAGGCCGAATCAAGCTGATTCGGCCTGTCTTATCTTCTGGCTTAAAACATTCCCGCAGCAGGCTCCCCACCCATAAACTCTGCGCAGCCTGTCAGAAAAAACGCCGATTTCAACCTACGTCAATTAGACAGGCTGGTGCGCTGCAGGCGCTTAATCTGGTTCGATTCGCCCTGCCTGCGTCGCCTTAAACGCTTTCACCCGGTCGGACAGCATCTTGCGCGCCTTGGTATTGGCGCGGCGCACGCGCACAGCGGTCAGGAATGCCTCTTCGGCAGTCTGCGATGTCGCGCCCATCATGTTCGCCAGATCGTCGACGATATGTTCGTCGCCGGTGATCTCTTCGGCCTTCAGCGCGTCCAGTGCCAATTGGTCGGCCAGATCCTCGGTGATGCCCATGGATCAGCGCGTGCCTTCGGTCAGGCGCCGTTTGACGTAGCCGGTGACGGTGTCGATCATCGTGTCCATATGCGGCTCTTCAAAGAAGTGCCCGGCGCCTTCGACCTCGTCATGCTGGATAGTGATGCCCTGCTGATCATGCAGTTTGTTGACCAGCGTGGTCGTGTCCGCAGGTGGTGCCACGCGGTCGGCCGTGCCGTTGATCATCAGTCCAGAGGCCGGGCAGGGCGCGAGGAACGAGAAATCATACATGTTCGCCGGGGGCGACACGCTGATAAAGCCTGTGATCTCAGGGCGGCGCATCAGCAGTTGCATGCCGATCCACGCGCCAAAGGAAAATCCCGCAACCCAGCAATGCTTGGAATTGGCGTTCATCGACTGCAAATAATCCAGCGCTGACGCGGCGTCAGACAACTCGCCCACGCCCTGATCGTATTCACCCTGACTGCGCCCAACGCCGCGAAAGTTGAAGCGCAGCACGGTAAAGCCCATTTTGTAAAAGGCGTAGTGCAGGTTGTAGACGACCTTGTTGTTCATCGTCCCGCCGAACTGCGGATGGGGATGCAGCACGATAGCGATCGGCGCGTCCTTTTCCTTTTGCGGGTGATAGCGGCCTTCAAGACGGCCTTCGGGGCCGGGAAAGATAACCTCGGGCATTCAGCGTTCCTTGCTGTCGGGCCTTGGCCGCGGCGATGCCCGTTGACGGGGAGGCCGGCGCGCCTTAGAACCATTCTAAACTTTGGGTCGCCCCGGCAGATGCAGGTGGCAAGACCCAAGGACTCGGCGTCAGATAAGCGTCCCGGCGCGCAAGGTCAATCTATTCGCAGCCAGCCCGAGGGAGGGATCGCCATGAAACTCAGCACCAAGGGGCGTTATGCGATGGTTGCATTGTCCGATATCGCGCTGCAGCCCGAAGGCACATTGGTCACTCTGGGCGAAGTGTCGCGCCGCCAGAGCATCTCTTTGCCCTATCTCGAGCAGCTATTCGTCAAGTTGCGCCGCGCCAAGCTGGTGGCCTCGGTGCGCGGTCCCGGCGGTGGGTACCGTTTGGCGCGGCCCACGTCAGAGATTCGCGTGTCCGAAGTTTTGGCGGCGGTCGATGAGACGGTGGATGCCATGCACAAGGGTGCGGGTGCGTCGGGCGGTGCGTCAGGCAGCCGTGCGCAGTCGATGACCAACCGCCTTTGGGAGGGGCTGAGCGCACAGGTCTATGTCTATCTGCACCAGACGCGGCTGAGCGATGTGGTCGGCAATACGCTGGCACCATGTCCGGCGGTACCGTCGCTCTTTGCAGTGGTGGATGACGATTGATGCGCCCCTTAGCAGTTTGTGCGCCGCCTTCGGCGTCGCGTGGCGCACACGCCTGTGGCGTGCGCGCGGGCCTGCGGCGCGAGTATTTTTGGAACAGTGAAAGCAGGGCGACATGAGCAGCCGTGTCTATCTGGACTACAACGCGACCGCGCCTTTGCGTGCCGAGGCGCGGGCGGCGATGATGGCTGCGATGGATATCGTCGGCAATCCGTCGAGCGTGCATGCCGAGGGCCGCACCGCCAAGGCGCTGATCGAGCGCGCGCGCGCGCAGGTCGCGGCGGCGTTGGGCGCAGACGGGGCCGATGTGATTTTTACCTCAGGCGCGACCGAGGCCGCGGCGTTGGCTTGCGCCGGGCGGGGCCTGAGTGGCTCTGCGATTGAGCATGAGGCAGTGGCAGCGTGGGCGGACGGGGCGCTCAACGTGTCTTTGCATGGTGCCGTGGAGGTGGCGCATCCGACGCGCACCGCACTTCAGCTGGCCAATTCCGAAACGGGCGTGGTCCAGGATCTGCCGGGTGGCCTCGCTGTTTGCGACATGACGCAGGGCTTTGGCAAGCTCCCGGTCGCCTTTAACGCGAGCGGCGCGCAAATGGCGCTGGTTTCTGCGCACAAGCTAGGCGGGCCGAAGGGGATTGGCGCGCTGGTGGTGCGACGCGGCACCGATGTGGCGGCGCAGATCAGGGGCGGCGGGCAGGAGATGGGCCGTCGGTCCGGCACCGAGAACGTCATTGGGATCGCGGGATTCGGGGCAGCAGCCGAGGCTGCGGCGTGCGATTTAGTTGATGGCGTGTGGGCGCGGGTCGAGAAACTTAGAAACATTCTAGAAAAGACCATTGCAGTCGCCGCAAATAAGACTATTTTTGTCGGGAATGAGTCTGCACGTCTTCCCAACACGTCCTGCATGCTCACGCCCGGCTGGAAGGGCGAGACGCAGGTGATGGCACTTGATCTGGCAGGGTTCGCAATTTCGGCCGGATCGGCGTGTTCGAGCGGCAAGGTGCGTGCCAGCGCTGTGCTAGGGGCCATGGGTTACGGCGAGGCGGATTCGGCATCGGCCATTCGCGTCTCGCTGGGGCCGGAAACGACGAAAGACGAGATCATGCGCTTCGCCGAGACTTGGCTGAGGCATTTGGACAAACACCGCGCCCGATCCGGCGCGTTTTGAGACGGGAGACACGGACATGACGGTACTCGATGATGCACTGGTCAAGGATGATCAAACCGACGACGGACGAGTCAAGGAAGGCGTCGATCAGGAAACCGTGGATGCGGTCCGCGAAGTGGGTGGTGCCTATAAGTACGGCTGGTCTACCGATATTGAGATGGAATATGCGCCCAAGGGCCTGACCCCAGATATCGTGCGTTTGATTTCCGAAAAGAACGAAGAGCCGGAATGGATGCTGGAGTGGCGTCTGGCCGCCTATGAGCGCTGGCTGACCAAGACCGAGCCGGACTGGGCCATGGTCGACTATCCCGAAATCGACTTTCAGAACCAGTATTACTACGCGCGTCCCAAATCGATGATGGTCAAGCCTAAGTCGCTGGATGAGGTCGATCCAAAGCTGCTGGCCACCTACAGCAAGCTGGGCATCCCCCTGCAAGAGCAGGCAATTCTGGCCGGCGTCGAGGGCGCGGGCGATATGCCTGCTGAGGCCCGCAAGGTAGCCGTCGATGCCGTGTTCGATTCGGTTTCGGTCGGCACGACCTTTCAGAAAGAGCTGCTTGAGGCGGGCGTGATCTTCTGCTCGATCTCCGAGGCGATCCGTGAGCATCCCGAACTGGTCAAGAAATACCTCGGCACCGTCGTGCCGGTGAATGACAACTTCTATGCGACGCTCAACAGCGCCGTATTCTCGGATGGTTCGTTCGTCTATGTGCCGCCCGGCGTGCGCTGCCCGATGGAACTGTCAACGTATTTCCGCATCAACGCTGAGAATACCGGCCAATTTGAGCGCACGTTGATCATCGCCGATAAAGGTAGCTATGTCAGCTACTTGGAAGGCTGCACCGCACCCCAGCGGGACGAGTCGCAGCTGCACGCGGCGGTTGTTGAGATCATCATCGAAGAAGACGCCGAGGTGAAGTATTCCACCGTTCAGAACTGGTATCCCGGCGACGAGAACGGCAAGGGCGGCATCTATAACTTCGTGACCAAGCGCGCCGATTGCCGGGGTGACCGGGCTAAGGTGATGTGGACGCAGGTCGAAACCGGCTCTGCAGTGACGTGGAAATACCCGAGTTGCATCCTGCGCGGCGACGACAGCCAAGGCGAATTCTATTCCATCGCCATCGCCAACAACATGCAGCAGGCCGATACCGGCACCAAGATGATCCATCTGGGCAAGCGCACCAAGTCGCGCATCGTCTCCAAGGGGATCAGTGCTGGCCGCGCGCAAAATACCTATCGCGGTCTGGTAAGTATGCACCCCAAGGCCAAGGAATCGCGTAATTATACGCAATGCGACAGCCTGCTGATCGGTGATAAATGTGGGGCGCACACGGTTCCCTATATCGAGGTCCGGAATAACAGCAGTCGTGTTGAGCATGAGGCGACGACGTCCAAAGTGGACGACGATCAGATGTTCTATTGCCGCCAGCGCGGCATGGACGAGGAAGAGGCAGTGGCGCTGGTTGTCAACGGTTTCTGCCGCGACGTGCTTCAGGCGCTACCGATGGAGTTCGCCATGGAGGCGCAGCAATTGGTTGCAATCTCGCTCGAAGGCTCGGTCGGGTAAACCGATGCGGCATCTGGCGGACATAAATCGCACGGGTGGGGTGCGGCGATGAATGACGTCGTTATGCCTCTGCCCGAGTTGACGGGCGAGACGTATTTTGACGTCTCGGCCGCGCGCTATGCGCTGTCCGCTGGTTTGCCGGTGGCTTTTCCACCGTTCGAGGTGCTGCATGTGCCGCAGATGGGTCTGAGTCTGTGTCTGAACATGGCGCGCGACCCGATTCAGAATGCTTGGCGCAAGGGCGAATTCTTTGAAGTCGAAGAGCTGGAGTTGCTCCAGAAGAACGTCAAGAGCGGCGCGCATATCATTGATATTGGTGCGAATATTGGCAACCATGCGATGTTCTTTGCCACTCGGATGGGCGCCGCGCGCGTGGTCGTTGTAGAGCCGAATCCGCTGGCCATAGCTCCGCTGATGGCCAATGTCCTGCTGAACCGGATGGAGAACGTGATTGAGCTCGGCCTGCTGGGCGTCGGGCTATCCGATGCATCGGGTGGCGGCTATGGGATGAAGCGGCACGATCGCAATCTGGGCGCGACCAAGATGTTCGCGGGTAAAGGCGATCTGGAGGTACATCCCGGTGACGATTTACTTGAGGGTGAGGCGCCAAATTTGATCAAGATCGACGTGGAAGGCATGGAAATAAAAGTGCTTTCCGGTCTGGAGCGGATAATTAAGGCGCATCGCCCAGTGATCCTGATCGAAGTCGACGAAGAGAATGCGGCAGCCTTTGACGCATGGCGCAACACTCACCGTTATGATGTGATTCAGACGATTCGCCATAGCCGCAAGAACTGCAACTACCTGCTGACACCGGGGGCCTTAGCATGAGCGAGACCCTGATAGAGCGCCCTGAATTGACCATGCCCGAGGCAGAGGCCGCGCGCGTTGCCGAAGCCTACGGCGCGGCGGACGTGATCCTTGAGTATGGCAGCGGCGGTTCGACCTTGCTGGCGTCAGAATTGCCGGGCAAGACGGTGTTTTCAGTTGAAAGTGACCGGGCCTGGGCGGAAATGATGCAGGGCTGGCTGGTGCAGAACCCGGCCAGCAAAGGGACGCAGGTCGAGGTGATCTGGTCCAATGTTGGCGAGACGGGCGATTGGGGCAGGCCGGTGAACGATCGCGGCTGGCGGCACTATGCCGACTATCCGCTGGCGGTCTGGCAGCGCGAGGGATTCAAACAGCCGGACGTCGTGCTGGTCGATGGCCGCTTTCGCCCCGGTTGCGCAATGGCAACAGCGTTTTGCACGGCAAAGCCCGTGACGCTGCTGGTCGACGATTACAAGCGGCGCCAAGGCTATCACGTGGTCGAAGAGTTTCTCGGTGCGCCGCGCCTGATCGGCCGTATGGCCGAATTCGAGGTGGCCCCCATAGCGGTGCCGGCACACCGACTGCTGGCGATAATCAAGATGATAATGCGGCCCTGACGGGCTTGCGATGTGACAAAGTTGAAAGGAATAAAAATGCTTGAGATTAAGAACCTGCATGTCGATCTTGAAGATGGCGATAAGACCATCCTCAAGGGTGTCAACCTGACCGTCGAAGCCGGCAAGGTCCACGCGATCATGGGGCCGAACGGATCGGGCAAGTCGACGCTCAGCTACGTGCTGTCGGGTCGCGATGGCTATGAGGTGACGCAGGGCACCGCGACGCTGGAGGGTCAGGATATTCTGGCCATGGAGCCCGAAGAGCGTGCGGCGGCAGGCCTTTTTCTTGCGTTCCAATACCCGGTCGAAATCCCAGGCGTCGGCAACATGACCTTCATGCGCACCGCCCTCAACGCGCAGCGCAAGGCGCGCGGCGAAGACGAGATGAGCGCGGCTGATTTTCTCAAACTGATCCGTGCCAAGGCGAAGGAGTTGAAGATCGACGCGGAAATGCTGAAACGTCCGGTCAATGTCGGCTTCTCCGGCGGTGAGAAAAAGCGCAACGAAATCCTACAGATGGCCCTTCTTGAGCCCAAGATGTGCATCCTCGACGAGACGGATTCCGGCCTTGACGTGGACGCGATGAAGCTGGTCGCCGAGGGCGTCAACGCGCTGCGCGGCGAGGGGCGCGGCTTTCTTGTGATCACACATTATCAGCGTCTGCTGGACCACATCAAACCCGATTTCGTGCATATCATGTCCGATGGCCGCATCGTCAAGACGGGCGGCCCTGAGTTGGCCCTCGAGGTCGAGCAGAACGGCTA
>RCMY010009320.1_pt1 | contig 14751 bp, 15 predicted proteins | sample 2041341 | NCBI WGS metagenome assembly RCMY01 (sample SAMN09708234, study PRJNA481090) | Marine sediment metagenome, whole genome shotgun sequencing project.
GTCGGCAGCGACCTGCAATACATCCGCTACAACGGCACCGCCATCGGCGCGCTGATCGGTGGCCTGCTGTACGGCTCGGTTCGCCTGATCGAGTGGCTGGCCACTTCCGGTAGCATCGGCGGATGATCGCGATAAGCCCCGTCGCCCGCACGCGCGCGCTGATGCGCCGTTGGTACACCGCCACCCGCGGTGACTACTGGTTTCCACACGTTCCGCTCGCGCTGGCGCTCGCCATCGGCGGCGTGCTGCTGCTGCGGCTGGATTTCGGAGCGACCTGGCGCGAATACCTGGAGGGGATGCTCGACGGACACTTCGCTGTGCGGCCCCAGCGGCTGCCCGGACTGTTGATCGGCGGCGGGATGCTGATCATGGCAGGAGGCCTGCTGTCGCGCTCACGGCTCGCCTGGACCATGGCGCTGCTGCTTGCCCTCACGGGCGTCACCAGTCTCATGCTGGGCCAGGTGCAGTCGCATTTGCTGGTGGTCTACTTTGCGCTGATGATGCTGGCGCTGTTTCTCACCTGGCGCCAGTTCGACCGCAGCAGCGTTGCCGCAAGCACCCTGTTCGCGGTGACGTCGGTGGCGATGCTGCTGATGTACGCCACCTTTGGCGCCTTTTATCTCGGCAGTGATTTCGATCCGCAGATCACCGATCTGGTGACCGCGTTGTACTACGCCATGGTCACCATGAGTACCGTGGGATTCGGGGATATCACGCCGCAGACGTCGGAAACCAAGCTGTTCACCATCTCGGTGATCGTGCTGGGGGTGGCGGTGTTTGCCACCTCGCTGACGGCCGTAATCGCACCCATGGTCAGCAACAGCCTGAAAAGAATCGTCACCCAGAAAGGAACACGCATGAAACGGGAAGATCATTTCGTGGTCATCGGCGCTGGTTCGCTGGCCGTCAACACGGCACGGGAACTGGATCGACGTGGCAACAAGGTCACCCGGTTGCTGCGCACCGCACCGGAAGACATCGACAGCCGGGACGGCGACATCGTGATCGGTGATCCCAGCAATATCGATGTCCTGCGCGAAGCCGGTGCGGACCGCGCCGAGGCGGTGCTGGCGATGCTGGTGGATGACTCGGAGAACGCCTTCGTCATCCTCGCGGTGAAGGAGCTGGGCGGCAAGGCGCGCACGGTCGCCGCCGTCAACGACGCCAAGCACCTGAGCCGGGTCAAACTGGCTCAGCCCGATGTCGTGATATCGCCGCAGGTGCTGGGCGGCGAGTTGACCGCGATGCTGCTGACCGGCGAAGAAGTCACCCCGGATTTCGTGATGAAGCACGTGTTCCAGCGCAAGACCGATCCGGCCGACGAGAGCGCTTGAGTACTGCCTGCCAAACGCGCTGGACAGCCTTGCTGTAGAAACTCACGCCAGTCGGCGGACGCTCAACCGAGTGCCGCCATGCGCGCTTCGGCGCGGGCCAGGTCGTCCAACGTATCCACGCCCGGCGGGAATGGTTCGGGCGTCAGCCCCACCGCAATACGGTGCCCGGCTTCCAGCACGCGCAACTGCTCCAGCAGCTCGATCTGTTCCAGGCGTCCCGCAGGCATTGCCGCAAACCGCTGCAGGAATCCCGCGCGATAGGCGTAGATGCCGATGTGGCGCAACCAGTGATCACCGGCGGGCATGAGGCTCGGAGCAGTGGTAAAAGCCTGCCGCGGCCACGGGATCGGGGCCCGGCTGAAGTACAGCGCACCGCCGTCGGCACCGCGCACCAGCTTGACCGCATTGGGGTCCAGCAGGGTTTCGAGATCCCCCACCGGGGCAGCGAGGGTCGCCATCTCCGCGTCGCTGTCTGCCAGCAGACACGCCACTGCGCGGATACCCGCAGCCGGAGCGAAAGGCTCGTCACCCTGCAGATTGACCACGATGGTGTCGTCGCTCCAGCCGGCGATACGGGCGCATTCGGCCAAACGGTCGGTTCCCGACGCGTGCGCGGTGGAAGTCATTGCAACCCGCACTCCCACGCCCGTCAACGCGTCAGCGATACGCACGTCGTCGGCAGCCACCCAGACCTCACGCGCGCCTGCGGCCAGCGCGCGACGGGCGACGTGCAGCACCATCGGTTCGCCCGCGATCAGGCGCAACGGCTTGCCCGGAAGGCGGGCAGCGTCGTGGCGCGCCGGAATGGCGACCACAAAGTCGATCGCGCGATCTGTTGATCCAGCCGCATTGACGGTCATTGTTTCGCCACCGACGCGATCCGATCCAGCAACGATACCCAGAACGCCTCTGGCAGCTCCGCGCTCACGGGGACACTGAAGAAGGCATCGGTCGCGAAGCCCACGCACTTGACCGCGTCCTTCTCCGTCATCAGCACCGGCAGCGCACTGCCGAACTGGAAATCTTCGGCGCGGTAGCGGTGGTGGTCGGCAAAAGCATGTGGCACCACGGCAATGTCCAGCGCGCGGAGCATCGCGAAGAAGCGTTCCGGATGACCGATCCCCGCCACCGCATGGACACGGTGACCGGCGAAGGAGGACAGCGCCCGCGCGCGCCCGCCCAGTACCGGTACCACGTCGTGGGTGACCAGACGCATGGGCCACTCGCCAAAACCGGTGCCATGGACGTCACCAGCGGGGGCGTTCGCCACGTTGATGACGCGAAAGTCGCACTCACCGCCACGCACCGGAAGTTCCCTCAGCGGCCCGGCCGGCAGGAGACGGCCATTGCCGTAGCGGCGCGCACCGTCAACCACTTCGATCTCTATGTCGCGCTTCAATCGATAGTGCTGCAACCCGTCGTCGCACAACACGATGTCGCATCCCGCCTTCGCCAGTGATTCAGCGGCCGCCGCACGATCCCGATCGGCGCGCAGCTTGACACCGGTGCGGCGGGCCATGAGCACCGGCTCGTCACCACCGACCGCGGGCGCGGTGGTTGCATCCACCCAGACCGGCGAACCCGCATCGGTCCGCCCGTAACCACGGCTGGCGATTCCCGGGGTCCATCCCTCCTGCTGCAGCCGCTGCGCCAAGGCGATGGTCAGCGGCGTTTTGCCCGCGCCCCCGGCCGTGATGTTCCCGACCACGAGCACCGGTATGCCGGGATGACGCCGACGCAAAAGCCCTCTGGCATACAACCAGCGCCGCACACCGCTGACGGCGCCGTAAAGCGACGCCAGAACTCGCGCGTGAAGGGGAACCGGGAGATCGCCGTACCAGTACGCCGGCTGATGCTCCCGACGCGGAGCGCGTCCGGCACTCATTGCGCCTCCCGGAACTGCATCCGGTGCAGATGCGCATACAGGCCATCCATCGCCAGCAGCTCGGCGTGGGTCCCGCGCTCCACGATACGGCCCTCGTCCAGCACCAGCACCTGGTCGGCATGCTCGATGGTCGACAGGCGATGGGCGATGACCAGCGTCGTACGGTCAGGCATCAATCGCTCCAGGGCGTCCTGTACCAGCCGTTCCGACTCGGCATCGAGGGCCGCCGTCGCCTCGTCCAGGATCAACACCGGGGCGTCCTTCAACATCGCCCGGGCGATCGCAAGGCGCTGCCGTTGCCCACCGGAGAGACTGCCTCCCTTCGCACCGATGGCGCTGTCCACGCCATCCGGCAGGCGCTCGACGAACTCCATCGCATTGGCACCGCGGATCGCCGCCTCGAGACTGTCGGCTGGCGGCCGCTCCAACTCGCCGTAGGCGACGTTGGCCGCGATCGTGCCGTCAAACAACATGACGTGTTGGCCAACCAGCGCGATCTGCCGGCGCAGGTCCGCGAGGCGATAGGCCTCCAGCGGCTGGTCGTCGAACAGGATCTGCCCGGACTCGACCTGATAGAAACGGGGAATGAGCTTGATCAGGGTGGATTTGCCGCTGCCGGAACGACCGACGATGGCAGTGACCGTGCCCGGCGTTGCACTGAAACTGATGTCCGTCAGTGCATTGCGTGACTGGCCGGGATAGCGCGCGCACACGTCGCGGAATTCGATCTTGCCGCGCGCTCGGTCCAGCGGTTGCGTGCCCTGGTCAGGCTCGTCGTCGGCATCTAGGACATCGAACAACCGCTGCGCGGAAGCCACGCCGCGTTGCAGCATGCCCTGCACGTTGGTGAGCTGCTTCAGCGCAGGGATGATCGCCATCATCGATGTCATGAGCACGACGAAGCTGCCGGCATCCATGCGTCCGGCCTGCGCTTCGCGGCCCGCGAAGAACAGCAACAGCGCCAGTCCCACTGCGCCCATCAACTGCACCAGGGCGGAGGAGATGCTGCGGGTGGACTCGACCTTCATGCTCAGTTTCAGGTGATGGTCGGCCTGGGCGGTGTAGCGGCCCAACTCGACGTCCTGCGCACCGTAGACTTTTACTTCCTGCTGGTTGGCAAGCGCCTGGTCAGCCGATTGCAGCAGCTGCGCCCCGCTCTCCTGGATGCGATGACTGACCCGGCGGTAGCGACGGCCCACCTTGTCCATCACCCACCCCAGCGGAGGCGCGAGAATGAGGATCAGGATCGTGACCTGCCAACTGGTCCACAGCATGACTCCGACCATCACGATGGCCTGCAACGACTGTTGCAGCATCACCTTCATCGCGTCGATCGCCGCCTGCGCCACCTGGTCGCTGTCCGAGCTGAGCTTGATGAGCATCGACGGTACGGGCTCGGCGTCGAAACGCTGGCCCGGCAACCGCAGGTACTTGCCAAGCACCCGCACCCGCAGATCGCGGGCAATGCTGCGCCCGGCCTTCGCCATGCTGATATCGGTCAGATAGCCGGCCACGCCTCGGGCCACGAACAGACCGACAATCGCCAGCGGCAACACCAGACTGGCGGCCGCGTCTTTGGCGATGAAGGTCTGGTTGATGATCGGCCGCATCAGCCAGGTGAAACCGCCACCAGCGAGCGCTTCGATCACCATGCCCACCAGGCCCACCACCAGCAGTGCGCGGTATGGGACGGAAAGGGTCAGCAGCCTCCGGTAGATCTCCCACGAGGAGGACGTGTCCGTCACGGAACGACATCCTCGCCGGCCACCGTGGGATCCGGGGACGCAGTGGCGCTCATGATCCGTTTGAAACCCAACTGGCCCAGCGCGTCGTAGACCGTGACCACGGCCTGGTAGGGCGTACGGGCGTCGGCCCGCAACATCACCGGGCGTTCGCGATCCTGCCCGGCGACCTCGGCGATCGTGCTCTTCAGGGAATCCACATCGACCCCCAGCACTTCACGGTCGTCGACGAAGTAGCGCCCGTCCGCATTCACCAGCACCACCAGCGAGTCGGTCGCTTCGACCTGCTCGCCGGTCGCGCGCGGAAGCTCGAGCTGGATGACCGAGCGCGCGTCGAAGGTCGCGGTGACCACAAAGAAGATGATCATCACCAGGATCACATCGATCAACGGAACCAGGCTGATCTCCGGTTCGTCATCGGCGCGACGATCGCGAATGCGCATCGGACGTCAGTCCGCCAGCGCGACAGTGCGAACCGGTGCACTGGTTGGTATCGCCCGGGCCGGAGCGTCGAGCGTGTCCAGCAACTGCATCGCTTCGTGTTCCATTTCAACGATGTATCCCGCAATGCGCCCGCGGAACCAGCGGTGCGCCATCAGCGCCGGGATGGCGACCACCATACCGGCCGCGGTGCAAACCAGCGCCTTGCCGATGCCGCCCGCCAACTGGTTCACATCACCAATACCATGATCAAGAATGCCCAGGAACAGCTGGATCATGCCCACGACAGTGCCGAACAAGCCAAGCAGCGGTCCGGCCGAGGCGATGGACCCCAACGTGTTGAGGTAGCGCTCCATCTTGTGCACGACATGACGGCCGACGTCCTCGATGCGCTCACGGATCTGTGCGCGCGGACGACCGCGCACGTCGAGTGCGGCCGCAAGCAGCGCACCCAACGGAGAGTTCGCGCGCAGTGAATTGATGTGGGCTGGATCCAGAGCGCCACCACTGGCCCATGTCCGGACTTCCTGCCCCAATCCGGGCGGCATTACCTGCGAGCGCCGCAACGTCCAGGCCCGCTCCACGATCAGCGCCAGCGCCAGCGCCGACAACATGAGAATCGGGATCATCGGCCACCCGCCCGCCTTGACCAGTTCCAGCACGCGACACCCTCCGGCCCACGGCCGATTCAATCCGGTCGATAGGATAGCTCAGGCGCACCCGTGGCCACCGCCCTGTCCTCCCGCCGGGCGGCATCCCACAAGCGGGGACGTGCGGCACGTCGCGTTTCCAGCGTGATGCCACCGGCGGCGAGGCGAATCGAAAGCGCCCCATCACGCGCGGTGTCCGGCGTTTCCGCGCCAGCATCCTGCCAGCGCCGGACGACTTCGGCGCGCGGATGCCGGTAACGGTTGCCGTGGCCGGTGGACATGATCGCCAGACGGGCACCGGTCGCTTCGACGAGGGCGGGATCGGATCCATTGGCCGCACCGTGGTGGGAGACCAGTACCACATCGGCGCGCACGGACTCCGCCGGGTTCAAGCGGCTGCGGCGCACCAGATCGCGCTCGACCACCTTGCCGATATCGCCGAGCAGCAGTGCAGTGCCGTGTTTGCCGGTGATCCGAAGCACGCAACTGGCGTCGTTTCCAAGGTAGGGGAAATACGGCGGCGGGTGCATGAAGCGGAACGCGACGCCATCCCATTCCCATTGCTCGCCCGCCACGCATGGGCGGGTATCGGCCACACCCGAATTTTCGGGCGCGTTCGCGACCTCGATAGGCACCCGTGTACGCACCGCAGCGAATCCGCCGGAGTGGTCATTGTCATGGTGACTGACAACCGCACGGTCCAATCGTCCCACCCCCAGCGCGTGCAAGGCAGGGATCACCACCCGCTCGCCGCTGTCAAAACCGTCCGGGGTCGCAGGACCCATGTCATAGAGAAGATTGTGACCGGCAGTGCGAACCAGCACCGAGGTGCCCTGTCCCACGTCCAGCACTCGAATCTCGACCTCACCTGGCGCAGGCAGGCCACGCGCCGGCCACAACAAAGGCAACCACAACAGCACAGCCAGACACCGGCCCGGAAGACCTCGTGGCAACAGGATCCAGAAGGCGCCTGCAGCCGCCAGCGGCAGTGCAAACCAGCGCGATTCGCGCAGCCACCACAGCGCCCATTCGTTCCCCGCCGTCGTCTCGAAAAGCGGCCAACTGAGCTGGAAGCACCAAGCGGCGGCGTGCCACGCCCATTCCCCGCAGCCGGCGTGCACCATCTCCAGCGCCGTGCCGGTCAGTGAAAGAGGAACCACCACGAATGTCCACCACGGCACCGCAACCAGGTTGGCCAACGGACCGACCACCGAGGCCTGATCGAACAACGCCGCAGTGAGCGGCAGCAGACCGAGGGTTGCAACACCTTGAGCCGACACCAGGTCATGCAGCGGTCGTCTTCCAGCCTCAGGCAGGCACCACACCAGCCACGCCACACCGAAAAAACTCAGCCAGAATCCTGCAGCAAGTGCCCCCAGTGGATCCACGACCAGTACCGCAATCATCGCCAGCGCCAGCACCTCCCAGGTGCTTGCGCGGCGCCGCAACACACGTGTGGCCGCCACCACCGCGATCATCAGCAACGTGCGCACCGTCGGCAACGCGAATCCAGCCACCGCGGCGAACAGCGCGGCGCCGACAACGCCCCCGAGCGCGGCCGCAACCGGCCGGGGCAGGCGGCGACCCAGCATGGGGAACAGCCACCAGACACCGGCGATGGCCAATGCGAAAAAGCCGGCAACGAGGCCCACGTGCATGCCCGAAATCGCTATCAGATGAGTCAAACCATTGGCACGCAATACGTGCCAGCTCTCGTCATCCAGGCCGCGGGTATCTCCCAGTGCAAAAGCCGCAATGAAGCGCGCGGACTCCGGAACGCATTGCCGATTCGCGCGGACATTGCTCCGCGCCAGGCATTGATCCCGGACCCGTCTTTCTGCAGTCGCGCCGCTTTGGCATTGCGCAGGTGACCGCTGGCGGTTACCCGGTTGGCAAACGCATGCTTCTCACTGTCGAAACCACCGGGGTTGCGCAGACCGCGCGGCGCTCGCAGGCGAACCGGCATCTGCCAGCGTTGCCCCGCCTGCAGTTGCTCGCGACCGGTACTGCTGCCATTGCGGGTGTCGTACCAGGAAAGCCGCAACAGCCGCCCACGCAACGCCTCGGGCTGGTCGGCAGTCCGGTCCACGCGAAGAACGAACGCCGTGCGTCGCGGTTGGTGAAGCGGCAACTCCACGATACGGCCGCGCACCTGGACATCGCGTTTTTCCCAATCCAACGGAAGTTGCGCGGATAGCGCGTGGCTCGCGTGGAGCCCGGCCAGCGCGAACCCGATCAGGAGCGCACCGACCCCGCGCCCGCGCCACACGCGCCACCATGTCGGCACACCGATGAGCGCTGCAACCAGCAACAGCCAAACCGGTACCAGTGAAGGCAACCAAAGTGCCAACGTGACACCGGCCAGAAGCCCGCCAGCCACTGAAACACCCAGAGGGCGCGGCGCAGGCTCGGTCAGGCAGAGCGACGACGCCCTTGCTGCGGCAGTCGCGCCATCGGTGCCATTCATCCTCGCTGAGGACGGCAGCATCCTTGCCGCTTTGGTCATGGACTGCATCCTTGCAGTGGGAGATCTATAGCAGGCGGTCTGGACCACCGGCCCGCTCGCCGTAACTACACCTCGCTGATCGTCATCTCACGCAGCTTTCCCTGATGCAATTCCAGTACCCGGTCAAGCCGTCGCGCGAGACGCCGGTCATGGGTCACCAGCACCAGACTGGTGCGCTGCTCGCGGTTGAGCTCGAGCATCTGGTCGAACACGTGCGCTGCGGTCTTCTCGTCCAGGTTGCCGGTCGGCTCGTCGCCCAGGACGCAGGCCGGGCGATTGACCAGCGCACGCGCGACCGCGGCACGCTGGCGTTCGCCACCTGACAGCTCACCGGGTTTGTGCTCAAGGCGATGACCCAGACCGACCGCCTCGAGGAGATCCTGCGCACGCTTGCGCGATTCCGGAACGTCCGCGCCGCCCAGCAGTACGGGCAGCATCACGTTTTCCAGGGCGGTGAACTCCGGCAACAGGTGGTGGAACTGGTAGACGAAGCCGAGAGCCCGATTGCGCAGTTTCCCGCGCGCGGTGTCGGACAGCTTGCTCATCCAGCTGCCGTCAACGTAGACATCTCCGGTCGTCGGGGTATCCAGGCCACCCAACAGGTGCAACAAGGTGCTTTTACCCGCCCCGGACGCACCCACAATCGCGACCGTCTCGCCCTTGCGGACCTCCAGTTCGAGACCGTCAAATACCGGCGTGCGCATCTTGCCTTCGGCGTACACCATGCCCAGATCCGTGCAACCGAGCACCACGTCGTCGCCGGGCTGCCAATTCGGCTCATTCATACCGCAGCGCCTCCGCCGGCGGCGTACGCGCGGCGCGCCACGCGGGATAGATGGTGGCCAGAAATGCCATCACCAGCGCCACGGCGGTGATCGCAAGGACGTCGTCGGGTTTGAGGTCGGTCGGCAGGCCGGTGATGTAGTAGACGTCTTCCGGAAGGAGGCTGACGCCGAATACGCGCTCGATGGCGAACAGGATGCTTTCCAGATTCAGGGTCAACACGATCCCACTGACTACTCCCAGGACTGTCCCGATCACCCCGATCAGGCTGCCCTGCACCATGAAGACCTGCATCACCCCTTTCGGCGACAGGCCGAAGGTCCGCATGATCGCGATGTCGGCCTGCTTGTCGGTCACCAGCATCACCTGCGAGGACACCAGATTGAATGCTCCCATCGCGATGATCAGCGACAAAAGAATCGCCATCAGGGTCTTCTCCATCTTCAACGCGCGAAACATGTTGGCATTGTCGGTGGTCCAGTCGCTGACCTGCAGGCCACCCAGTTTCGATGCCAGATCACGCGCCACGTCCCACGCCTGATTCATATCGTGCAGGCGCAGCCGGACACCGGTGACCCCGTCCTGCATCCGCATCAGACGCTGCATGTCGGACATGCTGGTGAACGCCATGCTGCGGTCATATTCGTTGTAACCCACCTCGAAGATGCCGCTGACGGTGAAACGCTTGACCCGCGGCATCGCACCCACCGGCGTGCTGTTGAACTCGGCGATCGTCATCACGACCTTGTCGCCCACGCCCACGCCGAGCCAGGCCGCCAACTCGCGGCCCACCACGATATTGAATTCGCCCGGCTGCAACGACTCCAGCGTGCCCGCCACCATCTTGTCGCCCAGCACGGAGACGGTGCGCTCGTCGGAGGCCACCACGCCGCGCACCATCGCGGGTTGCTGACGCGGACCATTCAACAGCGCTTCCTTCTCCACGTAAGGCGCCGCGCCCGCCACTCGCGGATCGCCGAGCGCAAGGTCGACCGCCTGCTGCCACTCCTCCAGCGGTTCGCCAAAAGCGCTGACCGTCGCGTGTGCGGCCATCTGCAGCATGCGGTCACGGATCTCCTGCTGGAAGCCGCTCATTACCGCCAGGGTAGTGATCAGCGCCGCCACGCCCAGCGCAATGCCGAGAATGGAAGCCATGGAGATGAAGGAGATAAAGCCATTGCGGCGCTTGGCGCGGAGGTAGCGCAGACCGATGGCAACGGGGATAGGTTTGAACATAGCCGACTATGGTGCCACCGAACGGCGCCCACGAGCAGCAGGTTCGCGCGGCAATGCAAGGCGCAGTTCACGCCGCGTCGCGCGATCCAGCGTGTCGGGCCACCAGACCAGCCGTTTTATATGGCGATCGGCATCACGCCAGCGGGCAAAAGCCAGCGGGCCGCGCCAGAACACCCGGAACTCCTCCACAGGTTCGTCATCGACGTGGACTGCCTGATCGTCCAGCTCGATTTCGACCACCGGCGTCGCCGCCTCCCGTCGCGCAAGCCAGGCGGCGTAAGTCAACGCAACCACTGCCCCCGGCCAGGCCGCCCACCGCGGAACACCGGAAAACAGCAGCGACAGCGCTGCGCACACGCCCATCATCAGCAGCAGGACAACCAGCCACGCCGAGGGGTGCCACTCAAGCCGGCAGTTGACGGATCTCTGCAACCAGGGCGGCAAGTCCGGCATCGGGTGCGATCTCATTGCCCATGAACCAATGCCAGAGCTTATCGTCCTCACAACTCAAAAGGCGTAGGAAAACCGCCCGATCGTCCGTCGAGGCTTGCCGCCACGTGCGATCCAGATACCTTCCAAACAACTGGTCAAGCTCGCGCATGCCGCGTCGGCATTTCCAACGCAAACGCCGCAGTTCGACCTCGTCTTCCGCGCTGATTTCCATCCCCACTCCACAAAAAAGGGGCGTGCGTTCGGCACACCCCTTGCAAAAACTCAGTCTGCTGCGCAATTACATCGTGCGGGCGACCATCAGCTTCTTGATCTCGGCGATCGCGCGCGCAGGATTGAGGCCCTTCGGGCACGTGCGCGTGCAGTTGAGGATGGTGTGGCAGCGATACAACTTGAAGGGGTCCTCCAGGTCGTCAAGGCGCGCCCCGGTGTCCTCATCACGGCTGTCGACGATCCAGCGGTAGGCCTGCAGCAGGACCGCCGGCCCCAGGTAGCGGTCGCCGTTCCACCAGTGACTGGGGCATCCGGCGGTGCAGCAGGCGCACAGGATGCACTCGTACAGGCCGTCGAGCTTCTTGCGGTCCTCCGGCGACTGCAGGCGCTCGCGGTCGCTCGGCGCGGGGCTCGCGGTGCGGATCCACGGCTTGATCGACGCGTACTGGGCGTAGAAATGGGTCAGGTCAGGCACGAGATCCTTGACCACTTCCATCGCCGGCAACGGGTAGATCGGTACGTCGCCGCCGCTGCAGTCATCGATCGCCTTGGTGCATGCCAGGGTGTTGGTGCCGTCGATATTCATCGCGCACGAACCGCAGATGCCTTCGCGACAGGAACGACGGAACGTCAGGGTCGGGTCGATCTCGTTTTTGATCTTGATCAGCGCGTCCAGGACCATCGGACCGCAGGTCGCCATGTCCACCTCGTAGGTGTCCAGACGGGGGTTCAAACCGTCCTCGGGATTCCAGCGATAAACGCGGAACGTACGCGGTTCTTTCGCGCCCGGCGTTTCGAAGTGTCTACCTTTCTGGATCTGCGAGTTTTTGGGAAGGTTGAAATCGGCCATCGGGAGTTCCGCCTTGGAGACCGGGGTCAGCCGGCGCTGCGGACCGGCTTGCGGCCCGCATGGTGATTGGTGAGAGCGAAGTCAGTAGACCCGCTTGCTCAATGGGACGACTTTGACGTCGTCCGTCAGCGTGTACATGTGCACCGGGCGGTAATCGATCTTCGTATTGCCGGCGTCGTCCACCCAGCACAGCGAGTGCTTGTGCCAATCAGCGTCGTCGCGTTCCGGGAAGTCGTCACGGGCGTGGGCGCCGCGCGATTCGGTGCGGTTCTCGGCGCAGACAATCGTTGCCAGCGCCTGCCCCAGCAGGTTGGAAAGCTCGAACGTCTCGATCAGGTCCGTGTTCCAGATCAACGAGCGATCGCTGACCTTGACGTCCTCGAAGGATGCTCGGATCTCGCGGATCCGGCTCACGCCCTCTTCCAGCGTCTCCTGCGTGCGGAATACCGCAGCATCCGCCTGCATGGCACGCTGCATCTGGTCGCGGATGACGGCCGTCGGCGTGCTGCCGTTGGCGTTGCGCAACTTGTCCAGGTGCGCCAGCGACGCATCACACGCATCGGCTGGCAGGTCCGGATGCGATCCGCCTGGGGTGATGGTCTCCGCGCAACGGTTGGCCACCGCGCGACCGAATACGACCAGGTCAAGCAGCGAATTGGAGCCCAGACGGTTGGCCCCGTGTACCGATACACAGGCTGCTTCGCCGATGGCATACAGACCGGGCACCACGGCATCCGGGTCGCCATTCTTCAGTTGCACCACTTCGCCGTGGTAGTTCGTCGGCACGCCGCCCATGTTGTAGTGCACGGTCGGGAGGACCGGAATCGGCTGCTTCTCGACATCGACGTTGGCAAAGATGCGCGCCGACTCGGCGATGCCAGGCAGCTTCTCGTGGATGACGTCCGGTCCCAGATGGGTCAGGTCCAGCAGCATGTGGTCCTTGTGTTCGCCCACACCGCGACCCTCGCGGATCTCCATCGTCATCGCCCGACTGACCACGTCGCGCGAGGCGAGATCCTTGGCCGACGGCGCGTAACGCTCCATGAAGCGCTCGCCGTTGACGTTGCGCAGGATACCGCCTTCGCCACGCACGCCCTCGGTGATCAGGCAGCCGGCACCGTAGATACCGGTCGGGTGGAACTGCACGAACTCCATGTCCTGCAGCGCCAGCCCGGCACGCAGCGCCATGCCGTTGCCGTCACCGGTGCAGGTGTGCGCCGAGGTCGCCGAGAAATACGCACGGCCGTAGCCGCCGGTCGCCAGCACGGTGCCGTGCGACGTGCCTTCAGCCATATCCAGCGCAAGGACGCCGCGACAGACGCCATCGGCGTCCATGATCAGATCGAGCGCGAAGTATTCAACGAAGAACTCGGCATGGTGTGCCAGCGACTGCTGATACAGCGTGTGCAGGATCGCGTGACCCGTGCGGTCGGCTGCTGCGCAGGTCCGCTGCGCCGCCGGACCCTCGCCGTATTTGGTCGTCATTCCACCAAATGGACGCTGGTAGATCTTGCCTTCGGCGGTGCGCGAGAACGGCACGCCCTGATGCTCCAGTTCGATGATCGCGGGAATGGCCTCACGGCACATGTACTCGATCGCGTCCTGATCGCCCAGCCAGTCCGAGCCCTTGATCGTGTCGTAGAAGTGGTAACGCCAGTCGTCCTCACCCATGTTGCCCAGTGCGGCGGCAATGCCACCCTGCGCGGCCACGGTGTGCGAACGGGTCGGGAACACCTTGGTAATGCAGGCCGTCTTGAGCCCCTTCTGGGCCAGACCGAAGGTGGCGCGCAACCCGGCGCCACCGGCACCGACCACGACCATGTCGAATTTGTGTTCCTGGATCTTGTAAGCCGGCACGATCAGATCAGCTCCCGAGCGCGATGCGAATGACCGCGAACACGCTGGCGAGCGCCGCGAGCACGCAGATGAAGATGACCGCCAGCTGCGCGACAACCGCGAGCCACGGGGTGTGCACGTAGTCTTCAATGACTACCTGCAGGCCAAGCTTGGCGTGCCAGAACGAAGCGATCAGGAAAGCGATGATCAGCAGCGCGTTGAATGGCGAAGCAACGGCAGCGCGAACGCTGGCGTAGTCACCGCCCACCAGCGACAGCAGCAGGTAGAGGACGTAGAGCGTGAGGAATACCAGCGCCACCGCGGTAATGCGCTGGATGATGAAGTGTCCGGTGCCGTCCTTCGCCGAACCCCAGCCGCGCGCACGCTTCAGCGGATTGCGCAGGTCGCTCTGCAGGCCGTTGTTGCTCATGATCCACCCCACTGCTGCATGGCGGCGAGCCAGATCAGTGCAGTGAGCGCCAGGCTGACAATGACCGTGGTCCAGCTGTTACGGATGAAATCGGGAATGTCGAATCCCCATCCTGCGTCCTGGAGGACGTGACGGATACCGTTCGCCAGATGGTAGGCAAACGCCCAACTCCAGCCGAGCAGGACCACAAAACCGGGAATGGAGCGCGCGTAACCGCTGAATTCGGCCCATTGCGAGGGACCGGCCGCGAGTGCCCAGAGCCCCCACACGAACAGAAGACTACCGGCAACCAGGACGATGCCGGTGGCGCGATGGATGATCGAGGTGACCATCTGGATCTGCCAGCGGTAGACCTGGATGTGCGGAGAAATAGGACGTTGGCGACTGGCCATGGC